>Ga0160461_1000200_pt1 | contig 63087 bp, 68 predicted proteins | sample HID1975I_E6MG_FD_108266 | JGI IMG/M metagenome (GOLD analysis project Ga0160461, IMG submission 108266) | Enriched soil microbial communities from UW Madison campus, WI, USA - HID1975I_E6 MG | ecosystem: Environmental > Terrestrial > Soil > Unclassified | place: USA: Madison, Wisconsin...
GAAGGCACCGAGATGGTGATGCCGGGCGACAACGTGAAGATGGTGGTCACGCTGATCAACCCGGTGGCGATGGACGAAGGCCTGCGTTTCGCGATCCGCGAAGGCGGCCGTACCGTCGGCGCCGGCGTGGTGGCCAAGATCATCAAGTGACCTGACGGTCCACGCGCGCATCGCGCGCGTGGCTGCCGGAAGGTCATCCCCGCGCAAGCGGGGATCCAGCGACTTTCGGCCGGAACATCACGGCCACAGCAAAGTCCCTGGATTCCCGCCTACTCGGGAATGACGATCAAAGACGGACCGGCCCTCCGGTCCGTCCGGTCTTCGAAGGGCAGGGCTTGCGCCCACCCTTCGATACCCGCTATGATGCAAGACCCTCGCGGACAGGCCGTCATCGGATGTCCGCGAAATCGCGAAATGAGGTGCAGGATGCCCTCGTCTTCGCCAGACACGGAAATGTCGCGAGGCTGTGCTCCACCCGTTCCGGAAATGTCCGGAGCACGAAGGGATGGAGCGGATCACCGCGTCTGAATTTCTGGTGTCTGGGCGGATCGGGAAGCCGGTCTGCCTTTTGTTTTGCAGGGAACGGCCCCGGGGCGCGGGTGAATGCCTCGGACAGCCACGAATCAATGGGGTTCTGCGCACCCAGCCGCAGGCCCGTCGCTCTTTCAACCAAGGATATTTCCGTCATGACGGACCAAAAGATCCGGATCCGCCTCAAGGCATTCGATCACCGCCTGATCGATCGCTCGGCGAGCGAGATCGTCGAGACCGCGAAGCGTACCGGTGCACAGGTGCGCGGCCCGATCCCGCTGCCGACCAAGATCGAGCGTTACACCATCCTGACGTCGCCGCACGTCGACAAGGATGCGCGTGACCAGTACGAGACCCGCACGCACAAGCGCGTGCTGGACATCGTCGACCCGAACGACAAGACCGTTGATGCGCTGATGAAGCTCGAGCTCGCAGCCGGCGTCGACGTCCAGATCAAGCTGACCTGAGGACCGCACCATGACCGCGAAGATTCATTCGTTGGGCATCGTCGGCCGCAAGGCCGGCATGAGCCGAGTGTTCACCGAAGACGGCAAGTCCGTGCCGGTGACGCTGATCGAGGCGACCCCGAACCGCATCACCCAGATCAAGACCGTGGACACCGACGGCTACAGCGCCGTGCAGGTCACCGTGGGCGTCAAGCGCGCATCGCTGCTCAACAAGCCGGAAACCGGTCACCTCGCCAAGGCGAAGGTCGAAGCCGGCCGCGGCCTGTGGGAGCTCCGCGTGGCCGACGACAAGATCGCCGACTTCGATGTCGGTGGCGAGATCAAGGCCGACATCTTCGAAGTGGGCCAGATCGTCGACGTCCAGGGCGTCACCAAGGGCAAGGGCTTCCAGGGCACGATCAAGCGCTGGAACTTCAAGATGGGCGACGCGACGCACGGTAACTCGCTGTCGCACCGCCAGCCGGGTTCGCTCGGTCAGCGCCAGACGCCGGGCCGCGTGTTTCCGGGCAAGAAGATGTCCGGTCACATGGGTGCCGACGTGCAGACCACGCAGCGCCTGCAGATCGTGCAGGTCGACGCCGAGCGCGGCCTGATCGCCGTCAAGGGCGCCGTGCCCGGCGCGCCGGGTGGCGACGTGATCGTGCGTCCGTCGAGCAAGGCATAAGGAGTAGCACGATGGAACTCGCAATCAACAACAGCAGCACGAAGCTGTCGGTCTCCGACGAAGTCTTCGGCCGCGATTTCAGCGAAGACCTGGTCCACCAGGTGGTCGTTGCCTATCGCAACGCCGGCCGCGCCGGTACCAAGGCGCAGAAGACGCGTTCGGAAGTCAACGGCACGACCAAGAAGTCGAAGAAGCAGAAGGGCGGCGGTGCGCGTCACGGCGCGCTGACGGCGCCGATCTTCGTCGGCGGCGGCGTGACCTTCGCGGCCAAGCCGCGCAGCTTCGCGCAGAAGGTCAACCGCAAGATGTACCGCGCGGCGATGTCGGCGATCCTGTCCGAGCTCAACCGCCAGGGCCGGCTGACCGTCGTCGAGACGTTCGACCTCGACCAGACGAAGACCAGCGGCATGGTCGCCAAGCTCAAGGAATTCGATCTGGGCAAGCGTCCGCTGATCGTGACCGAAGACGCGTCCGAGCACCTGTACCTGTCGGCACGCAACCTGCCCTACGTCGAGATCCGCGACGTGCAGGGTCTGGACCCGGTCGCGCTGGTCGGCGCCGACAGCGTGCTGATCACCACCGATGCGGTGAAGAAGATCGAGGAGTGGCTGGCATGAACGACGCCAAGCTCTATGAAGTGATCCGTGCACCGCGCGTCTCCGAGAAGACCGCGCGCCTGCAGGAAGTGTCCAACCAGTACGCGTTCGAAGTGTCGACGGTCGCCACCAAGGCCGACATCAAGGCCGCGATCGAAAAGCTGTTCGACGTCAAGGTCGAGGCGGTCAACGTGGTCAACGTGAAGGGCAAGAACAAGTCCTTCCGTCAGCGCCAGGGCAGCCGCGGCGACTGGCGCAAGGCCTACGTGAAGCTGGCCGACGGCCAGTCGATCGACGTCATGAACGCGAAGGTCTGAGGAAGCCCCGATGCCATTGATGAAGTTCAAGCCCACGTCCGCCGGCCGCCGTTCCGCGGTCCGCGTCGTGCACCCGGACCTGCACAAGGGTGCCCCGCACGCCGCGCTGGTCGAGAAGAAGACCAACACCGGTGGTCGCAACCACCACGGCCGCATCACCACCCGTCACATCGGTGGTGGCCACAAGCAGCACTACCGCATCGTCGATTTCAAGCGCGACAAGGAAGGCATCCCGGCGCGCGTCGAGCGCATCGAGTACGACCCCAACCGCACCGCGCACATCGCGCTGCTGTGCTACGTCGACGGCGAGCGCCGCTACATCATCGCTCCCAAGGGCCTGAAGGCCGGCGACCAGGTGATCTCCGGTTCGGACGCCCCGATCAAGACGGGCAACACGCTGCCGCTGCGCAACATCCCGGTCGGTTCGACGATCCACTGCATCGAGATGAAGCCGGGCAAGGGTGCGCAGATCGCGCGCGCCGCCGGTGCCGGCGTGCAGCTGGTGTCGCGCGAAGGCGTCTACGCAACCCTCCGCCTGCGTTCGGGCGAAGTGCGTCGCGTGCCGTCCGAGTGCCGCGCCACGATCGGCGAGGTCAGCAACGACGAGCACAGCCTCGAGAAGCTGGGCAAGGCCGGTGCGAAGCGCTGGCGCGGCGTCAAGCCGACCGTCCGCGGTGCGGCCATGAACCCGGTCGACCATCCGCACGGCGGTGGTGAAGCCAAGGCCGGTCAGGGCAACCCGCACCCGGTTACTCCTTGGGGTGTCCCGACCAAGGGCTACAAGACCCGCCATAACAAGCGGACGCAGCAGTTCATCGTGCGCGATCGCAGGAGCTGATAGACCATGGCACGTTCACTCAAGAAGGGTCCCTTCGTCGACCACCACCTCGTCAAGAAGGTGGAAGCCGCGGGTTCCAACACCAAGAAGCCGATCAAGACCTGGTCGCGTCGCTCGATGGTCCTGCCGGACATGATCGGTTTCACCATCGCCATCCACAACGGCAAGAACCACGTCCCGGTGCTGGTCAACGAGAACATGGTGGGCCACAAGCTCGGCGAATTCGCGCTGACCCGGACCTTCAAGGGTCACGGCGGCGACAAGAAGTCGGGCAGGTAAGGAGCGCACAATGGACAAGGCAACGAAAGCCCGCCTCGAAGAGCAGAAGCGCGCTCGCACCGAGGTCAACAAGCGCACCGCGATCCTTCGCACCGCGCGCATCTCGCCGCAGAAGGCACGCCTGGTCGCCGACCAGGTCCGTGGTCTGCCGGTCGAGCGCGCCGTCGGCCTGCTGAAGTTCTCGGACAAGAAAGCCGCTCACATGATCAAGAAGGTCGTCGAGTCGGCCATCGCCAACGCCGAGAACAACGCTGGCGCGGACGTCGACGAGCTCAAGATCGCCACCATCACGGTCGACGAAGGTCCGACGCTGAAGCGCTTCATGGCGCGCGCGAAGGGACGCGGTACCCGCATCCTCAAGCGCACCAGCCACATCACCGTCGTCGTGGGAGAGGGCAAGTAATATGGGTCACAAAGTTCATCCCATCGGCATCCGCCTCGGCATCGCCAAGGACTGGAATTCCAAGTGGTACGCCGGCAAGAAGGAATACGCCGAATACCTCGCCGCTGACCTGAAGGTCCGCGAGATGCTGCGCAAGCGTCTCGCTTCGGCCGGCATCAGCAAGATCCTGATCGAGCGTCCGGCCAAGACGGCGCGCGTGACGATCCACACCGCCCGTCCGGGCGTGGTGATCGGCAAGCGCGGCGAGGATATCGAGAAGCTGCGCAAGGACGTCAGCGACATGATGGGCGTTCCCGCGCACATCAACGTCACCGAAGTCCGCAAGCCGGAGCTCGACGCGCAGCTGGTCGCCGAGTCGATCGCGCAGCAGCTCGAGCGTCGCATCATGTTCCGTCGCGCGATGAAGCGCGCCGTCGGCAACGCGATGCGCCTGGGCGCGCTGGGCATCAAGGTCAACGTCGCCGGTCGCCTCAACGGCGCCGAGATCGCGCGTTCGGAGTGGTACCGCGAAGGCCGCGTGCCGCTGCACACCCTCCGCGCCGACGTCGACTACGGCTTTGCCGAAGCCAAGACGACCTACGGAATCATCGGCATCAAGACCTGGATCTACAAGGGCGAGATCTTCGATTTCTCCCAGGTCGGCCAGGAGAAGCAGGACGACACGCCGCGCGAGCGTGGTGATCGCGGTGACCGCGAGCGCCGTGGCCCGCGTCGTGAACGCGAGGCGAGGGACTAATCATGCTGCAACCCAAGCGAACCAAATACCGCAAGATGCACAAGGGCCGTAACGAAGGCCTGGCGTGGAGCGGCAACGCAGTCAGCTTCGGCGAGTTCGGCCTCAAGGCCACCGCGACCGGTCAGCTGACCGCACGTCAGATCGAAGCCGGTCGCCGGACCATCAGCCGTCACGTCAAGCGCGGCGGCAAGATGTGGATCCGCGTGTTCCCGGACAAGCCGATCACCAAGAAGCCGATCGAAGTCCGAATGGGCTCCGGCAAGGGCAGCGTCGAGTACTGGGTCGCGCAGATCCAGCCCGGCCGCATGATCTTCGAGATCGAAGGCGTCGAGGAGACGGTGGCACGCGAAGCGTTCCGCCTGGCTGCCGCGAAGCTCTCGGTCACCACCTCTTTCGTGACCCGGACGGTGCGCTGATGGCTACGACCAAGGAACTCCGCGAGAAGTCGGTCGAGGCGCTGCAGTCGCATCTCCTCGAACTGCACAAGGAGCGTTTCTCGCTCCGCATGCAGAAGGCCACCGGCCAGCTGACCAAGACGCACGAAACCCGTCGGGTGCGCCGCGAAATCGCGCGCGTCAACACCCTGATCGGTCAGAAGAAGTAAGGACCCGACCATGAATACCGAAAAGAAGCAGCGTACGGTCCAGGGCCGCGTGGTCAGCAACAAGATGGACAAGACCGTCACCGTGCTGGTCGAGCGTCAGGTCAAGCACGCGCTGTACGGCAAGTACATCAAGCGTTCGACCAAGCTCCACGCCCACGACGCCGACAACGCGTGCAATGAAGGCGATCTGGTGAAGGTCGTCGAGATCGCACCGATGTCCAAGACCAAGAACTGGCGCGTGGCGGAAATCGTCACGCGCGCCGCCGAATAACCGAGGAGCTCGAAATGATCCAGATGCAGAGCCACCTCGACGTGGCGGACAACAGCGGTGCCAAGGAAGTGATGTGCATCAAGGTGCTGGGCGGCTCGAAGCGCCGTTACGCCGGCATCGGCGACATCATCAAGGTGTCGATCAAGGAAGCGATTCCGCGTGGCAAGGTCAAGAAGGGCGAGGTCTATGACGCCGTCGTGGTGCGGACCCGCAAGGGTGTGCGCCGTCCCGACGGTTCGTTGATCCGCTTCGACGGCAATGCCGCCGTGTTGCTCAACAACAAGCAGGAGCCGATCGGCACCCGCATCTTCGGGCCCGTGACCCGTGAACTGCGTTCCGAGAAGTTCATGAAGATCGTCTCGCTCGCGCCCGAAGTGCTCTGAGCGGAGAAACGAAAATGGCTAATCGAATCAAGAAGGGCGACCACGTGATCGTGATCGCCGGCAAGGACAAGGGCAAGCGCGGTGACGTGGTGCGCGTGATCGGCGAGAAGGTCGTCGTGGCGAACATCAACATCGTCAAGCGCCACACCAAGCCGAACCCGCAGGCGGGCCAGGCAGGCGGCGTGGTCGAGCGCGAAGCGCCGATCCACGCTTCGAACGTGATGCCGTTCAACCCTGCCACCGGCAAGGGCGAGCGCATCGGAACCAAGACACTCGAGGATGGACGCACGCTGCGCGTGTTCCGCTCGAGCGGTGAGGCGCTCGACGCCTGAGGATGCAAAAATGACGACCCGTCTGGAACAGTTCTACAAGGATGAGGTGGTACCGAAGCTCATGGAGCAGTTCGGTTACGCCAACATCATGCAGGTCCCGCGCCTGAGCAAGATCACCATCAACATGGGCGTGGGCGAAGCCGCCGCGAACAAGAAGGTGCTCGAGAACGCGACCGCCGACATGGCCAAGATCAGCGGCCAGAAGCCGCTGGTGACCAAGTCGCGCGTGTCGGTGGCCTCGTTCAAGATCCGCGACGGCTGGCCGATCGGCTGCAAGGTCACGCTGCGTCGCAATGGCATGTACGAGTTCTTCGACCGCCTGGTCAACGTCGCGCTGCCGCGCGTCCGCGACTTCCGTGGTGTCTCGGCCCGTTCGTTCGACGGCCGCGGCAACTACAACATGGGCGTGAAGGAACAGATCATCTTCCCGGAAATCGACTTCGACGCCGTCGACGCGATCCGCGGCATGGATATCGCCATCACCACGACCGCCCGCACCAACGAAGAAGCCAAGGCCCTGCTGGAAGCCTTCCGCTTCCCGTTCCGCAACTGATCCGAAGGCAGAGCACTTATGGCAAAGACGTCCATGATCAACCGCGAGGCCAAGCGCGCGAAGCTGGCCAAGCAGCACGCCGAGAAGCGTGAGGCGCTGAAGAAGATCATCAGCAGCCCGACCGCCGGCTACGAAGAGAAGGCCGACGCGGTCACCAAGCTGCAGAAGCTGCCGCGCGATTCGTCGCCGGCCCGCCAGACCACGCGTTGCGCGCTTTCGGGCCGTCCGCGCGGTGTCTACAGCAAGTTCGGCCTGGGCCGCAACATGCTGCGCCAGGCGACCATGCGCGGCGACGTGCCGGGTCTGCGCAAGGCCAGCTGGTAAGAGCGTCGACCTGCAGGTCTGGCGTTCGCGCGCCGGACCTGTAGAATACCGGCCCTCACGTTGTACCCCGCACGAATCCGTGCGGGTTGAAAACTAGTGTTCGCGCAAGCGGATATCGGTGCACTCATCAAGGTAATCATCAATGAGCATGACTGATCCCATCGCCGACATGCTGGTCCGCATCAAGAATGCGGCAGCGGTCGGCAAGCAGACGGTGTCGATGCCGTCGTCCAAGATCAAGGTCGCGATCGCCAACGTCCTCAAGGACGAAGGCTACATCGGCGACCTGCGCGTGACCGAGAACGGCGCCAAGGCCGAACTCGAGATCGTTCTGAAGTACTACGAAGGCCGTCCGGTCATCGAGACCCTGAAGCGTTTCTCGCGCTCGGGTCTGCGCCAGTACCGCGGCAAGGACGCGCTGCCGAAGGTCCTCAACGGCCTGGGCGTGTCCATCATTTCCACGTCGAAGGGCATCATGACCGACGCGCAGGCACGCCAGCAGGGTGTCGGCGGTGAAGTCCTGTGCTTCGTGGCCTAAGGGAGTAACGATCCAATGTCCCGTGTAGCCAAGAAGCCGATCGCCCTTCCGAAGGGCGTCGAACTCAACATCCAGTCCGAGCTGGTCAGCGTGAAGGGCCCGAAGGGCACCCTGTCGCTCTCCAAGCCGTCCGACATCGAGATCACGGTCGAGGACGGCAATGCGCTGCTGTCGGCCAACGATCCGTCGCAGATCCCGCTCACCGGCACCCTGCGCGCGATCGTCGCGAACATGGTGCACGGCGTGTCGCAGGGTTTCGAGCGCAAGCTCGAGCTCGTCGGCGTCGGTTACCGCGCAGCGGTCCAGGGCAAGGACCTGAACCTGTCGCTCGGTTTCTCGCATCCCGTCGTGTTCCAGGCGCCGGAAGGCATCACGCTGACCACGCCGACCCAGACCGAGATCCTGGTCCAGGGTGCAGACAAGCAGCTCGTCGGTCAGGTCGCCGCCAAGATCCGCGGATTCCGTCCGCCGGAGCCGTACAAGGGCAAGGGCGTGAAGTACTCCGACGAAACCATCATTCGCAAGGAAGCCAAGAAGGCCTAAGGCCCATCCGCTTCCCGGGGATCAAGATCATGAGCATCAAGAACAACGCCCGCCTACGCCGCGCCAAGACCACGCGTTCGCACATCCGTGTCCTCGGCGTGCCGCGCCTGTCGGTGCTGCGCACCGGCCAGCACATCTACGCCCAGCTGTTCAATTCGGATGGTTCCAAGGTGCTGGCTGCCGCCAACACCACGCAGGCCGACGTCAAGGACGGCCTGAAGAACGGCAAGAACGCCGACGCCGCGACCGCGGTGGGTCGTGCGATCGCGGAGAAGGCCAAGGCCGCGGGTATCGAGAAGGTCGCATTCGACCGCTCGGGCTACCGCTACCACGGTCGCATCAAGGCACTCGCCGACGCCGCCCGCGAGGGTGGCCTGCAGTTCTGATTCGAACGCTGTCGGCGCCGGGCTTCGTGCCCGGCGTCGCCTGACCTGCCGGCACAGGGCGTGCCGGACGCCCGCGGCCTTATGCGCCGCGTCCGCGTTTCACCGATCCGCCTCACAACTCCAAGCGGCACGAGCCGTACATCCTTCTATCAATACAGGCAATCCAGATGGCAAACGAAAGGGAAAACCGCGGACGCGATCGCAATCGCGACCGTGAGGAACTCGACGACGGCATGATCGAGAAGCTGATCACGGTCAACCGTGTCAGCAAGACCGTCAAGGGCGGTCGCCAGTTCACGTTCACCGCGCTGACGGTCGTCGGCGACGGCAACGGCAAGGTCGGTTTCGGTTACGGCAAGGCGCGCGAAGTGCCGGTCGCGATCCAGAAGTCGATGGAGCAGGCCCGCAAGAACCAGAAGGCCGTCGATCTCAACGGCAGCACCCTGTGGCACACGGTCAAGTCGCGCCACGGCGCCGCGAGCGTGTTCATGCAGCCCGCATCGGAAGGTACCGGCGTGATCGCCGGTGGCGCGATGCGCGCCGTGCTCGAAGCCGTCGGCGTCAAGGACGTGCTGGCCAAGGCCGTGGGTTCGCGCAATCCGATCAACCTCGTGCGCGCCACGATCCGCGGCCTCAACGAAATGCACTCGCCGGCGCAGATCGCGGCCAAGCGTGGCAAGAAGGTGGAGGATCTGATCAATGGCTAAGAACGAAGCCACCGGCGGCACCGTCAAGGTGCGCCTGGTCAAGGGTCTGCGTGGTTCGCAGGCCAAGCACCGCCTCTCGGTGAAAGCACTCGGTCTGGGCAAGCTCAACGACGTGCGCGAACTGAAGGACAGCCCGCAGGTCCGTGGCCTGATCAACAAGGTCCACTACCTGGTCCAGGTCGAGGAATAATCGAAATGAAGCTCAATTCTCTCAAGCCCGCACAGGGCGCCCGCACCGAGCGCACGCGCGTCGGTCGCGGTATCGGTTCGGGCCTGGGCAAGACTGCCGGCCGCGGCCATAAGGGTTCGTTCGCGCGCTCGGGCAAGGGCAAGATCAAGGCCGGCTTCGAAGGCGGCCAGATGCCGCTGCGTAAGCGTCTGCCGAAGGTCGGTTTCCGCTCCAAGCTCAAGCTCGACACCGCCGAAGTGATGCTCTACCAGCTCGACAAGCTCGACGGTGATGTCGACTTCGCCGCGCTGCGTGCCGCCAAGCTGGTGCCCAGCACCGCCAAGCGCGCGAAGATCGTCCTCAAGGGCGAGATCAGCAAGAAGCTCGTGCTCAAGGGCGTGCTCGCCACGGCCGGTGCCCGCGCGGCGATCGAAGCCGCTGGCGGCAAGGTCGAGGAGTAAGCCGGATGTCGCGAAGCGGCAGCGCAATGGGCGGCGTCGGCGCCGGGCTCGGTAAGTTCACCGAGCTCCGCCAGCGCCTGCTGTTCGTGCTCGGTGCTCTCGTCGTCTACCGCATCGGGTGTTTCATCCCGGTGCCGGGCGTCAATCCCGAGGCCATGCTGCAGCTGATGGAGCAGCAGGAAGGCACCATCGTGGACATGTTCAACATGTTCTCCGGTGGTGCGCTGTCGCGCTTCAGCCTGTTCGCACTGAACGTGATTCCGTACATCTCGGCGTCGATCGTGATGCAGCTGCTGGTGCAGGTCGTGCCCAGCCTGAAGGCCATCCAGAAGGAAGGCGAGTCGGGCCGGCGCCGGATCACGCAGTGGTCGCGCATCGGTGCGATTCCGCTGGCGGTGTTCCAGTCGGCGGGTATCGCCGTCGCGCTGCAGAGCTCGGGTGCCAACAACGGCATTCCGGTCGTCTACGCGCCGGGCATGGGTTTCGTGCTGACTGCGATCATCGCGCTCACCGCGGGCACCATGTTCCTGGTGTGGCTGGGCGAGCAGGTGACCGAGCGCGGCATCGGCAACGGTGTGTCGCTGATCATCTTCGCCGGCATCGTGGCGGGTCTTCCGGGCGCCGTGCTGGGCACGTTCGATTCGCTGCGCAGCGGCGACATGAGTCCGATCGCCGCGATCCTGCTGGTGATCGTGGTGCTGGCGGCGGTGTTCTTCGTGGTGTTCGTCGAGCGTGGCCAGCGGCGGATCACGGTCAACTACGCACGTCGCCAGGGCGGTCGCAACGCGTACATGAACCAGAGCTCGTTCCTGCCGCTCAAGCTCAACATGGCAGGCGTGATCCCGGCGATCTTCGCGTCCTCGATCATCATGTTCCCGGCGACGGTGACCACGTGGTTCGGTGAAGCGACGTCGTCGAGCGGCTGGCAGCAGATGCTGCAGCGCATGGCGCAGGCGATCTCGCCGGGCGAGCCGCTGTACGTGCTGCTGTTCGGTGGTCTGATCGCGGGTTTTGCGTTCTTCTACACCGCGCTGGTGTTCAACAGCCAGGAAACGGCCGACAACCTGAAGAAGTCGGGCGCGCTGATTCCGGGCATCCGTCCGGGCAAGGCGACCGCCGACTACATCGATGGCGTGCTGACCCGCCTGACGGCGGTCGGCGCCGCCTACCTGGTGCTGGTCTGCCTGTTGCCGGAGTTCATGCGTGCCGAATTCGGCAGCTCCTTCCACTTCGGCGGCACCTCGCTGCTGATCGTGGTGGTGGTGATCATGGACTTCATCGCGCAGGTCCAGTCGCACCTGATGTCGCACCAGTACGAAAGCCTGCTGAAGAAGGCGAACCTGAAGGGTTCGCGCAGCGGCGGCGGCCTCACGGGCCGTTGATGTTCCGCCGGACGGCCTTCGGGTCGTCCGGCACAGGTTCCGTGGCATGGGTACTCCCCATGTCGCATCGCACCGCCCGGCTGGGCGGCGCACGAAGTCCGGACCTACGCGCCGGACTTCAGATGGGCGACTCGCGCGGCGGTCTCGTGCGCGGGTGGTCCAGGAAGATCCGCACGCCAGAGTAGCGCGCGGGGCAGGCGAGGGGATTTCCCCGAAAGCTGCCGGTCCTGGACTGTCGCCGGAGCATGGGCACACTCCCCATGCCGGGTCCACTGGCGCCTTGGCGCCGTGGGCTTCCTGAAACCACGAGGCCCTGCTATTATTTCTTGTTCCCTTTTGCCGGGATTGAACCCCTGGCAGCAAACCAGTTGGAGATCCGCGCATGGCGCGTATTGCAGGTGTGAACCTGCCTGCCCAGAAGCATGTCTGGGTTGGGCTTCAGAGCATTTTCGGCATTGGCCGTACCCGTTCGAAGAAGGTCTGCGAAGCCGCAGGCGTTCCGTCGACCACGAAGATCCGCGACCTGTCCGAACCGGAAGTCGAGCGCCTGCGCTCGGAAGTCGGCAAGTACGTGGTCGAGGGCGACCTGCGTCGCGAGGTCGGCATGGCCATCAAGCGTCTGATGGACCTGTCGTGCTACCGCGGCCTGCGTCACCGTCGTGGTCTCCCGCTGCGTGGCCAGCGCACCCGGACCAATGCCCGTACCCGTAAGGGTCCGCGCAAGGCCATCAGGAAGTAAGGAGCACAGCCATGGCCAAGCCCGCAGCAACCAAGACCAAGAAGAAGATCAAGCGCGTCGTCACCGACGGCATCGCGCACGTCCACGCTTCGTTCAACAACACGATCATCACGATCACCGACCGCCAGGGCAACGCGCTCTCGTGGGCGACCTCGGGAGGCGCGGGTTTCCGCGGCTCGCGCAAGTCGACCCCGTTCGCTGCCCAGGTCGCCGCAGAGAAGGCCGGCAAGGCCGCCCTCGACTACGGCGTCAAGTCGCTTGAAGTCCGCATCAAGGGCCCGGGTCCGGGTCGTGAGTCGGCCGTGCGCTCGTTGAACAACGTGGGCTACAAGATCATCAACATCATCGACGTGACGCCTATCCCGCACAACGGGTGCCGTCCGCCGAAGAAGCGTCGCGTCTAAAGGAGCGATAAGAAATGGCTCGTTATATCGGTCCTACCTGCAAGCTCGCGCGCCGTGAAGGCGCCGACCTGTCCCTCAAGAGCCCGACCCGCGCGCTCGACTCGAAGTGCAAGCTGGAGCAGAAGCCCGGCCAGCACGGTGCCGGCACCGGCGCGCGTCGCAGCAAGCTCTCGGACTACGCCACCCAGCTTCGCGAGAAGCAGAAGGTCAAGCGTACCTATGGTCTGCTCGAGCGTCAGTTCCGCAACTACTACAAGAAGGCGTCGAACAAGAAGGGCAACACGGGTGAAAACCTGCTGCAGCTCCTCGAGACCCGCCTCGACAACGTCATCTACCGCATGGGCTTCGCGGTGACCCGTCCGGCCGCGCGCCAGCTGGTGTCGCACCGTGGCGTCACGGTCAATGGCCAGTCGGTGAACCTGCCGTCGTACCAGGTCAAGGCAGGCGACGCGATCGCGCTGTCGGAGAAGGCACAGAAGCAGCTTCGCGTGCAGGAAGCGCTCACCGTGTGGTCGACGATGGACCTGTCGCCGTCGTGGGTCGAAGTCGACTCCAAGGCGTTCAGTGGTGTGTTCAAGTCCGTCCCGGATCGTGCCGATCTGCCGGCGGACATCAACGAAGCGCTGATCGTCGAGCTGTACTCGAAGTAATTCAACCAGGTACCGCCGCGTGACGAGCGCGGCGGTCCTCAGGAGACACACACACATGACGGCTACCGCCAACCAGGTCCTGCGTCCCCGCGGCCCGCAGATCGAACGCCTCGCCGGCAACCGCGCGAAGGTCGTGATCGAGCCGCTGGAGCGCGGGTACGGGCACACGCTGGGCAATGCCCTGCGTCGCGTGCTCCTGTCGTCGATTCCGGGCTTCGCGATCACCGAAGTCGAGATCGACGGCGTGCTGCACGAGTACAGCACCATCGAGGGCCTGCAGGAAGACGTGCTGGAAGTCCTGCTCAACCTCAAGGACGTCGCCATCCGCATGGGCACCGGCGAGAGCTCGACGCTGTCGCTGTCGAAGTCGGGCCCGGGCGTCGTGACGGCCGCCGACATCAAGACCGACCACAACGTCGAGATCCTCAACGGCGAGCACATCATCTGCCACCTGACCAAGGACGCGTCGATCAACATGCGTCTGAAGATCGAGCGTGGTTTCGGCTACCAACCGGCTTCCGCGCGTCGTCGTCCGGACGAGGAGACCCGCGCCATCGGTCGCCTGATGCTGGACGCGTCGTTCTCGCCGGTCCGCCGCGTGGCCTATGAAGTCGAAGCGGCCCGCGTCGAACAGCGCACCGACCTCGACAAGCTGGTTCTCGACATCGAGACCAACGGCACGATCGATGCCGAGGAAGCCGTGCGCACCGCCGCCGACATCCTCACCGACCAGCTGTCGGTGTTCGGCGACTTCACGCACCGCGACCGCGGCGCGGCGAAGCCGCAGGCGCCGGGCGTCGACCCGATCCTGCTGCGTCCGATCGACGATCTGGAGTTGACGGTGCGTTCGGCCAACTGCCTCAAGGCCGAGAGCATCTACTACATCGGCGACCTGATCCAGAAGACCGAAGTCGAACTGCTCAAGACCCCGAACCTCGGCAAGAAGTCGCTGACCGAGATCAAGGAAGTCCTGGCGCAGCGCGGCCTCGCGCTGGGCATGAAGCTCGAGAACTGGCCGCCGACCGGCGTGTCCGCTCACGGGATGCTCGGCTGATAGACCCGGAAGGCGTGCCCACGGGCACGCCTTCCGACCGTCGTGAGACAGGCCTCAAGGCCCGCCACGATTGCCGGTGAAGGACGACCGGTTCCGGACCATCCGCAGTCCAAGTTCCAACGCCAGGACGGCGCCAAGGCTTCACACAGACCCACCATTCCAATCTGAAGGATCCATCCCATGCGCCACCAGAAAGCCGGTCGCAAGTTCAACCGCACCAGCGCCCATCGCGAAGCGATGTTCCGCAACATGGCCGCTTCGCTGATCAAGAGCGAACTGATTAAGACCACCCTGCCGAAGGCCAAGGAACTGCGCCGCGTCGCAGAGCCGCTGATCACCCTCGGCAAGGTCGACAGCGTCGCCAACCGTCGTCTCGCCTTCGCGCGTCTGCGCGACAAGGAAGCCGTCGGCACGCTGTTCACCACCGTCGGCCCGCGCTACCAGGCGCGTCCGGGCGGCTACCTGCGCATCCTCAAGTGCGGCTTCCGCGCCGGCGACAATGCGCCGATGGCGTACGTCGAGCTGGTCGATCGCCCGCAGGCGTCGGTCGAAGCCGAGTAATTCCCGTCGCGACGGCCTGCGCCACGCGCGCAGGTTCCCGTCATCGATGGAACGAAGCCCCGGCACCCGCCGGGGTTTTTGTTTGCGCGGCGCGGCGGGATAATCGCGACATCCTATCGACGGTCTGCCCATGAATCCTCTCCGCTGGTCGTTCCGCACGCTGATGCTCGTCGGCGCCGTCGCCTGCTTCGCACTGATCGGCTTCGCGATCTATTCGCAGCTGCAGTGGGGGCTCGAACCGTGCCCGCTGTGCATCTTCCAGCGGCTGGCATTCGCCGCGCTCGGCGTCGTGCTGCTCGTCGCCGGCATCCACGCGCCGCGCGGGCGTGGCGGGCGCACGGCCTACGGGCTGCTGGGCTTCGCCGCGGCGGCCGTCGGCATCGGCATCGCCGGGCGTCACGTCTGGCTGCAAATGTATCCGCCGGGCTTCGCGACCTGCGGCGCGCCGTTCGCCTTCATGCGCGAGACGATGGACACGCCGACGCTGATCCAGAAGGTGCTGACCGGTTCGGGCGACTGCGGCACCATCGACTGGACGTTCCTCGGCCTGTCGATGCCGGCCTGGAGCCTGGTGTGGTTCCTGCTGCTGGCCGCGGTCGCGCTGTTCGCCGGCCTGCGCACGCGGCGCTGAGCGGTTGCCGCCGTTGTGACGCAGAGCAGCAAACTGCGATGATGGCGGCCCGCACGAGGAACACCCCATGCCGTCGTCCAATGAGCGCAGCCTGCAACCCGTGAACCTGCCCGAAGACTGGCAGCCGGAGAGCTGGCGCGCACGCCCGGCCAAACAGCTGCCGACCTATCCCGACCAGGCGGCGCTGGCCGCCGTGCAGGAAGAGTTGCGCGCACTGCCGCCGCTGGTGACCTCGTGGGAGATCCTCAGCCTCAAGCAGCAGCTGGCCGAGGCCCAGGAGGGTCGCCGGTTCCTGCTGCAGGGCGGCGACTGCGCGGAGAACTTCGGCGACTGCACGTCCGACGTCATCTCCAACCGGCTCAAGGTGCTGCTGCAGATGAGCCTGGTGCTCGTGCACGGCATGCGCCTGCCGGTCGTGCGCGTGGGCCGGTTCGCCGGCCAGTACGCGAAGCCGCGTTCGGCCGATACCGAGACCCGCGACGGCGTTACGCTGCCGTGCTACCGGGGCGACGTGGTCAATGCACCGGCGTTCACGCCCGAGGCGCGGATTCCGGACCCGCGGCGCATGGTGCGCGCGCATGCGCGTTCGGCGATGACGATGAATTTCGTGCGCTCGCTGATCGACGGTGGCTTCGCGGACCTGCACCACCCCGAATACTGGGGGCTGGACTGGGTCGGCGAATCGCCGCTGGCCGAGGAATACCAGCGCATGGTCTCGGGCCTCGGCGATGCCGTGCGTTTCATGGAGACGCTGGCCGGCACCCAGGTGCACAACCTCAACCGCGTCGACTTCTACACTTCGCACGAAGCGCTGCTGCTGCCCTACGAGGAAGCGCAGACGCGGCAGGTGCCGCGCCAGTGGGGCTGGTTCAACCTCAGCACGCATTTCCCGTGGATCGGCGTGCGCACGGCGGCGCTCGACGGCGCGCACGTGGAGTACTTCCGCGGGCTGCGCAATCCGATCGGGGTCAAGGTCGGCCCGACCTCGACCGCCGACGAGCTGCTGCGTCTGATCGACGTGCTCAATCCCGACGACGAGCCCGGCCGCCTGAGCCTGATCCACCGCATGGGCGCGACCCAGATCGCCGAACGCCTGCCGGCATTGCTCGACGCCGTGCGCCGCTCCGGCCGCCGCGTGCTGTGGATCTGCGATCCGATGCACGGCAATACCGAATCGACCAGCAACGGCTACAAGACCCGCCGCTTCGACAACATCCGCAGCGAGATCGAACAGGCCTTCGACCTGCACGCCGCGGCGGGCACGCGCCTGGGCGGCGTGCATCTCGAGCTCACCGGCGAAGACGTCACCGAGTGCATGGGCGGCGCGCGGGCGCTGACCGAGACCGACCTCGAGCGCGCGTACAAGAGCCAGGTCGATCCGCGCCTGAACTACGAGCAGGCGCTGGAGACGGCGATGTTGATCGTGCGCAAGCAGGTGCAGGTCGGCCGTGCGTCGGGCGTGACCGCCTGATCAATCCGCACGGCGCTGCAGCAGTTCGGCGCTCATCTGGCGAAAGGTCTCGGCGACGCCGGGATTGTTGGCGACATCGAAGGTGCCTGCGTCCACCGCTTCGGTGATGCGGGCGCAATCGACCTGCGTCACCTTGGCGTCCGCGAACAGCGCCTGTTGCATACGCGCGACGGCGTCACCGAATTCGGCCTTGCGCTGATCGTGGAACTGGACGCCCGCGGCCTCGCCCATGCGTGCGGCGACAGTGTCGCCCAGTGCGTGGATCCACAGGCTGCTCACGAGGAAGGGCTCGGCATTGCGGCGTTCCCAGCCAGCCTGCGCCGCACGCGCGCTCGGGCCGTCGGGTGCGGGCAGTGCGCCGCACCAGTGCCCCAGCGTGACGTCGACGAACATGCCGTGCGTCATCACCAGGCCGGCGGCCGCGTTGCGCGCCGCGATCGTATCGGCGGCCTGCAGGATGCCGCCGGCGCCTGCCAGCAGCAACGCAAGCGCGCAACGCGCCCTGCGGGAAACGGGAATGGCAGTCGTCATCATCGCGTCCTGGTGTGCGGCGGTGTGCCGTCACGCCAGTCTGGCGACGCCGCTGCCGGCGACGATAGGATCAGGCCGCGCTGCGGCGTCGGTGCAGGTCGCGTGCGAGCACCAGCACGATCATCAGGTTGAGCAGGAACACGCCCCAGGTGAGCCAGTCGGGGTGTTGCCACAGCGCGTAGATCTCGAACGGGAGATAGGCCGCAGCGCCGATGACCCCGAGCCACGACGCCCACGCGCGATGTCGCCACAGGCCCCAGGCTTCCAGCAGGCGCATGCCGGCGTAGACCAGCGCGATGGCGATCGCGATGTCGAGCGTCTGCGGCGTGATCGCGTCGAGCATCGCGGTACCGGCGCGTTCGGCATTGACGCCGAAGCGTGCGAGCACGCGTTCGAGTTCGTGTTGCAGCGCATCCGGGCCGATCGCCGCTAGCGCGCCGGCGGCCAGCAATGCGACCACGCCCTTCGCCGCTTCGAACAGTGCGATCGCGCGCAGGCCCTTGTGCATGTCCAGGCTGTCGTCGGGCATCAGAACAACGCATCCTGTCGTGGCGGCTCGGGCAGGGCGGCGCCGGTCAGTGGCCAGGCGCCGAGCGCCTCGTAACGGCCGCCGGGATTGAACAGCAGTTCGAAGCCGTCGACGGTCAGCGCGTCGCCGGTGCAGTCCACGGCATCGAGCCAGGGCTGCGGACCGAGCCCGCGATCGAGATAGCCCAGCGTGACGTGTGGCTGGCTGGTCGTCTGTGCCGGCACGATGCCGCAGCGGCGGATCGCGTCGCGGGTCGCATCGCACAGTGCCTGCAGTGCGGGGCGGGGATGCGGCAACGCAACGACGGCGCCCGATTGGCGCCAGTAGGCCAGACGTTCGACCGTCCATGCATGCGCCGGAATGCGCGTCGCCGCGCCGGCGAACGCGTCGAGCAATGCCGGCGTGGCGAGATGGCCGACGTCATGGCCGATGAAGCACAGCGTGGCGTGCCATTGGTCGGCACGCCGCATCTGCAACGACGGCGCGCCCTCGGGACGCGCCGCCTGCAACCGCTGCGACAGGGTCGCGAACGCTGCCCGGCCGTCGGCACTGGGCCGCCACGCCGGGAACAGCGCCTGGCTCACGCTGCGCGGGACGCGCGCTTGCGATCGCTCTCGGTGAGCATCTTCTTGCGCAGGCGGATTTCCTTCGGGGTGACTTCGACCAGCTCGTCGTCCTCGATGAAGTCCAGGGCCTGCTCCAGCGTGTACTTCAGCGCCGGGGTCAGCTTGATCGCATCGTCCTTGCCGGACGCGCGCACGTTGGTCAGCGGCTTGCCCTTGATGACGTTGACGGTGAGGTCGTTGTCCTTGGAGTGGATGCCGACCAGCTGGCCCTCGTAGACGTTGTCGCCTTCGGCGGCGAACAGGCGGCCGCGCTCTTCCAGCGGTCCGAGCGAGTAGGCCGGGGTCATGCCGGGCGCATTGGCGATCATCACGCCGTTGTTGCGCTTGGCGATCGCGCCGGTTTCCTTCGGACCGTAATGGTCGAACACATGGAACAGCAGGCCCGCGCCCTGGGTCAGGGTCTTGAACTCGTTCTGGAAGCCGATCAGGCCACGCGCCGGGATCATGTAGTCCAGACGCACGCGGCCCTTGCCGTCGGGCTCCATGTTCTTGAGCTGGCCCTTGCGGATGCCGAGCTTCTCCATCACGCCGCCCTGGTGCTGCTCTTCGATGTCGACAACGAGCTGCTCGACCGGCTCCATCTGCTGGCCGTCGATTTCCTTGATGATGACTTCCGGGCGCGACACGGCCAGCTCGAAGCCTTCACGGCGCATGTTCTCGATCAGCACCGACAGGTGCAGCTCGCCGCGGCCCGAGACCAGGAACTTGTCGGCGTCGGCGGTCTCCTCGACCTTCAGCGCGACGTTGTGCAGGGTCTCGCGCTCCAGGCGCTCGCGGATCTGGCGGCTGGTGATGAACTTGCCGCCACTGTGTTCCTTGCTGCCGGCGAACGGCGAATTGTTGACCTGGAAGGTCATCGAGATCGTCGGCTCGTCGACCGTCAGCGCCGGCAGCGCTTCCGGCGTGTCGAGCGCACAGACGGTGTCGGAGATGCTCAGGTCCTGCACGCCGGAGATCGCGACGATGTCGCCCGCCTGCGCCTCTTCGACCTCGACGCGCTCCAGGCCCATGAAGCCCAGCACCTGGACCACCTTGCCCTGGCGCTTCTTGCCTTCGCGGTCGACCACGCTGACCGGCATGTTCTTGCGCAGCTTGCCGCGCTGGATGCGGCCGATGCCGATCAGGCCGACGAAGTTGTTGTAGTCGAGCTGGCTGATGCGCATCTGGAACGGGCCGTCGCGGTCGACGTCCGGCGCCGCCACGTGCTGCATGATCGCCTCGTACAGCGGGGTCATGTCGCCCGAACGCGCGGCATCGTCGAGGCTCGCATAGCCGTGCAGCGCCGAGGCGTAGACGATCGGGAAGTCGAGCTGCTCGTTGGTCGCGCCGAGCTTGTCGAACAGGTCGAACACCTGGTCGATGACCCAGTCCGGACGCGCGCCCGGGCGGTCGATCTTGTTGACGACGACGATCGGCTTGAAGCCCATCGCGAACGCCTTCTGGGTGACGAAGCGGGTCTGCGGCATCGGGCCGTCCATCGCGTCGACCAGGATCAGCACCGAGTCGACCATCGACAGCACGCGCTCGACCTCGCCGCCGAAGTCGGCGTGGCCCGGGGTGTCGACGATGTTGATGCGGTTGCCGTTCCAGGTGATCGCGGTGTTCTTGGCGAGGATCGTGATGCCACGTTCCTTTTCCTGGTCGTTGCTGTCCATCACGCGCTCGGTGAGCACGGTGCGCTCGGAGAGCGTGCCCGACTGCTTCAGCAGACAGTCGACGAGGGTGGTCTTGCCGTGGTCGACGTGGGCGACGATGGCGATATTGCGCAGGCGTTCGATAGACATGGGCAAGGCTGCGCCAGAGTCGAAGACCGGGGCGCACAATGGGCAGTGAAAGAAGTCCACCATTGTAGCGTGTTGCGCCGCCGCATGGCGGGACGCTTGAATCCCGCCCGAAGGGCCGCATGTAGCGGTTTCGCCGGCTCCCGGCGTTCCCAACCCAAACGCAGGATTCATCATGTCCCTGAACGCCGTATTCGACACCGACCGTGGCCAGATCAATGTCGAGCTGTTCGCCGACAAGGCGCCGCTAACCGTCGCCAATTTCGTCAACCTGGCCCAGCGCGGCTTCTACGACGGCCTGAGCTTCCACCGCGTGATCGCCGACTTCATGGTCCAGGGTGGCTGTCCCGAAGGTTCCGGCCGCGGCGGTCCGGGCTACAAGTTCGAGGACGAGACCAACAACGGCGTCAAGCACGAGCGCGGCGTGCTGTCGATGGCGAACGCGGGCCCGAACACCAACGGCAGCCAGTTCTTCATCACCCACATCAAGACCGACTGGCTGGACGGCAAGCACACCGTGTTCGGCAAGGTCACCGAAGGCCTGGACGTGGTCGATGCGGTCAAGCAGGGCGACGCGATCAAGTCGATCAGGATCGTCGGCGACACCGACGCGGTGCTGGCGGCCAAGGCAGACCGCGTCGCCGAGTGGAACAAGGTCCTCGCGGCCTGATCGCGTCGTCGGCCAGCCGGCCGATGCCTCCCGACGCCGCGGACCTTCGGGCCCGCGGCGTCTGCGTTCAGGGCCCGCGCGCGATGCCCGCCTGCGGCAGGCCTGCTAAAATTCCGGGCTGTGCCGCCGCGCCCGTTGGCCCGGCGCTCCGTCCCTAGAGGTGTCCCGCGATGCCCCAGCTTGCCCGCCGCGTCGGCCGTGCCCGGCCCAGCGCCATCATGCAGGTCGCCGAGAAGGCGAAGCGCCTGAAGGCGGACGGGCGCGACATCATCAGCTTCTCGATCGGCGTGCCGAACTTCCTGCCCGGCCCGCACGTCTATGCGGCCGCGCGCGAGGCGCTCGACCACGACAGCGGCCAGTACGGCAGCAACCGTGGCAGCGATGCGCTGCTCGACGCGTTCATCGGCCATCTCGATCGCATCGGCCTGCCGGGCTACACCCGCGCGCACTGCGCGAGCGGCATCGGCGCCAAGCACATCCTCTACACGCTGGCCGAAGTGCTGCTCGACGAAGGCGACGGCTTCGCGTTCGCCACGCCGTACTGGACGACGTATCTGGACATCGCGGAGATCGTCGGCGCCGACATCCAGCTGCTGCCGTGCCCGCCGGAACAGGACTACAAGCTGACCCCCGCGCAGCTCGATGCCGCGCTGGCGCGCAAGCCCAAGGTGTTCCTGTTCAACAACCCGTCGAACCCGACCGGCATGGTCTACACGCGGGACGAGATCGCCGCGCTGGCCGACGTGCTGGTGCGCCATCCGGGCACCTGGATCGTTACCGACGACATCTACAACCGGATGGTCTTCGACGGCATCGGCTACCACAACGTCGTGCAGGCGCGGCCGGAGCTGCGCGAGCGCACGATCTTCGTCGACTCGCTGTCCAAGACCTACGGCATGCCGGGCTGGCGCGTCGGCCTGCTGGCAGGTCCCGAGACCGTCGCCAAGGCGTTCGCGACGATGAACTCCAACCACATCACCAACGTGCCGGAAGTCGTGACCGCCGCCGCGGTCGCCGCGCTGTCCGGCCCGCAGGATGTGCCGACGGCCAAGTGCGCCGAGTTCCAGGCGCGGCGCGATCAGGTGATGGCGGCGCTGGCGGAGATTCCGGGCATCGTCTGCCCGAAGCCTGCCGGCGCGTTCTATGTGTTTCCCGACATCAGCGTCGCATTCGGCAAATCGCATGGCGATCTGCGCATCGAGAGCGACGTCGACCTGTGCAATGCGCTGCTCGACACCAAGGGCGTGGCTTGCGTGCCGGGCTCGGCGTTCGGCGAGCCGCGGAGCTTGCGCATCAGCTACACCTGTCCCGAAGCGCAACTCGCGCCCGGGCTTGCCCGCATCCGCGAATTCTTCGCGGAGCTGACCTGACCGGCCGGCCCCCGCCGACCGGATGCTTTCCACCCACGTGACCGTTTGAACGAACGAGAGGATTGACGATGAAGAAGCCCGTCCGTGTTGCCGTGACCGGCGCTGCCGGCCAGATCGGCTATGCGCTGCTGTTCCGGATCGCTTCCGGCGAAATGCTGGGCAAGGACCAGCCGGTGATCCTGCAGCTGCTCGAACTGCCGATCGACAAGGCACAGGCCGCGCTCAAGGGCGTGATCATGGAGCTCGAGGATTGCGCGTTCCCGCTGCTGGCCGATGTCGTCGGCACCGACGATCCCGAAGTCGCGTTCAAGGACGCCGACATCGCCCTGCTGGTCGGCGCGCGTCCGCGCGGCCCGGGCATGGAGCGCAAGGACCTGCTGCTCGAGAACGCGAAGATCTTCACCGCGCAGGGCGCGGCGCTGAACAAGGTCGCCTCGCGTGACGTCAAGGTGCTGGTGGTCGGCAACCCGGCCAACACCAATGCCTACATCGCGATGAAGTCGGCACCGGACCTCAACCCGCGCAACTTCACCGCGATGCTGCGCCTCGACCACAACCGCGCGCTGAGCCAGCTGGCGACCAAGGCCGACGTGGCCGTGGGCGACATCGAAGGCCTGATCGTCTGGGGCAACCACAGCCCGACGATGTACCCGGACTACCGCTTCGCGACCGCGAACGGCCAGAACCTCAAGGACAAGGTGGGCGACGCCGACTGGAACGCCAACACCTTCATCCCGCAGGTCGGCAAGCGCGGCGCGGCGATCATCGAAGCGCGTGGCCTGTCTTCGGCCGCCTCGGCCGCGAACGCCGCGATCGACCACATCCGCGACTGGGTGCTGGGCAGCAACGGCAAGTGGGTGACCATGGGCGTGCCGTCGGACGGCAGCTACGGCATCCCGGAGGGCGTGATCTTCGGCTTCGCGGTGACCACCGAGAACGGCGAGTACACCCTGGTCAAGGACATCGAAGTCGACGACTTCAGCCAGAAGGCCATCGACAAGACCCTGGCCGAGCTCGAGGAAGAGCGCAGCGGCGTGGCGCATCTGCTGGGCTGATCGTAACGGTCGCCCCAGCCGCCGGGAGCAGGCGCTGCTAATCGGTGGCACTTCAGGCCAGCCTTCGGGCTGGCCTTGTCGTTTCTGGAGGTTGTCGGCCTCTGACACCGTCTCACCGCTGTTACCATCCGGCTCCGCCAGCGCGGTTGCAGGAGAGCGAGGAGCCCTATGTCGGTGCATGCCGGACAACCGATGATCCGACGGCTGGAGCGTGCCGTCGCCAGCCCTTGGCTGTTCGCATCGGCGGCGTTGCTGATCCTGGCTGCCGGGACTGGATTCGCGTACGCGTTGAAGCCGGAGCCGCACAGCGACTGGTTGGCGTACTGGTTGGCCGCAGGCGACATCCGTGCGTATACCCGGGGCGGGCTTGGCCTGTGGCTGCTTGCGCTGCCGAAGGCATTCGGGTTGCCGGCCTTTGCCGCGGCGCTGGTGCTGAACCTGCCGAGCGCAGCGGGCATGTTGTGGATGGCGCGCAGGTGTGATCCGACCCGCGGAAAGTGGTTCGCGTGGCTGGTCGCCCTCTACCTGCTGCTGATCACGCCGTACTTCGGCATCGTCCAGCTGGATCTGTTCGCGGCGACGCTGATCGGCGCCGGATTCTGCTTGGCCCTGTCCGCATCCGGGCGCGGCATTCGGGCATGGCCTCTGCCGCTCGCGGTCGCGTGCGTCGCGATCGGTGTGTCCACACGTACCCAGTACGCGCTGGTGCTCGTGAGCATGCTGGCTGCGCTGGCGATCCTCGTGATCGTGCTACGGCCCCGGCACAGAAGCAGGATCGTGGCGTTGATCGCAGTGCTGCTGGCGGGGGCGGTCGCGGGTTTCGCGCTCGACTCCGGATTGCGCGCCCTGGGCGGCAACAGCGAGGCGGTCCGGACCGGAACCGCGGTCACCCTCTACACCGGCTTGCTGTCGTCCGGGGATGGTCCCGGTTGCGGTTACTGGTCCGCCGAAGCCTCGCTGGCGGCCCGGGCCGATCTGGACAAGCCGCTTCACCAGGCCGCGCTGGACCGGCTCGCCGAGAAGCCGGCGGGTCACTGGCTGTCGGTCGTGTCGTGCAAGTTGCCGCAGATCGTCCGGCCATCGCCGTACGCCCTCTACTGGCTGGTCGAGTCGCCGGATGTGCGCAGGCGACTGGATGCGCACCCGCAGAGCGATCGCCTCGATGCCCGCTACGCAAGCGCCGTGCGCTTGGAGAAGAAGGCCTACGGTGCGCTGATCGGCCTGATCTACGCGGGCATCCTGGCGGTCGCCATCATTCTGTGCCGTAGACGCGCACCCTTGCCCGGCCTGCTCGCGGCGACATGGATCCTGGCCTTCTGCGCCGTGCATGCGGTGTTCGAGATCCAGGGCCGCTACTTCCTGGGCATGATGCTGCTCGCGCCGTTGCTGTGCGCATTGGCGCTGCGGGTGGCCCGCGACGAAGGGCCGGCTGGGGGCGCCACGACGGCAGGTTGATCCCGGACCCGTCGAGGCAGCTGCGCGGAGATCCGCGCGGAATACAGTCACGGCCGGCTCGCCGATTCCAGTTCCTCGCGGTAGTGGTTGTAGGCATCGACGAGCATGTCCTCGTCGTTTCTGTCCGGCTTCCAGCCCAGGACGTCCCGGCTGTCGGAAATGTCGACCATGTACTGCAGGTCGGCGATCCGGTACTGCTCCCGGTGCAACAGCGTGAGGCCGCAGCGGTCCAGGGCGCCCAGCAGCCATTTCAACGGCGCGGCCGGCACCGGCACGACGATCGAGCGCGAGCCGATGCGGCGGATCGTGTTCTGCAGCAACCGGCGCACCGGTGGCGCATCGCCGGACCCCAGGTTGAATGCCTGCCCGGGAAAACCCTTCTCGACCGCGAGCAGGATCGCATCGACGACATCCTCCACCGCGATCATCTGGTAGCGGTTGTTGCCGGCGCCGATGGTCGGGACCGGCAATCCCATGTCCATCAGTCGGAACAGCCGGGTCAGGATGCCGAAGCGTCCCGGCCCGACGATCATCCGCGGCCGCAGGATGGTGACCTGCGCGCCATCGCCGCGCGCCTGTTCGCACAGGGCCTCCGCCTCCGCCTTGCTGCGCCCGTAGGGACCCAGCGGGCGCTTGGGGTGGCGAGTGGAGACGGGGATGGCGTCGGGAATGCCGTACACCATGTCGGTGCTCAGGTAGATCAGCCTGGGCGGCTGTTCGCGGGACGCCCAGCGCAGGACTTCGGCGGTGCCACGGACGTTGACGTCCGCAAACCAGGCGTCCTGGTTGCGCTTGGGAACATCGCCGTGGAACTGGCGCGCAGCCAGGTGGTAGACGATGGCGTCCGAGGCGAGTGGAACGCCATCGAGCGCGGCCCGGTCGCGGATGTCGACCCGGTGGTGGACGACCTTGCCGGCCAGTTCCTTCGGCAGTTCGCCCGTATCGATCACCATGATCGAAGCGCCTGTGGGAAGCAGCTTGCGAATCAAGTGGCTGCCGGTGAAGCCGCAGCCGCCGATGACGACATGGGTCTGCACGATCATCCGCTCCGTGCCACCAGTGCCACGCCGACGCAGATCAACGCGACCCCGGCAATCTTCATCGGGCTGACCGGTTCCCGGAACACGAAGTAGGCGGCGGCCACCACCACCACGTAGCCGATGCTCAGGAAGGGATAGGCGTAGCTGACATGGACCTTGGACAGCACGGCCATCCAGGACACGATGCTGATCGCGTAGCAGCCGAGGCCGCAGAGCACCCAGGGATCGAGTGCGATCTTCAGGACGCCCTGGGCGGTCGCCGCGAGATCGGCCTGCAGGGCCAGGCTCCTGTCGGCCATCCCCTTTCGCAGGAACAGCTGGGCTGCCGCGTTGAGCAGGACCGAGAACAGGATCAGCGGAATGAATTTGTAGAACATGGGGCGTGGCCTGGAGCCGTCCTGTGGTGGGGAAGAGGAGGTCAAAGCAAGGTCGCAGCCGCCATGATGGCGACCGTCAGAACCGCGACGGCCCGGCTTGCGCCATCGCGGAGCGCGAAGAGGATCGGATCCTCGTGGACCTCGCCACGCGAGGCCAGCAGCCAGACGCGACTGATCCAGTACAGGAACAGCGGGCACAGCGCCCACAGCAGGCGGGGCGAGCGGTAGAGCTCGAGGCTTTCCGGGCTGTTGATGTACATGGCGAGCACGAGGATCGCGAGATAGCCGGCAGTGCTGCCAAGCGCCCCGATCACGGGCAGGTCGTCGCGTCGATAGTCGCGGCCGGCGGTCTTGCCCGCGTGTGTCGACGGGAGTGCGCGCAGTTCCGTGTAACGCTTGACCAGGGCAAGACTGAGGAAGATGAACATCGAGAATGCCAGCAGCCAGAACGACAGATCGCTGCCGATCGCCGTTGCGCCTGCGACGATGCGCATGCTGTACAGCCCGGCGAGCGTGACCACATCCAGGATCGCGATCCGCTTGAGCTTGAGCGAATACGCAAGCGTCAGCGCGTAGTAGCCGGCTGCGACGAGCAGGAACCACGGCGAGACCAGCCATGCCAGCGCAAGCCCGGCAAGGCCCAGCAAGGGCCCGCCGAGCAGACCGGCCGATACCGCCAGTTCGCCCGACGAGAATGGACGGTCGCGCTTGGTCGGATGGGCCCGATCCGCCTGAAGATCGAGCAGATCGTTGATGAGATACGTGCTCGAGGCGCACAGGCAGAATGCGGCGAACGCCAGTGCGATGTCCTGCAGCGCCGCGGGCTCGAACAACCGATGCGCCGCCAGCAGCGGAACCAGCAGCAACAGGTTCTTGAGCCACTGGTGCGGGCGCATGGCCCGGATCCAGGCGTTCGCCCGGCCCTGCGTCGGCGGGAAGTAGTCCAGCAGCGTGCAGTGTGACCCGGCGATCTCCCGCACGCGCTGGTTGCAGTTCACCGCCCAGGCGCCATGCGCCGACGCCCACACGCTGCCGTCGACCCGCGCATTGCCGGCGTAGTCGTAGCCGCGCTCGCCGAACATGTCGATCAGTGCATCAGCCTTGGCGCGTCCGGCGAGATTGCGCTGGCCGTCGCTGGCGACGACGGCATCGAAGAGCCCGAGATGGCGCGCGATGGGCTCGGCGAGGATCCGGTCGGATGCGGTGCACAGCACCCGGGTGCGGTCGGGATGCGCGTCGAGCAGGTTGAGCACGCGCCGGTCGTAGGGCAGCGTCGCGGGATCCAGCGCGACGCGCGTGGCGATCTCGCGCTTGAACGGGGCTTTGCCCCTGACGAGCCATATCGGCAGCAGGAACAGGTAGAGCGGGTTCCTCGTCAGCAGCGCCAGCACCGATTCGATCAGCAGATCCGAGTTCAGCAGGGTGCCATCGAGGTCGATACATATCGCACGTTGCGGACCCGTGGCCCGCGGTGTTCCTTGTCCGACCATGTCCTCTCCGCTTGGGGTGCCGACAGCGAGCGCCGCCGCATCCCGCGCGCGGTTGCGAGGCCGCGATGCAAGGCCGGAACTTGTTCACGATGCCGTGCATTGTAGGGGATCGTTCCACGCGGGCGCATGTCGCGAGCGGTGGCTCTCCGCCCGCCGCCCGGTGACCGCGCACGCCTCCGCAAGTTGAGAGCCCGCGACGGCGCGGACGTGCGATTTGCCGATGATCAAGCTGGTCGGCAAGTCCGGATGACAAGAAGATGCCGACGCCGATGAACCTGCCGGGACGCGAGGCGTGGATCGAGATGCAAAGGCAGGGGGCGATCGCCGCGATCGTCCGCGCGGCTCATCCACCGCTGGCCTGTGATGCAGGCCTTGCTGCGCCATGGGAAGCGGATTTTCCGGGTCGCGGCTTTGTGGCGAAGTCTTATACGAAGGTGGGAGGGCGTCGTCTCGCTCGCGGATCCATACTCGTCCGGGCAGTCATCCGCCTGGGAGGGCATATGGATTACGTTGACTTCCACCGACGCTCGATCCAGGACCCCGAAGGCTTCTGGGGCGAGCAGGCGCAGGCGATCCACTGGCACAAGGCGCCGGACCGGATCCTCGACTATTCGAATCCGCCGTTCCGCAGGTGGTTCGTGGGTGGCGAGACCAATCTCTGCTTCAACGCCGTCGACCGGCATCTCGACGCGCGTGGCGACCAGCTCGCGCTCGTCGCGATTTCCACCGAGACCGACGAGACGCGCGAGATCAGCTATGCGCAGCTGTATCGCGAGGTCAACGATTTCGCCGCCGTGTTCCAGGCGCTGGGCGTCGGCCGCGGCGATCGCGTCGTCATCTACATGCCCAACATGGCCGAGGCCGCGTTCGCGATGCTAGCCTGCGCGCGCATCGGCGCGGTGCACTCGGTGGTCTTCGGCGGCTTCGCCGCGCACAACCTCGCGGTGCGCATCGACGACGCGGCGCCGAAGCTGCTGATCGCCGCCGACGCCGGCAGCCGCGGCGGCAGGATCATCCCGTACAAGCCGCTGATCGACGCCGCATGCGAGGAAGCCGCGACGCCGCCGCCGCAGGTGCTGATCGTCGATCGCGGGCTCGATCCCGGCTACGCACGTGTCGAAGGGCGCGATGTCGACTACGCGACGATCCGCGCACAGCACGCCGGCACGGACGTGCCGGTCGAATGGCTCGAAAGCAACGCGCCCAGCTATCTGCTCTACACCTCCGGCACCACCGGCAAGCCCAAGGGCGTGCAGCGCGATATCGGCGGCTACGCGGTCGCGATGGCGCTGTCGATGTGGTCGATCTACGACATCCGCCCCGGGCAGGTGATGTTCACCACGTCCGACGTGGGCTGGGCGGTCGGGCATTCGTACAACGTCTACGGCCCGCTGATCGCCGGTGCGACGGTGATCCTCTACGAGGGCCTGCCGACGAGTCCCGATGGCGGCATCTGGTGGAAGATCTGCGCCGACTACGGCGTGCGCACGATGTTCTCCTCGCCGACCGCGATCCGCGTGCTGAAGAAGCAGGACGCGGCATTCCTGAAGCGCTACGACCTGTCGAAGCTCGAATATCTGTTCCTCGCCGGGGAGCCGCTCGACGAACCCACCGCGAGCTGGATCAGCGATGGCCTCGGCGGCACGACGATCATCGACAACTACTGGCAGACCGAGACCGGCTGGCCGGTACTCGCGCTGATGCCCGGTGTCGAACTCAAGCCGGTGAAGTTCGGCTCGCCGGGCCTGCCGACACCGGGCTACGACCTGCGGGTGATCGACGAGGCGACCGGCGAGCGCGTGCCACCGGGTACCAAGGGCGTGCTGGTGATCCAGCCGCCGCTGCCGCCCGGCTGCATGACCACGGTGTGGAACGACGACGCGCGATTCCTGTCGAGCTACTTCTCGCATTTCGACGAACTGCTCTACAGCTCGCTGGACTGGGCGATCCAGGACGAGGACGGCTACACCTTCATCCTCGGCCGCACCGACGATGTCATCAACGTCGCCGGCCATCGCCTGGGCACGCGCGAGATCGAGGAATCGGTGTCCAGCCACCCGGCCGTTGCCGAGGCCGCGGTGATCGGCGTCGCCGACGAGCTCAAGGGCCAGGTGCCGATCGTGTTCGCGACGCTCAAGCAGGCATCGGCGGATGCGGACGCGCAGCACGCGACCGCCGGCGAGATGATGCGCACCGTCGCCGAGCAGCTCGGCGCCGTCGCGCGGCCGGCGCGGGTCTATGTGGTCAACGCGCTGCCAAAGACGCGCTCGGGCAAGTTGCTGCGGCGCTCGTTGCAGGCGCTGGCGGAATCGCGCGATCCGGGGGATCTGTCCACGCTCGACGATCCGAATGCGCTGGAGGAAGTGCGCCGCGTGCTGGCGCGGGGCGCCGACGCGGGTTGATTCCTGTAGGAGCGCGCTCGCGCGCGATGGGCTGTTCCGGCATGGCCCCATCGCGCGCAAGCGCGCTCCTACAGGTCATTGCGGCGCGACGCCGTTGGAATGCATACGCGCGAACCTGTCGACGCCCGACGATCCGAATGCGTTGGAGAAGGTGCGCCGCGTACTGGCGCGCGACGCGACGGGGAGGCGGGCAGGGCCATCCATCGCGCGAGGGCGCTCCCACAAAAATGCGTCCTTACTCCGCCGGCGCGACGCCGGTGTAATGCGCGCGTGGGCGGATCAGCCTGCCGAGTTCCTGTTGTTCCAGCGCGTGCGCCAGCCAGCCCGCGAGCCGGCCGGCGGCGAACATGCACAGCGCCGGCGTCGCCGGCAGGCCGTGCACGAAACAGATCGCCGCGAGCATGCCGTCGATGTTGGGATGGCGGCCGCTGGTCTCGGCCGCGGAGTTGAGCACCACTTCGACCTGGCGCATGCGCGGGGCATCGGCGTGACGCGCGCGCAGCATCGCCAGCACTTCGGCCGCACGCGGATCGCCATCGGGATACAGCACGTGATGGAAGCCGGGCAGGTCGTCGCCGCGTTGCCAGCGCTCGGCGACGAACGCGGCAGGCGAGGGCGCATCGCAGGCCTCGCGGATCAATGCATGCGCGCGCGCGGTCGCGCCGCCATGGCGCGGGCCGGACAGCGCCGCGAGTCCGGCGCAGACCGTCGCATGCAGATGCGCGCCGGTGGACGCGACCACGCGCGCGGCGAAGGCCGAGACGTTGAGTTCGTGGTCCGCGCACAGCACCAGCGCCGCGCGAACGAGATCGGCGAATGCCGCGTCGCCGGGGCGCCAGGCATCGGCGAGCAGCATGTGCACCGGTCGCGCATCCGGTGTGCCGGCGACCAGCAGTGCCGCGTTCTGGCGCAGCAGCGTCGCGGCGACGCCGCGCTTGGCCGCGGGCGCCGCGCTCAGCGAATGCCGCAGGTCCGGTGCGAGCAGCGGGATCGCGGCCATCGCGCGTTCGATCGGCGGCAGCGCGGCGTCGCCGGCAATGGCGGCGACCCGCGCCGGCCAGTCGCCGGTCGAGGCATCGAAGGGATCGGCATCGCCGCAATCCCACAGCAGGCGCGCGGTGTCTTCGAGCGTCGCGCCGGCGCGGACCATCGCGACCGCGGAGCGGCCGCGGTAATAAGGACTGTCGGGCCGGATCAGCGAGATCCGCGTTTCCATCACCGGCAGGCCGCGATCGAGACTCTGCGCCGCACCGCGCGCTGCGCCGCGGCCGGCGCGCTTGCGCTGGGTCAGACGTTCGACGTCCTGGCGCAGATAGACGCGGCTGCGATGGTCGGCGCCGGGGCGCGACTCCAGCAGCCCGCGGCTGACGTAGGCGTAGAGCGTCGCGGTGCTGATGCCCAGCGCGGCGCAGGCCTCGGCCGCGGACATCAGGTCGCCATCGTTCGCATTCACAGTGAATCCCGATGTATTGATTGATTCGATCAAGATTGATCAACCATTCGGATGGTGCCAGATTGCACGCCATCGCGGTACACCGCAGTCCCGGAGTCGATCCATGTCCACAGCTTCCGCAGGCGCTCGGTTCCGCGCCGCCCTGGCCGCCGAATCGCCGCTGCAGGTGATCGGCGCGATCAACGCCAACCACGCGCTGCTGGCCCAGCGCGCCGGCTTCCAGGCGATCTACCTGTCGGGCGGCGGCGTCGCCGCGGGTTCGCTGGGCCTGCCGGACCTGGGCATCAACACGCTCGAGGACGTGCTGATCGACGTGCGCCGGATCACCGACGTCTGCGACCTGCCGCTGCTGGTCGACATCGACACCGGCTTCGGCGCGAGCGCGTTCAACATCGAACGCACGGTCAAGTCCCTGATCAAGGCCGGCGCGGCCGCGTGCCATATCGAAGACCAGGTCGGCGCCAAGCGCTGCGGTCACCGTCCCGGCAAGGAGATCGTGTCGCAGGGCGAGATGGTCGACCGGGTCAAGGCCGCGGCCGATGCGAAGACCGATCCCGACTTCTTCCTGATCGCGCGCACCGATGCGATCCAGGTCGACGGCGTGGACGCCGCGATCGAACGTGCGGTCGCCTGCGTCGAAGCCGGCGCCGACGGCATCTTCGCCGAGGCGGCGTACGATCTCGACACCTACCGCCGCTTCGTCGATGCGGTGCAGGTGCCGGTCCTCGCCAACATCACCGAGTTCGGCAAGACGCCGCTGTTCACCCGCGACGAACTGGCCTCGGCCGGCGTGGCGATCCAGCTGTTCCCGCTGTCGGCGTTCCGCGCGGCGAACAGGGCGGCGGAGAACGTCTACGCCGCGGTGCGCCGCGACGGCCACCAGCAGAACGTCGTCGAGACGATGCAGACCCGCGAGGAACTCTACGAGCGCATCGGCTACCACGCCTTCGAACAGCGGCTCGACGCGCTGTTCGCGTCGAAGAAATAAGCGACTCCCGATCATTCCATCCGTGCCTGCGGGCATCCAACGGAGATTCCAGATGAGCGACACCGCCACTACCGCCCCCGGCTTCAAGCCGAAGAAGTCCGTCGCGCTGAGCGGCACGGCCGCCGGCAATACCGCGCTGTGCACCGTCGGCCGCAGCGGCAACGACCTGCACTACCGCGGCTACGACATCCTCGACCTCGCGCGCACCAGCGAGTTCGAGGAGGTGGCCTATCTGCTGGTCCACGGCAAGCTGCCGACCGAAGCCGAACTGCGCGGCTACAAGGCCAAGCTGAAATCGCTGCGCGGCATTCCTGCGGCGGTGAAGTCCGCGCTCGAGGAACTGCCGCCGTCGGCGCATCCGATGGACGTCATGCGCACCGGCGTGTCGGTGCTCGGCTGCGTGCAGCCGGAGAAGGACGACCACAACCATCCCGGCGCGCGCGACATCGCCGACAAGCTGATGGCCTCGCTCGGTTCGATGCTGCTGTACTGGTACCACTGGAGCCACAACGGCCGCGCGATCGATGTCGAGACCGACGACGATTCGATCGGCGGGCACTTCCTGCATCTGCTGCACGGGTTTGAACCGCGCGAGTCGTGGGTCAAGGCGATGCACACCTCGCTGATCCTCTACGCCGAGCACGAGTTCAACGCCTCGACCTTCGCCAGCCGCGTCATCGCCGGCACCGGCAGCGACATGTACTCGTGCATCACCGGCGGCATCGGCGCGCTGCGCGGCCCCAAGCACGGCGGCGCGAACGAGGTCGCGTTCGAAGTGCAGAAGCGCTACGACACGCCCGACGAGGCGGAAGCCGACATCAGGGCGCGTGTCGAGAAGAAGGAAGTGATCATCGGTTTCGGCCACCCGGTCTACACCGTCAGCGATCCGCGCAACGAGGTCATCAAGGACGTGTCGCGCGAACTGTCCGACGAGGTCGGCAGCCGCAAGATGTACGACATCGCCGAGCGCCTGGAATCGGTGATGTGGGACATCAAGAAGATGTTCCCGAACCTCGACTGGTTCAGCGCGGTCAGCTACCACATGATGGGCGTGCCGACGGCGATGTTCACCCCGCTGTTCGTGATCGCCCGCACCGCCGGCTGGAGCGCGCACGTCATCGAGCAGCGTATCGACGGCAAGATCATCCGCCCGAGCGCGAACTACACCGGTCCGGAAGACCAGGCGTTCGTGCCGATCGCAGAGCGCAAGTAGGCAACACCTGCACGGGTCTTCGCGGATGCGGAGATCCGGGACTCGTCATTCCCGCGCAAGCGGGAATCCATGGACTTTGGAGCCTTCCAGGGAACGTCCATGGATCCCCGCCTGACCAGACAGTCGTCTGTTGAAAGCCGCGGGGATGACGGTGGACACATCCTCATTCTTTCAGAACGCCAGCCATGAACAGCCAGCACCGCAAACCCCTTCACGGTACCCAGCTCGACTGGTTCGACGCGCGTGCCGCCGTCGAAGCGCTCGCGCCCGGCGCATACGACCGCATGTCCTATACCGCGCGCGTGCACGCCGAGAACCTGGTGCGGCGCTGCGAGCCGGCCCAGCTCGACGCTGCGCTGCGGCAGCTGATCGAACTGCGTCAGGACATCGACTTTCCGTGGTATCCGGCGCGCGTGGTGTGCCACGACATCCTCGGCCAGACCGCGCTGGTCGACCTCGCCGGCCTGCGCGATGCGATCGCCGACCAGGGCGGTGATCCGGCGAAGGTCAATCCGGTCGTGCCGGTGCAGCTGATCGTCGACCACTCGCTGGCAGTGGAATGCGGTGGCTATGACCCGGACGCGTTCACCCGCAACCGCGAGATCGAAGACCGCCGCAACGCCGACCGCTTCCACTTCATCGACTGGACCAAGCTCGCGTTCCACAACGTCGAGGTGATTCCGCCGGGCAACGGGATCATGCACCAGATCAATCTGGAGAAGATGTCGCCGGTGGTCTACGTGCAGGACGGGGTCGCGTTCCCGGACACCTGCGTCGGCACCGACAGCCACACGCCGCACGTCGATGCGCTGGGCGTGATCGCGATCGGCGTCGGCGGACTCGAAGCCGAGAACGTCATGCTCGGCCGCGCGTCGTGGATGCGCACGCCCGAGATCGTGGGCGTCGAACTCGCGGGGCGTCCCGGCCCGGGCATCACCGCCACCGACGTCGTGCTGGCGCTGACCGAATTTCTGCGCAAGTCCAAGGTGGTCGGTGCGTATCTGGAATTCCGCGGTCCCGGTGCGGCCGCGCTGTCGGTCGGCGATCGCGCGACGATCTCCAACATGGCGCCCGAGTACGGCGCGACCGCGGCGATGTTCTTCATCGACGACAACACGCTCGACTACCTGCGCCTGACCGGCCGCGAAGACACCCAGGTCGCGCTGGTCGAGACCTACGCGAAGGCGGCGGGTCTGTGGGCCGATTCGCTCGCCAGCGCCGAGTACGTGCGCACGCTGCATTTCGACCTGTCGAGCGTGGTGCGCAACATGGCCGGCCCGTCGAACCCGCACAGGCGCGTCGCGACCAGCGATCTCGCCGCCAGCGGCATCGCCGGTGCCTGGGACATGCCGCTTGAGGGCACGATGCCCGATGGCGCGGTGATCATCGCCGCGATCACCAGCTGCACGAACACGTCGAATCCGCGCAACGTCATCGCCGCGGCGCTGCTGGCCCGCAACGCGAACGCACGCGGCCTCACGCGCAAGCCCTGGGTCAAGAGCTCGCTCGCGCCGGGTTCCAAGGCGGTGCAGCTGTACCTGGAAGAGAGCGGCCTGCTGCCGGACCTCGAACAGCTCGGCTTCGGCATCGTCGCGTTCGCCTGCACCACCTGCAACGGCATGAGCGGCGCGCTGGATCCTGCGATCCAGCAGGAGATCATCGATCGCGACCTGTACGCGACGGCCGTGCTCAGCGGCAACCGCAATTTCGACGGCCGCATCCACCCCTACGCCAAGCAGGCCTTCCTCGCATCGCCGCCGCTGGTCGTCGCCTATGCGATCGCCGGCACCGTGCGCTTCGACATCGAGAAGGACGTGCTGGGCATCGACCACGACGGCAATGCGGTCACGCTCAAGGACCTCTGGCCGTCCGATGAGGAGATCGATGCGGTGGTCAAGGCCAGCGTCAAGCCGGAACAGTTCCGCGCCGTCTACGGCCCGATGTTCAAGCTGCATGTCGACACCGGCGAGCGCGTCGCGCCGCTGTACGACTGGCGCGAGATGAGCACCTACATCCGCCGGCCGCCGTACTGGGAGGGCGCACTGGCCGGCGCGCGCACGCTGACCGGCATGCGTCCGCTCGCGGTGCTCGGCGACAACATCACCACCGATCACCTGTCGCCGTCGAACGCGATCATGGCCGACAGCGCGGCCGGAGAATACCTCGCGAAGATGGGCGTGCCGGAAGAGGACTTCAATTCCTACGCCACGCATCGCGGCGACCATCTGACCGCGCAGCGCGCGACGTTCGCGAACCCGAAGCTCGTCAACGAGATGGCGGTCGTCGACGGCACGGTTCGCCAGGGCTCGCTGGCGCGCATCGAACCGGAAGGCCAGGTCGTGCGCATGTGGGAAGCGATCGAGACCTACATGGACCGCAAGCAGCCGCTGGTGATCATTGCCGGCGCCGATTACGGCCAGGGCAGCTCGCGTGACTGGGCCGCCAAGGGCGTGCGCCTCGCGGGCGTGGAAGCGATCGTCGCCGAAGGCTTCGAGCGCATCCACCGCACCAACCTGATCGGCATGGGCGTGCTGCCGCTGGAATTCCAGCCCGGCGTGACCCGCCTGACGCTCGGCATCGACGGCACCGAAACCTTCGACGTCACCGGCGACCGCACCCCGCGCGCGATGCTCACGCTGGTGATCCATCGCAAGGACGGCACGCAGCTGTCGGTGCCGGTGATCTGCCGGCTGGATACCGCGGAAGAAGTCTCGATCTACGAAGCCGGTGGTGTCCTGCAGCGGTTCGCGCAGGATTTTCTGGAATCGTCCAAGGCGGCCTGACGAACGGTGTGTCACGCATCGGACGGTCCCGACGATGCGACCAGCGCCACGGCAACCGCCGTGGCCGATCCTGTGGAGGCGCGCGGCGGCATGTTCTACGAGGTGGCTGGATTCATCAACACGCTGTTCGTTCTGGTCAGCCTCACCGGCATCTGGGCGCAGGTACGGAAGATCGGACGGCGGCGCGCGGAATCGAGCGGGACCGCGACCGCGGTGCTCTCGTTGAACCAGTTCACGACGAGTTTCCTCGCCTACTTTTCGTTCTTCGTGTACGGCTATTCGGTCGAGCCGTTCAACCATTACATGGTCTGGCCGCGACTGCTCGCGGCGCTGCTGGTCGCGCGCATCCTGTTCGAGATCTGGCGCGACCGCCGTGACCGGCAGTCGGGGGCCGCTTGTCGCGGCGCCTGCGTGGCATTGGTCTGCGGCCTCGCCGGGCTGGCTTGGGGCGAGCGTTTCGTCGACGAGGGGCGGGTGGTGTCGACGGCGCTGATCGTCGTCGTCACCGCGCTGCTCGCGCAGGGCTATGCCCACCAGATCCTGTTGATCTGGCGCTGTGGCCGTACCGGCGCGGTCTCGCTGCGCATGAGCCAGAGGATCCTGCTGATGGACATCTCCACCTTCGTCTTCGCCGTCGCCATGGGGCCGCAGGCGGGATGGCCGCTGATGCTGCTGGCGACCGTGAGCGGCGTCACGAAGCTGGTCATCATGTGGCTGTTCCGCTGGGAACGCACCAGCATCGCGGCCCTTCGAAAGCGATCGACAGCAATGCCGTTGCCGGCTGTCTGACCCTTCACTCCTCCCGCATTTCAATCGAGTCCCGATCCCATGCGCCACGCCCCCCAGCTCCGCATTCCCGCCACGTACATGCGCGGCGGCACGTCGAAGGGCGTGTTCTTCCGCCTCGAGGACTTGCCCGAGGCCGCCCGCGTGCCTGGCCCCGCGCGCGATGCGCTGATGCTGCGCGTCATTGGTTCTCCAGATCCCTATGCCAAGCACACCGACGGCATGGGCGGCGCGACCTCGTCGACCAGCAAGTGCGTGATCATCGCGCCCGCGTCGGTGCCGGATCACGACGTCGACTACCTCTACGGGCAGGTGTCGATCGACAGCGCGTTCGTCGACTGGAGCGGCAACTGCGGCAACCTCAGCACCGCGGTCGGTCCGTTCGCGATCGCCAACGGCTTCATCGATGCCTCGCGGATTCCGCGCGATGGCACCGTCGCGGTGCGGGTGTGGCAGGCCAACATCGGCAAGACCATCATCGTGCACGTGCCGGTGGCGGACGGGCAGGTGCAGGAAACCGGCGATTTCGAACTCGACGGCGTGACGTTCCCGGCGGCGGAGATCGTGCTGGAGTTCGTCGATCCGGCCGACGAAGGCGAGGGTGAAGGAGGCGCTGCGATGTTCCCGACCGGCAACCTCGTCGACGATCTCGACGTGCCGGGCGTCGGCACACTGCGCGCGACGATGATCAATGCCGGCATCCCGACGATCTTCGTCGACGCCGACTCGATCGGTTACACCGGCACCGAACTGCAGGACGCGATCAACGGCGACGCGAAGGCACTCGCGATGTTCGAGACGATCCGCGCGCATGGGGCGGTACGCATGGGGCTCATCAGCGATGTGTCCGAGGCGTCGAAGCGCCAGCACACGCCGAAGGTCGCATTCGTCGCACCGCCGCGCGATCACGTGGTGTCGAGCGGAAAGGCGATCGCGGCCGGCGACATCGACCTGCTGGTGCGCGCGCTGTCGATGGGCAAGCTGCACCACGCGATGATGGGTACGGCGGCGGTCGCGATCGGCACCGCGGCGGCGATTCCCGGCACGCTGGTGAACCTGGCCGCCGGCGGCGGCGCGCGCACGTCGGTGCGCTTCGGGCATCCTTCGGGGACGCTGCGCGTCGGCGCGGAGGCGGTGGAAGTCGACGGGCAGTGGACGGTCGCCAAAGCGATCATGTCGCGCTCGGCGCGCGTGCTGATGGAGGGCGCGATCCGCGTGCCCGGCGACACGCTGGGCTGATTCACGGGCGCGCATCGCCAGCCGCGAGCGTGTCCGGCGTCGCGGTTTCGACCTTGGTCTGATTGGCGCCGCCCGATTCCGCATGCAAGGGTCGACGCGGGGGACGGCACGCCGTCAGTGACAGGGGACGAGGCGATGGAGATCGCGATCGCGGTACCCGCGAAGACCGACGCGGGCCGGGCGGAAATCGAAACGCGCGCGCAGCGGTTGCCGGCTGCGCTGCGCTCGCTGCTGTTGCTCGTCGACGGCCGGCGCGGCGCCGCGGAACTCGACGAGATCGCCCGCAGGCTGCATGCGCCGATGGATGCGCTCGCGCAGCTGGCGGCGCTCGGGCTGGTCACCGCATCGGCCGCTGGCGTGGCACCGCGCGCAGCAGATGACGCAGCCGTAGCCGACGAGGCGCGCAGCGACATCGACACGCAGCGCCACCTCATCCTCTATGCGTTGATGACGGACGCGACGCGCGCGCATCTCGGGCTCGTCGGCGGCTATCTCACCCAGCTCAAGCTGGAGCGGGCAGACGATGCGGCCGCGCTCGAGGCCCTGCTGCCGGTGCTGCAGGCGGCGCTGGCCAAGGCGCGCGATGCACACGTGGCGGCGGAGATCGTCGCGGGCATCCGTGCGGCGGCGGACGTGGGCGGCAACCCGGCGGCCTGAGGCCGGCTGCGGAACATCGCACCGGCGCGCCGCAGGCTCGCGACGCGCCGATGACACGCATCGATCAGATCAGGCCTTCGGCCGTCATGGCTGCGCGTACGCCGGCATCGGCGAGCATGCGCGCATCGAACGCGTGCAGATTGTCGAGTCCGCCCAGATCGAGCTTCAGGCGCTTGGCCCACTGCAGGGTCACGAACAGATAGGGATCGGCGATCGAACGCGTGCCGACGAGGTAGTCGCGGCCGGCGAGCTGCGCGTCGAGACGCGCGTAGTAGCCGCGGATCTTCTGCATCGCGTGCTTGCGCGTGCGGTCGACGACGTCCGCGTCCTCGAGATACTTGGTGCTGCCGAACAGCGGATGGAACGCCGGATGCAGATCGGCATTGAGCAACCCCAGCCAGCGGTTGACCTCGGCGCGACCCTGCGGCGAGCCGTCACCACCGAGCTCGCCATCGGGATGGCTGTCGGCCAGATAGTTGAGGATCGCGGCGTTCTGGGTCAGCACCCAGTCGCCTTCGACCAGCACCGGCACCGCGCCGGCGGGATTGAGCGCCAGGAACGCGGGTTCCTTCATCTGCGTCGCATCGACGATGCGCGCTTCGAACGGGGCGCCGATCCACTGCAGGACGATGTGGTCGGCCAGCGAGCAGGCGCCGGGCTTGGTGTGGAGGATGCGCATGGCGGTCCGGTGATTGAACGGGCCGCCATCATGCGCCGGGCGTCGCGGCCGGGAAAGCCGGCGACGCAGGGCGGCTCAGCCGCGCTCGCTGCCGGTCGCCGGGCGCGCCGGACGCAGCGATTGCACGCGCAGGAAGGTGTGGTCGCCGATCGTCGCGACCTGATGCGCGCTGCGCCAGGCCGGCGCGGCGATCGCATGGGCCATGAAGTGGCTGGCGCCGGGCACGACCTGGCGGCGCTGCTCGGGCGGCAGCGACCAGTTGCGCTCCGACTCCAGCGCCACGCTGACCGCGCGGGTCCAGGCGTTGGTGTTCGCCAGGCGGGTGTTCGGCGAAAGGATCGTCGGCGCGAACTGCTTGCGCGCGGTGACCACTTCGCACATCGACTCGCCCCACAGGCCGCTCTCCTGGCGGCGCAGGGCCACCTCGGCGACGGCTTCCTGCCCGCGGACGGACTGGTCGCGGGCTTCCAGGTACACCGTCGTGCTCAGACAGAGCGAATCGGCGGCGGGGGGCGGCAGCACGGAGGCCAGCCACATCACCCATTCAAGTTTCATCAACGACTCCTTGCTGCGTTGCGCCGGACCGCACGTCGCCTTCCTCCTGATGGAAGAACGCAGACGACTGCAGAACCGGCATGGCGTATTGGGGAGGGCGGCGGACTCTGTGGTGCGCTTGATCGCCCGGGCACCGAAATCGCCCGGGCACCGAAGTCCGCAGAAGGCGGATCGGGCCGGTGTCCCGCCGAAAGGGGCGGGACGAAGTGACGGCACGGTAGCCGCGGTTTTTCGAATCAAACGTGAATGCGCGGCACTGGCGCCACGGCGCCGGATATGCCTGGCCTGGCCATTCGGCGTGTCCTATTCAGGTTTATCGCGGTCGTGTGGCGGCCGCCAGCGCGGCCAGTTGGCCGAATGTAGAACCTGAACAGGACGACGTTTTCTTCAGAGATGGGCCGCCAGACGACTCGCCTGCGCGATCGCGCGCTTGGCGTCGAGTTCGGCCGCCACATCGGCGCCGCCGACCAGATGCACGACAGCGCCGGTGGCCTGCAGCGCGTCGAACAGCTCGCGGCGCGGTTCCTGGCCGGCGCAGACCACGACGTGATCGACGTCGAGCGTCTGCGCCGCACCGTCGACGCGGATGCGCAGCCCATTGTCGTCGACGCCGAGATACTCGACGCCGCCGAGCATCGTCACGCCCTTGGCCTTGAGCGTGCTGCGATGGATCCAGCCGGTGGTCTTGCCGAGCCGCGCGCCGGGGCGACCGGGGCTGCGCTGCAGCAGCCAGAGTTTCCGCGCGGGCGGTGCGGGCGCGGCCGGCACCAGGCCGCCGGGCTGTTCGAACGTGGGATCGATGCCCCATTCGCGCATCCAAGTGCCGGCATCCAGACTCGGCGACTGGCCCGCATGTTCGACCAGGAATTCGCCGACATCGAAGCCGATGCCGCCGGCGCCAATGATCGCCACGCGCGCGCCGGGCACGATGCGGCCTTCGATGACATCCACATAGCCGACCACCTTGGGATGGTCGCAGCCGGGGAAGTCGACCTGGCGCGGCACGACGCCGGTCGCCAGCACCACCGCATCGAAACCGGCGAGATCGGTGGCCGTGACCGGCGTCGACAGGCGCACCTCGACACCGGTCTCTGCAAGCCGGTTGCGGAAGTAACGCAGCGTCTCGTCGAACTCTTCCTTGCCCGGAATGCGCCGGGCGAGGTTGAACTGGCCGCCGATGTCGGCCGCGGCGTCGAACAGCGTCACCGCATGCCCGCGTTGCGCGGCGACCGTCGCGCAGGCCAGGCCCGCGGGCCCGGCGCCGACGACGGCGATGCGCAGCGGCGTCGCCGCCGGGAGATAGTTGAGCTCGGTCTCCGCGCACGCGCGCGGATTGACCAGGCAGCTCGCGGTGCGGTTCTGGAAGACGTGGTCGAGGCAGGCCTGGTTGCAGGCGATGCAGGTGTTGATGCGCTCGGGCGTGCCGGCGCGCGCCTTGGCGACCCACTGCGGATCGGCCAGCAGCGGCCGCGCCATCGACACCATGTCGGCCGCGCCGCTGGCGAGGATGCGCTCGGCGACGTCGGGCATGTTGATGCGGTTGGTCGCGACCAGCGGCAGCGTCACGTGCGGCCGCAGCTTGGCGGTGACGCCGGCGAACGCGGCGCGCGGCACCGAGGTCGCGATCGTCGGCACGCGTGCCTCGTGCCAGCCGATGCCGGTATTGATCAGCGTCGCGCCGGCCGCTTCGACCGCGCGGGCCTGCTGCACGATGTCGTCCCAGGCCGAGCCGTCGGGCACCAGTTCCAGCATCGACAGGCGGTAGACGATGATGAAATCCTCGCCCGCCGCCGCACGCACCCGGCGCACGATCTCGGTCGCGAACCGCATGCGCTGCGCGGTGTCGCCGCCCCAGGCATCGTCGCGCGCATTGGTGCGCCGGCTCAGGAACTGGTTGATCAGATAGCCTTCGCTGCCCATGACCTCGACGCCGTCGTAGCCGGCCTCGCGGGCGAGCTTCGCGGCATGCGCATAGGCATCGATCGTGCGCTCGACGCCACGCGCCGACAGTGCCCGCGGCGTGAACGGATTGATCGGCGCCTTGATCCGGCTCGGCGCGACCTGCAGCGGGTGATAGCCGTAGCGCCCGGCGTGCAGCAGCTGCAGACAGATCTTCGCGTCGTGGCCGTGCACGGCGTCGGTCACCTGCCGGTGGCGGCGCGTTTCCCAGCGCCACGACAGCTTGCCGCCGAAGGGTTTCAGCCAGCCGGCGATGTCGGGCGAGAAGCCGCCGGTGACGATCAGGCCGACGCCGCCCTCGGCGCGTTCGGCGAAATAGCGCGCGAGCTTCGGGAAGTCCGCGGCGCGGTCTTCGAGGCCGGTGTGCATCGAGCCCATCAGCACGCGGTTGCGCAGCGTGGTGAAGCCCAGATCGAGCGGCGCCAGCAGATGCGGATAGGAAGCGGCGACGGGCTGGCCGGAGGCTGGCGTCATGTCATGGATACGCGTGCGTATGGATCGCCCAGCGTGCCGGGAAAGCCGCGTTCCGGCAAGCGCGGCGGACGAAGGTGGCGTCGCGCGGGCTGTCAAGAGTTGCCAGTGCCGGGCCACGCCCCGAACATGGCGCGCCCCGCACCAGGGACGGCTGCCATCCAACCTTTCCAGGACTACCTGCGCGACGGCATCGTCGCCGCCGATCTGCCGGACCTGCATCCGCTGCTGGCGGCGCGCGAACAGCTGCGCGCGTTCTCGACGCTGTTCCACGGCGGCGAGGAGATCGTGATGGTGCGGCTGCTGGTGCTGCGCGCGATCGGCGAACGCGGCGACGCGCCGGACTGGTCGCCGCAGGAACTGCGCGAGCATTTCGCCTGGCTCGACCCGGTGAAGTTCGACACCGTGATCGGCCGCCTGCGCGACAACGGCCTGCTGGCCTGGGACGCGCAGAGCCAGCGCTACCGCATCAGCCCGGTCGGCCGCCAGGCGCTGTCGGCGCTGGGCCTGCTGGTGCAGTTCAACGCCGAAGGCGACGAACTGGCCTACGTCACCGCGCAGCTCGCGGCGGGGCAGGCGGTCGGCAAGGTCGGCGCGGCGGACCTGCAGCATCTGCTGTCGCGACTCAACGAACTGCGCGAGGACTTCGACCAGGCCGTGCTCAGCGGCTCGGAGCACCGCATTCGACATGCCGCCGACACGCTGCAGTCGGTGTGGCACTGGGTGGAGAAGGGCACCGAGTTGATCCGCGCGATCGCGGCCGACGACGATCTCGACGTCGCGACGCATCGCGTGGCGCAGCAGATCGGCCGCGCGCAGAGCGCGATGCTGCGCCAGGCCTCGGTGTTCCAGCGTGCGCTGAACCAGCTCGACCGGCATCGCGTGCATCTGGGTGCGAGCGGTCTGTCGTCGTCGGACGTCAACCGCTTCCTGCGCGCCTGCGATCCGGCCGCGCTCGCCGACATGGCGGCCGACGCGCTGACCATCGCGCCGCAACCGGCGTTCGTGCTCGGGCCGATCGCGCTCGACGTGGCCGAGTACGAACTCGTCGAACGCGAGCGTGAAGCGTCCGCCGATGCCGGCCTGCCGCCGCCGCGCGAGGCCCCCGAAGACCTGCAGGCGCCGGTCGCCGCCGACGACTACGCACACGCCGCGCAATGGCTCGACCAACTCAGCGCGCTCGATACGGCCGCGCCGCTCGGCGACTGGGTGCCGCAGGACAGCTTCGCGGTCAGCGCATACCGGCTCTCGCTGCTGGGCCTGATCGGCGACGCCGGCGCGGAGAACCGCAGCGGCGTCAGCGCGCGACTCGCGCAGTTGCCGATGCAGTGGCGCGTCGATGCTGCGTTCGAGCGCATCGACCGCGCCGGTGTCGCGCTGATGAGCCGTGGACGCCTGCTGCCCGCGGGCGTCGCCGACGAGGCCGCGCCTGACATCGACATGCCCGACATGACCGCGCACGGCATCACCGGCGACGTCGAAAGCGATCAAGCCGCAGCGCCCGTCGCGCGCCGGCGTCGCGCCGCCACACCTTCCGCGGAGACCGGCACGTCGCCGGCACCTGCACGACGCAAGAAGACCGCATGACCGACTCCACCGCTTCCCTGATCGCGCGGCTGCTGGCCGAGCGCTGGCTGCCGCGCGAAGACCGCGCCGTGCGCCGGATGCTCGTCGACGCCGAACTGCGCGACGACCTCGACCGCCGCCTCGCCGCTGCCGGCCTGCGCCTGCTCGAACATCCGTATGCGGCCCATGTCGCGGTCGGCATCGCACGCCAGCACGAGGCCGACGTGTTCGGCCACGGCGACGCCTGGGCGGCGAGCAACCTGCAGCTCAGCCGCGATGCGCTGGCGCTGCTGGTGGTGCTGTGGTCGCTGCTGGTGCTGCCCAAGCGCCAGCGGCAGATCGCGCGCCAGCAGACCGATCTCGCCCAGGACCAGGAACAGATGTTCGCCGAGCTCAAGCCGGTCCCGGTCGGCGCGGAAGTCGTCGAGCCGGTCAACGAACGCACGCTGCTCGCGGACTTCGGCGCGCAGCTCGGCGGCAAGGGCCGCATCCACATGAATCTCGGCACGCTGCAGCGGCAGGGCTTCATCGCGCGGCGCAAGGAGCGGATCCATGAAGGCCCGCTGCTCGATCTCGCCTTCGACTACGAACGCATCGCCAGCCGGGTGATGGACGGCGCGCTGGCGCACGTCATCGCCGAGAGCCGCGTCGGCCGCGGACTGGAACCGGACGATGCCGATGCGACATCGGACGACATGACCCACGACGCCGACACGACCGAGGAGGCGCAGGCCGATGTTTGAGTTCCGCAGTCTCGAAGTCGTGCACTGGGATTACTGGCAGCGCTACGCCCTGCCGCTGGATGCCTCGATCATCACCGTCGTCGGCCCGAACGGCTCCGGCAAGACCACGCTGCTCGATGCGCTGCGCACGCTGCTGGCGATCGACGATCGCGACATGGCGCGCGACTACAAGACCTATCTGCGCCACAACGGCAAGCCGTTCGCGTGGCTGCGCGCGGTGGTCAGCAATCCGGTCGACCGTCGCGGCCGGCGCGCATTCTTCCCGTGCATGGATGAGCAGGTGACGATCGCCTGCCGCGTGCGCAAGCGCGGCGGCGACTGGACGCGCGACTACCAGATCGTCGCGGGCGACGTGCCGGTCGAAGCGCTCGATGCCGGCGGCGAATGGCTGGGCGTGCGCGACTACCGCGTGCGCCTGGCCGGCGCCGGACTGAGCCGCGCGATCTGCCGCGTGCTCACGCTGGAGCAGGGCGCGACCGACAAGCTGTGCCAGCTGTCGCCGCGCGAACTGCTGCAGCTCGTCTTCGACGTGTTCGAGGACAAGGCGGTCATGGACGACTACCAGCGCGCCCGCGCCGAGCAGTTCGACATCGACAAGGAGATCGCCGAACTGCAGCAGGGCCTGGCCGAATTGCACATGCGGCTGGAATCGTCGCGCGCCGACGTGCGTTCGTACGAAGACGGTATGGCACTGCGCAACCAGCGCCAGATGCTGGAAGCGGAGATCGCGCCGAAGGTCGAACTGGCCGATCTGCGCGCGACCATCGATGGCGCGAAGCCACGCTTGACCGGCCTGCGCCGCGGGCTGCGCGAACGCAGCCGGGCGCACGACGCGCTGCAGGCCGAAGACGCCGCGTCGGTCGACGCGCGCGCCGGACTGCAGCAGTCGATCGCCGATGCGCGCGCCGCATTGAAGGCGGCCGAGACGCGCTTCACCGGCGCACGCGACCAGGCCCGCGATGCCGAGCAACTGGTGCGTCGCCACGACGAGCTCGCGCGCCTGCAAGCGATGCGCGGCGGTGCGGATGTCGATGCGCTCAGCCGCGAGGTCGAGCAGGGCCGGCGCCGCCAGGCCGAGTTGCGCCTGGAAGCCGAGCGCGATCGCACGCGCGGCGGCGAGGTCGCCGCGCAGGTCGCCGCCTTGCGCGGGGGTGGCCGCGTCGTCGAACCGTTCGAGCGCGAGTTCCGTGCCGCGCTGGATCGCGCCGACATCGGCCACGCGGTGCTGGCCGAACTGGTCGAGATCGCAGATCCGCAATGGGCCGTCGCGCTCGAGGCCGTGCTCGCGCCGTACCGGTATCTGCTGGTGCTCGATTCGGCCAAGGATGCACGCCAGGCCTGGCAGCTCGGCGAGCGCATGCAGTACCGGCATTTCGTCGTCGCCGAACGCGCGCCACCCGGTCCGGCGACACGCGGCTCGCTGCTGGAGGTCGTGCGCTTCAACGCCGATCCGCCGGCGTGGCTGCCGCGCCAGCTCGACCGCGTGCAGCGCGTCGCCGATGTCGAAGCCGGCCAGCGCCTGCCCAAGGGCCAGGACTGGATCACCGCGCAAGGCTATCTGCGCGAGCATCGCGGCGGGCGGCACATCGGCGGCGGCCAGCATCACTTCGGTGCCGGCGCGCGTGAGGCGCGGCTCGCGTCGCTGCACGCCGAAGCCATCGCATTGCAGGAACGCGCGCAGGCGCGCGAGAACGCGCTGACCACGCTGGGGCGCGAGGTCGATGCGGCGCAGTCGCGCCTGCTCGGTCTCGACGCCGGCCAGGAACTGGTGACGCGCGCGGCCGAGTTCGCCGACGCGCAATCGCGCTTGCCGGCGCTGGCCGAGGCCGCGCAGGCCGCTGCCGAAGCACTGACCGAAGCGCGCGCTGCGCTCGATGCCTGCGAACGTCTCGACAGGGACGGCAGCATCGCCGCGGCCACGCGCGCGGGCGAACTGCGCACGTTGGCGCAGGAGCTGCGCGACCGCGGCAGCCAGATCGCGCAGGAGCGCGTGGCGCTGGTGCAGCGCCTGGTCGAGTTCCGCAAGCGCCGCGCGCGCATGCCGGCCGCATGGCGCACGCGCGAAGCCCTGCGCCAAGCACGCGAGGCCTACGAGAGCGCAGGCGCGGTGCGCCGCGAACTCGAACGCATCGACGAGCGGCTCGCGCGAGGCAGCTTCGTCGAGGACGCCGCCTGCGTGGCGATGCGCGACAAATTCGCCGCCGACCACGACGCGCTGGAAGCGGCGATCGGCAAGCGCGAGGCGCATCTGCATCGTGCGCGCCGGCTCACCGAGGACGCGCGCGGCGCCTACATCAATGTGCTGCGGGCCACGGTCCGTCGGTATCGCAAGAACCTGACCGCGCTCGGCGAACTGGCCGGTATCGGCGTCGATGTCGGCATGCCCGAACTGGCGAACGACGATGTCGCGCTGGCGCAGGCCGGGCTCACCGTGCGTTTCGATTTCGACCGCAAGGGCTGGATCGGCCTCGACGACGGCGAGGCGTCCGGTGGCCAGCAGGTGATGAAATCGCTGCTGCTGCTGGTCGCGCTGCTGCGCGACGAGGACCAGCCGGGGGGCTTCGTGTTCATCGATGAACCCTTCGCGCATCTCGACGTCGCCAACATCGAGAAGGTCGGCCGCTTCCTGCGCAGCACCGATGCGCAGTACATCCTGACCACGCCGATCACCCACAACCTCAACGTGTTCGAGCCGTCGGATCTGGTGCTGGCCACCAGCAAGCGGCGCGCGGGCAGCGCGTGGGCGGAGCCGGTGGCGGTGCTCAAGCGTGATCGGACGGATGCTGTGAACGCAGCGGCGTGATCGCGGGCGAGGCACCGCGAATGCGCCGTCGGAACGGCGACGCATCCGTGGCGGCGTTCCGTGGGTTCTGTGAGGAACCCCGCCAAGGTCCGCAGGCCCGCGGTGCGACCCGCGTCGGAACTACAGCGGTGCGACCGGCGGCGCGACGCTGCGCGGTGCGAACAGGGGCAGGGTGCGGCCGCACAGTGGCCCGATCAGCAGCGCGAACGCCAGCGTGCCCCAGCCGACGGTGCCGCCCAGCCACCAGCCGGTCGTCAGCACGAGCGCTTCCACCAGTGTCCTCGCGATCCAGATCGGCACGCCGGTCCGCGCGTGCAGGCCGGTCATCAGCCCATCGCGTGGTCCTGCGCCGAATCGCGCACCGATGTAGAGCCCGGTGGCGAGCGCCAGCAGCACGAGGCCGGCGGCGAAGACGCCGACCTGCAGCATGACGCCGTGGACATCGGGCAGCAGCCATAGCCCGAACTGCGCACTCGGGCCGATCAGCAGCACGTTGAGCAGGGTGCCGAGCCCGGGCTTTTGCCGCAGCGGCAACCACAGCACGAGCACGCCGATCCCGATCAGGTTCGTGACCAGTCCGAACGACAGGCCGCTCTGCAGTGCGATGCCCTGGGTCAGCACGTCCCAGGGCGCGACGCCGATGCCGGCACGGACCATCAGGCTGATGCCGATGCCATAGAAGAACAGGCCGGCCAGCAGTCGCGCCAGGCGTTCGGCGCGCGGGGGAGACGCAGCGAACATCCGATCTTCCAAAGACTTCCACGAAGAACGTCCGATCGTGGAGTGGATCGGACGTGGGAGCCGAACGCCATGTCTGTGGCGTCAGGCCGTGCGGTTCATGCCCAGCCGGCGACCACCAACTTGCCGATCGTGCTGCCGGATTCGAGCCGGCGATGCGCTTCGCGCAGGGTCTCCGCATTGATCGGCGAGAGCATGTCCGACAGCGTGCCGCGCAGCGCGCCAGTGTCGATCAGCTCGGCGACGCGCGACAGGATGCGGCCCTGTTCGTCCATGTCCGCGGTGCGGAAGCGCGGCCGCGCGAACATCATTTCCCAGTGGATGCCGATGCTCTTGGCCTTGTAGGGATCGCCGATCTTCAGCGCGCCGGCCGGCTCGACGATCAGGCCGACATGGCCGAGCGGTGCGAGGAGTTCGCCCAGTGCGGTCCAGTAGCGGTCGGTATCGGCGAGGTTGAGCGCGGCGTCGACGGTCTCGAAGCCGAGTGCCTGGAGCTGCGGCGCGAGATCCTCGCGGTGGTCGATGACATGGTCGGCGCCCATGATCCGGCACCACGCGATCGTCTCCATGCGCGACGCGGTCGCGATCACGGTGAAGCCGGCCAGCTTCGCGAGCTGGATCGCGATCGAACCGACACCGCCGGCGCCGGCGATCACCAGCAGCGTCTTGCCCGTGCCGCCGCCGTCGATGTCGAACGGCATGCGCTGGAACAGCAGCTCCCACGCGGTGATCGCGGTCAGGGGCAGGGCGGCGGCCTGGGCGAAGTCGAGGGAATTCGGCTTCTTCGCGACGATGCGCGCGTCCACGAGCTGGAACTCGGCATTGCTGCCGGGCCGCGTGATGTCGCCGGCGTAATAGACCGCATCGCCGACTTCGAAGCCGCTGACCTCGCTGCCGACGGCGTCGATCACGCCGGCGGCGTCGTAACCGAGGACCTTCGGGGTCGCTTCGGTCTGCGGTTTCGGCGCGCGCACCTTGGTGTCGACCGGATTCACCGAGACCGCCTTGATGCGCACGCGCAGGTCGTACGGGCCGGGCTCGGGCAGATCGAGTTCGACATCCTGCAGCGACTGCGGGTCGTCGATCGGGAGGTAGTGGGTCAGGGCGACGGCTTTCATGGGGGAGTCCTTGGAGAGGTGACGCGATGTCGGGATTGTCGACCGCACGCGTTCCGGTCGAACAGCGATAGGATCGCCAATCACCTTCAAGAAATCCTTTCGAATCGATGGACCGAATCGGCGACATCGCCCTGTTCCTGCGCGTGCTCGACACTGGCTCGATCAGCGCCGCCGCGCGCAGCCTCGACCTGTCGCCGGCGCTGGCGAGCCAGCGCCTGAAACGGCTCGAGGACACATTGGGCGTGCGCCTGCTGCACCGGAGCACGCGGCGCCTGCATCCCACGCCGGAGGGCCTGCGGCTGGCGGGCGAGGGCAGGGTCCTGGTCGAAGCGTTCGACGATCTGGCCGGCAGCCTGCGCGAAAGCGGCGGGCAGGCGGTCGGCGGCACGCTGCGGGTGACGATGTCGGCCTCTTTCGGACGCCAGCACGTCTCGCCGCGCCTGCCACGCTTCCTGGCCGCGCATCCGGGGCTGCAGCTGAGCATGCACATGAGCGACCAGCAGATCGATCTGGTCCGGGCGGGCTTCGATCTGGCGATCCGGATCGGCGACCTCGACGATTCCCAGCTCGTCGGACGACGGATCGCCGCCAACCCGCGGGTCCTCGTGGCCGCGCCCGGTTACCTCGCGCGTCGCGGCGTCCCGGCAACGCCCGAGGATCTCGTCGCACACGCGTGTCTGGTCCTCGTCGGCAGTCGCGGCCGGCAGGACCGTTGGCGGCTGCTCGATTGTGCAGGCGGCGACACGACGGTCACCGTGACAGGGCCGCTGGAAAGCAATCTCGGCGAGGTGCTACGCGACGCGGCGCTGGCAGGCGCGGGTATCGTGATGCACGCGCTGTGGCATGTCGCGGAGGATCTGCGAACAGGACGTCTGGTCCGTGTGCTGCCGGCGCACGCACCGCCGGAAACCGGCATCCACGCCGTGATGCCCGAGCGCATGTTCGTACCGCCACGCACGCGTGCATTCGTTGCATTCCTGCAGGCGGAGTTCGGATCGGATCCGCAGTGGCGACTTTTGAATCCCGGGTGAAACCCTGGAGCGACTGGCTCGCGCGTATGCGCTAGACATCAATCTCGCGTAAGACGCGGGTTAAAAGCACTTCGACTTTCTTGACGCCACGCGCACATCCCCTTCACGACAATTCCGCCCCGTTGGGGTTCCTGACCAAACCAAAGCCCGGATGAATACATGCGCGTGGCGATGCAGGAAGCTTTCAACCGTTATGTTAGTGTTAACAACGTCTTCACAGTGCTGACTTTAGGCTATGTGCAAGGCGTGTGCGTTTGACGCCTCAACCGATGCCACGACGCATTCCCCCTTTTTAAGGAGCTGAAAAAACATGAACAAGAAACTCCTCTGCGCCGCGCTGCTCGGCGGTCTTGGTCTGGCGGGTCACGCCAGCGCCCAGGAGTTCGACGACCGCTGGTACCTCACCAGCTCGGCCGGCTTCAACTTCCAGGCAGAAGATCGCCGCACGGACGACACCCCGTTCGTCACGCTGGGCATGGGTAAGTTCATCAGCCCCAACTGGTCGATCGACGGTGAGTTGAACTACCAGAATCCGGGCTTCGACAGCTCGGTGGAAGGCGCGAACAACGACCTGAACTGGAGCCAGTACGGCGTCTCGATCGACTTCCGCTACCACTTCATCAATGAAGCCCGTAGCTGGAACCCGTATCTGCTGTTCGGCGTCGGCTACCAGCGTTCGGAAGAAGAGTTCGACGCGTTCCCGAGCCCGGACTCGCCGGGTGAGCGCAAGGACGGCAACCTCGCCGCCAAGGTCGGTGCCGGTCTGCAGTCGACCTTCACCAACCGCGTCGCAGTGCGCGCTGAAGTGGCGTACCGCGCCGACTTCAATGACAACAGCTTCGCTGCGAATGGTCCGCGTGACTGGTCGGGCTACCCGCACAACTCGGAAGAGAGCTACTTCGGCGACGTGATGGCCTCGGTCGGTGTCGTGATTCCGCTCGGCCCGCCGCCGGCACCCCCGGCACCCCCGGCTCCGCCGCCGCCGCCGGCGCCCGCACCGGCTCCGCCGCCGGCTCCGATCACCATCGATCTGAACGGCGTGAACTTCGACTTCGACCGTTCGACGCTGCGTCCCGATGCAGTGGCGATCCTCAACGAAGCCGTCGAGATCCTGCGGCGTTACCCGGAGCTGCGCGTTGAAGTCGCCGGTCACACCGACTCGATCGGTACCGACGCCTACAACCAGCGTCTGTCCGAGCGTCGCGCCAAGGCGGTCTACGACCACCTGGCCAGCAACGGCATCACCGCCGACCGTCTGGTGGGTCCGACCGGTTACGGCGAGAGCCGCCCGATCGCGCCGAACACCAATGCCGATGGTTCGGACAACCCGGAAGGCCGTGCGCGCAACCGCCGCACCGAGCTGAACGTTCAGAACTAAGAACGTCCGGTAGCAACACAAGGAAGCCCGGCCTCGCGCCGGGCTTCTTTTTTGTGCGCTTCCGCAAAAGGGCGCTGTGTCGAAACGTCTTGCGGCGCGCAGCATCGATGCGGGTGACCGCTAAGGCGGGGTGGTAACACCTACCGCGCATCGTGAATGCGCGAACGCCTGTTTTTCCCTTGTACGGCGTGGACTTGCCGCCTACACTTCAGGCCAATTCGATCTCGGGGATTGCCTCTCATGCGTGCCTTGTTCCTGTTGCCACTGCTGGCGCTGCCCTTCACCGGCCATGCCGCTAACTGCAGCACGCTCGACACCCGCACCGCGCATCCCGTGCAGGCGACCGTGCTCGAACCGGTCTCGCCCGAACTCGCCGCGCCGGCCTATCGGCTGGGCAGCAGTGCGGTGCTCGCGCGGGCCTATGACGAGGCCCAGTCGGCCGAGCAGGTCGTGCTCCGGCTCGAGATCGAGAAGTGCCAGAACGTCGCGATGGTCGCGCCAGCTGCCGGCGCTGTCAGCGCCAACGACCCGGCTGCCTACGTCAAGCAGACCGAATTCGACAATACGCCCTACCGTTTCAACATGACCCAGGGCGGCAAGCGCATGACCGCCGACGATTTCGATGCGTGGATCAAGGCCAACGGCTACACGGTCGGCAGCCGCCGCGCCGATCCGAATGCGCCGGCCGCGCCTGCCGACGAGACTGCAGCCCCGGGCGAGACGCCGCCTGTCGAATGATCGGCGCGCGTCCCTGCATCGACGGCATGACGACGGCCCGCGCAAGCGGGCCGTTCGCATGTCGAGGTCCCGCGTCTTGAAACGTGTCGCGCGTCCGCCGCGGTACGGCCTGGCGCGTGTGCTGTCGAAGCGCGGGCTGTGTTCGCGCAGCGAAGCCGAGCGGCGGGTGCGCGATGGCCGCGTGCGGGTCGCGGGGGCGATCGTGCGCGATCCCGAATTCCCGGTCGCGCTCGACGCGTGCGACATCGTGCTCGATGGCGACGCGGCGCGCGCGACCACGCATCACTATCTGCTACTCAACAAGCCGCGTGGTCTCGTGACGACCGCGCGCGACGAGCATGGCCGCGACACGGTCTATCGCTGCTTCGACGGCGCAGATCTCGGCTGGATCGCGCCGGTCGGCCGACTCGACAAGGCCAGCGAGGGCCTGCTGCTGTTTTCCAGCGATCCCGCCTGGGCCGCGCGCGTCACCGATCCGGCGCAGGGACCGCAGAAGACCTATCACGTGCAGGTCGACGGCGTGCCGGATGACGCGTTGCTCGAAGCCCTCGTGCGCGGTGTCGAAGATGCCGGCGAACAGTTGCAGGCCGCGTCGGCACGCGTGCTGCGGCAGGGCGAGCGCAATGCGTGGCTCGAGATCGTGCTCTACGAAGGCCGCAACCGGCAGATCCGCCGCTTGCTCGCGGCGTACGGGCTTGGCGTTCTGCGGCTCGTGCGCGTCGCGATCGGCGATCTCGTACTGGGCGATCTCGCAAAGGGTGCGTGGCGTCCGCTGTCGGCCGCGGAGGTCAGCGCGCTGGCGCTTCCATCGGATCCCGCCAGCGGCTGAGGCGCGTCGCGAGCAAGGCTTCGACGATTGCGCGTGCACGCGCGTCGCAGGGGACCACACGCATCGTGGCCTGTGTCCTTGTGATGATTGCAACGCGCGCAGGCCAGTGCGAGGTTGCGCGGATCGTCGGCATCGTTGCCGATCTGCATGCACAGTGCGGACGCCGCGCGTCGATCGAACCAGGCCTGCGGCACCACGTGCTCGAGCGTCGCGAGGCCGAGCGGCTCGCCGTCGTCGCGCACCTGCAGCGCGCTGCGGCAATACAGGCGGCGCGTCGAGCAGATGCCGTTGGCGAGGACGGCGATGGCCTCCGTCCGCACCGCGAGCCGCATCCGGAGTCAGGCCTTCAGCACGCCCAGCTCGAGACCGATGCGGGTGAATGCATCGATCGCACGGTCCAGATGTTCGCGCGTGTGCGCGGCGCTGATCTGGGTGCGGATGCGCGCCTGGTCCTTCGGCACGACCGGGAAGAAGAAGCCGATCGCGTAGATGCCTTCCTCGAGCAGGCGCTGCGCGAAGCGTTGCGCGAGCTTGGCGTCGTAGAGCATCACCGGGCTGATCGGATGGCTGCCTGGGCGCAAGTCGAAGCCGGCGGCGGTCATCTTCTCGCGGAAGTAGCGGGTGTTCTCGACCAGCTGCGTGCGCAGGTCGCCGGCGGCGTCGAGCATCTCGAAGGCCTTGATGCCGGCCGCGACTACGTGCGGCGGCAGCGAGTTCGAGAACAGATAAGGACGCGAGCGCTGGCGCAGCAATTCGACGACCTCGCGCTTGGCCGTGGTGAAGCCGCCGAGTGCGCCGCCCATCGCCTTGCCGAGCGTGCCGGTGACGATGTCGATCTTCTCCAGCACGCCCTTCACCTCCGCCGAGCCGCGGCCGGTTTCGCCGAGAAAGCCGGTCGCATGGCATTCGTCGATGTGCACCAGGGCGTCGTACTTCGCCGCGAGCGCGGTGATCTCGTCGAGCGGCGCGATGAAGCCGTCCATCGAGAACACGCCGTCGGTCGAGATCAGGATCGTGCGTGCACCGTCGGCGCGCGCCTGCTGCAACTGCTTCTCCAGATCCGCCATGTCGCAGTTGGCATAGCGATAGCGCTTGGCCTTGCACAGGCGGATGCCGTCGATGATCGAGGCGTGGTTGAGCGCGTCGGAAATGATCGCGTCTTCTTCGCCGAGCAGTGGCTCGTACAGGCCGCCGTTTGCATCGAAGCATGCGGCGTAGAGGATCGTGTCCTCCTTGCCGAAGAAGTCCGCGATGGTCTGCTCGAGCTGCTTGTGCAGATCCTGCGTGCCGCAGATGAAGCGCACCGAGGCCATACCGAAGCCGTGCGTATCGAGCGCGTCCTTGGCCGCGGCGATGATGTCCGGACGATCGGCCAGGCCCAGGTAGTTGTTGGCGCAGAAGTTCAGCACCGTGCGGCCGTCTTCGAGCGTGATCTCGGCCGACTGCGGGCCGGTGATCACGCGCTCGGCCTTGAACAGCCCGGCGTCGCGGATCTCGTCGAGGGTGTCGGCGTAGCGCTGCGTGGAGGACATGATGAGGCGCCTGGTCAAGAACGGGCCTCGAATTCTACGGCGTCGTCCTACGTCCGTCCCCGCGATCCCGCCGCAACACCTGTTGCCGCAGCCAGTCATCCCAACGTGGCTGTAGTGCCGTCACCGTCTGCGGCAGGTTGTAATTCGCGCCTTCGCGCGCCAGCCACGTGTCGAAGTTCGTGCCCTCGGCGATCGCGGCGCTGATCGGCGCGAGGATCCGCGGATCGCCGCTGGTCTCCGCCAGAAACAGGGCGGTGAGCAGGGACTGTCCGTAGAAAGTCTCCAGGCCCGCGAACCCGCCGCCCGATGCCACCATCATCTGCACGCCCGAATCGGATTTGGGGCCGCGCGCAAGTGCGCGTGCGAGCGCGGCGGAGCGCACGGGGTGCTCGGACGCAAGAAAGTCGGCCAGCCCCGGAACTTCACGCGGACGCTGCTTCGCCACATCGATGAACATCGCGAGGTGACGTGCCTGCGATTCAGGCGTTTCCATGGCGACAGCAACTGCTTCGTCCAGCCAGTCCGGCGCCGGCGTGCCGTAGCGCTCCTGCAGCGTGCCAGTGGCATCGGGCCAGAACATCGCCGCATACATGGCATGTCCGACTTCGTGCCGCAGCGTGATCTCCTCCTGCCCGGCCGCGCGGGCCAGTGCCTGACCGATGCGGGCACGATCCATGCCGGCCTGGCGCATCGCCCGCTCGGTCATGGCGCGCTTGGCCTGGGCGGGCAACCACACCTGGGCGAATTCCAGGCCGTGCGACTTCGCGAAGGCGGTGGCCGCAGTCCCGTCGACGCTCGTGCTCAGGACCAGCATGCCGACCGGAGCACGTCCGAAGTGGCCCGCGTACCGCTGCGCGGCATCGTCGAGCGCGCGTGCAGCGATATCGGCCTCTTCAGCGGTGTCGGCATAGGCGAGGCCGTTCACCGTCGCGACGCAGGTCGCGGCTGGCGGCGCATCAACGGCGGGGCACTGCGGGCCGCTTGCGGCAACGGCGCCGGCCATGAACAAACCGACGATCGGAATCAGATTGGAGATGCGCATGACCTTCCCTGGTGCGAGTGGACAACGTGGGTGGCGGGGCTCAACGCCAGTCGAGCACCACCTTGCCCGACTTGCCCGATTCCATCAGGTCGAAGCCGGTCTGGAATTCGTCGGCCGGCAGCTGGTGGCTGAGCACCTTGCCGAGCGGGAAGCCCGACAGCACGAGCTGGGTCATCTTGTACCAGGTCTCGTACATCTTCCGGCCGTAGATGCCCTGCACGGTCAGGCCCTTAAAGATGATGCGGTCCCAGTCGATGCCGGCGCCCTTGGGCAGCAGGCCGAGCAGCGCGACCTTGCCGCCGTGGTACATGCAGTCGAGCATGTCGTTGAACGCGTGCGGGTTGCCGCTCATCTCCAGGCCCACGTCGAAGCCCTCCATGTGCAGGTCCTTCATCACCTCCTTGAGCGAAGTGTTGGACACGTTGACCACGCGCGTGGCGCCCATGTCGGCGGCGAGCTTGAGGCGGAAGTCGTTGACGTCGGTGACCACGACATTGCGCGCGCCGATGTGCTTGCAGATGCCCGCGGCCATCACGCCGATCGGGCCGGCGCCGGTGATCAGCACGTCCTCGCCGACGACGTCGAACTCCAGCGCGCAGTGCGCGGCGTTGCCGTAGGGATCGAAGAACGCGGCCAGCTCGCTCGGGATCTGGTCGGGGATCGGCCACAGGTTGGTCGCCGGCATCACCACGTATTCTGCGAACGCGCCGTTGCGGGTCACGCCGATGCCGACGGTGTTCGGGCACAGGTGCGGCTTGCCGGCGCGGCAGTTGCGGCAATGGCCGCAGACCAGATGCCCCTCGGCCGAGACGCGCTGGCCGACGGTATACCCGGTGACCGCCGAGCCCAGCTCGACGATGCGGCCGACGAACTCGTGGCCGATGACCAGGCCCGGCGTGATCGTGCGCTGGCTCCACTCGTCCCACAGGTAGATGTGCAGGTCGGTGCCGCAGATCGCGGCCTTCTCGACGCGGATCAGCACATCGTTCGGACCCGGCGCGGGCACCGGCACCTCCGCCATCCAGATGCCCTTGGTGGCGTCGCGCTTGACCAGCGCCTTCATTGTCTGGGCCATGTTCGTCGTGTCTGTCGGTGGCGGAAAGAGCCGGCGATTATACGGCGCGGCCCTGCCGCGGCCGTGCTGCGACCGCACGTCGTCCAGCGGGCGTTGGCCTGCGCCGGGCGGGCGGGTTGGCTAGACTTGGCCCCCCGTCACGATCCACAGGACCACCATGCGCCATCCGTTACTGGCCGCGACGCTGCTGGGCGTCTTCTTCAGCTGCAGTGCGCCGGGGGTGGTGGCGGGCGAGGGCATGTGGGTGCCGCAGCAGTTGCCGGACATCGCGCCGGCGCTGCGCAAGGCCGGCCTGAAGCTCGATCCGAACCGCCTGGCCGATCTGACCGGCGATCCGCTCGGCGCCGTGGTCTCGCTCGGCGGCTGCACCGCGAGCTTCGTCTCGCCACAGGGTCTGGTGCTGACCAACCACCACTGCGCCTACGGCGCGATCCAGCTGAATTCGACCCCCGAGCACAATCTGATGCGCGACGGCTTCAATGCCGCGGCGATCGGCGACGAGATCTCGGCCGGCCCGAACGCGCGCATCTTCGCGCTCGACAGCATCCAGGACGTCACCGCCGAGGTCCGCGCCGCGATCGACGCTGCGCCCGACGGCCTCGGCCGCACGACCGCGCTCGACACGATCGAGAAGACCCTCGTCGCGCGCTGCGAAGCGACGCCGGGTTACCGCTGCCGCCTGTACAGCTTCCTCGGCGGCAACAGCTACCGGCTGTTCCGCAACCTCGAAATCCGCGACGTGCGTCTGGTCTACGCGCCGGCGGGCGGTATCGGCAGTTTCGGCGGCGACGTCGACAACTGGATGTGGCCGCGCCACACCGGCGATTTCGCGTTCTACCGCGCCTACGTCGGTCGCGATGGCCGCCCGGCCGAATATGCCGAGGACAACATCCCCTACACCCCGCAGCGCTTCCTGCGCTTGGCCGACAAGCCGCTGCGCGAGAACGACTTCGTCATGGTCGCCGGCTACCCGGGCCGGACCAGCCGCTACGCCTTCGCCGACGAATTCTCCGAGACCGTCGCCTGGCGCTACCCGCAGATCGGCCGCCACTACCGCGCACTGATCGACCTGGTCGAGGCGCGCGGCAAGGAGGATCCCGAGATCGACGTGCGCTACGCCAGCGCGGTGCGCGGCTGGCAGAACACGCTGAAGAACTACGAGGGCCAGCTGCAGGGCTTCGAGCGCATCGGCGCGCTGGCGCGCAAGCAGTCCGAGGAAACCGCGGTGCTCGAATGGCTGCGCAGCCGCGGCGACGACGGCGCCGCTGCACTCGATGCACACGCGAAGATCGTCGCGCTCGACGCCCAGGCCAAGGCCACGCGCGAGCGTGATCTTGTGCTGTCGCTGCTCGACAACAGCGGCCTGCTGTCGACTGCGAACCGCCTGTACCGGCTGTCGATGGAGAAGGAAAAGCCCGACGCGATGCGCGAACAGGGCTACCAGCAGCGCGACCTGCCGGCGATCGAGGGTGGCCTGAAGCAGATGGACCGCCGCTTCGTGCCGGCGATGGACCGCGAACTCACGCGCTACGCACTACTGCAGTACATCCAGCTGCCGCCTGAGCAGCGCATCAAGGCGATCGACACCTGGCTCGGCGGCAATGACGCGGCCGCGATCGACCGCGCGCTGGACCGGTTGCAGCGCAGCACGCTCGGCAACAGCGACGAGCGCCTGAAATGGTTCGCCGCCGACCGCCACGAGTTCCTGCACAGCCGCGATCCGGCGCTGATGTACGCCGCGGCGGTCACGCCGGAACTGCTGCAGATCGAACTCGCATCCAAGGCCCGCGCCGGCGATCTGCTGCAGCTGCGTCCGGTCTATCTGCAGGCCGTCGCCGACTACCGCGCCGGCCGCAACGAGGCGGTCTATCCCGATGCGAACGCGTCGCTGCGCATCACCTTCGGCAATGTCGTGGGTTACACCAACCTCGAAGGCCGCCAGCAGACGCCGTTCACGCGCCTGGAGGAGATCCCGCCCAAGGCCACCGGCGCCGAGCCGTTCGATGCGCCCAAGGCGCAGCTCGACGCGATCGCCGCGCGTCGCGAGGGCGGCCTTGCCGATCGTCGCCTGCGCAGCGTGCCGGTCAACTTCCTGTCCGATCTCGACGTCACCGGCGGCAATTCCGGCTCGCCGGTGCTCGACGCCGACGGGCGCCTGACCGGCCTGCTGTTCGACATGACCTGGGAAGCGGTGGTGTCGAACTGGGTGTTCGATCCGGCGATGACCCGCACGATCTCGGTCGACCAGCGCTACATCCGCTGGGTCATGCAGGAAGTCGATCCCGCGCCGCGCCTGCTGCAGGAAATGGGCGCGTCCGCACGTTGAAGTACGGGTCCGCGCAGCTCGGCCGTTCGGCGCCGGCGTCGCGCGGCGCATCTCCAGGATGGGTGAAGCGCAGCGACGCCCATCTGTCGCGCGCGAATCCGTCGACCTGCCGTGTTTCCTCGACGCGGCGCGATTCGCACGCGCCGTAGTCGGTGCAGCGCAAGCTTGATGGGTTTCGCTGCGCCATTCATCCTGCGCGGGCGCTTCAGTCCGAAGCCGCGACGGTTTGCGTCACGCCCGCGGCCACGTCGAGTTGCCCGATAGCCGCCATCGCCGCACGACTGGAGCCTCTCTCCCGCCGGGAGAGGTTGGGGTGAGGGCAGCCGCTCGCGTGACAGCTGTCCCACGCATCGAGAACGATGGGTTCGCTGCGCTTTACCCATTCTGCGGCTGCTCACATCGTCCATTCGCGCTTCCCGGCAGGACACGCGCCTACAAGGGCGGAGCGCTCCCGTAAACTGTCGCGCCGGCATCGCCGGAAGCCCCCACTTCGAGGAACCGCGCGATGAGAATCCTGCTTGCCCGTCACGGCGAAACGTCGTGGAACGCCGAAGGTCGTTACCAGGGGCAGGAAGACATTCCGCTGTCGGAGGTCGGTGAGCGCCAGGCGGCGCTGCTGGGCGCGCGTCTGGCCGATGTGCGGATCGATCGCGCCGTCGCCTCGCCGCTGTCGCGCGCCGACCGCACCGCGCGTCTTGCGCTCGGCGAGGCGCGCGCGTCCACGCTGGCGACCGATCCCGGCCTCGCCGAGATCGCCCACGGCACCTGGGAAGGCCTGCTGGCCAGCGAGATCCGCGCGCGCGATCCCGATCGCCTGAGCGCCTGGCGCGATGCGCCCGACACCGTGCAGATGCCTGGCGGCGAATCGCTGCAGCAGGTGCTCGACCGCGCCTGGCCGGCGTTCGCGCGCGCCGTCGACGGCCTCGGCCCCGGCGATACCGCCCTGGTCGTCGCCCACGACGCCGTCAACCGCGTGATCCTGTGCCGCGTGCTCGGCATCCCGCTGTCGCGGCTGTGGACGTTCCGCCAGGCGCCGACGACGTTGAACCTGCTCGAAGGCCCGGACGTCGACCACCTCGACGTCGTGCGCCTCAACGACTGCGCGCACCACACGGCGTTCTTTGGCGAGGCGGTCCACCGCGCGCTTTGAAACCGGCGGAAGCGCGCTTGCGCGCGATTCCGGCAATCGGCCGGCGGACGACATCACTGGAATCGCGGCAGGCGCCGCGCCCACAAGGCGGCGCCGTCCCCGACGATGCCGCTCGACCCCTACAATTCCGCCATGCCGAACACCCTCGCCGACTGGCTCGCGCGCATCGAAGCGCGGCATCCGACTGAAATCGAGATGGGCCTCGACCGCGTCGGCGCGGTCTATGCGCGCATGGATTGCGGCCGCCCTGCAGCGCAGGTGGTCACGATCGCCGGCACCAACGGCAAGGGCTCGACCGTCGCCTTCGTCGAGGCGATCGCGCGCGCGGCGGGCTGGCGCGCCGGCGCCTACACCTCGCCGCATCTGCTGGCCTACAACGAGCGTGTGCGCATCGACGGACGCGATGTCGACGACGCCGCGCTGGTCGAGGCCTTCGAAGCCGTCGAGGCCGCGCGTGGCGACACGCCACTGACCTATTTCGAGACCGGCACGCTGGCCGCGCTGTGGCTGTTCGCGCGTGCCGAACTGGATTTCGCCGTGCTCGAAGTCGGGCTCGGCGGTCGGCTCGATGCGGTCAACATCGTCGAGCCCGATGTCGCGGTGATCACGACGGTCGGGCTCGATCACCAGGACTGGCTCGGCGACGACCTCGAGGCGATCGGGCTGGAGAAGGCCGGCATCGCGCGCGCGTGGAAGCCGCTGGTGCTCGGCGATACCGATCCGCCGGCGAGCGTGCTGCGGCACGCCTACCGCATCGGCGCGGTCGCGATCCGCGGCGGCAGCGATTTCCTGTACGCGCCGACGGACGTGGGCACGTGGACCTGGCGCGAGGTCGGCTTCGAAGTCGAGCTGCCGATGCCGGCGCTCGCCGCACCGGTGCAGCTGCGCAATGCGGCCGTCGCGGTCGCCGCGATCCGGGCGCTGGACCGCGATGTCGATGATGCCGCGCTGGCAGCCGGCATCGCCGGTGCGACCGTGCTCGCGCGCCTGCAGCGCTTCGAGCGCGAGGGCGTCGAGATCGTCGTCGATGTCGCGCACAATCCGCAGGCGGCGCAGGCGCTGGCCGACTGGCTGGCCGCGGCGCCGGCTGCGGGCCGCACGGTCGCCGTGTATGCCGCGCTCGCGGACAAGGACGCGGCGGGCGTGGTCGACGCGCTGGCGCCGTCGATCGCGCACTGGCATCTGGCGGGTTCGACCGCTGCGGGCGCGCGCGGCCAGGACGCCGCGGCGCTGCGCGCGCGCCTGCCGGACGTCCCCGCCGGCCACGCCACCCTGCACGCCGACGTCGAAACGGCACTGGCTGCGGCCCTGGCCGAGGCGAAGCTGAGCGACCGCGTGCTGGTGTTCGGCGCGTTCCATACGGCCGCCGCCGCCCTGCTCGTGTTGCAGGGCAGGCGTTAAGAAGCAGGGCGGGGCCCGCGCGTATAATTTGCGCGGCACCCGTGTCCGGATCCCGCATGTCGCCTGCATTGAAACAACGCCTGATCGGCGCCGCCGTGCTGATCGCGCTGGCGGTCATCTTCCTGCCGATGCTGATCAAGGGCCCTGCGCCCGAGAGCGGCCTGCCGGACATGTCGCTCGACGTACCCGGCGCGCCGAAGGGCGACTACAGGACCGTCGACCTGCCGCTGATCGCGCCGCCGCCGGCGCGCGAAGGCGGCGCACTCGCCGGTGCCCCGTTGTCGGAAGCCGCGCCTGCCGCGCAGCCGGCGACCCGCCCCGACGGCAGCGCGCTGCCGACCGTCGACACCGCCGAACAGGACAACCCGCTGCCCGCGACCGTCGCCGGTGGCGGTTATGCCGTGCATTACGCCGCGTTCGCCAGCGAGGCCGATGCCGAGGCGATCCTGCGCCAGCTCGGCCAGTCCGGCCTCGGCGGCTACCGCGAGGGCTTCACGCTCAACGGCAAGCCGGC
>Ga0160461_1000218_pt1 | contig 58099 bp, 49 predicted proteins | sample HID1975I_E6MG_FD_108266 | JGI IMG/M metagenome (GOLD analysis project Ga0160461, IMG submission 108266) | Enriched soil microbial communities from UW Madison campus, WI, USA - HID1975I_E6 MG | ecosystem: Environmental > Terrestrial > Soil > Unclassified | place: USA: Madison, Wisconsin...
AGGGTGGTTTTAGCGGTGGGGCTCACCTGTTCCCATTCCGAACACAGAAGTTAAGCCCACCAGCGCCGATGGTACTGCGAAAGCGGGAGAGTAGGTCGCCGCCAGTTTTTATTAAAAGTCTCATACATTCATTTGTATGAGACTTTTTTTTGCTATAAACCTAAATGATGAGAAATAGGTAATTTTGATAAGTGATCAATGATAAGTGATCAGTGATCAGTGATAGAGAGATGATATAAGCCAAATAAAATTAGATTGTTCTAATTATTAATTAATCAAATGAAGACGGTAAAATTTTATTTAACACCAAAGAAAAACTGTTAAGGTAAAGGTAAAGGTAAAGGTAAAGGTAAAGGTAAAGGTAAAGGTAAAGGTAAAGGTAAAGGTAAAGGCTGAGCTCAGTAGGAGCGACACATTGTTTTAATAACGGTTGTCATAATTATTAACCAAAATGCAAGTAAACACAGATGAAGTTGTATTATATCCATCAAAAACTGAAGTTTATTTATACAGACTAAAACCCTAGCTCGGATAGTAGCGGTTACCCCGCAACGGAATGGAAAAGTCGGAGGTTTTTAGCTTTTGCAATGCGAAGGTGTGAGGAGTAAAAGCGGATAGCCGGATAAAGCTCCTAAAAAAAGTATTTATTTTAAAATGGTTTTAAAGTATCATTAATTATAAATTTTATATTTATAATCAGTTATTTCGAGATAAAATTCTAAATTATATTTCATCATATATTGAAAAATTACTATTTTAGTCAAGCGGAATCCGAAAAGCATTAATAGAGTAGGAACCATTCAAAATCAAAATATGAAAAATTTAATCAAAATCTCTAGAGAAAATCTAAAATCACTTAACGGGGGCGGTGGTCCGACATGTCCTGATGATCCCGCATTCGGAATGTGTTATCCTCCAGGCTGGCCAAATGGAATTTGTATGACAAGGTATCAATGTTGTCTTAAACTTGGGATTGATGAAAAAACTTGTAAAGAATTTCATAGCTAAAATGTAAATCAAAAGATGTTTCACAACTTAATAAATAAACTTGTTTTATTATAATTTCATTAATATAGGTATAGTTATTAATTATAGTTGTTGTAAAGTCAAATATCATCTACAAGCTGTAGATGATATTTTTATGTTTTAGAATAACTTACCATAGGCTTATATTAATCAAATTTAAAATATTTTCAAAAAAACCGCCATACACTTTAAAAGTGAATGACGGTCAATTATTTTTTAACTTCGTTGATAACGTATTTATTTTATCAATTTAAAAGATTAAACCTTAGTTTAATTCCAAAGTTATCTTTGAATTGCGAAGTTTGATAATGTCCTAATCTATAAGAGAAACCTACGCCAAAACCTCTACCTAAAAATCGGTTCCAGATAAAGCCGACTTCCTGATAATAGTGATCGAGTACCTGAAAATCAAACAGATGGTCGCCTCTGTTTTTGAAATCTCCAATGGCTGATTGATATTCCAGCTCGATGTTTGAATATCTTGAACCAAAAGTTTTAAATCTAAACGGCAAATATTGCGAGAATTTAAATGCTATAAACTTATCGGCAAAGAAAGTTCCCGAGGGCATTGTGGCAAACGCTAAGTTGTTTGGAGTATTAATATTAGAATACCAATGATCCGGATTTCTGTCGTTCTGACCCGCAATTTCAAAGTTTTTCCAGATTGGAGCTGTTCCTGAGGAAATTCCTCCAAAAAGTTTAAGATTGGTAATCCCCAGTTTTGATCTGAACTGGTGAATAATCAATGCATCAGCTCTGTAATAATCCAGATCTCCGCCTAAGGCATCAATTCCTTTTTCAAAATTTATATAAACTTGCGGAAAGCTTTTTTCATACGTATATTTTCCGCTTGGCGTCATGATATTTTTATCGTTTGGCGAGAATTTTAATGATAATGTTGTACTCACATTGTCAAAACGATTTCCTAAATTTTTGTATTGATAATCAAAAAGTGCTTCTTGTTTCTCTTTATTCACGGCAAGTTTCATGCTTAAAGAGTTGGAAATATCATATAAAAATGAAGCTCCCCATTTCTGATTTTTATAAAAATTGGCATTATGTAAATCTAAATTTAAATCATTCACTTTCATCATTATATCCCACATAGTATTGCTGAATCTTCCTGCAGCAAAGACATCATCTACATAATCAATACGGAAAACAGAGGTTCTTTTATCAGACAATTTCATGTCTAGACCAAGTCCGTATTTCCAGGTGTGATCTTTAAAACCATAGCCGAAATATCCATCCGGAGAGAATGTTTTGCTGAATTTTTCGTTCAGTTTTATACCGGCTCCTAGTCGGACACCTTGATATTTATCGTAGCTGAAAAATTTAGTCAGGTCAAAATCTATCATTTTATAACGTAGATTTCCACGCATCAATTGGGTTAAAAAAGTCAGTTTTTTTTCAAAGTCATGTTTCTCTACAAAGCTGTCAATCTTCGTATAGGTTGCACTTTCTCTTGCGGTTAAACTGTCGGTTCTATATTGCTGAAGCAGGCTTCCGTCTGAGTTTTTCATTTCGAGAGAATAGCCTTTGAATTCTGAGGCTTTCTGCGTTTCATTCAACTGGAAATCAAAAAAACGGTTTTTTACATACAGATAATTTCCAAATGTTCTTCGGTTGTATTTCTGTCGGTCGCTCAGTTTTTCGCCTTTCTTCAGCGTGTCAGTTTTTACGCTGTCTTTTTTTGAAATATTAAACGTCTGGTCCCCCATTTTCAGTTTAATGTCTTCATAATCCAGAAACCATTTTCCGTCAATCGGTTTCCAGACCGAGACAATATCGCCTTCGTTTCTTTTTTTACTGGCACTTTCAAACTTTTTCAAGGCATACGTTTCAGAATCAATATAAATTTTTCCGTTAAATTTTCTCGGATTTTGCTTTTTCTTGTCGATAATTTCTTTGAACTTAATAACGTAAGTTTTCCTGCCGTCTAACTGTAAAGTATCTGACAGATAAAAATTAAAAAGCTTTCTGTTTTCAGGTCTTAATTGCCTTGGAGTTCTATTTAAATTGGAAATATTAATAGCTAAAGCTTCATAAATAGGATTTTTAAAACCCGACATTCTGTTGTCGATGATATTGGTTTTCTCCCCGAACTTCTGGGAATATTTGTATTCCGCTGCTTTTTCCCAAAGGAACATTTGACTTTCCTGAGTAGCGTCGAGCAGATCTTCGCCAATCAGAGAATCTTTCTTTTCGCTTTCTTTTTGTTTAAATTCTTTTTTATCGACTTTTGAAAGAGAATCTTTTCTCGAAGCCAGGAAATTTTTAAAAGTATCAATTGAATCTTTATCAACATCAATCGAGAATTTAGAATACGATTTAAAATTGTAGGTATCTAATGACTTTGGTGAGTTTTCTTTTTCCCTTTTATTGACTTCATCTAAAATCCTCAAAGCTTTCGGATCACTTTTATCGGTTATCACCACTTTATCAATATTGCTCTGTTTCTCAGACAGTGGTTGCATCGCCACTTCCATAGATTTTTTCACATCAGCGGTGACATCTTCAAAATTGCTGGCCAGAATTTCTACTTTTTTACATTTTGTTTTAAAAGATAAAACGCCGTCAAAATTGGTTTTACCCAAAAGATTGTCGTCGCAGTAAACGGCTGCATCGCGAATTGTTTTTTTATCGATTTTACTGAAAACTTTCAGTGAAGTCTGCCCGAAATAGAGTACGGTGAAAAATAAAAATAACGGAGATAAAGTTTTTGTCATTGAGTTTTTTATTAATAAGACAAAACTATTGATAAGAAGGTTACAAAACCATAACAGAAAATATAATCTTTTGTTAAAAGTAAAATTGGTTGTATTTCAATTTGATACAGATGATTTTTATGCAATTCAATTCCCGAGTGAATGAGAAATTAGATTTTATTTAAGAGTTTTTAAGGCTTTTATAATGAAATATTATTTCTATTGTTTACGACTTCCGTCAGTTCGAGTAGAAATTATTTGAAGAATAATTTTGTATCGAGAATTAAGAAAATTAGATTTCACGATGTATATTTTGATTTTTACCTTTTTCCTTTATAAAAGTAAAAATTTGTTCTGTCAACAACTCAACCTCTTGAATCTGCTTGAAATCTTCCCATGTAATTTTTTCCTCCATAGTTTTTTGTAAAATAATTCTACTTAATTCTGCTTTATCTTTGAATGACTGAGGTGACCTTCTAGAACTTTCCTTCCATATTTTATTTAGTTCGGTTACTTTTGCTCCAAGCTTTTTCAGAAAGACACCAATGTATTCAGACTTTTTCAAATCCAAATTATCAATTTTTGTTTTTATTAAGTCCTCAACTTCTGTTTCCCTTCCTTCTATTATTTTTTTATTACAAAATTCTATCAAAACCTTTTTCCAAACATCTTTGGATAGAAGATTTTCAGATTCTCGATAATCCCAAATTATCCTACCGTTTAAATTATGACTAACGAATTTTTCCTCTAATTTTTTCAGACGTTTATATTTTTCAGATTCTGTATTTTGATTAGACATATCCGAGTCCGCAAAAAGAAATATTCTATTAGAAAGAGTTACAGTCTTAATTTCTTTTAAAAAACGTTTTTCCTCGTCTTCGTTTAAATTCTCGTCAAATAAATAATGCGTAATATTTCCACCAGCATATTCAAAAAAGACAAAATCAATATCTTCTTTCGGATAATTGTGACCGTTTGCTTTGCAATAAGACCAAATGAAAGATTTTATGTAGTTTCTATCTGAAATTCCTTCTACCCAAATACTACAATTAGCAAGAAAAACTGACGTGTTATTTACACCAAGTTCTCGTAAGAGTTCATTATTCCCAGCATTTACATTATTAATTATAAATCTTTTCTTTTCTTTATCTAATTGTGGTGAAAATGAATAAATAGAAACATCATTACTTTCAAGAGTTAAATCCAATAGGTGATTGGAATGTGTTGTAATATAAAATGTTAGATTTTTTTTGGTAATGTCAGGATTATATGTTATTTGCTCAAAAAATAATCGTTGCATTCCTGGGTGGAGATTGAGTTCTGGTTCATCTATAAAAATAATCGTATTATCTTCTGCCATGAAAATCTGATACATCAAAATTATAATAGCTTGTATTCCATCGCCTAAGTCGTATAATTTTCTTGTTTCACTTTCTCCCTCTATATGAATGATTATGTTTTCCTCCTGATTACTTTTTCCTTTTTCAAATTTTGCAACAATATCTACATTTTTTCCTTCATAAAAACTTTGGCTTAGAAATTTTTCAAAACTTTCAAAATGATCTCGTACAGTTTTTTCACTATTTCTGGCTTTTAATATTTCTTCATAAAGAGTTAAGCCCGTAAAAATTTTTAAGTTGGGTATGTTTTGAATACTTTCTTTATAATTGTATGTTAATGTAAAATGAAAAATATCATTTTCAATTTTATTATGAGTGTCATCGTATAATGAATGAGCTGTACGAAGTGTTGGAATGTAAATCTTATTGGGACTTTTAGAAGTTATGACTTTGCTTAAGACATCTTTTACTTTTTCTGTTGATTCTTTTAGTGAGTTTATTTCGAGACTTTCAATAGTAATATTAAACCGGTCCCAATGCCGATAATTAAAAATATCGTCTATCTCTATTATATTCTCATTATTTCTTTTTTCAATCTCATTTAACGATAAATTGGTGAATCTTTTAATATTGATATTTGGTGCATTATTACCGTCAGAATACCAAGCACCTTGTATAGGTCCTGTTGATAAAGTAGAGTATCTGTTGTGATTGAAATCATTTGTCCAGAAAATTAAAGATTCATAATCAATTCTTTTATAATTTTCAATATTCATTAAATGCCTCATCATCCAGTTTTTACCACTATTATTAGCGCCAACAAAAATGTTAATTTTTTTTATGTTTGGAAGATGTGTTATAGATTCTGTATTATCTGACAAATAATAACGTTGTGCAATTTTGTTATTTAAATTTTCTTGAAGTAATAAATCGTATTTCACTTTTTAGTCTTTCTACAAATATAAAAAGTTTGTGCAAGAGACTTCAAAAGACATAAATATTTTGTGCGATTTTTATTTAAGAGACACCTCTAATATTAATTTATCAAGTATGACTCATGAAAAATGCTAAGCAACTAAACTTCGCCCTCCCGGTAGGCTTCCTCATTTCAAAAATATTTTTATATTTGTTTTAAGAACAACAAAAAACAAAATGATGATATTAAGAAATAATCTCGCAGTTCATGCGCAGGCTTCCGGTACTCCGGGTTCCAAAATCCAACTCAGTACTTTTCAACCCATTGCTCATCTCAAAAAACGGTAAACAGTTCCGTTGGTTCGTTTAGGCAGTTTGAAGAATGCTTCATCCACTTAGAAAGAGCGATCAGGCATTTCGTTGAAGCAATCAATCACTTTGTAGAGGCGTTCAACTGCTCCGTAAACACAATCAACCGTTCCGAAGAGGCGATCAATCACTCCGAAGAGGCAATCAACCACTCCGAAGAAGCAATCAAGTACAATTTGTTATATTTCAATACTTTACAGCCATTTCCGAAAAGTAAGGTGATTCAACAGACAGGATACAATAGACTTCAAACCCATTTTTAAACACAAAAAATTACTTTATTATGAAAAAAGAACAGGTAGTACGCACTTTCAAACTGGCAGACGCTGTACTGAAACAAAAAGCAGATGAACTGATCGCTTTGATCGACAGAGACATCACCGAATTTACAGATCGTGGCTATAACACCGCAAAAAAGACCGAACTGACGACAGCACGAAACACGGTAGATAGTTTCCCAAGCGATGAACAGCTGGAAGCCGTCAAAATAAATATCACCGAACAAAAAGACGCCGCCAGAAATGCCCTGGAAAAATCGATGCGCAGTATTTTTAAGATGGCAGAACATGTTTTCGGACTCTACAGTGCCAAATACAAAGAGTTCGGCAATGCGGGAATCAGTCAGCTCAGCGATGCCGAGGTGGTGCGCATTGCCAAAATGATGAGCGTAACGGCAGAAAAATATCTTCCCCAACTTGCTGACGAAGGTCTTACCCCAGAGAAAATTAATACCCTGATTACCCAACGCGAAGCTCTGGATATTGCTATTGACGCACAGGCTCAAGGGATATCCGACCGGGATGTTGCCACCGAGAGTCGAGTAGAAGCTCTTAATAAACTCTACCAACTGTTCACAAAATATGCAGGCATCGGTCAGGATATTTTCTACGAAACCAACGAAGCCAAATACAACGACTACATCATCTATGACACCCCAAGTGGTCTGCCGGAGGTACCACCTGTAAATCCTGTATAAAAAATGTATCTCGTCAGTCCCCTTCGTCAGTTCGAGTGTTTTTCGCAGCGTAGCGTAGAAAAATGTATCGAGAACTAGTGAACCGAAGCACAAAATCTGTCTTCCAATCAAAAACTTCTCGATAAGATTTTTTGCAAAAATCACTCGAAGTGACGTCTTGTTTACACGATACGAAAACGGTTTCGTCAGTTCGAGTGTTTTTCGTAGCGCAGCGTAGAAAAATGTATCGAGAACCAGTGAACGGAAGCACGAATTTTGTCTTCCCATCAAAAACTTCTCGATAAGATTTTTTGCAAAAATCACTCGAAGTGACGTCTTGTTTGCACAATACGAAAACGGTTTCGTCAGTTCAAGTGTTTTTCTTAGCGCAGCGCAGAAAAATGTATCGAGAACCAGTGAACGGAATTACAAATTTTGTCTTCCCATCAAAAACTTCTCGATACGGTTTTTTTCAAAACCTACTCGAAGTGACGACTTGTTTACACGATACGAAAACGGTTTCGTCAGTTCGAGTGTTTTTCGCAGCGCAGCGTAGAAAAATGTATCGAGAACTAGTGAACGGAAGCACAAATTTTGTCTTCCGATCAAAAACTTCTCGATACGAATTTTTTCAAAATTCTACTCGAAGTGATGACGTACGATTGATGTTGTAAAATACAAACAATCCCTTTCAAAAACTGAAAGGGATTGTTTGTATAGAAACCGCACAAGCGGTAATATTTATTGGTAATTTAAATATTCAAAGCTTTCTGATAAGCATTTTCCAAGCCATCAAGATTTTTTCCTCCGGCTGTAGCAAAACCTGGGTTTCCACCGCCACCGCCTTGGATTTCTTTAGCTAATTCTTTAATAAGTGCTCCAGCCTGGTAAATTCCTGCTAAGTCATCAGAAACGCCAACGGTAATCATTGGTTTTCCGTCTGCGTCGGACAGGATAATCGTTATAGAAGTTGGGATTTCTTTCTTTAACTGGAAGACGATATCTTTTACAGAACCTGCGTCCAGAGAAGTTTTCTTCACTAAAAGTAATTTATCGCCTTTTTGCTCATAAGCACCTTTCCAGTCACCGATTTCGCCTTTTGCTTTTTCCTTTTTCAAAGCGTCAACTTCAGACTTCAATGCTGCATTTTCTTCAATTAATTTCTCGATAGAACGTACAACATCTTTAGATTTTAGCAATTGAGAAAGCTCAACAACCTGCTTTTCTAAACCTTTGAAATATTCCTCAGATTTATCTCCCGAGATTGCTTCAATTCTTCTGATTCCTGCTGCCACAGAGCTTTCAGAATTAATTTTAAAATGACCGATTTCGCTGGTGTTTTTCACGTGAGTTCCACCGCAAAGTTCTTTTGAACTTCCAAACTGAATCATTCTTACGCTATCACCATATTTTTCACCAAATAAAGCCATTGCACCTTTGTCAATCGCTTCTTTGATCGGAATACTTCTAAACTCTTGCAGAGCTATATTTTCTTTGATTTTGGCATTGACTTTTTCTTCAATTAAAGCCAATTCTCCCTCCGTCATTTTACTGAAATGTGAGAAGTCGAAACGCAGATAATCAGGACCAACGTAAGAACCTTTTTGCTCAACGTGAGTTCCCAAAACCTCTCTCAAAGCTTCATGTAACAAATGCGTTACCGAGTGGTTTGCCTGAGAATTTTTTCTTTCTGCTGCATTTACTTTAGCGTAAAAAACAGCACCTGCATCTTTCGGAAGTCCGTTGATTAGGGAAATAATCAATCCATTTTCCTTTTTAGTTTCAAGAACTTCAAAGCTTTCAACAGCATTTTCAAGAACGCCTTTATCACCGATTTGTCCACCACCTTCAGGATAGAAAGGGGAGTTGCTCAATACAACCTGATAAAACTCACCGTCTTTATTTTCTACTTTTCTATATCTTGTAATGTAGGTTTCAGCTTCAATTTGGTCGTAACCTACAAAAGTTTCAGGCTTTTCTTCTAAAACAACCCAGTCATACACTTTAGAAGCAGAATCTTTTTTAGAACGTTGCTTTTGTTTTTGCATTTCAGCTTCAAAACCTTGTTCATCGATGGTCAAACCTTTTTCTTCCGCAATAATTCTTGTTAAATCATCCGGGAAACCATAAGTATCGTACAGTTCAAAAACTTCTACACTTGGAAGAACTTTAGAATTTTCTGCAATGGTCTGCTGAATTAATTTTTCAACTCTTATCAAACCATTTTCAATAGTTTTTAGGAAAGATTCTTCTTCACTTTTAATGACTTCCGTAACCAATTTTCCTTGCTTTTCCAGTTCCGGGAAGAATGCTTCCATTTGATTTTGAAGAACGGCAACCAATTTATAAAGGAAAGGTTCTTTCATATCTAAGAATCTGTAAGAATAAGAAATTCCTCTTCTCAAAATTCTTCTGATTACGTAACCTGCGCCTCCGTTTGAAGGCAACTGTCCGTCTGCAATTGCAAACGAAACCGCTCTGATGTGGTCTACCACAACACGAATCGCAATATCTTTTTCGTCTTCTAAAATTCCGGTATATTTTTTACCAGAAACCTCTTCAACTTTAGTAATCAAAGGCGTAAAAACGTCTGTATCGTAGTTGGAAGATTTCCCTTGAAGTGCCATACAAAGACGCTCGAAGCCCATTCCTGTATCAACGTGTTGCTTCGGTAGTTTTTCTAAGCTTCCGTCAGCTTTTCTGTTGAATTCCATGAAGACCAGATTCCAGACTTCTACCACTTGAGGATGGTCGTTGTTCACCAATTCAAGTCCTGAAACTTTAGCTTTTTCTTCAGGAGTCCTCAAGTCAATATGAATTTCCGAACAAGGTCCGCAAGGTCCGCTTTCACCCATTTCCCAGAAATTATCTTTTTTATTTCCGTTGATAATTCTGTCTTCAGAAATGTAAGATTTCCAGAAATTGTAAGCATCCTGATCTCTTTCAAGATTTTCAGAAGTGTCACCTTCAAAAATAGTTACATAAAGGTTTTCTTTCGGAATTCCGTAAACTTCCGTCAACAATTCCCAGGCAAAAGCAATAGCATCTTTCTTAAAATAATCACCAAAAGACCAGTTTCCCAGCATCTCAAACATGGTGTGATGATAGGTATCACGACCCACATCATCCAAATCGTTATGCTTCCCTGAAACTCTCAGACACTTTTGTGTATCGGCAATTCTTGGTGCTTTAGGATCTTTATACCCCAAAAAATAATCTTTGAACTGCGTCATTCCGGAGTTGGAAAACATTAAAGTAGGATCGTCTTTCAACACGATTGGCGCCGAAGGAACGATAAGGTGGTCTTTGCTTTTAAAATAATCTAAAAATTTCTGACGGATCTCTTGTGATGTCATAATTATATATTGCTTTGCTTTTTACAAATTTTTGATAAGATGCAAATTTAATGTTTTTAAAGCAATAGAAAAATATAGTTTTGTGTTTTAATTTATTTGTAAAATAGTATTTGAGTTTGTCATTTCGACGAAAGAGAAATCTATTATTCTCAATCTTGTAATCTTCCATCATCCAGCTTCTAACTTTCTTTCTTTTCAGGAGCTATTTCCCGCTTTCCGCACTCGCTATTTTTTGTGTTTTGGAGGCAAAGCAGCCACCAAAACACAAAAAATGAGCTCAGACAAATGCTCCAATCGGGGCTAAACCTGTTGCAGAAAAAACAAACCTCATAGGTTTTAAAAACCTATGAGGTTCTAGACTGATTTTTTGAACAGAAAAAAGGATTAATAAAAACTTTGCACTTCTGAGTTTAACTTATTACCTTCGCTAGTATCTGAAAAGAGACAAACAAAAAAATGACGAAAAACGAGACCTTAAAAAACTGGATAGAACAATACTCTGAATCGTTGTTGAGAAGAGCAATTTATTTGCTTTCGGATAAAGTGGAAGCAGAGGATATCGTTCAGGAAGTTTTTATTGCTGCCTTTTCGTCTTACGATTCTTTTGAAGGAAAAAGTAAGCCACTCACCTGGCTCAACACGATTCTCAATAATAAAGTTGCTGATTTTTACCGTAAAAAATACAAGTCTGAACCATATATAAAACTCGATCACTTTTTTGATGAAACCGGATCCTGGAAAAACGATTCGGTGTTGAATGATTGGAACGTTTCTAACCAGGAATCTGAACTTCTAGACAATCAGGATTTTAGTAAAAGCTTGGAAGACTGCATCGAAGATCTCCCTCCACGATGGAAGATCCCGATGAAAATGTATTACCTCGAAGAAAAAAAAGCACCCGAAGTGAGTCAGGAATTGGATATCACTACGACTAATCTTTGGAAGATTTTACAACGCACCAGAATGCAGCTGCGGGAATGCCTGGAAATTAATTGGTTTTCAAAATCATAAGGAATAAAAATGTTAAAAAAAATAATTCATATTTTCTTTTTACCGTGCAGTAAAGCTACTTTACTGATGGAAAAGCGTAATGCAAAAAGCATTTCGCCAAAAGAAAACTGGCAGCTTTCTATGCATGTAAAGATCTGTAAATGGTGCAAAGCTTATCAGAAAAAAGTAGAGATTTTAGATTCTATCTTGAAAAAGAAATGGTTTGAAGAAGAAGAAGTTGATATAAATACTGCTGAAATTCAGAGTTTTAAAGATAAAGTATTTAGGAAATTAGATTTTTAGTAAATAGCCTGTCAGGATTTTGTAATTGTTGCGACTATAGTTTTGAAAATAATAAATATTAATACAAAATCTAAGAACAATGCAACAAACATCACACAACAAAGGTTTACCAACGTACAAAATCGGTTATTACATTTCGCTTTTCGGAGCTGCAATTATTTTACTTTGGATCGGGGCTTTCAAATTTACACCCACGGAAGCTGCAGCCATAAAACCTTTGGTAGAAAACCATTTTCTTACGTTTTTCGTATATGATATTATGAGCGCCCAAGCGGTTTCTAATATAATCGGCGTTATAGAAATTATCATTGCCTTGTTACTGATCTTTAGCGTGAAATTTGCATATCTAAAAAAGTTTGCAGGTATCGGAATGGTGGTTACTTTTTTGGTGACACTGAGTTATCTCTTTACAACACCGAATGTTTGGCATATTGTTGACGGCGTTCCTGTTACAGACTTTTTTATTATTAAAGATCTGATGCTTTTAGGATTTGGTTTAATGCTTTTAAATGGAAAAAATGAAAACATATAATAAAACAAAAATGAAAAATATATTAACATTTCTCGGAATGATTCTGGGAATTGCAGTCTTTGCAACAAGTTGTGGAGAAGCAAAACAACAATCTTCATCAATTAACAAAGGAAATGAGACCATTATGAATGCTAAAAATGTAAAAGAAGTTTATTTTGCAGGCGGATGTTTTTGGGGAACGGAACATTTTTTTCAACAAATCAGAGGAGTGGTAGGAACTGAAGTTGGGTATGCCAACGGAAATAAAAAAAATCCTACTTATGAGGAAGTTGTAAGTCATACAACAGGTTTTGCCGAAGCCGTGAAAGTAAAATACGATCCGGAGCAGGTTGACCTTAAGCTTTTAATTGACTTATATTTTAAAACAATTGACCCTACAAGCTTAAACAAGCAGGGAAATGACAGAGGGGATCAGTATAGAACCGGAATTTATTCTACAGACAAAGAAACAGAAGCGGTTATTAAAGAAGAAGTTCAAAAACTAGCGAAAAATTATAATAAGCCTTTGGTTGTAGAAACGATTCCGTTGAAAAACTTCTACAGTGCTGAAAATTATCATCAGGATTATTTAGATAAAAATCCGGGAGGTTATTGCCACATCGAACCGGGATTATTTGAAATGGCAAGAAATGCAAACCCACTTCCAAAAGCTAAATATCAAAAACAGGATAAGGAAGTTTTAAAGAAAAAACTAACTGCCGAACAATATGCAGTTACGCAGGAAAATGCTACAGAAAGACCTCACACCAATGAATATGACAAAGAATTTCGTGAAGGAATTTATGTAGATATTACAACGGGAGAACCATTATTTATCTCAACCGATAAATTTGAATCGGGTTGTGGATGGCCAAGTTTCTCAAAACCTATTTCTAAAAATGTTATCGACGAAAAAACCGATAATTCAATCGGAATGGCAAGAACAGAAGTAAGAAGTAAAACAGGAGACGCTCATTTGGGACACGTTTTTGATGACGGACCGAAAGATAAAGGCGGACTAAGATATTGTATCAATTCTGCATCATTGAAGTTTGTTCCAAAAGCTGAAATGAAGGAAAAAGGATATGGAGATTATATTTCTCTTCTTAATAAAAAGTAATTGAAAGAAAGATTTTCGAATCTTGAAACGTAACAGATTTTTATCTGTTACGTTTTTTTTTGAAGAAATTTTAATATTGAAAAATAAAAGCTATTTATTAAGAAAAGCTCTGTAAGAGCGGCAAAAAAAATTGGCAAGTTCAAAAAGTTAAAAAACAATAAAAAAATCTGCATTATGACAATGCAGATTCTTTATTAATAATATTAAAATAAAACATGTTGTTTTTCGCTAATTACTTTAAAGTAAATTTTACTTTTGTTTTAATTGCATCAGAAGAATTTCCGATTTGCGCTTCAAAATCTCCAGGTTCTGCAACCCAGTCGTGCTTTTGAGCATCGAAATAGCTTAAAGCAGTTTTATCGATCGTGAATGTTACTTCTTTCTGTTCGCCAGGATTTAAGAATACTTTTTCAAAGCCTTTCAACTCTTTTGCAGGGCGTTCAACAGATGATTTTACGTCGGTAATATATAACTGAGCTACTTCTGCACCAGCTTTTTTACCTGTATTTTTCACAGTAACCGTAAAGGTAATTTTATCATCCTGATTTATGCTTGTTTTGTCGGCTTTAGCTTTTCCAAACTCGAAAGTAGTGTAGCTTAAACCATGACCGAAGCTAAATAAAGGCTTTATTTTTTTGGTGTCATGCCAACGATAACCAACAAATATTCCTTCGTTGTATGTAATGTTAATCGGGTTTTTCTGGTCTTTACCTTTTCCGGCAGCCAATTCTTCTTTATTTCCCGGATATTCACCCATTGTGTGAGCTGAATTATCTTCCAGTTTTACCGGAAATGTAAACGGTAATTTTCCTGAAGGATTAGCATCACCTGCCAAAATAGAAGCGATAGAATTTCCTGCTTCAGAACCCAAATACCAACCCTGAACTACAGAAGGAACGTCTTTAATCCACGGCATTGCTACTGCATTTCCTGTAATCAAAACAACGGTAAAGTTCTTGTTAGCTTTTGCTAAAGCTGAGATCACATTATCTTGGTTGTACGGAAGTCCATAACTTTTTCTGTCGTTTCCTTCGCTATCCTGAAAATCAGCTTTGTTTAATCCACCTACGAAAATAACATAATCAGATTTTTTTGCCAACTCAACAGCTTCATTCAATAATTCTTCCGGTGAACGCGTGTCTTTCAGATCCTGACCAGATTTTACACCGTTGTATTCGCCACCGATATCTCCTACATAACCTCTTGCATATTGTACGTCTGAATTTTTACCGAACTTAGCTTTAATTCCGTCTAAAGGTAATGTTTCATATTTTACTTTTAATGAAGAAGAACCTCCACCAACTGTCATTACTTTGATGGCATTCTCACCAATTACCGCAATTTTCTTTGCCTTATTGATATCGATTGGAAGTACGTTATTTTGGTTTTTCAACAAAACAATTCCTTCTTCACCGATTTCTTTTGCTACCGCTTTATGCTCTTCAGAAGCAATGTTTCCAAAAGGTTTTTTGGTGTTCATCGTTGTTTTATAAGCTAAACGTAAAAGTCTCGTCACTTTATCGTCAAGCTCTGTAGTTCCTACTTTTCCTGATTTAATAAGGTCTAAATAAGGTTTTGCTAAATAATAATTGTCGTATGCATTTCTTGTGCCGGCAGAAAGACCGTTGGTCCAGCTTCCGAATTCTACATCCAGTCCATTATGAATAGCTTGTTCTGTATTATTCACTGCACCCCAGTCTGAAACCACTACGCCTTTATATTTCCATTCTCCTTTAAGAATATCATTTAAAAGATACTGGTTTTGGCTTGCATACTGATTTTTATACATATCGTAAGCGCCCATAATCGTCCAAGAATCTCCTTCAGTTACTGCAGCCTTGAAAGGCGGTAGATAAATTTCATATAACGTTCTGTCATCAACAATCACATTGCTTGTATGACGGAACATTTCCTGATTATTTAATGCGAAATGTTTTACAGAAGTAGCCACTCCGTTAGATTGTACTCCTTGAATATAGGGAACTACCATTTTAGAAGTTAAGTATGGATCTTCACCCATGTATTCGAAGTTTCTTCCGTTTAGAGGAGTTCTGTAAATGTTTACTCCGGGTCCTAAAAGGATGTCTTTTTTTCTGTATCTAGCTTCTTCACCTAATGCTTTACCGTAGTTCCAAGACATTTTCTTGTTCCATGTTGCTGATAAGGCGGTTAAGGCAGGGTATGCGATAATGGAGTCATTCGTCCATCCGGCCTGATCCCATTCGTCCCACATTACTTCAGGTCTTACTCCGTGTGGACCGTCGGTTGTCCAGAATTCAGGAATTCCTAATCTTGGAACGCCCGGAGAACTGAACTTTGACTGTGCATGAAGCATTGCTATTTTTTCTTCCAGTGTCATTCTGGAAAGTGCGTCCTGAATTCGCTGTTCAACAGGTTTAGATTCGTCTAAATAAACAGGTTTTGTATTGTTTTGAGCCATTGCAGAGGCAGATATTATCGTAAACAAACTTAGAAGTACAGTTTTCTTCAACATAAAAAACTTTTTATTGATTGTTCACAAAAATAGGAAAAATATTTATTATCTCAAATTGAGAAAATGTGTTTTTTGAGAAATGGTTATTTTTAACTATAGTATATAAATCGGTAGAATAATTGGGTTAATGAAGGAAGTTTGAATTTATTTTTGAGATTTCAACCACTATAGTATTTAAAATATTACATGATTTATACAGTTAATTTCATTTAAATTTCAAGATTCTTCAAAATAAAAATACCGCTCCGGAGGAAAAGTTCCCGAAGCGGTATCGCATATAATAATAGAATTTTTCTTTATGAGTAGAGGATTTTTAATTTTGCTATCAACTATCAACTAATCCCAACCTTTCACAGCACCGCCTTTAAAGATTTCTTTTGCTTTATTTTCCACTTCTTTAGATTGATAAGCTTTCAGGAAATTTTTCACTTTATCTGTATTTTTATTGTCTTCTCTTGAAACCACAACATTCATGTAAGGAGAATCTTTATCTTCTTTGAAAATACCGTTTTTATCGGCATCCAATCCAGCTTGAGCTGCAAAATTATTGTTGATAATAGCAATGATGACTTCTTTATCATCCAAGACTCTTGGCAATTGCGGAGCTTCTATTTCAAGAATTTTTAGCTGTTTTGGATTTTCAGCAATGTCGGTTACTTTGGGTAGCAAACCGATGTTTTCTTTTAACTTTAATAAACCGTTTTTTTGTAAAAGTAGGAGAGAACGACCGCCGTTGGTTGGATCATTAGGAATTACAATCGTACTTCCATTTTGAAGTTCATTAATATTTTTTATTTTTTTTGAATAGGCTACAATCGGATAAACGAAAGTATTTCCAATTACTGCCAGTTTGTAACCGCGCTGTTTCGACTGTTCGTTCAGATAAGGAACATGCTGAAAGGCATTCGCATCAATGTCGCCATTATTTAAAGCTTCGTTAGGAATCACGTAATCGTTGAAAGAAACAAGCTCTACTTCCAGATTATACTTTTCTTTAGCTACTTTTTTAGCAGTTTCTGCAATTTGTTGTTCAGGTCCGGAAGTAATTCCTACTTTGATGAAGTTTGGATCATCTTTTTTGGGCGAATTACACGCTCCGAATAACAAAAAACCTGCTGCTAATCCTAAGATTTTTATTTTTTTCATTGTAAATTATTTTTATTTTTTAAGTTGGGTGCTGGATGATGGAAGCTGGATGTCTATTCAGTAATACCGTACGATTAGAGATTGTATGATTAAAATTTTGTCAATTGACTTTTCATTCTCAATAACGCTAAAACTCTCAAACACTCTAACTCACCTATGATCAAATCTCTTCGCCAATCTGTCACCTGAAAACTGGATTATAAATACCAAAGCGACCAACAAACCAAGAACGAGATTCATAATCAACGCATCGTAACCGATATATCCGTACTGATAGCCAATCTGTCCCAATCCACCGGCTCCCACAGCTCCACCCATTGCGGAATATCCTACAAGAGTTATTAAAGTAATCGTCGCATTATTGATAAGCGATGGCAAAGCTTCGGGCAACAAAACTTTTTTAATTATTTGAAACGGAGTTGCTCCTAACGCTCTTGCGGTTTCAATCAATCCATTCGGAATTTCTAATAGACTGTTTTCAACCAATCTTGCAATAAATGGTGCAGCTCCAATGCTTAGAGGAACAAGTGCGGCATTCATTCCGATAGAAGTTCCTACCAAAGATCTCGTGAAAGGAATCATCCAGACAATCAAAATAATGAAAGGAATCGATCTGAAAATATTAACCAAAACCGACAGAATTCTGTTGTAAATGGTATTTTCTAAAAGCTGTCCTTTTTTAGTAATAAAAAGCAGAATTCCAACAGGAAGACCCAAAACAAAACCAAAAAATCCTGAAACAAACGTCATGTAAACTGTCTCCCAAATTCCTTTTCCCAGAAGCGAAATTATCGTATCACTAAGCATATCCTTTTACTGTATTTTGAATGTTATTCTGATTAAAATAATAGATTGCTTTCTGGTTTTCATCAGCTTCTCCCTGTAACTGCAGCAGAAGTTTCCCGAAATTGGAATCTCCCAAATATTCTACATCAGCTTTCAGAAGTTTATATGGAATTTTATATTGATCGTAGATGACAGAAAGTAATTTTTCTACGCTGATACTTTCGTTCAGTTCGATTTCAACCAACGGGAACAAACCATCTTTTGGTTCTTTCTGTAGTTTTTTGTTGAGTTCTTGCGGGATAGTCATAACACCTGAGTTTAAAAATTGTTTGATGATAGGATTTTCTTTGTTGGAAATAATTTCACTCAAAGTTCCTTTTGATACTAATTGTCCTTTGTCGATGACGGCAACGTGGTTGCAGACGGCTTTAATGACTTCCATTTCGTGGGTAATCAATAAAATTGTTATTCCCAGACGATGGTTGATATCTCTGAGCAACTGTAAAATAGATTGGGTCGTTGCAGGATCGAGTGCGCTTGTCGCTTCATCACAAAGTAGGAGATAGGGATCATTCGCTAAGGCTCTTGCGATGGCAACCCTTTGTTTTTGTCCGCCGGAAAGGCTTTTAGGATAATCATGAGCTTTATCTTCAAGCCCTACGATTTGTAAAAGCTCATTCACTTTTTCTCTGATTTTATCTTTACTTAAATTATCCAATTCCAATGGAAGTGCGATGTTTTCAAAAACCGTTCTTGATGAAAGAAGATTGAAGTGCTGGAAAATCATTCCTATTTTTTTTCTTTCGTGAGCTAACTGTTTGGAATTTAATTTTGTAAAATTTTTCCCGTTAATAATAATTTGTCCTTCATCAGGTCTTTCCAATAAATTAACGGTTCTGATTAAAGTGCTTTTTCCGGCTCCCGAAAAACCAATAATTCCGATAATATCCCCTTTTTCAATACTTAAATTGATATTATGTAAAGCTTTAAAAGCTTGTTTTTTCTGATGAAATGTTTTTGAAATATTCTTTATTTCTATCATTTTTTCTCTGTAATTTTTAATAAAAAAAGGCTCTACAACGTGGTAAAGCCTTTAAAAATATGTTATAATAAAAGTAAGGTCATCCACTCAAATTCCCACAAAAAGGCATACAGCAATACATCATCATATGTATGATGCTCATCTTCGACATAAAATTGTAGGTGAATTTTGATTTCATTTTCATTTCCAAACTTGAATACGGTTGCAAATATAAAACATATATTTTTATTAGTCCACCAAAGTGATAGACTTTTTGTATTTTAATTTAAATTTAATAATTAACATGTTGTTAATCAATGTTTTATTTTTGTTTTTTTAATTTGTTTAAATTGAAATATTTTTGTTCTCAGAATAAATCTTATTTAAGCTAATGAAATGAATTCATTATTGAAGTACAATTTCACTATGCATTAATTATCATTTAAGTTTAAAAATATGGATAGTTTTTAAATTTCCGTAAAGTAAAAATTATACTTGTTCGTCTCTTTCAACACAGGTTTTAAAACCAAAAATTATGGAGAATACGAACATTAATAACGGAATTATTCTGATTCCTGACTTCAGTGGATTTACTGAATTTGTGTTCAATACAAAACTTTATACCGGCGAATATATTGTAAAACAACTACTTTCTATTTTGATTGATGTTAACAATCAGTATTTTGATGTTTCAGAAATTGAGGGCGATGCGATTTTATTTTATCGCTATGATAATAAACCTTCGTACAAAAAGATTTCCGGAATGCTGAGAAATATGAGAAATGCTTTCAATATGAAAATTCAGGAATTAAGTGAAATGTTGAACACCGCCATCGAATTGTCATTAAAATTCATTGTTCACTACGGAAAGTTTTCGCAATACAACATTGGAAGTTTCAGGAAATTATATGGGAAACCTATCGTAGAAGCGCATCAAATGCTAAAAAATGGTTTTGCCGAACAGCCTTCTTATGCTTTGTACAGTCATTCTTTTCTGGAAAAAAGCAGGCAATTAGTTAACGTCAAAGAGATGGAATTGTTCGAATTCGGTGAAATTGAGTATTTTGAGAATATGATAAAAACAGATAATTATAAATGTAATTAATTACTGTCAGATTTTTATTTTACAATAAAATTATAAGAATATAATATTAAAAACCGTTTCGCAATAACGAAACGGTTTTAACATTTTTAGATTGTAATTATTTTTTGATTACTTTGAATGGTTTAGTACTGCCATCATTCATTTTAAGGTTAACGATATATAATCCTGTTGTCAAACTTGAAAGGTTTATTTCTGTAGCAGGTGCAGGAGATTTAACTTCTCTTCCTGAAATATCACTTATAGAAATAGACTTAACTCCTGTAATATCAGAAATGTTAAGAGTACTTGAGAATGGATTTGGATATACAGATAAATTTCCTGTTTTATTAATATCAGAGACTGCTAAAGTTTGAGCATTTACTTTTAAGATGTGATCTTCTGATTGTCCATTTATTACATTACTACAAGGTGAACTTAGTGCTGCTAATTGAGTCGTATTGTTGGTAGTTGGGAAATAATTGGTTTTTATTCTCATCCTTAAGTCACCGACAACAGCATTTGAAGGAACTGTGAAAGTTGCTGGTATAAGTGGAAAGTTGTCTGCAGTTGTACCAGTACCTGTTAATGGAGTAGTAGTATTAAATGCTTCATTAGAATCATCAAAATCTCCATCATTATTCCAATCGATAAAAAATGTAAGTCCCATTCTGTTGGTACCTGCAAAAACCTTTATATTCATAGCTACATTGTCGGCCTGAGTAACAGTAAAGTTTGTCGCATCTTGTAGGAAATATTCTTGTGGCGGTGTTGTAGGACCTGGGGTTGTGCCTGAGACTTTTTCCAAGCTTCCAATTTTTACAGAGGTAACCGGAAATTTATTATCAGCTCCATTTGCAGAAACACTACAATAGTCAAACTTGTAAGTAACCGTGTTGGAAACAGCATTCTGTCCTGAGTTTGTACACGTTGTTTTTAATCTGTAAAGTATAGAATTTCCAAAATTTCCAATTGGAGTAATACTTGAAGAGGGGGTTATTGCAGAAGAAATATCGCTCCACGAAGCTCCATTGTCGGTAGAACTCTGCCATTGATATGTGATTCCTCCTCCAGCAGAAATTGCTAAAGCAGAAGTTGTAATTGGTGTTCCGGATTTTCCTATATATGAAGATAAACTAACGGTACCTGCATTAGGTGTTCCAGAGCAAGCGGGAGCAACTCCAGTAATTTTAACGTCATCAATACTCAAGCCTGGCTGTGTAGCAGTAGTTGTATTAGCATAGAAAAGCCATCCGACGTAAATAACAGCATTTTCAGCTCCTGCTGGCAAAGCTAAATCTGTAATAGTCTGGGTGGCAGTTTGACCTTGTAGTCTGGTACTTACAGGTATCCAATTTATTTTATCCGTAGAGTATACTAACTGTCCGTAGTCCTGATCTGCTTCTCCTCCACATTTCCATTTGTATGATAATCTGAGGTTAGAGTACGAAGTGGTGTCTACCATACGATAAATTAAAGCTGCAAACCCTGTGTTAGTTGCAGAAACACTTTGATATGAGCAGCTAAAACCAGTAGCCGAAGTTACGCCAGTGATCTGCATTGTTCTTACACTTATTAAATTAGAAGGACATCCACTTTGAACGAAAAAAGCATTATAAGGATAGATGGATAAAGTTCCAATGTTAGTTCCCGTCCAACTTCCCGTGGAGCCAGTAGTGACTGTGTCAAAATTGTCCTCTAAAAGTGTTGTTTGCGCAGAAATGCCAATTCCAAATACTAAAAGGCACGATAGTAAAAAATTTCTCATAATTATTTTAAATTTATATTTCAACTAATATATAAATTATTTATAATATTTTAATATTTTTTAACTAAAATAAAACAATAAAAAAACTATTTGATTGTGTTTTTATTAAAATAATTATTTATAAATATATATTTTCAACAAGATTTTATTTATGTTTTAAATTTTGATAATAATAACTATTAAACCTTTTTTATTTTTTTTTAATTTAAAGGAAGAAATTATTGTCAAATTAGAAAAGTGTTTGCAATGAGCTTTTTGTAATTACAGCTAATAGTATTTTAATAGTTATTTTGTATTCGATTATAAATGAATGACAGTGATTAAAAAAACAATATTTAAAGTAGATTATTAATTTCACTATCTCATTTCAATAATTCCAAAAAAAATCCCGACTTTTGCAACCCTCCCAATAATCCCGACTATTCATGAAACTTTGTATTGCCGAAAAACCCAGCGTTGCCAGAGATATTGCCAAAGTATTGGGCGCAACTATGCCTAAACAAGGCTATATGGAAGGAAACGGTTATTGCGTGACATGGACTTTCGGACATCTTTGCACGCTAAAAGAACCTCACGACTACGGTCCGCAATACAAATCCTGGAATTTGTTTTTACTGCCGATTATTCCTCAAAGCTTTGGTATAAAATTAATTCCGAATAAAGGCGTTGAAAATCAGTTTAAAGTAATCGAAAGATTGGTATCCGAATGTGATGAGGTTATCAATTGCGGGGATGCTGGTCAAGAAGGAGAACTTATTCAAAGATGGGTTTTGCAGAAAGCAAAATGCGACAAACCTGTACAGCGTTTGTGGATTTCATCATTGACAGAAGAAGCGATTAAAGAAGGTTTTGAAAAATTGAAACCGGCAGAAGATTATAAAAATCTTTACCTCGCAGGAAATGCAAGAGCGATAGGAGACTGGTTGTTGGGTATCAATGCAACGCGACTTTTCACCAAAAAATTTGGAGGAAATAAAGCCGTTTTGTCCATTGGAAGAGTACAGACTCCGACTTTGGCGATGTTGGTTCAGCGTCAGAAAGAAATTGATGCATTCTCAACCGAAGAATATTGGGAACTGAAAACCAAATACCGTGACGTAATTTTCAATGCTGCAATTGACCGTCTCAAAACTTTAGACCGAGCCGAAAAAGGTTTGGAATATCTAAAGGTTAATCTTTTTGAAATTCTTTCATTTGAAATTAAAGAAGGAAAAGAAAAAAATCCAAGACTGTTTGATTTGACCGGACTTCAGGTGGAGGCCAATAAGAAGTTTGGGTATTCTGCTGACAGCACTTTAAAATATATTCAGAGTCTTTACGAGAAAAAGCATGTCACTTATCCGCGTGTTGATACAACTTATCTATCAGAAAGCTTGTATCCGAAAATTGGAGGAATCCTTCAAAGTATGGCCATTTACAAAGATTTGATTTCACCTTTGCTGGAACAACCGATTCCAAAATCTAAAGCGGTGTTTGATGATGCAAAAGTGACCGATCACCATGCGATTATTCCGACAGAAATTCCGCCTTCTCCAAATTTAACGAGAGAAGAGAAATTGATTTATGATTTGATTGCGAAGCGTTTTATTGCCGTTTTTTATCCGGAATGTAAAATTTCAAATACTTTGGTTGAAGCTCAGGTTGGGACGATTCCATTTAAAACAAGTGGAAGACAGGTTCTCGAACCGGGTTGGAGAGCAGTGTATGCTAAAGACGCTAAAGATGAACCGACCGACAAGGAAAAAGATAAGGAAGAGGAACAGACGATTCCTGAATTCAAAGTTGGGGAAACGGGACCTCATGACCCGATGATTCATCAGGGAAAAACTTCGCCACCAAAACCTTATACCGAAGCAACCTTGCTTCGAGCGATGGAAACTGCCGGAAAGCAAGTGGATGATGAAGAACTTCGTGAGATGCTCAAAAATAACGGAATTGGAAGACCTTCAACTCGAGCAAATATTATCGAAACACTTTTCAAGCGAAAATATATTGAGAAGAAAAGAAAAAACCTGATTGCTACCCAAACCGGAATTCAGTTAATTGATACCATTGAAGACGAATTGCTGAAAAGCCCGGAATTAACAGGGGAGTGGGAATTAAAACTGCGGAAAATTGAAAGTGGAGAATATGAAGCCAATCAGTTCAAAGATGAATTAATACAAATGGTGACCGAACTCACCAAAAAAGTGGTTGACGGAAAAGCAAAAGTCTTCACCTTGCATGAAGAAAAGGAGGAAGTAAAAGAAAAGAAAAAACGTGAACCAGCCGTAAAAAAAGAATTACAGTCTTGGGAAGAAACACAATGCCCGAAATGCAAATCGCACAATTTGATGAAAGGAAAAACCGCAGTCGGATGTTCCGATTTTAAAAACTGCGGCTTTAAAGTTTCATTTGATATTTTCGGTAAAAAACTTTCCGATAAACAATTGATGGATTTAGTTTTAAAAGGAAAAACCTCAAAACTAAAAGGTTTCACTACTCATCCTGATGGTTTAGCAGAAGGAGTTGTTACGCTTTCTACTGAATTTCTAATTAATATTAATTCATAATTAAATGATTAAATTTTAGATTGAATTAAAACTTTAAAAGCTTTTTAAACCATTAAGATTAGTTTAGAACTTGAGATAGATTAAGAAAAATCTAAAGATTTTTTAAGCTGAATTCTTAAAGCAAAGCTCAAACTTAATATTCTAAAAATCTCAACTAATCTTAATGGTAAAATTTAAATATTTTGCTATCAACTATCAACTATTTCAAATAAAGCCTCATTCTCGCTTCATATTCAGGCTTAGTTTTCAATAGTTTCCAGATTTTTTTATCATCGGGATTGCTGATTCTGTAATAAATAATTTTGTCTGCGGAATATTTGAAATACGGATGATTTTTTAGCCATTCTTCAGGTGCATCGACCAAAGTATGTCGTTCAACTTTTGAATTATCGAGTGGAGCAATACTTAATAGTTTTTGAACCAATTCTTTATCAATATTATAGGTCTCCAAAATTTGTTCCTTGGTCATGAATCCGCCCAGTTTTTTTCTGAAACCGATCATCGAGCCTGCGCTTTTTTCATCCAAACCAAATTCTAAAAGCTGTTTAAAAGTAATAGAATTCATATCTGTTTTTGAAAAATCAGTTTTCTCCTGTTTGAATTCCGGCTTTTTATCTTCAGCGTTTTTCGCCATTGTAGAAGCGTTTAATTTGATAAAAGGTTTTAATTCTTCAAACTTTTCTGCGGAAATGACAAAGCAGTTTTTAATATCTTCTAAAGTTTTAAAACTTCCTTTCAGGTTTTTGTCACGATAATTAACGATCACATTCGCTTGCTTTTCTGAGAATCCTAAAGCCATCCAACCTTGTACATCCAATATATTCGGATCAAAAGAAGTTTGCAGCGTTTTAAATTTGAATGAACTGGATTTTCCTGCATAAGCATTAAAATTGGCGGGAGTTTTTGCCGGAAGAATTAAGTAAGGTTCAAGTTTCGCATAATTTTCTTCATTGATGATAAAGCATTCTTTGAATTTTTCTTTACTCACGAAACTTCCGCCTAAATAATTTTTATATTTGAGAATTGCCGCAGCCTGTTTCTCAGAAAACCCGATTTTTTCCCAATCGGTTTGTGAAAGTTGGTCAGGATTAAATTTCCCGGTGATATTTAAAGATTTTTTCTCATAACTTTTAAAATCTGAATTTCCGGATTTTGCCTCCAAATTGGTTTCAGGTAATAAAATAAAAGAATTGAGCTGGGAATATTTTTCTTCTGAAATCGCATAACATTTCTTGAACTGTTCTTTTGATAGAAATTTTCCGCCGACAATTTTTTTGTATTTTAAAATTGTTGCTGCTTGTTTTTCGGAAAATCCGAGCTTTTGCCATTGATTTTCGTCTAAATCGTTTGGATCAAATTCAGATAAAGATTCTACAGGTAAGCTTTCGGAAATAAATGTCACCTCTGGAAAAGTTTCATCAGATTTGTTGGCGTATTTTTGAAATCCAACTAGTGTAAACAACAGTATTCCAAGAAATGCCATCTTTTGATAGTAATTTTTTTTCATCGTTATATATTTATGTTTTTTGGCTTATTTCGATTTATCGAAATCAGAATACAATAAAGTTATGAATTAATTTAATTCATAAGCAAATAAAAATGAAAAAATAGTAATTAAATAATTGTTTTACAGTGAATTGTGAAAATGTTTATATGAAAAAGATAAACTTAAGAATCACTTTTTTTGTGAATGAAAATTTGGACAAGTGACACGACAAAGATTCCAATCAAAGCGGCCATTAAATAAGTATTCACATTAAAAACAGCTCCGATAATTATAAGAAATAATGAGACTCCAGCCAGAGTTTTTAAATGCTTTCTGTGTTTTACTTTAATCATTTGGGATTACATTTTTATTCAGAATCTTTTTCTACCAAAGAATCTTTTAGCTTAAGTAATTCTGCTTTTACGAATTCTAAACGGTCGATTAATGTTACCGTTTCAGAAATTTTTGAGTTGGTTGTTAAGGCAATTCTTGCTCCGTCAAGCGTATATCCTTTTTCTTTTACCAAATGATAAATGATTTTCAGGTTTTTGATATCTTCGGGAGTGAAGTAGCGGTTTCCTTTTTTGTTTTTTTTAGGTTTAATAATGGGGAATTCTTGTTCCCAATATCTTATCAATGAAGCGTTTACATCGAATGCTTTCGCAACTTCTCCTATCGAATAATACAGTTTGTCGGGTAAATTTGTCTTCATTATAAATCCTGAAAACTCAAAGATAAATATTTTTTAAGCTTTACTACAAATACACGTTGTAAAATGTGCAGTTTAAGTGTATTTTTGTTCTCTTTCACACATAATCAATCAGGATGAATTCTATCTCGGTATTGCACATCAATCTTTTTCAGTCAGAGAAAAACGCTCCGGATTTTTACTTTAATACGTTAAGAAATCATTTGGTTTCCAGCCATAAACATATCGAAAAACCGCATCGCCATGATTTTTATGTCACCGTTATTTTTACTAAAGGAACCGGGACTCATGAAATAGATTTTCAAAAATATGATGTTTCTGAAGGAAGTCTGTTTTTTCTTTCTCCGGGACAGGTTCACAGTTGGGAACTTTCTCCGGATACCGATGGTTATATTTTCTTTTTTTCTCAGCCTTATTACGAAATGCACTACGTTAATCAGAAGCTGAAAAATTTTCTGTTTTTTAATTCTCCGAGTTTTCCGAGAAAGCTTCAGCTTCAATCAACAGAATTGGAAGCTATGATTCGCCTTTTTGAGGCTATTGGAAGCGAGCATGAGTCTCAGAATGTAATGAAACAGGGATTTATTCTTTCACTTATTTCTCAAATTTATATTCAGTCCGTAAGAGAGTTTTCTAAAGGTGATGAAAAAACGTCCGCCACAAGTGTATCTTATTTTAAACATTATCAGGATTTCGAAAACTTATTGGAAGACTCTTTTTCTTCTCAAAAATCGATTTCTTTTTATGCTTCACAACTCAATATTTCGGCAAAGCATCTTAACAGAATTACCCAAACCGTTATGCAAAAAACAGCTTCTGAGATTATTACTGAAAGAGTGATTCTGGAAGCTAAAAGAATGCTTATTTATCTGGATGAAGGTCTTGTAGAGATTGCTTTCAGATTGGGGTATGAAGAGTATTCTTATTTTGCGAGGATGTTCCGTAAAAATACAGGAATTACACCCTCGCAATTTATTAAAAATCATAAAAACTGACGCTTTACAATGCAAGTTTAAAAGGTCCTTCAAAAGTTGTTTCAAAAGTATCTAAAACTTCATTTTTTTCATCTAAGACAACAAATGTTATATTTTGTTTAGACGATTTAATTTCATTTTCAGGGAATGCAATACTGATTGAACCTTTGAGAATCTGGTCGCCTTTTAAGACGATTTTACTCGGTCCTGAAGAGATAATTTCGGCATGTTTGGGATGCGTTATTTTTATCGTAATTACTTTTTTCTCATTGGTTTTATTTAAAAAAGTATAGGTAAAATTATTGATGATTTTTCCGTCTCTCACAAAGAATGTAGCCCCTGCGGGTTTTATAAATTTTGCTTCCATAGAACCTCTGTCGTTTAATAAAAATCCTAAAAATCCTATTAATAACGCCAGAAAAATTGTGGTAATAATCATTCTTGAGGTTATTCCAAGTTTTTTTCCGGTTTCAATTTCTGCTTCTGTGGCATAACGTACCAATCCGGTTGGTAAACCTACTTTTACCATTACCTCATCACAAGCGTCAATACAGGCAGTGCAGTTGACGCATTCTAATTGCTGACCGTTTCTGATATCAATTCCTGTTGGGCAAACGACAACACATTGTCCGCAATCAATACAATCGCCTTTTCCTGAAGATTTTCTGTCTTCCCCGTTTCTCCATTTAGCACGACCTTCTCCTCTTTTTGTGTCGTAATATACATTGATGGTCTGCTTGTCGATTAACACGCCTTGAAGTCTTCCATAAGGACATATCAAGGTACAGACCTGCTCGCGCAACCAAGTGAAAACAAAATAAAAGACCAGTGAAAAAGACAGCATCGCCGTAAAATGTAAAGGATGTTCTACCGGACCTTCCTGAATGATTTTGAAAATATTTTCGTACCCGACAATGTACATAAACATAAAGTGGGAGATAATCAATGAAATAATAAAGAAAACAGACCATTTTAAAAGTCTTTTTCTTATTTTTTCAGAATCCCAACTCTGTCTGTCGAGTTTCATTTGTTTGTTACGGTCGCCTTCAATCCAATATTCTATTTTTCGGAAAACCATTTCCATAAAAATAGTTTGCGGGCATAGCCATCCACAAAATATTCTTCCGAAAACTACGGTAAAAAGCATTACAAAAATGACAGAAATCACGGCTCCTAAAGCCAAAATAAAAAAATCCTGAAGGTAAAACGACTGCCCTAAAATAAAGAATTTTCTATCAATAAGATTAATTAATAGAAATGGATTATTATTGATCTTTAAAAATGGAATTCCGAAAAATAAAGCTAATAAAACATAACTTGTATAATCTCTGTAATTGGTAAACTTACCTTTTGGTTTTCTGGGAAAAACCCATTTTCGTTTTCCTGTATCGTCCATTGTTCCTACAGAATCTCTGAAGGCCTCACCATCACTTCCCGGAATTTTTATATTACCTTGCTGAATGCTCATCTTTTGAATTTTATTGAATTAAAAGGACTTTTTTAGATGACTTGTAAATCGTTTCTGAAATATTCAGTCTAAATTTTCCTCATTAAAAGATGATACAAAGCTCTTGATTTTAAGGTTTAATAAATAATATTAAATACTTACAGAATAGGACAAAAAGGACATTTGCTTGTTTGTATTTAAACTAAATAATTATTCATATAAAATTGGCAATACTTTTTACAAATCGTAAATTGTAAGCCTTAAATTTATAGAAATGAAAAATATTTTGAATGCAGGTCTTGTTGGTTTGGTTTTGGCATTTACCAGTTGCAAATCATCAAATTACAATGCTATGTTGGAAAACACTGAACCAAAATTAATATCAAATCAATTTTCATTTACCGAAGGACCTGCAGCAGACAAAGCCGGCAACGTTTATTTTACAGATCAACCTAATGACAAAATTTATGTCTGGGATTGGAAAACCAATAAAGTATCCTTATTTTTAGATAAAACAGGACGAGCCAACGGAACCTATTTCGATGAAAATGATAATTTGATTACCTGTTCAGACAATAAAGGTGAAATTTGGAAAATTGGTAAAGATAAGTCGGTTGAGGTTTTGTCTAAAGGTTTTGAAGGGAAACGACTAAATGGGCCCAACGATCTTTGGCTTGATGGAAACGGAGGAATTTATTTTACCGATCCTTTGTATAAAAGAGATTATTGGCAGGATTTTAAAGTAGAGATTCCTGAAAAGAATCTGTATTACAGAAACAAAGATGGCAAAATTTCAAAACTGGAAACTTTTGTGCAGCCTAATGGAATCATTGGAAACGTGAAGACAAAAAAACTGTACGTTTCAGATATTGATGCCGGAAAAACGTATGTTTACGATATTTTAGGAGACGGAAAATTATCTGAAAAGAAATTATTCTGCGAAATGGGCTCAGACGGAATGACGCTTGACAAAGATGGAAATCTTTATATTACCGGAGATGGCGTCACTGTTTTTAACAATGAAGGTGAAAAAGTACATCACATTAAAATTCCTGAAGACTGGACGGGAAATGTAACTTTTGGAGGCGAGAAAAACGATATTCTGTTTATTACCGCTTCAAAATCTGTTTATACATTGCAGACAAAAACCAAAGGATTGAAATAGGGTAAATTAAGGTTAAGGTTAAGGTTAAGGTTAAGGTTAAGGCTGATTTTTGTTAGTCTCAACCTTAACCTCAGCCTCAATCTAATATGCAACTTCCATTTTCACTTTCTTGCCTTTCAGCTTTTCAGTGCTCAGTTTCTTAAGTAAATCTCTTACTTTAGTTCTGGAAACAGCTACATAAGATGTCGTATCTTTTACTTCGATCAGACCAAGATCTTCTTTTTGTAACTCACCTTTTTTCAATAAATATCCAACGATATCTACCTTATTGACTTTATCTTTTTTTCCTGCGCTGATGTAAATTGTTTGAAAAGGCGGGTTTGCGGGAACTTTAGAAAATTCTTTTACAGATTCTTCTGGCGTATCTTTTTTAATGAAAGGAAATTTTTCATCTTCTGTCATCACCAAATAAGCAAAACCTTTTGCATTCATCCTTGCGGTACGACCGTTTCTGTGAATGAAAGCGTCTTCTGTTGCCGGCAATTGATAATGTACGATTGATTCAACTTCCGGAACGTCTAAACCTCTTGCAGCCAAATCTGTGGTAATCAAAACTCTGGCTGTATCATTTCTGAATTTTAGTAAAGCACGTTCTCTTTCATCCTGTTCCATGCCGCCGTGGAAGGTTTCTCTGGCGATGCCTTTATCTAAAAGCAAATCAGCAATACGGTCGACAGTTTCTCTGTGATTACAGAAAATCAGAGTTCTTTTATTTCCTATTTTACAAATCAGATGAAATAAAGTATCCAGTTTTTCCTCAGAAATCGTCATCACTTTTCTTAACTGAATATCAGGTTTATTTTCTCCTAATTTTAAGAAGTCTACTGTTTTTTCATCTTTCAGACCTGTAAACTTAGGGATTTCATCCATTGAAGTTGCGGAAGTCAGAATTCTCTGGTAAAGATTGTACATGTTTTCAATAATATATTCCATATCATCATGAAAACCCAATTCTAAAGCCTTATCAAACTCATCAAGTACCAGATTTTTGATTGTTTTTACATCAAGATTTTTATTCCTCATGTGATAGGCAATTCTTCCCGGAGTTCCGATCAATACAGCAGGAGCTTCCTTGAGATTGTTGATCTCAATTTTTTTATCATGACCGCCGTAGCATACAGTCACCTTAAAATCTGTTCCCATCGACTTGAATACCTGCTCAATCTGTAAAGCCAATTCTCTTGCTGGTACTACTATTAATGCCTGAATTCCTGTTGATTCTTTTTTAAGGTTCCTAAGAACCGGAAACAAAAAAGCTAATGTTTTTCCTGATCCTGTAGGTGAAAGCAAAACAACATCGGTATTGTTTTCTGTAGTTTTATATGTAGATTTCTGCATCTGATTCATATCCTGAATCTGCAGTTTTTTGTAAATAGATTCTAATTCCATTTTGCAAAGGTAAGTTAAAAGTATTTTTGTAGAAATTATTAAATAAATTTTACAGAAATTTGCATAAACCCTCAAACCCTCAAACCCTCAAACCCTCAAACCAAAATGACTCCCGAAAAAAGAAAACTCATGACCGATAGTTTCAATCGCTCTGAAACGTTGAAATTCTATAAAGCTGAATTACTAGAAGTAAACACTGATTTTGTTTCTATTAAAATTCCTAAAATGGAATTAATGACCAGAAAAGCGGGAATGTTCAACGGGGCAATGATTGCTTCCTTGGTTGATGTTTCTTCAGGATATGCGGCAGTAAGTCATTACGAAGAAGATTGCTATGTAGTAACAGTGGAGTTGAAGGTGAATTATTTGAGACCTGCAATGGGAGATGCGCTTGTTTCAAAAGCTTATGTCGTGAAAGGTGGTTCTAAGATCAGTGTCATCAGAACAGAGATTTTCACGGTTGACGAAAAACACTCTTCTGAAAGTCATGTAGCAACGTCTTTGGTGACGATGATGAAAATTAAATAAATTTATAACAAACAAAACTTAGTACACATCAATGATTGCATGTCATTGGAATAAGTTTTGTTTATAAAAGACAGATAATATAAAAATAAATACGATGAACTTAATTATTAGACTTCTTATAACAGCTATTGTGGCTTTTTTACTGACCAAAATTTTACCGGGTGTACATTTTGACGGCTTTTCTACGGCAATCATTTTTGCAATTGTTTTAGGACTTTTAAATCTTATTGTTAAGCCTATTTTAAGTCTTTTTGGTTTGCCGCTTACCATTATTACTTTAGGCTTTTTTGCTTTGGTAATCAATGCTATAATTATTCTTATTGCAGATTATTTTATAGATAGTATGGTTGTAGATGGTTTTTGGTGGGCGTTTATTTTCAGTATAGCACTTTCTATAGTGACGTCGCTTGCCAATTCTATGTTTTCAGATGGAGATTAATTAAGATTAATTTTTTAAAATATTAAAGTGGAAATTCAAAAGATTTCCACTTTTTTTATGAATAGAGTATTCTTTCCCTGTTTCGCAATTGAATATTGTCGAGTTTGTGTGGTATTTTAAAATGTAGATAATGTTTTAATATCGGGTTTTTATTATAATATTAATTAATTCTTAATAATTTATAAATAAATGGTATTTGTTGTGTATTTTGTACATAAAAAGTGTTATTTTTAAGTTATATTTATTAGTAAATTGTTTTAATTAATTAATAATTTTAATCACACCAAATTTCTATGACAAAATATTTACAGATTTTCTTACTGTTGATCAGTTGTTATGCCTATTCGCAAGCTCCCATAAGTGTAAAAGTGAAAGACGCTGTTGGGAATGAAAATTTTCATGTAACGTGTACAAATGATCTCGATGCTAATGGCTGTATTCCGCTTCATGTAGAATACCCGGAGCTGAAACAAACAACGACGTACCAGCTCACGCAGGGAACGTATGATCCGCCAATTCCTCTGAATCAGGGTACAGCACTGAATGCAAATTTTGACGATATTTTTACGCCAAAAGTAGATTTACCATTTAAATTTTGTTTTTTTAATCAATATTTTGAGTCTGTCGTCATTGGCTCAAACGGAATGGTCACTTTCGATCTGAATCAGCAGGGAAATATCAATTATCCCAATGTTCTTTGGCAAAACCCCAACGCAGGTTTGCCCAAAAATTCTATTTTCGGGGTATATCATGATATGGTTTTTTCTGCTGCAGATACATCGGAAATTTACTATTCTACAATAGGAACTGCGCCTTACAGAAAGTTTGTCATCAATTATTATGACGGAAGAGTTGCCGGATGTACCGATCGTTCTTCTTCACAAATTGTTTTACATGAAACCACCAATATTGTGGAAGTTTTTGTAGATAAAAAGCTCACGCCGTGCCCAACCAGAAAGTTTGAAAATGCTTTGATAGGAATTATAAATGATACGGGAACGGTAGGATATTCTCCGGCTTCACGAAATACCGGAAACTGGCAGGCTTTACAGGAATCATGGAAGTTCGCTCCAAACGGAAGTGCAATTCAGCCAACAGTAACATGGACTAATTCAGCAGGACAGACCGTGGCATCGGGCATTCAGGCTACTTTGTGTCCTACACAGAATGAAGTTTATACTGCTAATGTTGTTTTTAATATTTGTGGAAATAGTAATTTAACGTTAACTGATGATTTCACCCTTGATTTTGACCCTTCTTATCCTATTTCAAGAAATTATACGCAGGATTTTTGCGGAAATGCTCCAATTCAGCTTAATTTAAATGATTTTAAACCTAATGTAACTTCACAAAATCCGGCGAATTTTAATTTTACTTTTCATGAATCTTTAGCTGATGCGCAGAATAACCAGAACAGCATTTCTACAACCTATTTGTTGAATGCCAATAAGGTTTTATATGTGAGAATTCAGAATCCCAATGTTCCCGAATGTTTCAGAGTGGCAGTTCTGACGTTGAACTTTCTAACGAAAAACCTTTTGACGGATACTATTTTACTTTGTGATACCAACAACGATGGGATTGAGCAGAATTATGATTTGAGTTTCTTAAACACCCTGCTTTTTCCTGCTGGAACATCAGGATTTTCATATTATCTGTCTCAGGCTAACGCCCAAAATAATACCAGCGCTGTTACTACAGCAGATATTACTACAAATACAAAGATTTGGGTAAGATTGCAGGATGCGGCATGTACTTACATTCTTGGTCCCGTAAATTTTACTTTCCAGCCGGGCGTGAATGCTAATTCTCCGATTAATTTTTCATACTCAATGTGCGATATTAACGCAGATAATAATGAACCTTTTGATTTTGCTTTAAATATTGGTCCATTAATTACGGCACAACCGGGCGCTATTTTCACGGTGTATCAAACCTTTTTGGAAGCCTATAATAATTCAGGAACTGTAATAGGAACGATAAAAGAAGGGCAATACACGGTGTTTATCAGGGTTCAGATTCCAGGAGGATGTTTTGCGGTCGTTACTGTCAATTTGAATATTACTTTTACCAAGATTTTGGTTAATGATAAAAACGAATATATCTGCTTCAACGGAACTGATGATATTACCGTTAATCTACAGACACTTTCTGCAGGTACGCTTGTTGCTCCGTCAACGGTACCTGTTACAGAGTTTTACGATAATTATTCGGCTGCATTAGACGGAATAAATCCTATTTCGCCCACGCAAACGATTACAGAAAACGGAAACTTTGTAAGCAAAACTTTCTATGTCCGCTTTGAGCAGAGTGAAACGTGTTATACCATTAAAGCGATTAATGTACATTTGGTTCATCCGGTTATTGTAGACTCCAATTTTACGGTTTGTGATTTTAATAATGATAATACTGAAGTTATTCCCTTAGCTCAGTTTTCGGGAGCGATTATCGGAAATCAGAATGCAATCACAACGTTCTATCTTACCCAAGCTGATGCTCAAAACGGAACGAATCCTGTAACGAGTGTAAATGTTGTAGGTACGAGACAGCTTTTCGTAAAAATTAATTCTTACAATTGTACCCAAATTTATCCGGTGACTATCACTTTGGTATCAACTCCCGCGGTGAATTCTGTTGTAAATATCAATCTGACCAATATTTGTGATAATAATAACGATGGAGTAGAGCTGTATAACCTTTTGTTGGCACAACCTCAGATTTATAGTGGTTCAAATGTTACATTTACATATTACACATCATATGATCCTGCCACGCATGTTTTTTCAGGACCCATTGCCAATCCGACTGAATTTCCTGTTCAGGGAAGTGCAACAGTTTATGTGAAAATAAAATTTAATAATAATGAATGTTTTTCTGCATCACAATTGAATATTCAGATGACATTTTTACCGGTGATTGTCCTTACGAATGCTGTTTTAAATACTTGTGATGAAGATTTTAATTTGAATGAAACCTTCCAGCTTAGTGATGCGGTTTCACAAATGTTTTCAGCGTCTCAGAATACATATCCATTGTCGGATATGAACATTACGTATTACAATACTTTAGCAGAAGCCAATGCAGGAGTTCCTTCCACTCAGATAGGAAACAGTATCGTAACAACAGTTTCTACGGTGCAGGTTTGGGCAAGATTTCAATCGAAAACAAATGGCTGTTTTTCAGTAGCGCCGATTCAACTGAATACTTATTTTCCTCCAAAAGCAATCAATTCAACCATAACCGTTTGTGATGATAATCTTGATGGTGTTTATGAAGTCAATCTGATGAATTATACCAATCTTTATGTAGATATTCCGAATCAGATCAATACATTCACTTTTTATCTTAGTCAGAGTGATGCACAAAACGGAACGAATCCGATTGCAAATCCACAAAACTTTACGGCAAATCCTTTTCCACAGCAGATTTGGATAAAAGTGATGAATATTCCGGGATGTGATGATATCGCTACGATCAATTTTATTATTGGAACCAAAGTCGTTCTTCAAAATTCCGGTCCATTCCTTCTCAATAATGTCTGCGATACCTCAAATGACGGCATTGAAAATTTAAACCTTACCCAATATGAATCGCAAATTTTCTCAGGGACTAATGCTACTTTTACTTATTATGCTTCTTTAGCTGATTTAAATTCAGGAACGAATGCCATTGCAAACCCGGCGAGTTATCCATTTAATCAAAATTTAGGATCAGATATCGTGTATGTGAGAGTAAGCGTTCCGGGATTATGTCCTGAAATAGCAACCATTAAAATATCACTTAAGAAGGTTCCTGTTTTTTTGATCCCAACACAGTATTTCTGTCCGGATGCAACATTCAGCTATACTTTAGAAGTAAAAGATCATACCATTGTAAGTTATGTTTGGACAAATCCTGCAGGTCAAATAGTTTCTACTACAGATACTCTTCTTAATGCAGGAGTGGTAGGAACCTACACCGTAACAGTTACTTCAGATAACGGATGTTCTTACACTGCGACTTTTGAAGCAAAATATTATGATGTTCCGATCATTCAGAATATGATTGCGAGCGGAAATACTTATACGATAATAGCGACCGGTTCACAGCCGATCCTCTATTCAATTGACGGTATTAATTGGCAGGGAACTAATGTTTTTTACAATCTGCCGACAGGAATTACAACATTTTACGTGAAATATGTGGAAGGAAAATGTATTGTAAAACAGGACGGAGTTATTTTAGATATTAAAAATGCAATCACACCAAATGGAGACGGGCAAAATGATAAATGGATTGTCAGAAACCTTCATGTTTTCGGAAATAAAATGACGAATGTAAAAGTATTTGATCGTTATCAGTATTTAATTTTCGAGCAAAATACCAATACTCAGATTGTTTGGGACGGAACCATTTCAGGAAGGCCAATACCGACCTCAAGTTATTGGTATGTCATCACACTTCCGGATGGAAGAACGTTTACGGGATGGATCCTTGTGAAAAATAGTAATTAAACCTTTTTGAATAAGAATAAATACCTCATTGAAATTCACTGAGGTATTTTCTTTTTACAGAAATATTTATTAGATAAATACTTGTTTGTCATTCCATAGGAATCTAAACAATAATTTAAAAATAGCGCTTAGATTCCTATGGAATGACAAACCTTGAATAAAGTTTGAAAAAAAAGGAATTCCATCACACAGTATATTTTCTCACATTAGTTGCAGGGATTTTCTAATTTGAATATCTTTAAAACCACAAAAAAACAAGCAACTATCAACAAACAACCATCAACTATAATAATGACTTTCCAAGAACAGATACAGCAAGGTATTCCAAGCCAATTACCTCAGCCAAAACCATACGAAACCAATATCAATCACGCTCCGAAACGTAAAGAAATTTTAACGGATGAAGAGAAAAAACTTGCTCTGAAAAACGCTTTACGTTATTTTGAACCTCAGTTTCATGCAGAATTATTGCCTGAATTTAAGGAAGAATTAGAAAAATACGGAAGAATTTATATGTACCGTTTTCGTCCGGATTATGAGATGAAGGCGAGAGATATTGCAGAATATCCCGGAAAATCTGAGCAGGCAAAAGCGATTATGCTGATGATTCAGAACAATTTGGATTATGCAGTTGCTCAACATCCTCACGAACTGATTACGTATGGTGGAAATGGTGCAGTGTTCTCCAACTGGGCACAGTATCTTTTGACGATGAAATATTTGTCTGAAATGACAGACGAACAAACATTGACGATGTATTCAGGTCATCCGATGGGATTATTTCCTTCACATAAAGATGCGCCAAGAGTTGTGGTAACAAACGGAATGATGATCCCGAATTATTCTAAACCGGATGATTGGGAAAAATTCAATGCTTTAGGTGTGACGCAGTACGGACAAATGACGGCAGGATCTTATATGTACATCGGGCCTCAGGGAATTGTTCACGGAACAACGATTACGGTGTTGAATGCTTTCAGAAAAATAAATAAAGAACCAAAAGGTGGATTGTTCGTTACTTCAGGTTTGGGCGGAATGTCCGGAGCGCAGCCAAAAGCAGGAAATATTGCAGGTTGCGTTACAGTAATTGCAGAAGTGAACCCAAAGATCACCAGAATCCGTCATGATCAGGGATGGGTAAATGAAATTCATGAAAATCTTGATGAATTGGTTGCAAGAGTTAGAAAAGCTCAGGAAACTCAAGAAGTTGTTTCTCTGGCTTATCTTGGAAATATCGTTGAGGTTTGGGAAAAATTCGATCAGGAAAATTTAAGAATAGATATTGGTTCAGATCAGACCTCGCTTCATAATCCTTGGGCGGGAGGTTATTATCCTGTCGGACAAAGTTTTGAGGAATCGAATATAATGATGGCTGAAAACCCTGAATTATTCAAAGAAAAAGTTCAGGAAACTTTGAGAAGACACGCTGCAGCGATCAATAAACATACGGAGAAAGGAACCTATTTCTTCGATTACGGAAATGCATTTTTATTGGAAGCTTCAAGAGCGGGAGCCGATGTAATGTCTGAAAATCCGACGTTGGGAAGAGAGTTTAAATGGCCTTCTTATGTTCAGGATATTATGGGGCCGATGTGTTTTGATTATGGTTTCGGGCCGTTCCGTTGGGTTTGTACAAGCGGAAAACCTGAAGATCTGCAGAAGACCGATGAAATTGCGTGTCGAGTTTTAGAAGAAATGATCCAAAATTCTCCTGAAGAAATCCAGCAGCAAATGAAAGATAATATTCAGTGGATCAAAGGGGCGCAGGAAAATAAATTGGTGGTCGGTTCACAAGCACGAATTTTGTACGCCGATGCGGAAGGAAGAATGAAAATCGCAGAAGCCTTCAACAAAGCCATTAAAAAAGGCGAGATCGGAGCTGTAGTTTTGGGTAGAGATCATCACGATGTTTCGGGGACAGATTCGCCGTACAGAGAGACTTCTAACATTTATGACGGTTCGAGATTTACGGCAGATATGGCGATTCATAATGTGATTGGCGACAGTTTCCGTGGAGCAACATGGGTGAGTATTCACAATGGAGGCGGCGTTGGTTGGGGCGAAGTGATCAACGGAGGTTTCGGAATGTTATTGGATGGAAGCGATGCTGCCGACAGAAGATTAAAATCTATGCTTTTCTGGGACGTCAACAACGGAATTTCAAGACGAAGCTGGGCTAGAAATGAAGGTGCTGTTTTCGCGATTAAAAGAGCAATGGAAGCTGAACCGAATTTGAAAGTGACGTTGCCGAATTTTGTGGATGAGAGTCTTTTTTAATTTGAGAATTTGAAAATGATAAAGCAATCCGTCACTTCGAGTAGCTTTTGAAAAAAGCGTATCGAGAAGTTTCTGATTTAAAATATGAAAACCTGCTGTGAGGCAGGTTTTTTATATGATTCGATCTATTTTATTTGTGATATATCAATTAGATGTATCTCGAAATTTTTAAAATTTCTAATATCTCTAACTGTTTGTACTACTGAAAATTTAGCAATATTTGATTTACTACGCTCTATTTTTTCTACTGAAGTATTATTTCTGTATGCTATATTCCGATAAGCCATTACAAAATTTACTTTTAAGTCGCCATTTAAGATTTTATCAAAAATAATTTTGGATTTAAGCTTTTTTGTTGGGTTAAATTTGTTATAATAATTTATTGTTTCCGTAAAGTAACTACTTCCATTGACATTATTTAAATCATGCCATAATCTTTGAGCAGCCAATGTAATTTGATTAGCTAAACTTCTCATATGTGTATCAAAACCATTTTTGACATGGATAAAATAAATGTTATCATCTTCTAAATATAAAATATCACATAGTTCTATATTTTCCTTTATTCTTTTGTCGAAAATAAAAAAATTTTTACCCTTATGTTGTTTATTATAAAAATCTTCATCACCAGAATTCCAAGGGAGCAAAACATCCTTCTTAAATTCGTAAAGCTTGTAATTATTTATTGCTTCTTGTTTAATTTGCTCCAAAAATAAATCATCAAGTTGAAACCATTGATTATCAATTCGAAAATATTTTTTTGAATTATACGGAATTTCTGCAACAATATGATTATAAAAAGGATCAAAAGTAACATCTTTTGTGTCAATCATTCCAATGATAGATAAAGTCAAAAGATTTTTTTGAATCTCAAATCTGTCAGAAATATTATCAAGATTTTCGTAGATATATTTAGTTGCTTTTAAATATAAATCTTCTCTTCCTGAAACGATAACATCATTTTTTTTATGTTTTTTCTTAAAATGCAATCTGTAATTATTACATTCATAAAACTTTTCAATTTTTTTATAGTTAACTACTTCAATAATATCTGAATTTATATTTCTCAACTGAGCTGGAGTATTGTGCAGAATAACATCATCTATAATTTTATTTTTTAAAAAATCATCTAATTCTTTTATAATGCTTAAATCTTTAATTCTATTAAATAGGCTTAGTTGAACATAATTAGTTTTGTCCGACATTATTTTATTAATATCAACAATGAGCATTTTAAGTTCTTCAAAATTCAGCTTTTTTCTAAAACTAAAATATGCTCCTATTTCCATAAGAGCGTTATCATTATCAATTTTATACTTTTTAAATAATCCGCTAATTAATTCTTTACGTATGACTATTTTTAATTTCTTAGGAATTTCAGAATAAACTAATGAATCTTTAATCGTTTGAAAATTATTATAAGTATTCGATCTTTGCGACAGATTTCCTGTTACACCACGTGTATTAACTACAATTGAAATATCATCATTTGGACTTGCAAAATGCTGATAAAATTCTAAACCAAAATAATTATCTAAATATCTTTTGATTACATTTATTCCACTACCTCCAAGAACACAATAAATAGAATCCTTGTAGACAATAAATAATACGAAAGAAAATTCAATTAATTCAAAATTCTGCTCTCCTATCAACTCATCAGGTAAAAAAAGCTTCCAGTAATTTTGATCTTTTGGTTGATTGTAACAATAAGTAAAAAAGGTAAAATCGCCATTTTCAAATTTTTCTAAATTAGGTTTTACAATAGATAAATCTTCGTCATTAGCGTGAAGATGCTTTTTATGATTCTCTCTAATTAATTCAATAATTTCTTCATTATATTTATCTTGAAATTCATGGTAAAGTTTGTCAATTTTAAAAATTTTCAGATTAAATTTTATTTTTTGTAGTGACATAATTATAGTTTTATTCAAATATATAAATCCTAAATTGATAATAATAAAGGTTTTCCGTAATCATAAAAATCAAAAATTGTTTTCCCAAAAATAATCCAATCAAAACCATTCGCATCCGCGAAATCTCACAAACAATCTTAAGATAAATGCTCCCACGCTGGTGCGAGCATCATGCTCGTACCCACAAATAAATTACAGCACGAGCTTGAAGCTTGCGCTAGCGTAATACAATATGAAAATATTTACATTTAAATAACTCAAATAAAAAACCACCCGCATCCGCAAGACCTCTCAAACACCCTTAAAACAAACCTCCTGCAATTGCAGGAAGTCTCCAACGCAACCATTGTGATTTACCAAAAAAAAGATCTAGCTCCAGCACCACCGAAAATCATTATCGACACGTTCACAACCCCACATTTAAGGTTCTCAACCCTTCGGGATACGTAAAACATATATCGCTATACGTTCTGAAGAAGTCCCAATACGTTCCGTAAAGGTTTCGATATGTTGTATAACCTATTCCGATACGTTCATCAAAGATCCATTGTGGTTGGTGTTGCCTCCGATGGAGTTATTTAACCATTCAGACAGGTTATACAACCTATCTCGACAGGTAAAAGATTAGTAGAGATATATAAACAACCGCATCGAATCTTTCGTGGACGTATCCGGAACGGTAAATGATATATTCAGACCATTGAAAAACCTCTTTTAATCATTAAAACACCTGTTCGAAGTTTCATTAAACCTCTCGGGAATGATAAATGACGTCTCATGATCACTTAATAACGAGTTTGATTGGATGAGTATTATATTTTTGGAGATAAGTAATGAAGATAATTGAGGGATTTGCAGAAGTGAAAAACAGTATGGAAACAATTGTTCCTGTCATTGGCTACGCTGAATCTCCGATTTCTGTAAGAATTTAAGTATAGCTTCAATCTTAAAAATAAACATACGCTACAATATTTGTCATTCCGCAGGAATCTAAGCACAGTATAAGAAAAACTATAAGAAGATTCGTGTTGAGATCCTTTCAGGATGACAAACGGTATGGAAACAATAAGGATAGATTCAAATAAATTCAGCGCCCTTGATATTCTTAGAATCAGAAATTGATTACATTTGTATCAATAAATGAGACAAAAAGTATCTTTTTTATCGATTTAAAATCTAAAATTAAGAATCTAAAATTTCAAAAACATGACAGCAGAAATAGAAAAATACATCGAAATCCAAAATAATATTGATGAGATTCTGAAAAATTCTCCTTTCAAAATGTCTTATATTATTGAGAAATCGGGAATTAAGAAACCTACTTTTTTCAAAAAGCTAAAAGAAAAAAGATTCACACCAGAAGAGCTTTTAGTAATCTCAAAAACCATCGAACCAAAACAATGGCGCAACGAAACCAAAGAAGAAATTCTGGAGTCTTTGAAACGTTCTGAAGAAGATTTTAAAAACGGGAGAGTTCATGATTACAAAGATGTTATGGAAGCTACAAGATTACGTTTAGAAAAATACAGAAATGAAAATAAACTTCTCTGATGAGTCACTTGCAGATTTAAGAAATATTGAAGAATATCTTCTTGAAAAATGGAATGATAAAATTTATGATGATTTTCTAACTAAATTCGCAGAAATCATAGAAATAATTTCTGCGGGAAATGTGGTTTTTCAAAAATATGAGAATACAGATTATCACAAGATTTTAATTACAAAACACAATACTCTCATCTACACTATTGAAAATAATGTTTTAAAGATTATTAAAATCCTTCAAAACTTCCAAGATCCTGATAACAATTACGAATCACTGAAATAATACTCAAAAACTAAATATGAAAAAAATAGGCATCATCGGCTGCGGCTGGCTCGGAAATCACATTGCAGAACGATTATCAAATCAATTTGAAATCTTTGCAACCACGACTACAAAATCAAAGGTTGAAGATCTACAATCTAAAGGATATCACACCACTTTAGTCAGTTTTCCTAATGAATTGGATCCAAAGATGAAAGAATGGCATGCAGCAAAAAAACTGGATGCTATTATCATCAGTGTTCCGTTTTCGGGAATCAGAGGTGCTCAAATTCCTATGAATGACAAACGTGAAAACTTGCTGAATTTTCTTGGAGATTTTAAAGGCCAATTGTTTTTGACAAGTTCGACAGGCGTTTATCCTGAAACTGAAAAAGACTTTACAGAAGACGATAAACCTGCACAAGAAGTAGAAAGTGAAAGTTTTATTTTAGATAAATTTCCACAGACCAATATTTTAAGATTGGCTGGATTGATGGGAGATCAGCGTCTTTTGAAGAATTATAATATTTCAAATTTAGATCAGTTGGTGAATCATATTCACTACTCAGATATTTGTTCGGTAGTTAATAAAATGCTGGACAATTATTCTGAATCTAAAGTATATAACGTTGTCGCTCCGATTCATCCAAACAAAGAAGAGGTAATTAATGCTCAGAAAGATTTGTCTTACGAAGGAACTCGAACGACAGTTGGAAGAACGATTTCTCCAAATAAATTAATTAAAGAGTTGGATTTTGAATTTCAATATCCTGATCCGAGGTATTTTCATCTTGAAGATGTTCAGGGATAAAATGTTTCAAGTACAATAAAACCTGCCACACAGCAGGTTTTTATATGTTATTTATTCACTAAAATATTTTCAATAGATTCCAGAATTTCTTTTTCTACACTTTCTTCATCAAGTGTTTTCAGCGTGTAATTTTGTTCTTTCAATGCTGCGATTCCAATACCGTTTTGGAAAATTGTATCCTGATGTACAACGATTCTTTTTAAATTTTTATCAGCAACAAACATAATATGCGGAAACTTATCGTTGGCATAAAAATTAGAATCTACGTTTCTTGAGATCTGAAGTTTTATATTGGTTTGTGAATTGATGCCTAATCCATTTTTAATTTCTTCATTAAATGAAATCTTGCAGCCAAATCCGTTTTCTCTCAACATTCTTCTGAATTCCTGCATTTTTGGATCGATGAAGTTCTTGCAAAGCGTTTTAAAACCTTCAATAAATAAATCGTCTTCGCTTTTCTGTTTCTCCAGACTTTCTTTTAGTTTTTGTTCTTCCGATTTTAAATTTGAGAATAAGGAATTGAGCCTGTTGATATTTTCTTCTTTCATTTGCATTAATTTTTTGGATTGCCTATTTGACCTGTTCTATTTTATCTCGCAGGATAATATTTTTCAAATATAAATAAAATCACAAAAGAATTATATTGTCAAGTCTTATGTTGGAGATGTATGATTTGATAGACTTATTAACTTATTCTTTTTTCTCTTGACTTCTAAAAGTTTAATTAGGCTTTGTTGTCTTCAATTTTTTCTGCCAGTCCGATAAGAATTCCTTCAGGACCACGAATGTAACAAAGTTTATATATATTTTGATAGTCAACGACCTCTTCCACAAGTTGGGCGCCATGTTTATAAAGTCTTTTGAGCGTATCGTCTAAGTCTGCAACGGCAAACATAACACGTAAATAACCTAAAGCATTTACGGGAGCGTTGCGATGATCTTCGATTACTTTTGGATTAATGAATCTCGAAAGTTCCAGTCTGCTGTTTCCGTCTGGGGTAACCATCATGGCAATTTCTACAGATTGATTACCAAGACCTGTTACACGACCGGCCCATTCGCCTTCAATCATTGATCTTCCTTCAAGCTCCAGACCAAGTTCAAGAAAAAAAGAAATCGTTTCATCGAGAGATTCTACAACGATCCCGACATTGTCCATTCTAAGTAAATTCTGTTTTTTCATAGTTTTAAAATTATAAAAAATAATCGATTTGTAATATTTACAATCATTTGAAAATAAGACATTTATTCGAATAATAATAATTATCACTTTTAAATCTATTGTTGAGGTAATCTTCAATTTGTTTTCCAACCCTTTTATTCCATACTGCATCTTTAATAATAAAGAGACTATGAAAATTACGATACCAAAGCCTTGTGATGAAAAATGGGAAAGCATGACTCCACAGGAAAAAGGAAGATTCTGTGCTGTTTGTTCAAAAACCGTCAGAGATTTTACGAAAGATTCTGATGATGAAATTTTAGACTATTTTTCTGATTCTTCATCTCAAAATACCTGTGGAAACTTTTACGAATCTCAGCTTAATAGAAATATGCACTATTCAATAATCAACTCACTTTTTTCAAAGTTTGCCATTGGTTTTATCTAACAGTCGGTGGAATTGTTTCTGTTAATGCTCAGGAAAATGATTCAGTAAAGACTTCGGCTCTTGCCAGTCTTCAAGGGAAAATATCTTGTTTAACAGTTAATCAAAACAATGCTTATTCTTCACCTCCAATAATGGGAAGAGGCGCACCTTCATCCATTCAGGGAAGCAACGAACCTTTATGGGTAATTGATGGCGAAATTGTGGAAACTAAAACCTTAAAAGATTTTGATCCTAATAAAATTAAGAAAATGAATATTATCAAAGGGAAATCAGGCAATTGCACTTTACGGAACTAAGGCACGTAATGGAGTAGTCATTATTAAACTGAAAAAAGAATTTAGAAAGAAAAATTAATTCAAAGCAGCGATTTTTAACAGAAATAAACATAAGATTGGAATCATTCTTGACTTATGAGTGTATCACAAAATATACATTATGAAATCAGAAACCATCAAAACCATCGCAAAATATGGTCTCGGAGCCATGTTGATTACAGCAGGAATAGGTCACCTCACATTTGCAAGAAAAGAATTTCAGGCGCAGGTTCCCAATTGGGTTCCGCTTGAGAAAGACGATACCGTTGTTTATTCAGGAATTGCAGAGATTGCTTTAGGAACAGCTATTATCGCCACTCCAAAAAAATATGAATCTATTGTGGGTAAAATAGCAGGAACTTTTTTTACTGCCGTTTTTCCGGGAAATATTGCGCAATATAAAAATGATCGAAACAGTTTCGGCTTAAATACCGACTCGAAAAGACTAGCCCGATTATTTATGCAGCCGCTACTCGTGTTCTGGGCATTAAAATCAACAGAAAAATAAATAAAACTCAGCGACAACGCTGAGTTTTTTGTTGTGTATTAATTCTTATTCAAATACGCACCAGATAGAGCAAATCTATTAATTGTCTCTTTTAAAAACGGATTTTTAGGTCTAACTTTATTCTTTCAAATTTCAAACTATTAAAATATACAATTTATGAGTTTAAATAATCAAGCGTTATTCAGCGATCTTTTTAAATCAGAAAATGAAATTCCAGAAGAATATAAAGTTCCCGAAATTCACCAGCGAGAATATCTTCTCAACGGAGAATTGATAGAATGGAAGGGAGATGTCACGGATATTTATTCGCCGGTCTGTATTAAAACAGAGAACGGTTTAGAAAGAAAAAAATTAGGAAGCATTCCGAATATAAGCCCAAAAGAAGCGATGGAAGTTTTGGAAGCTTCGGTAAAAGCTTATGATAACGGATTGGGAGAATGGCCGACGATGTCTGTGGAAGGAAGAATAAAATGCATGCAGAAATTTGTGTATCTGATGATAAAAGAGCGTGATTTAATTATCAAATTACTGATGTGGGAAATTGGAAAAACGTTGCCCGATTCTACCAAAGAATTCGACAGAACGGTTGATTATATCAACCAGACGATCGATGCTCTCAAAGATTTAGACAGAGAATCTTCACGTTTTCAGCAGGCAGAAGGAACGATTGCCCAAATCAGAAGAGCACCTCTTGGTGTAGTTTTGAGTATGGGGCCATTCAATTATCCTTTAAACGAAATTTTTACCACACTGATTCCTGCTTTGATTATGGGAAATACGATTTTGTTTAAACTTCCCAAGCATGGTGTTTTAGCACATTATCCATTATTGAAAGCATTTAAAGCAGCTTTTCCAAAAGGAACGGTCAATACATTATACGGAAAAGGTTCAGAAATCATCACTCCGATCATGGAAAGCGGAAAAGTAAATGTTTTAGCATTTATCGGTTCGAGTAAAGTAGCCAACGGATTGAAGAAATTACACCCGAAAGTAAACCGATTAAGAGCAATTTTAAGTCTGGATGCAAAAAATGCAGCAATTGTTACAAAAAATGCAAACCTTGATGTTGCAGTAAGCGAATGTATATTAGGCGCACTTTCTTTTAACGGACAAAGATGTACTGCTTTGAAATTAATTTTTGTTCAAAAAGATGTTGCTGAAGAATTTACACAGAAATTAACGGAAGCTGTTTCTAAAATGAAGCCCGGACTTCCTTGGGAAAAAGATGTGAAAATTACTCCGCTTCCAGAAGTTAATAAACCACCTTATCTGAAAGAATGTATTGACGATGCTTTATCAAAAGGAGCAAAAGTTCTTAATGAAAATGGCGGATTAACAGAAGAATCTTTTGTTTTTCCTGCGGTGGTTTATCCGGTAAACAGTGAGATGAAACTTTATCATGAAGAGCAGTTTGGCCCGGTAATTCCGGTGGTTCCGTTTGATGATATTGAAGAGCCAATTGATTATCAGGTGAATGCAAATCACGGAATGCAGGTGAGTATTTTCAGTGAAGATGCGATGGAAGTCTCAAAATTAATCGACTCTTTCGTTAATCTGGTAAGCCGGGTAAATATTAATTGTCAAGCTCAACGTGGACCAGATGTTTTCCCTTTTACCGGAAGAAAAGACAGTGCGGAAGGTACACTTTCAGTTTTTGATGCACTTCGCTCATTTTCTATTCGTTCTTTAGTTGCTGCAAAAATTACAGATTCAAATAAAGAATTGTTGAATACGATTGTGAGAGACCATGATTCTAATTTTTTGAGTACAGATTATATTTTCTAAAGATTTAAGTTTTAAAACTTTGATACAAAAACCGCAATACATTCTATTGCGGTTTTTTTGATCATTAAGTTTCAAATATATTGAAACTTAAAACTTAGTTGTTAGTTAGAAACTTAGTTAAGGTTTCATTTAACAGTTCTGCATGCGTAACATTTAATCCATGTGGTCCGCCTTCAATAATGACAAAATCATTGTCCGCAATTCCTTCTGCGGCCTGTTTTCCAGCTGTTTCTATTGGTACAATCTGGTCGTCATCACCATGTACAATCAATGTTTTTACATTTACATTTCCTAATTCTGGTCGAAAGTCTGTATTTGCCCAGCTTTCGGCACACTTTATCGTTGCGATAGGAGAGGCGCAAGATGCAATGCTCCAGTCATAATCCAGCTGTTTTTGACTGACTTTTTGAGAAAGCAATCCGTAATTGTAAAAGTTTTTATGGAAACTTTCCAGGAAAGTGACTCTGTCAGTTTTAAGGCTGGTTAAAATTCCATACAATTCTTCTTCAGAAACTCCATGCGGATTATCATCTTTCTGTTTTACCAAAGGAATAATTGATGAGATCAGCGCAATTTTATCTACATTTTCTGAACCGTAACTGGTTAAATAACGTACAACTTCACCTCCGCCCATTGAGAACCCGAAAAGGATGACATTTTTTAATTCTAATTGCGTGATAAGTTCGTTTAGATCGGCAGCCAGGCTATCATAATCATAACCATCTAATGTTGGAGAAGATTTTCCGAAACCTTTTCTGTCGTAGGTGATTACACGATACCCTAAGTCTAAAAGTAAAGGAACTTGAAGTTCCCATGATTTTCCGCTCAGTGGCCAACCATGAATTAAAATAATCGGTTGGCCGGAACCGAAATCTTCGTAATAAAGTTCAAAGTTTTTGCTGTCTTGTTTTGTAAGGTAAGGCATATTAATATTTTTTTGTGATGTTCAACATAAAACACAAATTTTGCGCCATGATGCAGCGAGATGAAGATGAGTTAATTGATATGTGTTGATTTTCTTAAATTTTTTGTTCGGTGAAAGATGATTGGATCATTATCGAAAAAAAGAAAAAAAAATGTAACATTTATTTCAAAAAACTACTAACTCTACAGAGAGTAAAGAACCATGACCTCACAACAGGAATTTATTACCAAAATCGATAAGCATAAAGGAATTATTTTTAAGATTTCTAAAATGTATATGGATGATAAAGATGACCGCGATGATCTTTTTCAGGAGATTACGTATCAGGTCTGGAAAGCGTATCCTAATTTTAAAGGTGAAAGTGAATTTTCGACATGGCTGTACAGAATTGCGCTGAATACTGCGATAATTTTTTTGAAATCTGAAAAGAAAAGAAGCTTTATCGCCAATGATGATTTTTCGAATTATAAAATTATTGAGGATGAATATGATCATGAAAAAGAGGATAAGCTTGCTGAAATGTATAAAGCCATCAATCAGCTGAATCCTATCGATAAAGCATTTATTTTTTATTATCTCGAAGATTTTTCAGGAAGAGAAATCGCTGATCAAATGGGAATTTCCGAAGGAAATGTAAGAGTAAAAATGAATCGCGCCAAAAATAAACTGAAAGATATTTTAAATAATTAATAGGCAGAATGCGGGAAGCTTGAAGCTGGAAGACTTCCAGCATCCATCTCCGAACTTCCATCCAAGAATTTAAAAAAAACAAACATTATGAATATAGATGACCTAAAAAACGCCTGGAATGATGATGTTTCTGATGAAACACCCGAAATCAGCATTGAACATAAAAATAAAATCAATCTTCCGCTTGAAAAAATCAGAAAAAACATGCGAATGGAATTTTGGTCAACCGTTGGAATATTAATTTTTGGCTTTGCAATAGTCTGGATATCTGTTCCTGAAGCTCCATTTAAATTTAAATTTTATTTGACAGTATTGTTGGTATCAATGCTAATTGTGGTTTCGTTCTTCTTCAGTAAGTTTTTTAAATTATATAATGACATTGGCAACCCGATGATGAAAACTTACGATTCACTGAAAGACCTCATGTACCAGTTTGACCTAAATAAGCAGTATTATTTATCATTTATGCTTTCATTTATCCCATTTTTGGTTTGTGAACTGATTATTGTGATCGAGTTTCTCCCACATCGTAAACCTTTGAGTGATTTCCAGGTAGCTACCACAATTCTTTCTATGCTTGCTGCTGGTCTTTTTGGTCTTTTCTTGTTAGCAAAATATTGGTACAGAATTTTTTATGGAAAATATGTTCAGCAGATAGAAAATCTTTTGGGCGAATTCCAAAAGAAATAATAAAGAAAATTGTGAAAATACCTAACGAAGATGCAGCTTTTTAATATCAATTATAAGTTGTATCTTCGTGTCAATATCAATTAAATGACAACAAAGTACTTTTTTCCGGTGCAGTATTCTTCGATTACACTTTTGTTGTCTTTGTCATATCTGCATGATGACAAATTTTTAAAAAATTCTAAAGAGTTTATTTAATATCCCTGTCGAGACTCAGGGCAGGGCATTGTTAAGTATTTAACCCAATTTATTTTTTCTGAATGTGCATTCTGCATACCTTATCACAAATTTTTGTGAGCTATGGCTATGTCTGAGTCAATATTCGACATTCGGAAATTTCATTTTTTAAAAATAAAATTATGTCAGAACAGATTATTTTAACCACAGGAGTATATGATTTAATAAAAGACCATTTAAGAAGAAAAAAAACAACGGCTGAAGAAGAGAAAATACTTCTTGCACAACTGAGAAATGCAAAACAGGTATTACGCCGTGATTTACCAAAAGATATCGTAACCATCAACTGTGAGGTAAAAATAAAAGATTCTTCGCATCCTCAAGAGCAAAAATTTACGATTGTTTCCGATGACAAGGCAAAAGTGAAGAAAGGGAAATATTCTGTACTTTCTGATATTGTATTGGCCATTGTAGGAAACAAAGAAGGTGAAGTTATTGATTGGCCTTTTAAGGAGGGAGATAGAAAAATCGAAATCCTTAGCGTAGAACATATCAATTAATTGAAAATAATGATATTGAAAGCTCCCAAGTTGGGAGCTTTTTTAGGTTTCGGTGCCGCTGAAACCTAAAAAAAATATAATCAATCCTTTTTCAAAATACTTTTCGCAGAATCTGATGCAATAATCAAACCTGCACCCAACATAATAATATCTTTTATAACCAATCTTCCCGCTCCGGACAAATAAGGAAAACCATGCTGATCTCCACCCAAAGCCGGAACCCAGGTTTCTGGTGTTGTAATAAGAAAAGACAGCGTAATTATCGACATTCCGGCGGTTAAAATTCCGCTTAAAACCCCAAATTTAGGATAGAAAATTCCTAAAAGTACCAGAATTCCGATGATACAGATTACGCTTCCTAGAGCATAAGAAAAAATATAAGTACCGTTGGTTTTGTGCCATTGAATATTTTCAGGAACTACTTCACCTTCTTTATTTTGTGAAGTTTGTAATTATCGGTGTCAGAAACTTTTTTTTGAAGAAAAAAACTCATAAAAGGAGAATTGGCTACAAAAGGAATAATGCCTTCCGCTTCATATTGAAAAGCTTTGAGACCTCCGATCCATGCCATTACAATAAAAATACTTATTCTTAAAAAGTGGATGAAGTTTTTCTGTGAGTTTGCTAAAAGTTCCAGCATAATTTGTTTTTTGACACAGTTATGCCGAGCTAATAGCTAATAAAATGGACGATTGTGGAAGTTATTTGTACAAATCTGCCACGATAGAAATTCCTGTTTCTTTTCTGAACTGTGTGGGTGAAATTCCTACGTATTTTTTGAAATATTTACTGAAATGAAATTCATCATTAAAATTGAGTTCCATAGCGATTTCTTTAATCGATTTTCGGGTAAGATGAATCTGTTTTTTTGCTTCCAGAATTACCCGTTCCTGAATAATCTGAGAAGGAGTTTTATTAAATTTAGATTTAATTTTTTTGCTTAAAGTATTTGAGGTTACATGCAGCAAATCAGCATAAAAAGAAAGACTCTTTTCTAAAAGAAAATGTTCCTCCACAAGATTTTGAAATGTTTTCAGTTCATTAAATTCATCTTTGATGATTTCCTTATCAGGAAGAAGCTTATTCTTTTCCCTGCTTGAAATGGCCAGAATTAACTGAAGATATGATTGTAAAACCGAACCTGAAAAATCTTCGTTATGATTTACTTCCTGAATTTTTGAAAAATAATCTGAAATCTCCTGATAAACTTCATCGGTTAACGAAAAATGCGGAAAAAGATAAATGTTGTTGAAAAGTAAACCGTTACACGCCACTTCTTTTTTATGAAATTCTATACAGTAAAAGTCACCATGAAAGTTCAACACTTCAATCTCAATTTTATTTTCACTTAAAATCTGAATATTCTGAAAAGGTGAAGTGAAAAATACCGTTTTTCCTATAAAATTATATTCTATAAAATCAACAACGATTTTTCCGTTTCCATTAAACAGGAAAATATGATACATTGAGTCACTGAATATATTTTCAAAATACGCTGAACTCTTTTTCTGAACGGAAAAAAATGTACTTTTCATATCCTAAAACTACAGAATTTTCTTTTAAACATTTATGAAAACTCTACTGCGTATAATAAGCTGGAAATTCTCTCAAAATAGAATACAAATCTCGCCATTCAAAATATTTCGGACTTACACTTTTCACATCCATAAAACCTTTCTCTTTAAAAAGTTTTTTCGTTCGGGTCACATGAAAATACTGCGAAACAACGATGATGCTTTTAAACTTATATTTTTGATGAAATTTTAAAGTGTTTTCAACGGTCAACCTTGTATTGTTGCCGTAATTATCCACCAGAATTACAGAGTCAGGAATTGCATTACTGATTAAAAATTCTTTCATTTTATCAGCTTCATAAAAACCTTCTTTACCTAAACCACCACTTACCAGAATTTTTTTAACACGATAATTTTTGTACAATTCAATTCCGGTTTCCAAACGTTTTTCAAGCCTTTTAGATAAGGTTCCGTCTTCGTTTACTTTGCTTCCGAGGATGATAGAAATATCTGCTTTTTCACCGCTGTCATACAATCCATCAATTACGATGTAGATGGTATGAACTATAAACCAAGAAATAATCAGGATGACAACAAACTTTAAATATTTAATTAAGTTTTTCATCAATCTGCAATTTTTAAGCTTTCTTTTTCTTTCTTAATTTCTGCTTTCACCCAATCAAGCTGCGAATCTTTTTGATCAATAATGTCCTGCATACTTTGCGTAATTTCCACATCGGGAGTGACTCCTTTTTTTGTGTTTTCAAAAGTGATATTGGGTTGTATTAAAAGCAATCCAATCGGTAAATCTATTTTAGAATTGGGAAGCTGTTGATAAGAGTAAAACCCTGCAACCGTTCCGTCATTGGCACCACCGGTCTCTTCGCCAACCAAGGTTACCCGTTTGTCAAATTTTAATTTAGCGGAAATAACAGATGATGCCGAAAAACTTCCGCCATTAATCAAAACATACACTTTCCCTTTGAAAGCATTTTCTTTAGGTTTTGTCGGTTTGTTTTCCTTCATTTTATAGTAAGCAACACCATCTTTTCCTTTGTAAACATTCAAAGCCTGATAAAAGAAATATCCGGGATAAGCCAGACTTTTAACAGTATATTGCAACGGATTTGACTTTCTGAAATAATTGGTTTTAAGCGGCGTTACTCTTGATGTAAGCTGAGAAGGTTTTATCAAAACAAAAGGCTCGGGAGCGAGATACGAATAGAGTTGATTGATTTCGTACAGCGAACCACCATAATTTTCGCGAATGTCGATGATGAGGTAAGAAGATTCCGCATTTTTGATTTTTGTAAAAGATTCTTTGTAAAATTTATCTGAAAATGATCTTGAGAAACTTTTGATTTTCATGTAAGCAGTTGTACTGTCTTTATCTAAAAATTTAAAACTTCTGTTGTAAGAGCTTGTTGAAGCCACGTAATCATTTAGTTTTTTTTCAGGAGTTCGTTTTTTATCAGCTTTGTCTTTTTCAATTTCTTGTTTGTTTTTGCTTTCCCGTTTTAAAATCAGAGTTTGTTTTTTATCATTGTAAAGAGTTTCAATTTTTGCACTGTCCATTATTCCTTTTTCGGCAACAAAAAAGTTAAAGAAAACATCTTTAAGATAATAAGAATAAAAAGTGGTGTTGTAACCGTCACTGCTTATCAATTCACGGTATTTCTTGAGATAGTTTGAAACAGGAACATCATTAATACTTAAAAGCTCAGTTCCCGGTTTGATGTTTTGAATAGAATCTTTGTTTTCGATAAAATACAAATGATCATTTTCCACATGATATTCAAATCTGCTAAACAGACCTTTTTTATTTTTTAAAGCTTTAATTTCTTTTTTTGAAAACCTTTTTGCCGGAATTTTTAATGATAAATGACCTTCACGGATTTGTGCGATGACAGGTTGTAGTTTAAAATAAAACTGAGTTGGGGTTAAAGGTTTGTTGATGCTTGATTTTAAACTGTCAAATTTAAAATCCAGTTCTTTTTTTGAAATATACCAGTTTAAATTCGGATGCATTTCCTGAAGTTTTTTGTAAGCAAAATCAACGTCATGACGTAGTTTGTCAGGAGGAATTATGTTTAATCTTTGTTCGTTATATTTCTTTACAGAAGTGCAGGAAGCAAAGTTTAAAAGGAATAATGTAAATATTAAATATTTCAAAGGATATAGTTTTTGGTAAACGAATTTAAAAACTTTTAAATATAATTTGGATAATATTTCTTTTAACCGCACAAGAATCAAAAGATTTTATTTCGTTGAAGTTCTTCAAAAGTTTACAAAACTAATATAACTATAAGTATTCTACATTTTGTAAGCTTTTGAATTTCTATTTTTAAGATTATTCTTTTGCCTCTTTTGCGGTAAAATAATTTTTACTTATCAAAAATTAAAATAAAAAAAGTAAAATTCACTTTCATGCGTCATTGATGAAAGAGTATTAAACTTAAAGAAAGTTTTTTACATTTGAATATCAAATTTTAAAGATGATTTATTTAATTATATTGATCGCGGTACTGGTTGCAGCCACATATTTTGTAATGTCTCAGGAAGTTTTTGGAGCAGCACCGAAAGGAAAACGTCTGGAAAAAATACTTAATTCTAAGAATTATAAAGATAAGCAGTTTCAGAATCAAAGTTTTACTCCACAGATTGCTGAAGGCTTTTCTATGCCGAAAGTAATGATTGAGTTTTTATTTGGCAAAAAAGATCCGTTGCTGAAACCTTTACAGGCAATTCCGGCGATTCATACAGATTTAAATAGTATTTCAGCTAACGAAGATGTTTTCATCTGGATGGGGCATTCTTCTTATTTTATTAAAATCGATGGAGTCTCATTTTTGATTGATCCGGTTTTAAGCACATTTGGTTCGCCTTTTAAGTTTTTCAATAAAGCTTTTGAAGGTTCAGATTTGTTTAAACCTCAAGATATTCCGAATATTCATTATTTGGTGATTACACATGATCATTACGATCATTTAGATTTTCCGACAGTAAAAGCAATCCGTGAGAAAGTAGGGAAAGCAATTATGCCTTTAGGAGTGGGAGCCCATCTTGAAAGATGGGGATATTCTGAAGATCAGATTATTGAAGAAGATTGGGGCGCAAGTGTTGCCTTAAAAGATGGTTTTAACATCACATTTACCCCGGCAAGACACTTTTCAGGAAGAAAATTCCAAAGAAATACAACGTTATGGACTTCTTATGTTCTTGAAACGCCTACAAAAAAAATATTTTTAGGTGGCGACAGCGGTTATGATACTCACTTTAAAACAATTGGTGAAAAATACGGTCCCTTCGATTTTGCAATCATGGAAAACGGGCAATACAATCCTGCTTGGAAATACATTCATGCTTTGCCGGAAGATGTTATTCAGGCAAGTCTAGATATTCAGGCAAAAAATATTATTCCGGTTCATTCCGGGAAATTTGCTCTGGCTTTACATCCTTGGAATGAGCCATTGCAAAAAGTGACGACGCTCGGAAAAGCGAAAAATTTGCATATTCTCACTCCGAAAATCGGTGAAAAATTAGATTTAAATAATACATCGTATCATTTTCAAAATTGGTGGGAATAATCTATTCATGCCAAATTCCTTTATATCTTTTCGGGTGATTTTCAAGCTGTTGTCTTACGAAATCGCATTCAGGATCAATCATCAGATCTTTTTCTTCAGCAAAACTTACTAGTCTGTCTAAAAGGAGTTTGGCGTAGCCATGACCTTCAATATCTTCATCAATCTTGGTGTAATAGACATTGAGCAGTCTTCCGGCAACGGAAATTGACATATAACCAACTTTTTTACCATCAATTAGCAGATGCAATTCATCTTGGTAAGGTGTAATTTCAAATTTTATATTTTCCATAATTCTGATCCTTTTTGGTGAAACTCTTCCTTAAAATTACAAATTAAAATTTTACAAAAAGAAGATTTTAAAAATTTTCAAATAATTTATAATGATTAAAATTATTCGGAAGTTATCTTAAAGTATAGAAAAAGCAAATCACATTACATTTACGATTGAATTTAATTATATATTATTTCAGAATTATTAATCTAAAGAAGCACGCTTGAACAAATAAAAAGTCGGACTTTTGGGGCTTGAAAATTTCATGCGGATGTTAAAAGAGAAAAATAAATTTATTGCAACGATTTTGGCTTTTGCAATGATTCCGATGTCGGGTTTGGCAACAGATATTTATCTGCCTTCAATGCCAAGTATGGCGACCGAACTTCACCAATCCGAAAGCAATATTCAGCTTACTTTATCGATATTTTTGATAAGTTATGGCATCACGCAGTTTTTTGCAGGAAGTATTGTTGATTCTTTCGGACGATACAAAATTTCAATGGCTTCTTTGGCTTTATTTATTGTCTCTTTCCTGATTACTGCGACGACTCAAAATATCTTTGTAATCTATGCAATGCGGGTTTTGCAGGGGATTTTATCAGGATTTGCAGTGGTTTCTAAACGTGCTTTTTTTGTGGATGTTTATGAAGGAGATGAGCGGAAACATTATCTCAGTATCATGACGATTGTATGGTCAGTCGGTCCGATCATTGCGCCGTTTATCGGAGGTTATTTACAGAAAATTTTCGGTTGGCAATCTAATTTCTACGTTTTAGCGGGATATAGTTTGGTTCTTTTAATTTTTGAATTGATTTTTTCAGGTGAAACTTTAAAGAAAAGAAATCCCTTCAATGTTGAATTTTTGCTTAAAGAATACGATTCGATGTTTAAAGCGAAAGATTTTTTCTACGGAATGGTGATGTGCGGATTGAGTTACTCGATGATTATGTTTTTCAATTTGTGTGGCTCTTTCATTATCGAACATAAAATGGGGTATTCTGAAGTTGTTGCAGGATACGTTTCTCTGATTCTTGGTTTTGCCTGGATGGCGGGAGGTTTTTTAGGAAAAGCATTAATCAATAAAGCATTTTTACCTAAAATTAGAAATGCCAATTTTATTCAATTGCTGTTGATTGTTTTGATGTTTATTGCATCTTATTTTTCAAATAATACTTACAGTTTGGTTGCTTTTGCATTCGTCATTCACGTAACTGCAGGATTTATTTTTAATAATTATTTCTCATACTGCATCGGAAGATTTCCCAATTCAGCCGGACTTGCAGGTGGAATGACCGGTGGGGTAGTGTTTATCATCACTTCTGCAATAAGCTACGGAATTGTAGCGCTCATTAAACCTCAGGTTCAGCTTGAAGTCGCAGAAGGATATTTTGTTTTGGGAATTTTAGGTTTATTTATTTTGAGTATGATTAAATGGAGAAAAGCGCATGTTTGATTCATAATTCATAATTAATAATTAATTTTGAATTATGAATTATGAATTATGAATTATGAATTATGAATTATGAATTATGAATTATGAATTATGAATTATGAATTATGAATTATGAATTATGAATTATGAATTA
>Ga0160461_1000220_pt1 | contig 57397 bp, 54 predicted proteins | sample HID1975I_E6MG_FD_108266 | JGI IMG/M metagenome (GOLD analysis project Ga0160461, IMG submission 108266) | Enriched soil microbial communities from UW Madison campus, WI, USA - HID1975I_E6 MG | ecosystem: Environmental > Terrestrial > Soil > Unclassified | place: USA: Madison, Wisconsin...
TCGCGGCTGGACGATGACGGCAGCCTGGTCATGCGCAGCTTCGGCCAGGTGCAGGAACTGCTGGTGGCCAGCCCGAAGTACCTCGACCGCGCCGGCCGCCCCAAGGACCCGGACGAACTGGCCAACCACGTCACCCTGAGCATCAGCGAGGACGAAGCCCGCCAGCGCTGGGAACTGCATGGCCCCGATGGTGCCGTGCGTCGGGTGGACCTGCAGCCGCGCGTGGCCGGGTTCGACTTCCCGCTGCTGCAGAGCATGGTCAAGGACGGTTTCGGCATCACCATGCTGCCCGAGACAGTCTGCGCCGACGCCGTGCGCAGCGGCGAGCTGGAAGTGGTGCTGCCGGAATGGTCGCTGCCGCAGGGCGTGTGCCACGCCGTCTTCGCCTCGCGCCGCGGCCTGCTGCCTGCCGTGCGTGTGTTCATCGACTTCCTGGCCGAACACCTGCCGCCGCAGCTGGAGGCCTCGCGCCTGGATTGCGGTGGCGCGTGCGAGCGGGCCAAGGAGAAGATCAAGGCCAGTGCGTTGGGTGCGTTGGCGGTGGATGCGGGCTGAGCCTGGCACCGGCCGGGTGGGCAAACCTCACCTGAAATGCGAGAATGCGACCCCCGGCCAGTGCCGGGGAGCCATGCCGGAAGGGGCGCTGCCCCGACCGGATGCCCGGGTTGCAATGACCCGGGCACGCGGGGCGCGGAGTGCGCTACCGATACGGAGAGATGGCCGAGCGGTTTAAGGCACCGGTCTTGAAAACCGGCGAAGGGTCAAACCTTCCGTGGGTTCGAATCCCACTCTCTCCGCCATAGATTTCTGCAAGTCATTGATTTTTAAAGATAAAATCATTAGACCCTGAATCTGGCATGCCAGTTGGTATGCCACCCTGCTTTGGTGCACATGGACAGATCTGGACGCCACTTGTGGCTGACAGGGGTCGGGTTTGTTCGACGCTTCGGGGCATTCCAAGAGCTGTGTTGCTCAGTCTGGGGCGACTCCGTGACGCCTGCGATGGCCCCTCGCTGTCGGCAGTCAGGCAGCCCTGAATTCTGCCTATGGCTCGGGGGAGGCTCAGTGGCGAGGGAAGAAGCAGGCGCAGCTGCCGACTTACTAGCTGTGCTTACTCAAGATCGTCGGAGGCGTTGGTGAGGCAGGCGCAGCTTCATCAGTGCGTGTCGTGAATTTTGCAAACTCGTCAGCTGGGGGCGCTTCTTAGGCAAGGTGGCCCCTTAGCGCCGCCGGCTGTCTCCCGGCGAATCCTGGTCCGGTAATCGAACGAGCCTGGAGCGGATAAAACGTCGCATTTGTGTCATCTGCTGTCGCAAATAGCTGGTTTAGTCCAGAAGTCTCCTGAGCGAGACTTTGATCGCCTGGGCGATTTACTCAATGTTGTAGGTCGCAACGTTTTCGTCGCCGCCTTCGATCATGCCAACGTAGATCCTGTGGGCTCAAGCTGCCTTCGCGAAATCTTCGTAGGAGAGTCCAAAGGCGTTTCCGAAGCGCCCAACTTTGACCGAGTTCCGAGGGTGGAAACCTCGCGCCGGTATTGTAGTTGCACCAGCGAGAGGGCCAAAGGGCGAATCACGGCCAGCGAGCTGTGCGCATTGGCCGTGGATGCGGGCTTCCGTGAACGGCGTGCGCCGATGTCTTCTAGAGAATGGTCTCAAGCTCACCTACTTTGAGCCGATAGCGCTCTGTGGTACTACATATCTGACTTGCTTTTATCTGCCGCGCAGCGTCGTATGTCACTCGGAATGGAGCTCCTGGGAATGAATAAGCTCAACTTTGGCGTCAACTCTCGTATTGCCACCTTGCTTAGCAATGAGTACTCATCTACGGAGAGGGCATTGATTGAGCTGATCGATAACGCCTGGGACGCTGATGCTACGAGGGTACTTGTGGATATCCCAGAGCCTCTCTCCGGTAGTCCCATCGTCGTCTCGGACAATGGGAACGGAATGACCGTTGACCAAATCCGTACCCACTATCTGCAGATCGCGGCTGACAGAAGGCGACGCTCCGGCGACAGCTCCGTTCGATTCAAGCGGAAGGTCAAGGGCAGCAAGGGCATCGGCAAGTTCTCTGGTCTGATGGCCGCCGCCGAGATGCGTGTTGATACCGCAGTGGGCGGGCGGCGAGTGAAGCTCAGCTTCACCCTAGAGCAGCTTAAGGATGTTGACGGCATCGATGAATTGGAGATTCCTTACACGGTGTCTGTAGAGGATGAACATGTGCAGGGCACAACCATCACGCTCTCTCAGCTAAGGCAAGGGGGAGCTTATCCAGACGCCGTTGAACTAAGGCACTTGCTAGTTCAGTCCTACGGGCGGCGTCAAGACATGGTTATCGAGATCAACGGCAAACCATTGGACGTCGACGATGTTCAAGGCCATTTTGAGGAGAAGGCAATCTGTGTTCCAGGCATCACGGACCTGACTGTTCGATTCGCCCTGAGTGAGCGAAAGACCGGCATGAAGAGTCCGGGAATTCAGATCCGCGTGGGCTCACGCATTGTGGGGCGGCCTTCACTCTTTGGGCTCGACCAACGTGGAGATATCTCACCTAAGTTGCTGAAGAAGCTCTATGGCGAAATTGACCTAGAAGGAGTGGTGGATGCCAATGTTGCGAGCTGGGAGGCCCTTGTTGCCGGTGACCCGACGTGGGTACTCGTACAGGATCGTGTCAGGGACGCTCTTTATGAGAGCTATCAGGCTCGCTTCAAGAGGGACATGAGTTTGGCCCGGGCTCGGTTGCAGCAGCAGTTCAACAAGAGGATGGCCGAGCTCCCCGAGTACAAGCGTGAGTTCGCTGATAAGGCAATCATGAAGGTGCTCAATCGATACTCCGACGAGCCTCATGAGAGGGTTGCTCCCATGGTCGCGGTTCTGCTCGATGCTCTGGAGAGTAGTGACTACCGGCTTTTGCTCGAGCATATTGCAGGGGCCTCAAGCGCCGATGTCTCAAAGGTCGCAGACTCACTCAACGACTTCGGTCTGGCTGATATGGCCCATCTAGTTGACCAAGCTCGAGCTCGGTCGGCTCTTCTTGATGCGCTTGAAGACTTGTCCCGGGACAAGAGTACGCTAGAAGCGACTATGCACAGGGCGCTGGAGAGCAACCTTTGGGTGTTTGGTCCGGAGTTCGCTTTGTTTTCGTCCAACAAGACGCTGCGTCGAATGGTGGAGGACTACTTAGACCAGAAGTACGCCGGCACCAACGCTACCGATCGGCCAGATTTGATGCTGAAGCAGAACTTTGCGGGGGAGTATCTTCTCATTGAATTCAAGCGCCCCGCGCATGCGTTGACTGTCTCTGACTACCAGCAAGCAACTGGCTACAGGCATCACTTCGGCCCCTTCACACCCAGGCGTATCCGTGTCTTCGTTGTTGGGGGAGATCGGGGCACCTTTCCGACGAACAACTTGGAACCGGACGTCGTGGGCACTTCTTTTTTTGACGTCATCTCAATGGCTCGAACTCAGCTAGAGTGGCAACTCAAATAGATCTTCAGCCACCCGTGTGTGCGATGACGATCAGCTGCATCGAGTTGATCTGCTGCGTGATGTGGGTGGTTTCAGCAGAATTGGTTGGAGTGGTGAAGTGCAACGCCCGAAGCAATTGCATCAGCGGCAACTTCATGGATCTCTTATTTCCATCAAAGTATACAGAACGCACAAGGCCCGGCTAGACCGGGCCTTGTGCGTTTCTGCTGTCATATAAGCTTGGGCATTTGGTGGGGCGGCGGGCCCATGCCGCCTCCACGACAGCCCTAAAGGCCATGACGGCACGATGCAGAGTAAACAGCCGCGGAATGCAGGATTGCACCATGGTCGAGTCGGTCATCGCTCGGACAAAATTCGCTGCAATCGATCCGGTGATATCGCTATGATCAGTTCAAGCGCGCTGAGCTTGGCGTAGTTCATTCACCTGTCGAGGCTCTATCTCGGATGTCAAAAGATTGGCGCCCCTCTCTTTGGGGCAAACTGTTTACCCGCTCTGCCGATTGGTCGATTCGCATGGACGGCGAGAGGGTCGATGTCGTTATCGGCGGCCAACCCTATCAGGCCTTTTTGAAGTCCGAGCGTCAGCTCCAAGTTACTCCCGGTTTCATCTGGTCGAGGGTCGAGATCAGGGTCAAGGATGGCCTGCAGGTGGTTGGAGATGGCCTGCCCAACGACGAGGGGCACCGTCTACGAACTGCGATCGCCACGCTTGTCGCCGAGCGGCGGAGGCGCGAGCGACTAGAGATTTTCGACGCCACGCTCACGCTGATCCGTGACTGGTTGGGGAAAGCAAGGGAACTGATTGAGGAAAGTAGGAGCCGCCGCCGCTGGATCACCCATGAGCAGCAGCAATCGGTCCTTCTTGCTCGACCAGAGTTGGCGTTTACGCGCGAGGAGCTTCAAGTGCTCTCCCAGGATGAAGGCCTTCACGAGGATCTGGGTTCCTACGAGCATCAGCGAGCATTGGCCCAACTGCGGGACTGGGATCAGGATTGGGTCAAGCTCTGGGAGGAGGCGAACGAATCCATGACCCAGCGAGAGCTGGAGCTTGCGAAGGACTTCATGGATCGAGTGGAGAGCGACCCACTGACCGAAGAACAAGCCAGGGCCGTGATCTGCTTCGATAACCGCGTGCAGGTAGTAGCCTCCGCAGGGTCTGGAAAGACGTCTACCATGGTGGCTAAGGCGGCCTACGCTGTGGAGCGCGGCTTCTTGGCGCCGGAACGTATCGTGATGCTCGCGTTCAATAACGGTGCGGCTAAGGAGCTGCGTGAGCGTGCAGATAAAGCGCTGGACCGCCTTGGGATGAACGGAGTGGAAATCGAAGCCTGCACCTTCCATTCGCTGGGCTTATCCATCATCAAAAGTGCGAGTGGCCGTGATCTTCAGGTCCCGGAATGGGCGCAAGATAAGGAGAAGGGCACTGAAAAGCTGGGGGAGCTGATCGACCAACTGAAGGACCGCTCCGCACACTTTCGAACCCAATGGGACATGTTCCGGCTCGTGTTCGGTAAAGACCTCCCTTGCTCGGGCTCAGAGTCAATGGCTGACGGATTTGACGCGAATGGCCGACCTTACCTGAATACTCTGAATGGCGTGCGCGTGCAAGGCATGGAGGAGCGCGTCATCGCTGACTGGCTGTTCTACAACGGCGTGGATTTTGAGTACAGGAAATCCTACGAGTTCGACACGGTGAGGGATATTCATCGCCAGAATCAGCCGAATTTCTATTATCCGGATGCTGATGCGTATCACGAGCATGCGGCGCTGCCAGTTGGTGCCACGGCTTCGAACCAGGCGCACTATGCCGACGATCTGGCCTGGAGGCGTGAGCAACACGCATGTAAGGGAAGGTCGTTCATCGAAACGACGTCGGCCGAGCTCCGGTCCGGCCAGGCATTCAAGAGTCTCACTGACCGACTATCCGCACTGGGTGTCGAGGTCGATCCAAATCCAGACAGACAATTGCCGGACAGGGCCGCGACGCCGATGTCGGAGGATGATCTGATCAGTCTCCTGCGCGCATTCATTGCACATGCCAAGAGCAACGTCCTTTCGCTGGATGGCATCTCTGAGCGCCTGCGACGTCTGCCTGAGGACCACTACAAGGAGCGCCTTCGCCGGTTCTTGGAACTGGCAACGCCTGTGTACCAAGCATGGGACGACGCATTGGGTGCTGAGCAAGGAATCGACTTTGAGGACATGCTGAACACTGCGTCCCTTTTTGTGGAGCAGGGGCGTTACGCGTCGCCGTACGATCTTGTCATGGCTGACGAGTTCCAGGACTCATCTCGAGCACGCGCACGGCTTTGCGCCGCTCTGGTTAGCGCACCCGGCAAACATTTGTACGCAGTCGGAGATGACTGGCAGGCGATCAACCGATTCGCCGGCGCGGATCTTTCCGTCATGACCGATTTCTGTAAATGGAATGGATATGGCATGGTTCTGAGGCTGGAAGAGACCTTCCGGTTCCCCCAGGAACTGTGCAACGTATCAAGTCGCTTTGTAATGCGAAATCCAAGCCAGATTAAAAAGAATGTGCGTTCATCAAAATCAGCCGTAGGTCCTGTGCTTCAGGCCTTTCAGGTAAACAGCAGGAAGCAGGTGCAGGACGGGGTAAGGCAGTACCTAGCGCAGCTTCAAGAGAAGATCCTATCTGGCGCTCTGCCCAGAGGGAAGGATGGGCTTGTATCTGTTCTAGTGCTGGGCCGCTACAACTTCGAGAGCGACAAGATTCCTTCGGATTGGAAGAAGGACTTTGGACAGACCATGGAAGTCGAGTTCATGTCCATCCACAAGTCAAAGGGCAAGTCCGCTGACTACGTCATCCTTCCGGGCATGATTCGGCGTAGCTTCCCAAGCGCAAAGCAAGATGATTCGGTACTGTCATTGGTGATGCCGCAAGGTGACAGCTATCCCGATAGTGAAGAGAGGCGGTTGTTCTACGTTGCGTTGACGCGCTCCCGAAGGACGGTCGTCATGTTCACCGTTCAAGGAAAGGTTTCACCGTTCCTCGGAGAGCTGCTCCAGGAGCGGGCCGTAGAGCTGACTACGCTCGGCGGCCAGCCAATTCATGAGGAGCAGTGTCCTGTCTGCAAAGTCGGTGTCTTCGTCGAGCGAATGGGGCGCAATGGACCCTTCAGGAGCTGCTCGAGCTATCCGGACTGCGAGAACAAGCCGAAAAAACGGCGCTGACAGCGTATGCGTAGGGTCCGCTTGAACGCCTTCCGCAGTCGTGTGACGCATCTGTCCGAGAGGACAGGTGCGTCTGTGGAAGATTCCCGCTTCCTGGCTCTTAAGGTTCGCCTAACTCGGGGCTTGCGCGTCGCGCCAGCCGTTTAGAGTCGGCTTCGCAGGCCAGACAGCCTGTGCATCTCTAACACGACGATGCTTCTCAAATGCTCGCAATCTGCCCTCCTCGAGTCGAGACAACAGCTCTTCGGGACAGCCGCGGCGGGAGAGGATGTCTCTCAGGTCCGACCATGTTCGGTGTAGCCGCGGATTGCATGCTTCTATTGTCGATACGACTAGCTCAAACATTCTCTGACGTAGCATGTCCGTTACCGACATATGCTCAGCAGCCAATTCTCCTCTATTGGCATCAATGGCGCTGAGCGCCACGTCCAAAGTATCAATCAAATCCATCGCCTTGTAGTCGTTCTCAACAAGCTTCCGGACTGGCCTAGAAAGTTGACAGTCTTTGAGCCATAGACGAATCTGAGAGACGCGCTCTATGACGCCTTCGATAACCGGATCAACTGCCGCCGCGAGCTCACCAAGACCTTTGTCCTTAAGGAGACGGTCGCTCATGATTTCCCAGGCATCAGGCAACCAATTTGCATTTGTGCCAGCTTGGAACCGGAGCATCGTTAGATAGGTGTCAAACAGGGACTCTTGAGGGAGTGTGCTCAGTAGTTCAGGAACTGCGTTCTCCTGGTGATCTAGGACTTCAATCAGTGCGAGAGGATGAAGTTCATGGTCCGGCCGGGCCGCAACTTCAAATACGAGATCCGTCCACTTTTTGCTTCGATGGTGCGTGCCGTACCACCATAGCGGTTGGGGCCAGCCACAATGGACATAGATGCACGCAGAGAATAGTTCTATGCCGAGCAACTGCTCCACTTCGGGCGCATTCATCGGAAGAATGGAGCTTTGGTCAGTACACCATCTAATAACTGGAGCCGGAGCGTTGTGATTGGTCAATGCGACAGCTTTGAGCCAGAGTGTGTCCTGCTCATTCGAGCGCAATGAGGACAACACGAGGATGGCCTCACGGAGGGGTAGCTCAGCCCATCTTTCTATCAGTCTGGAGATGGTCACAAGACGCAGCCCTGTATCTTCAACATCCAATAGAGCCGACATCAATCGGTATCGGCGCTCATTCGCCTCTAGTTCAAGTAGCGGCTCAACAATGCTGAGCTCAAATTCGTCGAGCGTGAAAGAACGTACCCTTCGAATAGTTCTATTGACCCAAGCTTCTAGCGCGTCCGCCATCTTGTAAGTGGAGATCTCCTTGAGCGCCTGGTCCACTGCAGCGTTGAGTCGACCATCACGAAGCGCGATGGTGTGGGGCATGCTGGCCAGCACCTTTGGAAGGAGCTTGGCGAAGAGCTCCCATGGAGGACATTCTCCGAACTCTTCCACGCGATTGAAGAGAACAAGGCGTGCGTAGAGGACGCTTGCGCAGACCGGAACCGTCAGCTGATCTTCAATGATAGAGAGAAGTCTATCGCGGCGGGAGTGCTCAACTGTGGACCATGATTCAGAAAGAGCTTTCAGCAAGCATGCACTCATCACCGGAGTGCGATCGCGAGCTATCAGCTCTAGTATTTCCTCGTCGCCTTCTCGGTTAACCGAGATCCAGAACTTAGCAGCAAATGCTCGAATAATCGCCTCGTCAGTTCGAAGCAGTCGTTCGGCGACTATTTTTGTCAGTCGCTGGGGCTCAGTCGCAAGCGCCTGAAGGATCTGTTTGGACAGGGCGAGGTCTAGAGCAATGGAGCTGCGGTTCTCGATCGCTTCAAGGTAGGCTTGAACGGACTCCATGGTGGGAGAAGATTCGAAGTAGTTATAGTTGTTAGAAATGAACCCGATGCCGGAGTTTACGTCGATTTGCTCCAGGCTGAAGACCATGCCCTCCGCGATCCGAGGCAGTTCGTCGCGGAGCCCTTCGGGTAGTTCATCGACAAATCGAACAAGAAACGCGAAGCAGCTATCCCGTGTTGCTGGGAATTTTGACCTAGTGCCGAGCTTGGCAAGTTCAAACAGACCTGCCGCATGATTGTCCTGGAAAGCTGGCCGCATCCAGCGGAGGTTCTGCGCCGCGGCAAGCGATGTCATTGGAGAGGCGCAGCCTAGCGCCTTCTGGAGCTGTTCGAGGAGTGATACTCGGTCTTGTGGGATGTCCGGCACAACCAGTGCCTGGGCGCCCGCGCGGAGGTAGGGATGTGTGAAGTTGAAGTTGTGCTCCTCAGCCCAAAGGACGCGGCGCCTTTGGAGCAAGGTGAGCGCAGTCTTCGCTTCCTGTGATAGCTCGCAAGAGTTCTCGTAGGAGGGGGGAGGGGAGGGCGCCCAATCAGTTCCCAGCATTACTGACGTGAACTCTTCCTCGAAGCCGGGGCGCTCTTCGCTTGAGCTGATCATGTACGCCAAATCCGGTTCACCAATCGGTCGCTGGATCTCAGTTGCTATTGCAGCTGCGATCAGTACATCTCGCGCGCCAGGGAGTTTGTCAGCTAGAGATCGCGCAAAATCAATCGCATCTCTACGGGACTGCACAAGGATGTCTTCATCGGTCGGAGAATTTGGAAGTTCGCTCCAAGTCTGGGCTAGGTATGCAATCGCGCCGGGATCTCGGAGCTGACCGCTTTGCTCGATGATACTGTCCACATTGGAGATCTCTGCCTGTGATAGGCCCTGCGCTGCTGCAGAGGATCGCCATATTTCTATTGCCACAGAGGTGGGAAGGCGGTCGAGCGAGGTCCAAGATTGCGAGCCTACCCGGCAGCCAGCCAAGTCGCTTGTCCCCCGGGCCTGTAAAATCACATTTTCCGTCTGGGCGACGACCAAGTACCGCCCAGCTCGAAGATGGGAAGACAATCGTGCGAGATCTCCCAATGCGGCGTTCGGGCTCTGGATGGGCTCGCGAGATCCGAGAGGATCGTCAAGGATGTATGCTCGTTGGCCATCCACTGGGTCTGTAAGGTAGCGCTCGGCCTCGTCGATGTGGCTTCCGATTCTGACCGCCACTCCATCCATCTGGAGCAAGGATCCGATTGTGCGAGACGTCCAGGTCTTACCTGCACGAGGGGGGCCGGACAGGAGCAAGGATTTCTTATCCCTCAGCACTCGCAGTAGCACGCTCTCAATCCCACGATCAACGTAGTCCGCTGGCCGAAGCTGTGTCGGGGCGTGCACTCTAAGCAGTTCCAGGAACTCGGGGACAACATCCTCCTGACTTCTCTTCGCCTGAGCGATGACGTCTGTAAGTCGAGCGATGACCCCGCGGATGGAGGGCGTGTCGAATCGTTCTTCCTGAAGAATTCTGTGCAGCCTGATCTCGATAGACTCTGCCGTCTCGCGCTCCACGAGAACTACTTTTCCGAGTGCCCGTCGGAACTGCTCGTCGCTGCGAAGTGCGATAGCGGCTTGCTCTTTGGCGCGCCCTGATTCAAGATTCGTCAACTTTTGCTGTGGATCTACTGCTTTCCTTAAAATGGAAGTGGACCGATCGGTAACCTCTTGACGAACTACCTTGGCTAATCGTCGACTCGCATATCCAGCCTGTGGCTTATCCAATCGATTCTGAGGCGCCAGGAGCTCCTCCAGATCGTCGCAGACTCTGGAGCTCAGTACGAATGCGGCGTGCAAATCGCTCTCATCCATCAGTCGCTGTAGCAGTGATGGGGACTCTTCTCTAGCGGGATAGTGGGCCAAGTGCTCTACAAGCTTAGCCACTGTGAGCGCCTCTGAGCTTCCCTTCACCTGTACTTCAAGGATGCAGGGCGTGCTACCTGGCCAAGAAATACGTGCGTCCTCGCCCCCCTCGGGTTCAGGCACCAGCGAGCAAGCTCCGCTCCGGCCTAGAGCCAAGGCCGCCTCAACGCAGATCATGTCCTGGAGTGCAAATTTCTCAGGGCCGGTGATCGCAATGTTCATTCACTACCTCCAGAAGACGCTTTTCGAATCATTCCTTGATGCCCCACATCGATTGGACCCGCAGAAGCAAACCTGCTTCTCTCAAGGTCTGTGCGATGTTAATTCGTTGCGACTTGAATCAACAGGGCATGAGCAGATGGTCGGGGCATGTTGGCTCCGGAGTAGTAATCGCACCCCACGGCCCTGGCTGAGCAAGCGCTGCTGCGGTCCTGTCATGTCTTGGCGAACATCCTTTCTCCCTACACGTGCGTGACAAGAAAGAACTGGAGATCACCCAAGCAACGCTTGCTCGCGCCCAGCGAAGCGGTAAGGCGAGGCCTAGTGATGGAGGTCTCCTGAGCGCGCACTTCTATCCCTGATTCTTGAGGGGTACGGTTCGCTAGCAACGGAAGGTCGATGCTATTCGGGGATGTCGGTGGGTTGCGTGACTCAAACAATTTCAATGTTGGTGTGCACGACCGGGGACTCTTCTTTCTTGTTTGTCGCAATTGGCTTTATCGTGGCGGTGCATATACGCTTGAGTTCCCCCTTCCCTGGAGTAGACCTGTGGCTCTGACCACCCTTAAATCACTCGATGCTGAGATCAAACAGCTCGAGGCGCAGAAGAGGCTCGTGGAAAAACGTGACGGAGAAGTGCCGCAGGCACTGGCTGTTCTCCAGAAGTACTCTAAGGTTCTGACCCTTGCTCAGCGCCGTCAGATTGCCAAGATTGTTGGAGGCGTAGGTGAGGCCGATGCAGCGTTGCCGGCGCGGGCTGCGAAACCTGCAACGTCGTCAGCCAAGGGGCGCTCCTTGGGCAAGGTGGCGCCTAAGTACCGGCTGCCTACCGGCGAGACGTGGACTGGGCGGGGACTGGCGCCGAAGGTATTTGTTGCTTGGCAAAAGTCCGCTGAGGGGAAGGCCTGGAGGGCCGCAAATCAGGGTGAAAAGTTCCCGCCCGCAGATTTGACCAAGCCATCCGCCAAGGCCGGGAAGGTCGCGCTCAAGAAGGCGAGCAAGGTCGGCGCCAAGTCACTGAAGGCTCCTGCCAAGAAGGGCGCCAAGAAGATCGCCAGGAGGCCCGTTCGTAAAGCGAAGAAGGGCTGAAGGGAAAGCCGCGGACATGAGTGTTCAGGTTTCGGCGAGGGTTGCAGCGAAACGCTGCCCGTGCGTCTGAGATCTCAGTTGGATTGAATAATCCAGGAGGGATTGGCATGTCTGTCTGGACTGCCCTGCCAAAGTTGGTCTCTGTGGAGACCGTCTTGCCCTTCTGTGTGCAAAAAGCTCGATCCAAAGAAGTTTCAAACCTGTAGTACCACTGTGAGGCCGCAGAAGAGCGCCCTTGCGGATGGGGCTCCGCCAGTAGTCCCGGAAAAGGCATACGCGATGACGGGCAGCAAAATTGAGTTGATCTACTGCGTAATGGTGGTAGCTACAGCGGTACTGGCGGGGGTGGTGAAGTGCACTACCTCAAGCGGTTGCTGCAACTTCATGGATCCCTGATCCCGAACAACAGCATGTAGAACGCACAAGGCCCGGCTAGTCCGGGCCCTGTGCGTTTCTGATGTCAACTACAAGGGGAATGGCGATGGAGAACGCATTTGAGTGCTCAGTCGGACGAGTTAGATGCATGTGGATGGCGGCGCTAGGCCATAGGCTTGGTCGCTGCACGACGTGCAGCAGTGCCGACCTGGATGATGTTCGAGAAAAGTTGGAGGCGGGGCGGTCGCGAGTGAGCGCGAGAGAAGCTCGCGCGGAGAGTGCATGTAGGGCGCGGGTGGAGGTGAAGAGTGAGTAGCTCCCATGTTCGAGTAGATCCTCTGGATCATGCCCAATGCGCGGCAATAGAAGCGGCTACGCGGTTGCGAGATGACCGCACAATCGCTCGAGCGCTTCGCATACTGCAGCGCAGAGCATGTAAGCCAGGGCAAGCCATGGGGGATGTTGCCACCTGCGGTGCGTTCTTCCGGCTTCGGCTGGCTCATGAGAAGCGCGAGTATTTCGAGGTGGCGTTTCTCGACGCTCAACACCGGCTACTCGCGGTAGAGCGGCTATTCTCGGGAACGATAGATGGCGCCAATGTCTATCCCCGGATCGTGCTTCAACGAGCCTTGGCGCATAACGCGGGTGCTGTGATATTGGCTCACAACCATCCTAGCGGGAACAGTGACCCATCGATCGCAGACAAGGCTATCACTGCCAAGCTCAAGGAGGCCCTGAGTCTTGTAGACGTCAGGCTGCTAGATCACTTCATTGTGACGGCAGATCGGGCTCTGTCGATGGCTGCCCTAGGCATTCTCTAGAAGAGGCGGGGGGGCGGGCGGAGCGCCCGCAAGTTTGCACGTCCCATAGTGCCAAACTGGTATCCCATGGCGTGGGTTAAGCCTCAGTGCCGGCGCTCGTAATCTTGGCAATGAAGGCTTGGCGCTGTTCAGGCGATAGCTCTGTGAGCGAGGCAAGGGCCGTAGCTAGTTCGCGCTGCTGCTTCTCGCTGAGTGCCTCCATACACAGTATGGCATCGGCCATAGCTGAGGTTCCTGCTACTAGATAAGCAGGTGGGACCTCAAGAGCGTTGGCCAGCGCAAAAAGCGACTCAAGGCTAACGGTCATCGACTCACTTTCATAACGGCTGATCCGAGCCGAAGCCGTGTCTTTATCCAGCCCCATACGAACTCCCACTTCGCGTTGACTAAGCCCCCGTAGATGGCGGGCTTGGCGCAGGCGCGCGGCAACCACACCGCGAGGAACGGGTGTTGGGCTGCTCATCAACGGTTGGCGGGCTGGGGCCACATACCAACAGGATGACGCCTCTTCTACGTACGGGGTAGACTCTACGTGACACGTAAGTATGGCGCAAGTTCAAAGCCGATCACACGACCGCTCGCAGCGCGCGCCATGCGGCTGCCAGTAGATTTCGCTCAATTAGATAGTTCAACCGACAAGGAGCAACACACCATGGGAGTCATCCTCTACAACCTGCTGATGACCTTCTTCCTGATCCCTCTGACGATCAGGGCCTACTTGAGCCTAAAGAGGCGCCGGTTGCCTCTGCCGCATTTCCAGAACAATGTGGTGGTCAACCGAGTGAAGCTGCAGAAGGCGATCGGGATCTGGTCACCGATCCTGTTCTGGGTCTTCCACATCGCTTGGCTGTTGTGGAATTGGTCCATCGATGCGTGGATCGGCGTTCTGGCAACGATCGCCTACATGGTCTCCAGCGCCATGCTCTCCGGCCAAATTAAGGCCAAGCAGATCGGAGTCATCCCCGAGCAAGCTGCTAGTGGCAACGATCAAGCCTGAATGGCGTTGAATGGCCAGCTACTGGCTGGTCGCTTCTTATGCTTGGAGTAGGAATGAAAAAAAAACGATAGATGAGCAGCGAGCAGCCTGGTCGAGGGAGCGAGCTGCGGAGTTATGGGCCAGGGCCAGTGCGTTGGAAGCTGACGTGAGTGGCTGTTGGCGAGCTCGTTCTCGTCGGCGGCGAGTTGCCGACCGGCTGATCAAGGAGGCGTGGTTCTATGAGCGGCATGCGTCGCGACTCGATGGGTTGACGGTCGGCGACGATTCGTTGCCGTTCTAGCCCATCGCCTGACGCAGAGGAGAGGCTGGCAGGGGGCATTGCCCCCTGCCAGGATGCCGGTCATTTTCTTTTTTTGCATTGCAGACGTGTCAGTCAGCCTCGGGTTGGCCCGCGGAGTGTCAGCCAGGCCGGGAAGCTGGGTGCATGCCGGCTATGAGGCTTGCCCAGCCACCTGGATTGGCGACCGTGGCTAGGACTTAGACTCGGATCATCAATGATTAGGAGTGACCCCATGCCTGCCGCAGTCTGCTGCCGATAATAGGGCGGGATGATGGAGGGTAGGGGGCGGGGCTTCGTTCGCGGCAGCGAAGGTGGCTTCCAATGGCCAGGCCAGTTCTGGTGACAGGCGAATGATGGTCTGACCAAAAAAGGCTGAAAAAATTAGACCAGCGCGACCAGTTCGTACCGAAATGGCTTCAAAACCGAATTCTTGAATTTTTGATCATGTTGTTCCAGACCGCTCGCGGATCTAATGCATCCCGACAGGCACACAGCCTGTCGGGAATCCGGCCGGACTCCTTCACATCCAGACACGAAGGTTTCCAACATGAACAAGATCCAGATGCGTTCGGCGCTGGTGTCGGACTGTGGCACTGCTTTGGCCGCTGATGCAGCACTCGCTCATTTCCCCGAAGGCCTGCGGGACCGTCCCGCCTTGAGCCTGAAGGAACTGCTCCGGGTGATTCCGGTCGGTCGCAGTAAGGCCTACATGCTGATGAAGTCAGATCCGGCTTTCCCGAAGGGTGTGCCACTGTATGACGGCGAGAACTCACCCAAATTCTACTGGACGCACGAAGCAATTGCCTGGCTGCAGGGCCGTGCTAACAAGGCTCGCACCGGCCTGGAGGGCAACTGACTATGAGCGTACACACGGACGTACTGCAAGGTAGCCGTAGCCCGTTGGAACGGCTTGAGATGGCGTTGGCCCAAGCGCTGAAGGGCGGAAAGAGCAAGGTCGAGCTCGATTTCCGGGACGCTTATCCGGTGTTGGAGTGCTACCTCGGGCAGAAGATACGCAAACGCGCCGTCATGGAGCGTTTCAACGCTGCCTACAAGCACGAGCTGAGCCTTCCCCAGTTCCGCAAGCTGTTGAATGCGGAGCGGAAGCGCCGGCAGGAGGGCGGCGATGTCGTGGTGTGCCCGGGTTGCGGACGCCCTGTTCAGGAACTGGCCGCGGCCGATCAGGGAGAATCTGAATGACCACCTCCTTCGCCCGCGTTGACCCCCGGTATCCGCTGAATGCCTTCCTGGTGGTGGTGCGAGAGACCGGTTACGAGGTCTCCCGCAACGTCCAAGCTCCGGAGGCGCTGATCGGGATGAGCTTGATCAATGCTATCTCCATGGCCTGTCAAGGACTGATCGACGTCAAGCTGCCCACGGGTCTGATCAGGCCCGTATCGCAGAACCTGCTGATCATTGCCGAATCGGGCGAGCGCAAGTCGACCGTATCCTCGCTGCTGTTTGCGCCGTTCCGCGACGCGGACACGAAGGCACTGGCAACTCATAAGGAGAAAAAGGAGTCGTACCAGGCCGAACTGGGTGCATGGGAAGCCAAGCTGAAAGGTCTGCGCAGCGCAGTTGCGCGGGCGGTCAGTCGCGGCCAGGACAGCGACGAGCTGGAGGCTCGCCTGCTGGGACACGGCCGCTGCAAGCCGACCGAACCTCGACTGCGCTACTTCATGCGGCAGGAGATCACCGGCAAAGCAATCACCGAAGCGCTGGTGGGTGACGGGGAGTCGATCGCGATCAGCACCGACGAGGGCCATGTCCTGTTCCGAAGCGAGGCGATGTCTCATCTCGGGCTGTTGAACCGGCTGTGGGATTCCCCGGGCGTGCTGATGCGCGACCGTGCGGACGAGAATCTGCTGGCCATGAATCCCCGGGTGTCGGTCAGCATCATGACCCAGCACGAACCGCTCAAGGCCTTCCTGGATCGAAAGGGATCGGTTGCCAAAGGCAGCGGTCACTGGGCGCGCTACCTGGTGGGTTGGCCGCAATCGAACATGGGCTTCCGCCAGGTGAGCGGAGAGGAGCCGACTTGGGAGCACCTGCCGGCGTTCCAGAAGCGGATCGGCGTGCTGCTGGAGCGTTACCGGACCCAGATTGAATCGGGATCGATCAAACGCGAACTGATCGAGTTCAGTCTCGATGCAAAGAGTCGCTGGGTTGAGCTGGCGCAGGAGACCGAGCGTCTGCTTCGCCAGGGTGAGTACCTGAGCGACATCAACGACTTTGCCGCCAAGGTAATGGAGATCCTGGCACGGCTGGCGGCGGCGATGCATTACTTTGCCGAGGAGACTGGCTCGATCTCAGTGGATACCCTCAATCGAGCGTTCGAGATCGTCAAGTGGCACGAGAGCGAGTACAAGCACTTGTTCTCGCCGGATTCGGTAGTGCCCCAGGACCTTGTGGATGCTCGGGCGGTGGCCCACTACCTCAAGACACGGATCTGGCGCGGCCCCTTCTCTGACACCTGGGTTCCACGTAATCACGTGCTTCGCAATGGTCCCGTCAGGAGCCGTAGCCGCCTTACTGCAGCTTTGGAGCTGCTCCAGGTGCGTGGTGCTCTATGGATCATGACCGGGGCGATGGACCGGAAGTGCTACCTGCGGCTGGCCGACAACTTCTTTGGCCAGATGCAGATGTCCCTGTAGGATGGGGCAGGGATCGGTGAAGGCGAGGGCGTTCGCCTTCACCCGATCCCTGTTAAGGCCACTTCTTTCTCTGCAGACCGGCTGAGGCCTGAGCGACTCTGCGACAAAATCGCAAAGTCGCCCTTGTTCAATAGGACGTCGGCAGGGTGCCGGCATCATGGCCAGCACGATACGCCACGTACTGGGCCTTCTCTCCGTCTGCCATCCCCTTGACCAACAACGGACCCAGGTGGCGCTCTGCCCGCCGTTCCAGTCCCTGGTCCCGAAGGCTGCGGTGGTCGACCCTGTTACTGTAGCCGCACTCGGCCAGCATCTCGTTCTGAGTATCAGCCACCAGCTTGCGTCTGGCCGTGACCTCCTGCCGCAGCTCCAAAGGCCTCTTGCCCCCGCTGTCCTTCCTGCAGCCGCCTTCACTCGGACGGGTCGGGTTGTAGCGCGAGAAGGTTCGATCTGGCGTGCGTTCGATTCCATCCGGAACGCGGTCCGAGCACATCAAGTGGACGTGCGGGTTCTCGACACCGCCAAGCGCGCCCTCTGGCGCATGGAGCGCGTACTGGTACGGTTTGGTTCCGGCCAAGCGCTGAGCCAGTCGCTCAGCCAGCTCGATCAGTTGGGGTTGGGTCAGCTCGCTGGGCAGTGCGATCTCATGCTCGCGATAGGCCGCACCGTTGGCACGCTCATGGCGGTCGGCCATGCTCCAGAATGCTTTGGGATCCTCCTGGGCCCATGCCGGTAGGTTGCCGTGGCTAGCGTGGACCAAATCTTCTCGCTCGCTGTGCGATCCCTCCCGCTGGATGTAGCTGCTGTGTCTGCGAGCAGTGCCCTTCTTGCCGCTCTTGATGCTGTAATGGAAGCTTGCCATTGCTGTATCACCCTTTCTCTATGCGTAAATGAAAAAGGCCGACAAGATTGCTCTTGTCGGCCTGTGTGGAGTGGGGTGATTCGTTAGCGAACATGGCAGGATAGAGAAACGGTAAGTGCGCGTGCTACAGCCCCTTGCATGCAACCTGTAAGCATCGCTATGTGGAGACCTGCCGCACCCTCTTGTATCCAGTCGTATGCAGAGGCGCTTCTCTACAGCGCCTCCTAATGCTCACGTCTTTCTATCCCTGCCAGCTACGAACACATCACTTCCATATACATAGGGCTGGTGGTGTATGAAATTACCGATTCATTCGATAGTGGTCGATGACCAGGTCTTTGGCGAGGTTCACACAGTAGAAGTTCAGCGTATTTAAGCCCGTCGTGATCGCGGTGATGTCTTGCAGGTCCAGGACTGACAGATATGCGCCTAGTACCGCCGCTTGGTAGTTCATCTCGGCATGGTAGCCGCCGATAGTGCCACTGAACGCAGCTCGGTATTCGTAGAGCCGATTCAAATAGATTTGTGCCACGCCTTGATGCAGGTAGGGCTGTTCGGCACTCAGCCCTTTGTCGAACAGACGTTGGGGATTCCTGCCTTGATCGGTTTGCCCGTGCCAGTACGGTTTGTAGTCATCTCCGGACTCCTGTTGGTATCGGAACGAGCAGAGAGCCGCTACCACGTCGTACACAGATAGCACCGTATCGCCTGGATCCGTGCAGTCCAGTGAGCGATACGCGTACGACATCAACAGCGCCTTGACGCGACCACGATGTCCTTGGAGGTGCCTGACGGTGGTTGGAATGCTGGTCGCCTTCTGGACGAGCTCGCAAATCTCTTTAGGATGCTCACGCAATAAATGGTGGAATGTGTTGACTGAGAATACGCGGCTGGCAGGTCCGTGGTGGTGCTGGGCGCCATACGCTACCATTCTGCAGAACCGCTCCGCTTCATCGCTGATGCTGCCGATCTCCGTGCGAACACGTGTCGCCTCAAAGTGCTTTGGGTAGTGCTGAATGAAGTGCCGGAAAGGTAGTGCCTGCAAATAGATGTACATCGCCTCGTTAGCCGGAGGAGCGTCCTCCGACATCAGCTTGACGCGGAACTGTTCCATATGTGCAGAAAGTGAGCAGAATGCGCTCATCATTAGCCCTTCATCATTGCCAAGTGCCCCATGCAGGATCTGTGACACCTCGTCATTAGTGCGCTCGAAGTGCAACAGCACCCTCTCGGAAACACTATGGCTGTCGCGGTGACCAAGCAGTTGAAAGAGCGATTGCATGCGGGAACGGTCAATTTCCAAGGACAAGGATTCAGAGAGCGCTTGGATCAAAGACGATGCTTGCTCGTCACGTGGAGTGGTCGTCATTGTGCTGAACTCCATGGACGCATCATCCTCAGCCTCTGGTGACGCCAAGAGGCGCAGAACGTTACGGCTGCTCTCGTAATCCGTCAGGAAAAGAAGGCGAATGGTCTTTAGCAAAGACACCGGCACTCGCTGATCCTTGCTGGATAGCTCAACTCCTATGGAATGTTTAAGAAAATCAAGTGAGCGCTTTAGCGATCTTGAGGTGATCAACTCGCCATTTTTTTTGGTGATCTCTTCGTTAAGCGCTTCGATGAGGTCCGCAAGAGTTGCAGTTGCTCCATCGTTCTGTGGCAAGAAATGGAACTGAGTATCTTTGGTGCTCGCGCTCTGCTCATACAATCTCGCCATGTGTGACCATCCTCGTGCTGGAGCTGGTTTGTGTCAGAAATTAACCGCAGCGCTAGCCGCAGCCGGTGACCTGATTGAGATACCTGTGACGCTTTGCGCCTTGCCAGAAACGCGGAATAACAGTATGACTATCAGCCGCGATGCGTGGCGTCATCACCGCCTCTCTCTCTCGTTGTAGTGGCAGCCCACGCCGGCCAAGCCTCTGTCACTGCACCAACCGCAGACATGAGGAACCGCGGCTCGATAGCCGAGCCAGTTGGGATGTCCGGCCAGCCGCGTCCGGTCAGTGCTACGCCATCCGCGCCCCCAAGGACATCGATATCGGCTGCTACGACATTGCGTGAAAACCCCAAGGTGCTCTCGGTATTGATGTTGAGTGAGCGGAAGCTCCACAGCAGCGCTAGGCGCACCAGATTGGCGATCAGCGGGATGGCGCCGAACCCTAGCACCAAGCACCTGGAAGGCGGCGCCCCATACGCCAACTTGCTGATGATTTCCATCACGATGAACACAAAGAAACCCGGGAATGGCAAACCCTTGGCTAGTGCAGAAGCTGCCTCCCAGGGCGCGCCGCGGCTAACCGCCCCTAGGCTAAACGCGTATACGAGCGCATCGCCCAGCATGTCAACGGCATCGGCTTGCAAAGCGCTGTAATTTGCCAAGATGCCCGCGCAGAACTCGACGATGACCATAGCTAGGTTGATCACCAGCACCATCACCAGTGCCCGCCGTTGCGTGCTGTGGAAGACCGAGGCCCCCAGTTCCTGCCGTTTATGGCTGCAGTGATCCATGGTCTTCTCCCTCCCGCCTGCGACCGGGCTTGAAAATCTGTAGAGGGGGCTTTATCAACCCTGTAGCCACTACAAGGTCAAGCCCATGCGCGCCCATCTCACCATCGGCCAGTTGGCCCGCCAGACCGGAACTAAGGCCGAAACCATCCGCTACTACGAGAAGATTGGCCTGCTGCCGCCGCCGCTGAGATCGGAGGGCAATTACCGGCACTACTGCGCCCGTGATCAAAGACGGCTGTCGTTCGTGCGCCGTGCCCGGGAACTGGGCTTCCCTATTGAGCAGATTCGCCAGTTGGTGGCTTTTGACGACCAGTGCGACCGCGAATGCAGCACAGTGGACGATGTGGTGAGGGCACATACAGCCGACATCGCGCAACGCATCCGTGACCTGAAGGCGCTCCAATCCGAGCTCGAGCGTATGGTTAATAGCTGCCCAGGTGGACGCGTAGCCGACTGCAGGGTGCTGGAAGCGCTTCAGTGGCAGGCCAATGGTTGACGCTACCGCATTAGGTTTCACGACGCTGGAATATTTCTGCACATATGTCTTCGACGACCGCCAAGATCACGACTAGGGTGGTGGATCGTGATGGGACCGAACTTGCGCGATCGAAAAGGCTGCTGTTGCTAGGAGGTGTCTTCATGCTCTGGCATCTCCGGCCGCCGGCGTCGTCCTTCGGGCTCAACGACGGAGCGGCAGGAAACAATGAGCCACAAGGGGGGCGCGACAGCCTTAACGCATTCAGGTTGAACGTTGGGTTCTCAAGGATGACGTAAAGGGAGGGAAGAACGTCGTTTACGACAATTTGGCTGTGTCGTAACGTTCGAATCATTCAAAAAAGGTGCATCCACGTGGCGCTTCGAGTCGCAATCAATGGGTACGGGCGCATCGGCAGGTGCGCTTTGAGGGCGCTGTATGAGAGCAGGCGCTGCGACATCCAGATCGTTGCGATAAACGATCTGGCGGATGCCCAGACCCATGCCCATCTGACCACATTCGACTCGACACATGGCCGCTTTTCCGGCTCAGTGACGGCTCAGGAAAATTTCATGACAGTAAACGGCGACCACATTAGAGTCCTGTCAGAGCTTAATCCTGCTTTTCTTCCCTGGCATGACCTTGATGTCGACGTGGTGCTGGAATGTACAGGACGTTTCCCCAGTCACGAAGCCGCATCAGCTCATCTGGCCGCCGGAGCCAAGCGCGTCATCATTTCCGCACCTGCCGGCTCAGAGGTGGCCACCCTAGTGCTGGGCGTGAATGACGAAGTGATCTCCGGTGACCACCGTATCATTGCGATTGGTTCGTGCACGACCAACTGTCTCGCCGTCGTAGCGCGTCCGCTCCACAGTAGTGTGGGCATCGAGGCAGGGACAGTGACCACCGTCCACGCAGTAACGAACGATCAAGTGTTGTTGGACATGCGTCACGCCGATCTCCGCCGCGCCCGGTCAGCACTCGCTTCTATCATTCCAACAAAAACGGGCGCAGCGGCCGCCATAGGTCAAGTGATTCCCGATCTGGAGGGACGACTGGACGGCCACTCAATCCGAGTTCCAACACTGGACGTGTGCCTGCTTGTACTCAGCTTTTCAACAAAGCGTAGGACTTCTGCGGAAGAAATCAACGGCATAATGAGAGAAGCCTCGATTGTCGGCCCACTTAGTGGTGTACTAAAGTTCAACGACCTACCACTGGTTTCAACAGACTTCCTACACAACGATGCCTCTGCAATCTTCGACAGCACTCTGACGCGTGTGATCGGCGGCATGCACGCGACCATCTATGCCTGGTACGACAACGAATGGGGCTTCGCCAACCGCCTACTGGACAGCGTAGCTGCGATTGGACGAGCGGCCTCAGGTGCTGGGTGTTCACAGGATCCAGTTGTACAGGTGCGGGCGTGAAAATCAAATCAGCCGAAGATGTCCAGTACACGATGTCTGCGCCATTAAGGCGCAATATTGACGATGATTCGAAATGACTGCCATCATCGGTTTCTATGTCTTCTCCAATTTCCAGATACTGGATCTGGCTGGCCCGCTCGCCACTTTTCAGCTGGCCAATCGGATCCATGGTGGTGATCCATACGAACTGCGAGTTGTGTCCCAGTATGGTGGCTTGGTTCGCAGTTCTGCTCAGGTCGACGTGGTTTCAAGCTGCGAAACTGATTTCAGTTACGACACGCTGATCTTCGCCGGGGGCACAGGTTGTCTGCCGCCTGAGCCTATAGAACAGCTCGCCAGCTCGGCTGCGCGGCAGTCGAGTCAAGTCAGACGAATCGGCAGTGTTTGCACCGGCGCCTTCATCCTGGGCGCCGCAGGCCTGCTAAACAACCGACGCGCCACGACGCATTGGCGGTATGCTCGCCATCTGCAGCGACTCTTTCCGCAGGTGGCGGTCGATGCCGAGCAGATGTTCATCAATTCTGACAATGTCTGGACTTCAGGCGGGATGTCGGCTGGCATTGATCTGTCCATGGCTTTGATCGCGGAGGACCTGGGCCTAGAGACGTCTCGCGCTGTCGCGCGCGATCTGGTATTGCCACATCGCCGACAAGGTCGGCAGTCGCAGTTTTCCGCATTGATGGAAATCGAGCCGCACTCTGAGCGTATTCGCACAGCTCTAAAGTACGCCCGCGACAACCTCCATGAACGCTTGACGATCGACCGACTTGCCGAGGTTGCGTGTCTAAGTACTCGCCAGTTCGGGCGCCGCTTCCTGCTGGAGATCGGCGAGACGCCCGCGCGCGCGATTGAACGGCTCAGAGCTGAGGTCGCACGTACCAAAGTGGAAGATGGGTCGGATCCAATTGAGGTTATCGCCAAGCACGTGGGCTTCGTCGATCCAGAGCGCATGCGGCGCGCGTTCATTCGAATTTACGGTCACGCGCCCCGAAACCTGAGGCGAAGTGCCCGGGAATTTTTGTAGACATCACCCTCTCGAATTCATGCCCCACCTGCACGGCTTTACCGTGCATCCCATCCTCGCCAAGCAGTTCGTTCAGTATCCAACGCCCAAAGCCTGGAGAGGCTCAAGCGCACTCAGCACCCTGAGTGAGCGTCGGAGGTAGGTCATACTGAGCTAGTCCGCCTGCGTTACGAGGAGTGTCAGTAGGGGCCAGGAAGCGCTCGCGACAGGACAGCGCGAGTGGCGCTCCCGAGCATACAAAGACGATCGAGACCCGAGCCGGAGCAAGGCGACTGCTAGATGCTCGCACTATTTCAGACACAGAACCGGCAATTTGGGACTTCTTGCGATCAACCTATTCCGTGGCAATTGGGTCGCCTTTAGGGTAGGACGAACTTCCACAAGAAAGGTCGCTTCAATGCCATTAGTCGACATCTATGCAAGCGCTGGGCGGTTCACGGATCCGCACCGGTTGGCTCTGGACGCCGCGAATACTGTCAGGGAGGTCGAGCAGACCCCGGACATCCCGATGTTTCGAAAGAACACGGCTGCATTCGTGCATGAGCTGCCGAGCAACTCGATAAGCAACTGTGACGGCGAGGGCGATTACGTTCGTGTGCAAGTGACAACCAACACTGGAGCACTCGATCGTGACAAGCAGATCGCGATCGTCAATCGACTGACCTCACTGATCTGCCGTGCTGGCAATGATCGCGGGTTGGCTCGCCGAACTTGGGTGGTGTTGTCTGAGGCAACTAGCGGTGGGTGGGGGTTGTGGGGCCATGCGTACACGAATGAACAACTAGTGGAAGCGGCGAAGCATGAAATCGCCACTCTCAGGCAGCCCATTCCCGGCTCTTGATTTGCGGCTCGATATCAAGATGCTGCTTCTGCGTGGCTGCACAGTTGCGATTCTTCACTTGAGCGTCAGCCACATCAAAGAGGTAGAATAATTTGCACGAGGCTCAACCCCTTCTGAGCCTGCCGGTGGCCACTCCGGGTCACCGGCCTTTAGGGCGTGCTTTTCTTCCATAACGGAGACGGTACGGACACCCCTTGCGGACAGGAGCGGGCAGGGACCTCAAGTAGCTCCTGTCCCGCATCTGCGTTTCGTAAAAGGTCGGATCTCTCCACCAGCCTCTAGCCGGAGGCGCTTCCCTAAGTCCGTAGTGCTCATGCCACGGTGTCAGAGCTCAATCAGGACCATTGCGTTGAACTCCTAGAACGAGGCTAGCTGAGCTTACGTTTGGCCAAAGGGCGGTCGCCGAGAGGGCGATATTTGTGATCAAATCGCAGGAGCTCTGTCACTCTATCAACGAAAAAGCTGGCCTTTACCCTGGAGTTATATATGGAGCCGCTAGATGCAACTCAGATGCTTCTGGCTGCTGTCAGTGCTAAGGCAGTTACGACCTCTGCACCCAACAGCTGGCCATGGATACCCATCGTCACTGGCGTTCTGGCGCTAATCGGTGCCGTCGCGGGCACTTGGATCAACGCCTATCTCACAAGGGGCCGCGAGGCTGACGCGCATGAAAGAGTGCGGCTGGCGGACTTCCTCTACCTTGCAGTGACCGTATCCGCAGCCTTGGACTCATTCGCCTCCCGATGTGCGGAGGTAGTCTCAGATGACGGAACGCGTTTTGGTGAGCGCGACCACTCGGATAACCCGCAAGGCAGGTTGGTTGTTCAAGTTCCCACGCCGACGCTCGACTTGGCAGAGTTGGACGTTGTATGGAGATCCATGCCGGTAGACTTGCTCGACCAAGTTCATAGTCTACCCATCAAGCTAGCAAATGCTGAGGCATATCTTGACTTTGTCGCAGAGTTCGATGCCTCCGGCGATGGAAGTGACTACTTCGCAGACCGTCGCTTGCGGTACGCCAAAATCGGGGTCGCAGCGATCGAAGTGCTTACCGCACTGCGGGCTCGCGCGGGCCTACGTCCGCAGATTGACGAAGACGACACCACGAAGCCTTTCCTTCGCCAGCAATTAGAAGAGCGGACCAAGCTCGCAGAGGGCGCGAGCCGAAGGCAAGTGGAACTGATGGCGGAACTGGCCGCAAAATTGAAAACCTAGCTAGTCCGCCGACAGCCGACAGAGTGATTCTCTCGCTCGCAGCTGGTGCCAGTGATGGACAGAGAAATGGGGATCGCATTGCTTACGTACTCGGTGGGCTCTCCAGCAGATTTTGCCGCGCTTGAGATGCACCTAGGCAACTTGAGAATTCACCGAAAGATAGATCCAATCTTGATGGGAAGGGACACTGGAAGGGGCGTCGCTAGTTTTCCGGCGATGTCTCAGCTCTTGGCCGGATGCGATCACCTATGGCGCTCCCGGGAAGAAAGCGCCATGAGCACTTGGTTGCCGGTCATAGCTGGGCTACCCGTGGTGCATTAGGCGGCAGCTGCGCGGTGACGCTTGTACATTGTTGGAATTCCGGCAAAGTATCTGTATGACTACGGCACCGAAGAAAGTACTGAAAAGCAAGCCGATGCACGCAGGTGGGCGGGCTACCGAAGCCGGCATGGCGTTCCAGGCGGCGGTGGCGGCCTGGCTCTCGGTCCACATCCTGACGCGTCTTCCCGTTGGCGGCCGCTTCGGCATCAACAACACGGCGCTGCCGGAACTAATCCGGCTTGAGACGGGTAGCGGCTTGGATGATATCGAGATTTCACAATCCGATGGCGGTGTACTACACATCCAGAACAAGACCTCGGCGACGCTCGCCACCGGCAACAATGCGCCACTGGCGAAGACCGGTGCCCAACTCGCAGACTGGATGTCGGAAGCAAAGGCGTCGGGCGCCGCGCCAGACCCGGCACGCAATGCAGCCGTGTTGGCTGTAAGGGCGGACGCGGCCCGCAGCCTCGACGACCTGGAGGAGGGTTGCAGAGCATTCGACTTGGGTGGCAAATGGGTCCTTACGAAATCTGGGCGCAATGCTGCGCAGCGTGCCGCGCTGAGTGCGCTGGAGACGATTGTCACTAGGGCGTGGACGGCCAGATGGAAGGTTGCACCCACGCCAGACGACCTGACCGACATGGCCCGGGCCTTTCATGTCGCGAGATTCTCCATGGACGAGGGCGATGCCGACTGGCGTGAGGCCTCTACGCTTCTTGGCCGTCACCTCTACGGCAGCGACACCGCCGGCGAAGCTCCGTTGCGCGACCTGCTCGGTATCATGCGCGACCTTATCAAAAGCGGGGCGCCGGCTAATCGCGAGGGCTTGTTGAGGGCTCTCCAGCAGCGCGGCCACATGGATGTTGGTGCGCCGCGCTATGATCAAGACCTCGCAAGTCTGCGTGCCGTCTCTGCGGCGGAGCTGGACCGGCTCGCTGTCCACGCGGAGCTCCCGCTCGCCGGTGGCGTCACGATCACGCGCGATAGTGACGAACCAATGACGTTGGCGATCAAGGGCGGTTCCCTTCTCGTAGTCGGAGAGCCGGGCGCAGGGAAGACCGGCGCACTCGTCCGCGCGGCAAGGTCCCTCATTGCCGAGGGCGCCCTTGTGGTCTTCTTGTCGGTTGATCGATTCCCGGGTGTCGCTATAGCTGCCAACCTCAGTTCGGAACTGCGACTCGGCCACGACCTCGTCGAGGTTCTATCAGCCGCGCCGGGATCACAGCGTAGATTCCTAATCATCGACGCGTTGGACGCGGCGCGTGGTGGGTTCTCTGAGGGCGTTTTCGCTACCCTCATCGAGCGGACCACATCCGAGCTCAGAGATACCTGGACGGTGGTCGCGTCGATCCGCACATTCGACCTGCGCAACGGTCGACGGTTCCGCGGAGCGTTCGCGGGCGCACCTGCAGACGCTGCGTACGCCGACTCAAGCCTTAGCGCTATTCGGCACTTCTCTGTCCCTCGATTGACCGACAATGATGTAGCGGCGGCCGGCACCGCATCCCCGGAGGTCGCGGCACTGTTTGCTTCCGCAACCGAAGCACTTGCGGAACTGCTGCGCAACGTATTCAACCTGTCCCTAGCCGCCGAACTGCTGGCAGACGGTGCGGATCCAGCCGGGTTCGCCGGCATCGCGACCCAGTCGGGACTCATCGACTCCTACGAGGACCGTCGCATGCCGACGACAGGCATGATCCAGGCTGCGGCTGAGGCCGCGACTGCAATGGCAAAAGGTCGCAGATTTGCCGTCCGCAAGGTCGACGTGAGGCATATGGACGTCGACCAAGTCATCCGAGCCGGCGTGTTAACCACTGCGGGTGATCTGGTGCGCTTCCCGCACCATGTCCTATTCGATCATGTTGCCGGCCGGTTCTACCTCGCTTGGCACGATCCTGACCGACTAATTGCGCAGCTGGAGGGAGACGCTTCCGTCGCGCTTATGCTCGCACCCGCGCTTCGATTCGCGTTCGAGCGAATTTGGCGCGACGACATATCGGGACGTCCCCAGAGCTGGAAGCTGGTGCACGACATATTTTCCGCGACCAGGGTCGATCCGGTGCTCGGCAACGTCGCGTTGCGCATCATCTCTGACAACGTGACAGAAGTTGGAGATCTCGCCGGTCTCATCGGCCGCGTCGCGGCAGCGCCTGATGACGGGGCGCTTGCGACTCTGCTGAGCCGCCTCAGTCGTTTCGTGGCAATGGAAATCGAAGCCGCCCGCAGCGTGACGCATACACGCGCGATCGCCTGGGCCACCTTGTCCGACCGGCTCACGGGCTCAAGCCGGCTCCAACTGATCGATTCCGCCCGGGTACTCTTGCGAGCTCTGTTCGATTACAGCGATCTCAACGACACCGTCCTGCGCGACGTCTTTGGGCGCGCGGCGCGTGCAATGCTGGGGTTCGCCTGGGCGCAATCGCCGCCTTTGCATGCGGCCAGCGCCAGCGCGATCAGGTTCGTGGGGAAAAGCTTTGGCTCTGACGTTGGAGCATCACGTACTTTGCTGGACCGGATCCTGCGCGAACCGCATTTCTCCCAGTATGCTGATCGCGAAGCTCAGTGGCTGTCCGAGCAGATCATTCCAATCGCTGCGGCGGACCCGGTATTCGCGGTCGAGGTGTATCGTTGTATTTACGGCCAGATGATCACCGACATGGCCACGTCCTCGCTCGGGGGGGCGCGGAGCCGAATCTTACCCCTGTCTTCCAATCGGAGGCAGGATTACTTGCATTCGCGTTGGAATTTGAACAGGTCGCTCGGCAAGCTCCTCGAAATGTCGCCCGAGCATGGAACGCGAGCGGTCATTGACGCTGTTATCGGTAGGGCTGCGACGAAAGGTTACGGCGAGCTCGGCGAAGCCGTGGTCATAGACCTGGGCTCCACGAAGGTCGAGTTCCGTGGCCGCGATGTCGAATTCAATGCTTGGGAGGAGACGGAGAAGAACTCACCGCAAAGAGACGACGAAATTCTCGAGAAATTCGTGAAGTTCCTACGGGCTTGCAACGTCGATGCGTTCTCAAAGAGTGTCGCTGCAGCATCGCGCGGCTACGCGACCGGCACGGTGTGGGCTCGTATCTTAGGTGTCGCGAGCGAACGCGTAGAGGAGTTCGGTGATATCACCTGGCCGTTGATGAAGAAGCTTGATCTACTCGAGTATAGCGGCACACTACGCGATGCAGTGCGTTTCGTCGCTGCCGCCTGGTCATCTCGGGCGCCGGGCGAAAAGGAGTGCTTCGAGGCGAGCGCCATGCAGGAATTGCAGCATGCGGATGAGAAGAGGAGGGCGCGATTGCGGTGCGTTCTGGGACGTGTGCTCGCGCTCATCCCGGAGGAGGAACTCGTACTCGACACCACCAGGGACCTGCGCCGACAGATGGAAGAGGAGGGTGGTCTGTTGGAAAATCGGCCGATTCGGAGCTTTCACAGTTCGCAGGGCGTCGATGCAGATTGGGAGCTGGATCAGCTACGTCGGAGTGGCGTCGACGTGGCCACGGGACACAACCGTATGGTTCTTGATGCATCTAGAGAGCTATACGCCAAGTGCGGCGGGATAGGAGAAGAAAGCGAAGTGCCGGCCCTCGCGGCACTGTGGTCTGATGCAATGGCATTGATCGCCATGGTCGACGCGCACCCCGGAGTCCACGATCAGGTCGAATGCTCGGCCTGGGGGCACATCGCGAATGCGATCGAGCGAATTGCCTCCAGCCCAAGCTACATCCCGGGTTCGGGATGCCTGCCGGACTTGGATTCGATGCTCGCGGTGCTCGGTCGGCTTTCATCAAGCAAGTATCCCGAGTCTGGCGAGAGCGACCAATGAGCATTAGCTGGGGAAATCAGTCGGTAAGAGTGTACGCAGCGGAAGCATGGGTATCCCTAGCGCTACGGTTCGCTGGGGAGCGGCCACAGATTGTCGATCAGATCGAGGCGATTCTGAGGGACGAAGAGCCCGCGGTGCGGCTGCAGGCCGCGCAGAACCTCCAGGTCATATGCAAAGCTGCGCCCGATCGGATGTGGTCGATGGGCGAGCGCATCGCTGTGCTCGAGCGCGACGAACGGGTGCTGGTGTCATACCTCGCGCATGCGCTCATGCAGTTTAGCCATGCCGAGCCGGATCGTTGCGAAGGCATCCTGACCTTAGTGGAGCGCAGGCTCAACGAGTTCTCCAACAAAGATGCTTCCGGGAACCTCCTGCAAGAGTGTTTCGGAGGATGGGCTGCGCAACTGTACGCAGAGCAAGGTCGGCCAATGGTCCGCGCGTGGCTCGAGGAATGGTCGACCGACCCTCTGCGCTTCCACACTGCGCTGAATGCGTACTCTTCCTGCTTGCGGGGCGAGTTCTTCGCCTTCTACGCGGCAAATGCAGGGCAAGCCGAGCAAGAGTTGTTCAACCGCGCGCAGGATGGGCTCAAACTCATTCTAGAGCGGGCGCTAGCGATATCCGTCGCGGAGCGCGTAAACGTGATGTCCGCTCCAACGCACGAGGAGAAGACGGCCGCCGGTGAGCGCTATAGCGCCGCCGAGCTTGTGATTCACCACGCGATAAATCAACTCTACTTTGGTGCTGGCATCGGATCGCAAAAAAAGGAGGCGGACTCTCGCTTGCGAACCTCCGAGGCCAAGGCACGTTTCTTGGCAGATTATGCGGAGATCCTCGGGCTTTTCCGGATGTCCCGCGAGCCAGCAACGCTTCATTGCCTGATCGAGCTTTACGAACATCTGATACCCGGAAACCCGGTCGCAGTATTCTCGGCGATTCACACAATAGTTACCGGCGTGGGCGCGGTCGAGGGATATCACTATGAGAGCCTTGGAAGTACCGCCGTCGTTAGAGTCGTAAATCTCTACATTGCGGATCATCGAAGCATCTTCGAAGACTCCGGACGTCGTGCGATGCTGGTCGAAATCCTCCAGTTGTTCTCGGAGGTCGGTTGGACTGATGCTCTGCGGCTACTTTACGATCTTCCAGATCTCCTTCGCTGATAGTGAGCTAGGGGACTATGATCACCGCGCTCTGTTTACTGTAGGTAGCCTGGTCTATTCGTTTGGAATGAAGGCCCCAGTTTTTCTGGGGCCCGGACTGCGGGATTACGGCAATTCGTCGATAAGGACGGCGCTCCCGCCGTCACTGCCGCGCTACGATACCTTGCATACGGGCGTAAGCCCCAGGAAGCAGAAGGCAAAAGGCATGCACATTTCCCGACTCACGCTCGTCAATTATCGAAACTTCAAGAACACAAGTCTGGCGTTTCAGCGCGGAGTCAATACGATCATTGGAGAGAACGGAGCAGGCAAGTCCAATATCCTGCGCGCCATTCGCTTGCTCTTGGACGACAACATGGTCCGCGCAGCTTATCGGCTGGAAGAGTCCGATTTCAGTCGCGCACTGGATCTGTGGAAGGGTCATTGGATCATCATTAGCATGGAGTTCGAGGACCTTAGCCCTGACGAGGCAGTTCAAGCCCTGTTCTTGCACAGCGCCGCCGGGATCCACGTCGGACCCATTTCCAAGGCTACATACAACCTAATCTTTCGGCCTAAGAAGGAAGTTCGGCTTAAGCTAGCAGCCCTCGATGACTTCGACCTTGCGACGTTGGGGGCGATCCGCGATGGGATCACCATCGACGACTATGAGACAATCTTCACCGGTCGAAGTAGCGCTGATTTCAGCGACCCGACGACGTATACAAGGATCGTTGGTGACTTCGAGCATTGTTGTTTCGACGACGAGACCGAGTTCCCCGAACTTGGTGCGAAGGTGCCCGGTTTCCTGTCGGTCACCAAGGAAGTGTCACTTACCTTCATCCAGGCGCTTCGAGACGTCGTGGCTGAGTTTCACAACAACCGCACCAATCCATTGCTCACCCTTCTGAAGAGCAAGAGCGGTGAAATTGACGCGGCGGCCCTGGCTCCCATCGTCGCCCAGGTGCGCAATCTCAATGGCGCCATCGAAGGGCTCGAGGACGTACAGCATGTACGCAAGCATATCCGCGATACTATCAAGGACGCCGCTGGCGAGACCTACTCCCCGACGTCGCTTTCGATCCGATCAGACTTGCCCGACGAAGCAGAGCAGCTGTTTCAGTCACTCCGTCTATTTGTCGGGGAGTCGGAGGACGGGCACGAAGGGAGTATTAGCGAGCTAAGCCTCGGCGGCGCCAATCTAATCTACCTGACGCTCAAGCTTCTGGAATTCAAGTATCAGCGCGAGAAGATGGCTATCGCGAACTTCTTGCTCATCGAAGAGCCCGAAGCGCATATCCATACCCATATTCAGAAGACGCTGTTCGATCGTATCGCCTACGAGGATGCCCAGGTCATCTACTCGACTCACTCGACGCAGATCTCCGAAGTGAGCAATGTGAGAAACGTCAACGTCTTGGCCCGGCGCGGTGCCTTCTGTGAGGCCTATCAGCCGACGACCGGGTTGGATCCTACCCAGGTGACCAGTATCCAGCGATACTTGGATGCGGTGCGGAGCAATTTGCTGTTCGCCAAGAGCGTGATTCTAGTGGAAGGCGACGCGGAAGAGATATTGATTCCTGCGTTCGTGAAGCAGGTCCTGGGCTTGAGCGTTGACGAGTTGGGACTCAGCGTGATCAACATCCGCAGCACTGGGTTCCAGAACGTCGCCGCGCTGTTCCATGACACCCGGATCCGCAAGCGGTGCGCGATCGTCACAGACCTGGACAGGATCTTCTTCGATACCAATCCGAATCCAGGGGATGGCGACGCAATCGCTGCTAAGAAGCGCAAGGCGATCGCCTCGCAAATGGCCGGCGCGACTCGAAAGATCGCCCTGGATGCATTCGAAGCGGGCAATGCTTGGGTGCGGAGTTTCTACGCAATTCATACCTTCGAGGTTGACTTTGTTGCGGCAGGCAACCACGAGGTGATCGTGCGCAGCGTCGAGAATATCTATAAGGCGCCACTGACGATAGCGCAGGCAACGGCCGACCTTCGTTCGGGCCTCCTACATCAGAGTGGGTTCCGTACCCTTACGATGGCTGAGCAGGAGGGAAAGGGGTGGTTCGCGATATTGCTCGCCCAAACTCTTGATCACCAAGTCGTCGTGCCGCACTATATCCGAGAAGCATTGCTGTTCGCGCATGGCACATTCTCGCGCCCGTTGATCATTCGGATCCTTCACCATCGGATGAACTGCCAATGGCGCATTGATGTCACCTCGCGCTCTCGTCTGACGGCATTTGACTCAGAGCTTCAGCGCTATCGTGACATGAAAATCGATCTTCCTACCCTTTGTGCCGCAGCAGCCATCGCATTGCCGGGCGACGCGGTCCATGAGTTCCTGGCCGGGATGACCTGATGTTCGTCTGGAATGCCACAGAGCTCAATCCCGAGCAAGCGGCCGCCGTGGAGGAGCCGATGAGCGTTTTTCTCGTCGCCTGTCCAGGAAGTGGGAAGACTCGCACGCTGACATACAAGATTGCTTATGAGCTGTCCCTGCGCAGGGACAAGCGCCTAGTCGCGGCCATCACCTATACCCACCGAGCCGCTGACGAGATTGAGGAGCGTATCGAGGGCCTTGGCGTTAACACCGCTGCCCTATGGATTGGGACGATCCATTCCTTCTGCCTCGAATGGATCATCAAGCCTTATGGGATCTACCTCCCGGAACTTGCACGTGGGTACACGGTGTTGGATCGACACGACCGAGATAGCATGCTGGAGCGGCTCTGCGCGCCATATCGTGGCGTGACCCCTTGGGACTGCGACTACTACTTCGAAGGCGACGAGTGCCGGCTGGGGTGCGCTGACACGTGGAAGCATGACGCGATCAATCAGGTGCTGACGGCTTATTTCCGAGAACTGGTGGATACGAGGCGAATCGATTTCGAGTTGATCCTTCGATATTCCCAGTTGCTTGTCCGAAGTCAACCGCATATTGCGGCACTGCTCTCCCAAGTCTTCTCGCATGTTGTAATCGATGAGTACCAGGATACGAAGAGGATCCAGTACGAACTAGTAGGGGCCATCCTGAGGGCGGGCGCCGGCGGTACCAAGGCGTTCATCGTGGGGGACCCCAACCAAGCGATCTACGGCTCGCTTGGCGGCTTTGCGATCTCAGTAGCCGACTTTCGCACTCTCACAGGCCTCGATATCCGGGAGATGGAGCTCCGCCTGAACTACCGATCAAGTGCCAGGATCATCGGGCACTTCTCCAATTTCAGCGTGCATGCCACCGAAATAGAGGGTGCCGGAGTGATGATCGACTATCCCAGTCAAGTATCTTACAACCAGCTTGTGACGCACGATCAACTTAGCAATGAGCTAGTCAGGCTCATCCGAAAGAGCTTGGCCGAAGGGCATGCACCCGAGGAGATTTGTGTGCTCGCACCGTGGTGGATCTTGCTGGCATCTACCACTCGAAAACTCGTCGCGCTGCTTCCCGAGCAGCAGTTCGACGGCCCTGGATTGGTGCCTTTCAGCAATGATCCCGACAACTTCTGGTTCAAACTCTCCAAAATATTGCTAACGGAGTCATCGCCCCAAATGCTGGTGCGACGAATGCGATGGGCTAGGGACGTCATCGCCGACCTGGGAGATCTCGGCGTTGACACTTCGAAGATCACCCAACGGTCACTGCTGCGAGAGTCCAACTCCCTGAGTATCACAGAAGTTGACGGCTTGGCATATCTGGACAAGGCGTTCGTCGCTTTGTTTGATCGCCTGAGAATCGACCTGAATTCGTTTCCCGGTCTGACAGATCATCGGGAAGCGTTCTTTGCAAGTTCACGAGCGCGGCTTGAGCGGCTGCAGAACTCAGGTGCGGCCTACATCACTGACTTGTCTTTTTTCCAAAAGGTGTTCCGCGAGCGAAGTGGGATTACAGTGTCGACGATCCACGGAGTCAAAGGTGCGGAGTTCGACGTCGTCATTGCATTCGGGCTTCTTCAGGGTATGGTGCCTCACTTCAGTGATGTTGAGGGTGATGTCGCGGCGAGCAAGCTTCTATATGTCCTAGCCTCGCGCGCTCGCAAGAACCTGCACCTTATCTCTGAGACGGGTCGATCACGTGGCAGACGCGGATATTACGAGCCCACTGAGGTGTTACTTCGCTGTCGGTTTGATTACAGCGAGTACTAACGGCGGCGGCGCGCTATTGGGGATCGAACACTCCAGGTGCCCACCCAGTTGCCCTGTCACCTATCATCAGATCGCAAGGCGACTAGTCAATCTTCGTCGAAGGAGAATTGCTCAAGCGCATGAGCGTCAAGAATACTGATGCTTCGATATGTAGCGCTTAGCCAGCCTCGCTCGGTGAATAGCTTCACTGCAGCTGAGACCTGTCGGCGCGATGCATTCGATAGCCTACCCAGCTCGGTCTGGCTTATCGGTAATGCGTCGGCGCCACTTACATGTAGCCTTGCCATCGTCGCGGCGATTCGCCTGGGCACATCCACGATCTGAAGATCGTGGACGATCCGTAGCAGCACGTAGATGTTTGCCATCATGATCTGGGCAAAACAGCCGTGCCACGCCGGCTGTTGCAGGACCAGCTCATCCATCGCCTTCAGCGGAAGGTGGACTACCTTGACGGGGCCACATGCGCGCAGGTCGAGCCGACGGGGCTGCCGTGTCAGGAAGCACCCCTCTCCGGTCCAAGCACCGGGAGTCCCGTACTGGACCAGCCGGCAGGGATCACCAGGGGGGGCGATATCCACGGCTACTACTCCAGCTACCAACCCATAGATGCCACCTAACGGATCACCCCGCCTGTAGAGGAAATCGCCGGCCTGGTAGTCCGCTACTCTCATACGCTCTATGACATGCGCTTGGAAGTCTGCCGGCTGCTGCGAAAGCCAGCCATGGGCTCGAACCAGCGCCACGGCATCGTCGACCTCTGTCATCCCCGCCCCCGCTCGCACTGCGAGATTGTGCACTTTTGACCAATCTGCTCTCGCACGCCTACCTAGAATTCGCGCTCAAGCCCCGAGGCTTGGTTTACCCGCTCCGTTGGCGTTCTGCAAGAGGCGCATATGTCGAAGGCCGTCCTACCAATTCTCCTGATCTCATTGATCTCATCTATTGTCCCAGCGCGTGCGGCCGAAGGCGCGACCGGGGTGTATTTATTGGGAACCAAAGGTCCAGGCGCAGCACTTTCACCGCCACCGGGCCTCTACTATCAGAGCGACATTTATCTCTATCGGGGCACGATAGACAGAACTCGTCAACTCCCCACCGGCGGCATTATTGCGGCCGGTGTAGACGCTCACGCCGTCATCAATCTTTCTACCCTTTTATGGACCGCCCCATGGGAGGTCGCAGGAGGCCGCATGGCCCTCAGCGCAACTCTTCCTGCGGGTCGAAAGTCGCTCGATGCCAGCTTGGTCACGAACCTGCCTCTAGTCGGCGAAGGTTTGGTCCGCGGAAGATCAGATTCGCTGGCAACCTTCGGTGATCCGTCGCTAGGCGCAAGCCTGGCATGGCAATCGGGCAAGATATTCGTTCAGTCAGGCATATCTGTAAATGTTCCCGTCGGGGACTATCGGCGCGGGCGATTGGCTAACGTTTCCTTCAATCGTTGGGGCTACGACCTGACTACGGCGCTTACATGGCTTGACGCTGATGGTGGTCACGATGTTTCCGTTGCTGCCGGCTATACCGTCAACGGCACCAACCCGGCCACTGACTACCGAACGGGAGACGAACTCCATTTGGAGGCAGCGGCAACCCAGTATCTTTCGGCCCAGTGGTCTGCCAGCCTTCTTGCCTATCACTACCAGCAAATCAGCGCAGATTCCGGGGGCGGCGCTCTGCTAGGGCCGTACAAGGGTCGTGCGACAGCAGTTGGCGCATCGCTTTCCTATAACTTTCAGGCAGGCGGCCGGTCCATCTCCACGCGACTGAAGTACTTCCACGAAACGGCGGTGCTAAACCGTGCTCGCAGCAACAACATGTTCCTGACCATCTCCATGCCCATCTTCAAGGACTAAGCCAATGAAAATTCAAAGCTTCTTGATTGCCGTGCTGTTGCTCTCATGCACAGGCCAAGCATGGGCCACGTCTGGTCATTCCATTCCCGTCAACACCGATAACTTCGTTCGCGCTGAGAGCGACGTATACATGCAAGGGATCGTTGACGATGGTGGATTCGGTAAGTTTGAGCATGCTCGCAATTTTCCGGCATTGGACAAGCAGCTCATTATCCGGCTCAACCGAGACACCCTCTACTCTTACGCCGTGGTTGATCTTGATGCATCGGCAGCAACGCTGATCATGCCCAATGCCGCCCCTCGCTACATGGCCGCCCAAGTTGTCAATCAGGACCACATGACCGTTGCCCTGTGGCACCAACCGGGTAGCCATGTACTCTCTCGTGAGACCGCTGGGACACGCTACGCACTGATCATCATCCGCACGCTCGTGGATGAGACAAGTAAGTCCGATATGGGGATGGCGCATGAGCTGCAGGATCAGCTGGTGATCAAGCAGGAAAGGCAAGGAAGCTTCGGTATTCCACTCTGGGACAAGGCCTCCCAGGACGATGTCCGCAAGCTACTTCTCGGCTTGGTCGCTCGCGTACCCGACTACAAGCGGATGTTCGGTACTCAACAGCAGATTGATCCCGTCCGGCACCTGCTCGGGACGGCGGCGGGGTGGGGCGGTAACCCGGAAGCGGAGGCAATTTACGCCGGAGGATCGGTTGACCAGAACGATGGGAAGGCCATTTACCAGATCCGACTAAAGGATGTGCCAATGAAGGCGTTCTGGTCGATTTCTGTCTACAACGCGGACGGATATTTCGAGTCCAATTCGATGAAGCGCTACTCCGTCAACAGCGTGACGGCCGACAAGCAGAAAGACGGGAGTGTGGTGGTACAGTTTGGTGCGTGCGACTCAAAGCCCAGCAACTGCATCCCGACGATGGCTGGTTGGAACTATCTGGTGCGAATCTACCGCCCCGAGCCCAGCGTACTTGATGGCAGCTGGTCTCTACCGAGGCCCACTCTGGTTCCCTAGCCCGCCCCGCCCGAATTTCCCGGAAATTGCTGCCGTCTCTATTGAGCGATCCTTCACTTCCCATAGAAACCACTCTGAGCCCGCTATTGACCAGTAGACGGGAGGGGGACTAGCAATAGCGCCAGTTGCATTGAGCTGCAGACCAGCGGAGTTGCACTGCTTCAATTTGAAGGGTGGGTATCTTAACAACACGCTTAGGGTCTGACGGGAGGCGGATCACCATTCCCTCGTGACTGACGCCTCGTGAGGGAGCTGACGAGCACGTTGCGCCGATTCGGCCTGGCGCCAAATCGCGCCAAGGCACGGATGGGAGAGCGGTAGAGATCCAAGCGGGTGGGACGTCGCTCCAACGAACCGATGGAAGGGGAGTGGCAGTTCCTCCGGGGTCTACCAGCCGCCAAGTGGAGATCCTCAGGCCGCAGTAAGCCAGGCGATTTAGCTGCAAGGCAGGCGAACCAGCCATCGAGCCGTGGAATTAGCTCGTTGCCAATTGCTGGATTCGACATTTATGCGCCCAGTACTGAGTTCCGATAACTGCTGGGGGCGACGCCCCTTAATCGCTTGAAGCTTCGACTGAAGGAGAACTCTGATTCGTAACCTACTAGTGCGGCGATTTCGCTGATTCTCAGATGGGTCGTGCCTAACAGCTGGCAGGCGATTCCCATGCGCCAACGGGTCAGGTACTTGTGTGGAGGCTCCCCAACCATCGCGTTAAACAGCCTTGCCAAAGTAGCGCGGGACAGACCAGCCTCTTGGGCTAGGCTGTTTAGCGTCCATGGCGTCGCGGGGGACTCATGAATGAGCGCTAGAACGCGCGCCATGTGGGGAGAGCGCACTGCGGAGAACCAATCGCTCCCCAGTGATGCAGCGTCAGACCAGTCCCGGATGAAATAAACGAATAGTGCGGACAGCAGGCTGCGTACCACAATTTGGTTGCCGAAGTTCGGTGCTTCGACCTCCGCTCTAAGCAGGTCCAGCGTCAGGGTGATTCCGGAGCGTGGGCGCATAGAGCTCGCGCGTAGATGAACTACGGGTGGCAAGGCGCGAATTGCTGGAAGTGCCAGATGCCGGTCTAAGCGAAATTCGCCGCAAATGAGAGTCGTCGCTCCGATTGTGGAATCCACTACCCCGTCCTGCTTCAATAGAAATCGCTCTAGCGGAATCGCTTTTCCCATGGGCGAATGGGCGACCTCGTGCGAAATTCCGCTAGGAAAGAGAACTAGTTCTCCCGCTAGCAATTCGATGGCGTCTCCTGTGGAGGGCCGAACGAACGCCCTTCCTTCAGCCACAAAGTGGAAAAGAACCGCATCTTGATTATCAACGGCGAATCCCCACGGCGCGGCGACGCGAGTGCGCGCGAGGACTGTGCCGTCTGCGTGGATAGACTTGAGCCAGTTGTCGAGGGCCTGCATCTTTGGATTGTACCAAGCCGTTGAGACGAATGGCTATGAAATTGGCAATTATGAGCATTGGTCGGCGCTCCCGACTGCCGCCTAATTGCATCCACAGACCCACTTGGAGTACAGCCCGTGCAACGAGCAAAGATAGAGGCAGCGATCGCAACGATCTACGACCAAATCTTCAATGAGGGAAGGGGAGACCTCTACCCCCCATTGGTCGACGGACCGTATATCCAACACAACCCCCTCTTCCCGGATGGGACGGAGTTCATCGTCAACTTCCTGAAGGACGTCAAACAGGTACCCTGCGAAGTGAAGCGGCTGGCTATTGACGGTGACCTGGCCTTCGTTCATGTCCGTTATCTTGATTGGGGCGGCAAAGAGACCGCGGGCGTAGACATCTTCCGATTCAATGAGGAAGGCAAGATTGTCGAGCACTGGGATGTTCTCCAGCCGGTGCCGGAGACAGCCAACAATTCGAACGGCATGTTCTAGCCGGTTTGAATTGAGTGTTGCACTGCGTTGCAGACGGATCCACGCCCGTAGCGGCAGCCGATCGCCCAAACTTAAATGCAGCGCCATCGCGCGGCGACGGTGCGGAGATGCAAACATGGCCAAGCGGCAGTTCGAGCTATTTGAGAGATCCGTTGCAGACTGGGTCGTTCGGTTCAGTAATCCTCCCGCAAACCTAATCGACCCGGAGACGGTTCTGCAGTTCAGTGAACTTGTCAATAAGATTGAGTCGAGCGCCGAGCTTAAAGTTGTGGTGTTCGAAAGTAATGATCCTGATTACTTCCTCGGGCGCTACGACGTCTCTCGTGTAAGCGATACCCCGACCGATCTACATGCAAGTGGGCTCCCCACGTGGACGGACATGGCCGTTCGACTCTGTCTGACCAGCGTGGTCAGCATCGCAAAGATACGAGGTAGAACCCGCGGTGCCGGCTCAGAGCTCGCGTTAGCAATGGACCTTCGCTTCGCGAGTCAAGAGAAGGCAATCTTTGGTCAGCCGGAGGTCGGAGCTGGCCTCATCCCGGGAGGCGGGGCGCTTGATCGTCTGCCTTTGCTCACGGGACGAGCCAGAACTCTAGAGATCGTGCTTGGCTGCGAGGACTTTGATGCGGGTCTGGCCGAGCGCTACGGTTGGATCAATCGTGCTCTTCCCGACGCCGAACTGGACGACTTCGTAGAGACCCTGGCCAAGCGCATCGCCTCGTTCGATCGAGTAGCAATTGGGGAAGCAAAGCGATTGGTCAACCTCCGGACGTTACCTGATCCGCAGAGCCTTGCTTCGGTGGAGGAGGCTTTCCTTTGGGCGGCATCAACGTGGCCATCTGTCCAATCGCGCCAAATACGAATAGCAGAGAAGTCGCGGAATGTTGGATATCGCGAGTTTGAGATGAACATGGGTAGGCATCTTGGAATGCTGTAATTTCTGGGGAAATGATCATCCCTCCTAGATATTGTTCTGACCTCCAAGGAGTGCGTGTTGTGACTGACCTTCTTCCCGACATCGGCCAAGTACGCGAAGTAGAAATCGATGGGCTCCGAATCCGAGTCGCAACTACGTCGCCGGTCTCGGGTATCCCAGTTCTACTAACCAGTCCTTGGCCAGAAAGCATCTACGCATTTCGCGACGTCGTGGGCACGCTTCGCAGAGATTTCGCGTTGATCCTAATGGATCTCCCAGGCTTCGGTCACTCAGAGGGGCGGGTGGATGTGCTTTCGCCCGAGGCAATGGGTGAGTTCATCATAAAGGCAGCAGACTGCTTGGGTTTAAGTCGCCTGCATGCGGTCGGTCCCGACGTAGGCACGGCCGCGTTGCTATTCGCGGCCTCGAGCAAATCGACTCTATTCGAAAGTCTTGTCGTCGGCAGCGGCGGCGTGAGCACGGACTTGGTGGCTGGTGATCTTAAGCAACTCATTGCCTCGCCCATTGGTGCGTTCGCTAACATTGAGGGGGGCGACATCGGCAGCAGCTTCGTCGCCGCATCTTCGGCACGGAAGCCGCCCGCCGCAGTAATAGATGACTATAGACTGGCCTCTGCAGGGCATCGGTTCGAGGACGCCGTCAACTACGTTCGGGCCTATTCTCAACAGCTTCCGAGGCTGCAGCGCCTTCTACCGGAAATTGAGACACCTGTGTTCATCATCGCGGGAGAGCACGATCCAATCGTCCCGCCCGCCAACGGACAGCTGCTTGCGGATCGACTTCCGCACAATCGCTATAGTCTTTTGCAGGGGGGGCACCTAATCTGGGAGGACGCTGCCGAAGACTATGCCGCTAAGGTCTCCCAATGGCTAAAGCATGGATACAAGCAGTTATTGGTTGCAAAATAAGTGCCGGTAGTGAAGTGGCTCAGCCGCCAGATTTCAGCATGTTTTTGGGGCTATGCTGGATTCGCCCATTTCATATTTTGCGTCTTCTGAGGGCCGGTATGGCAGCCCGTTGGGATCGAATGCCTGGCAGCCTTGCGCAGGCGTCTTGCGCGCGAGTTCACGTCGCACCAGCAGATAAGCGCACCATCTTCCGAAGTTCCGATCAATGGCACACACGCAAGCAACAAGGCCCGGGCTAGCCCGGGCCTTGTTCGTTTTTGCCGTTAGCTACAAGGGAAATAAGATGATCCTCCATCCACTGCCTTACCTGCGTTGCCTAGTTCGGCCCGCCCCCAAGTCGCTATATAAACGCGAGCAAGTCCAAGGCAGACAGCACCGGAGTCGGGTAGTGATTTGCCCTTGGCTGTACCACCACGCCCGAAGTTATGAATGTGTGGCCATGGAAGTGGTTCGCACAACTACGTAGCTCGTACGCGATCATCGTACGCCTGCTGCGAGGCGAGGATCGCTGGCATGTTGGATTCGGCCCAGTGCGCAAACTGGTCAATGGTTCGGCCTAGCTCGGCGCCCAGCTCGGTAAGCGCGTACTCCACCGTGGGAGGCACAGTGGGGTGGACCTGACGCTCCACCAACCCGTCACGCTCAAGCTTTTTCAAAGTCTGAGACAGCACCTTCTGCGAGATGCCGGCGATCTCGCGTCGCAGCTGATTGAACCGAATTCGTTCGCCCGCACCTAGCCGGTCGATCAGCAGCACTGCCCATTTGTCAGCCAGGCGATCCAGCACCATGCGCGCGGGGCAGGTGGCTGAGAACACGTTGTAAGGAGGGCGGTCGCGGTAAGTCGGCATGCGGTATCCCAATGGTAACCAAGTGACATCATAGTGCCTTCTTGTAGCCTTGGTTTCCAAAAGATACCTTCTATCGCCCGCTCTGCAGGAGCGCGCGCATCTCGCCCTATCTTTCTGGAAATCGCCATGTCTCACAGTGTTGTTGTCTATTTCTCCGGCTACGGCCATGCCCGGCGAATCGCCGAGGAGGTGGCGCAGGGTGCCGATGCCCAGCTGATCGCGATCGATCCTCAGGGTGAGTTGCCTACCGCGGCGTGGGAGCTGCTGGACAGCGCCGATGCCATTATTCTGGGCGCACCAACCTACATGGGCTCGGCCCCATGGCAGTTCAAGCGCTTTGCCGAGGCAACCTCCCGCGCGTGGGCAAGTCGCGCCTGGCAGGACAAAGTCTTCGGTGGATTCACGATCAGCGCCAGCATGAACGGGGACAAACAGGTGACCATGATCGGACTGCAGACCCTCGCCGCGCAGCACGGCGGAATATGGGTGAGCCTGGGGCAAGCGCCGTCCAACACCTCTGCTGCCACGGCCGTCGACATGAACTTCATGGGGGGCTCCGCTGGCTTGCTGGCCCGCGCTCCTTCAGATGTAGCCGCCGATGCCATTGCCGCCGGCGATATCGCCACTGCCCGCCGTTACGGCCAGCGCGTGCGCGGCATCGCCGACCGACTGCACCGGGATTGAGCGCGAATTTCCCATGACGACCGATAACCACCTCGTGGCCGCTGCGCCAAATAGTCGCCGGGCCGATTCATCGGAAACGTGGTCAAAATGTTCTGAGTAGTTCTTATAGAAGTTTCAAATGTCGGATTGATTCAAAATCTTCACCAGCCCCAAATTAACACTAGCGGAGATTGGCAAAAATGACCACGAACGAAGAGATCAGGATGGACATTCCCTCACTAAAAAGGCTTCGAGAAGCGACGTCAAAAAAAGGCCCCCCGTTCCGGGTGGGAATCGTTATTGGCCCTGGCTACTTCCCGCTAGACATGGTGGGTGTCCAAGCTGTGCTTGGCACGTTACCCAATGCCGAAATCTACATGATCTGGAAGTCGCGGGAGCCGGTTGAGGGGTTCCGGGGATTTTGGACTGTACCCACTGCCACATTTTCTGACTGCCCTGATTTGGATGTCATAGCAGTGCCAATGATGCCTCCCGAGGTGCAGACAGATCACCAAGTCGTGAACTTCGTGGCGACCAGGGGTGAAAAGGCGCGATATCTTATCGGCGTCTGCAACGGTGTATTGACACTTGGTGCTGCTGGATTCTTGCGTGGAAAGCGCGCAACGATTAGTCACAATTCGCATTCAATTCTGGCGCATTACGGCGTGGCGGAGGTGGTTAAGCACGGAGTTGTAGTGGATGGAAAAGTATTTACTGCTGGCCCGAGCGTCGGAAGCTTCGAAGCGGCGCTCCTGGTAGCGGAGAGAGCATTCGGTAGGCAGGTGGCAGAGTTGGCCGAATTCATTGTCGAATATGACCCGCACCCGCCATTCGGCACGGGTACTGCTGAAGGGGCGGGGCCTGTGACGGTAGGGAAATTCGAGGCAATGATGTCTGACATGATTTCTCTATATCGCGAAAATGCCATGAATTTCGCGGCGGCCAATGCATGAAGAGCGCGCAGATAAAAATGGCCGGCTTCCCTGGATAAATATAAAATCCGCGTTCTGGCCGCGCTAGAGAATATCCTAAAGGTAGGTCGGGTGCACTCACCGCGCGCCGTGGAGGGGGACTCTCCGATTTTAGTTGGATCATGTGCGAATATTCGAGCCAGGTAAATGGCGGATCATGAATATATTAGTGAACTCATAATTTCTAGATCGGACGAGCGCAATGACAATGAAAGGAAAGAACGAATGAAAATGGACGCAAATGGTATAGAGATTAACGTAATAATCAAGGGTGACGCCTCTCCGGCCCTGGTGTTCCTTCACTACTGGGGGGGGTCATCGCGCACGTGGGACGAAGTCATAGAAGCACTACCAGCTACTTATCTCACGGTAGCACCGGATCTGCGGGGCTGGGGCGACTCGGACGCTCCCCTTACTGGCTATGCTCTGGCAGACTTCGCCGATGATGTGCAGCAATTGGTTATCAACCTGGCTCTGCGCGATTACGTGCTTGTGGGGCATTCGATGGGCGGTAAAATCGCCCAAGTTCTTGCCTCGCGGCGTCCTAGCGGCCTCAAGGGGGTAGTGTTGGTTGCAACCATGCCGACGCCACTAATGTTGCCGCCTGCCGCTCGCTCGGCTATGCAGGCTGCATACCTGTCGCGCGAGTCAGTCAGTGTGGCGCTTGATAACATGCTCACTGCAAAGCCGCTATCTGCAGCCCAGCGTGAGCGAGTTATTGTCGATAGCATGCGGGGCGCTCCGCAAGCTCGTGACGCCTGGCCCACATCGACTAGCTTGGAAGATATCTCCACTCTAGTGTCATCGATTGACGTGCCTGTTGCTGTCATCGCGGGGGAGTTGGACCGGGTAGACGGGTTGCCTGATGTGAAGCAGCAATTGCTCTCTAGGATCAGTCAGGCACAGCTGCATGTACTGCCAGGGGTCGGCCACTTGTCGCCACTCGAATCGCCGGCGGAAGTCGCAGATGTCATTGTGAGGTTCATCCAGTCGCTGAAGGGCAGCTTCTAATTTTAGGCAGTTGACTTGATTTCAGTGATCTGTCACGCCACGTCCGCCACTAGCAAGGATTGTTGAGCGCTGTTCGATGTCACGATGATGAGAGTTGCAAATGCCTGCGGAGCTCTTTTCAGCGGGGTCATCCAGATGTAGTGGCTGACGCGCTCTATCCGATTGGTCGTCGCCTCTGAAAGCTGATCATGGAAGTAGATGGAGCCAGCGCTCTAGGGTAGGGCGCGCGCACTGTGGCGCGCCTGCGCGGCTTTAGGGCCAACGAAGAACTGTCGATGAAGTAGTTTCTCGTCAAGCGGGCTTGATTCAGCGATTGTCGTGGTTCCGGGCGTGTCAATTATCTGGCACTCCTCCTTCGAGAACTTGGTATCCCCGTCAGGCGAGATCAAGGTAGTGGCAGGGCGCGACGCGAGAAGTTGACGTCTGTGATTCACTCCGGCCATTATCGAGGTGCCGAATTGCTGGTTTGGTCAATTCTACAAGCGGCTCCATCTTGATTGATGCAGAAGATTCAGGGATTGGATACAACGAGGCGGTGCCGGCCGGGATCATCCGGCCTCCGCTGCGGGAAATGTTCTGCTGGGGCGCGACGACTGCGTCAAGTAGTTTTGCAGGAGGTAGGTGCCCGGTTTGGCCGCTGTCGATTACGAGATTCCGGTAAAGATGGATGAGGGTTCATGGATTGTCTGGGTTCAAGAGCACGGGGCCCTTGTGATTACGGCCGTCGCTACCCTCGGGTTGAGCAGCTATGTAAAGAAGGTTGCCGACTTTTGGAGCTGACGTTCAGCAAGGCTTGATCCTCGGCGATACAGCTGCCCCGCCGAGCGGCCTATAGCTACGATGCGGCACTAGCGGGCGGCGATCAAGGGGCCCGTCCAAAGGGTGTTGCCGTGCAAGCCGCCGAGCCGTGAAACCTTTGCACAGATGGCGCTGGCTGCTGGCTTGAGTGACCTTCGGTACGGCATCTATTGAGCGGTGCCGATCGATTTCAGGTAAGACGAATATCATGGACGGGCCGTCGGCACAGTACGTATGTCGCGGAACAATGGAGTGAGGGTTCTTCCAGGCGCATGCCCGCGCAGCGGAGTGCTAATTCCGGAAGGCGAGGGCATGAGCTGCGCAATCCGGGCGGATGGATGGGATCGCCGAGCGCCCCCGGGCCAGCTGTCTCGACGGCACTGCGCGTGCGTGACGCTCCTCTCTGCCAGCGGCCGAAGGGTGAGGCGCATAGCGCGGACCGGCATATTCACGGTCGCCATCCGGCTCTATAGCCGCTTGAGTGTTATCGAAGAAGGCGCGACCATGCCGATCCAGTCCTCCTGCGATGGGAGAAAGTGCGAGGGGACTCGGGCGGTCGCTCTCGCATTGTGGATCATTGCGGCCAAGTGGACGTTGGGCAGACGCACCATGGAACGTGGAAGCAGTGCGGTTTCTTGAAGGTCCAACGCCCATACCGCCGAAATTGGATCGTAAGCGGGATTTAGGAAGGTGTCTGTCGGCACCCCGACGCACCCGCCGGCAGGCTTGATCTTGTTCAGGAAGGGGCGATGGGAGTGGTCGGCATCAACAATCTTCCCGCTAAGCGGGTTCAGGTGGAGCTGCTGCGGCCCGATGGCGTAGACGACCTCTGCGGCCACGGGCACTTGGCTGATGCCCTCCAAGGAGTGATAGCGGCCATGGAGTAAGTGCTGGTTGATCGCGATTACGTAGGGTTCGCCATGGGCAACAATGCCTTGCGCCAGGTATCCGAGCTTTGCCCCCTTTCTTCCAACCAGTTTTTCGTGCTTTTCCTTCAGCGCGGCAGTGTAGCGAAGTGCGATCGCGTCGTGCGGATACGTCCACGCTCCGTCTTGATGGGAGGCGCTCAGCCACCCAGGGTCGATGCCTTTGGGTTCCGGCGTGATAAGTTCGATCCATACGGCGTAACCATCCTTCGACGCTTTGAAATCTGGGCCAACGCGGGCGCTGTCTAAGGAAAAACCGTGGTCCAAGAGGTGCTTGGCCAGTAGCATTTCTGCCATCCGCTGCTGGTGCTCCAGTTCAGAGCCGTGGGCCAGCAACTTGGCGAAATGAGGGTCGGCGAGACCAAGCAGATGGAACTCATCAAACAGGTTCGACAGCACATTGTGGATGCACTGGCGACGCAGTGTCTGCGCTCCAGCCCATCGCTGCTGCACGCGGAAAAGGAAGGTGCTCTTGAAGGCTGGTGTTCGCGCGTGCATGGTCTAAGCCTATTCGAAACCGGATTCTTCCAAAGTTCACCGCCCCGAGACGCTACCACGGGCGAGCGATTAGCGCTTAGCCGGCGCGAGCTTTGAGATACTCCCGGCGGACTCACCGGGTGGCCGGACATGGCAACCCAGCACAAGGATACGTATGAACCAGCAAAGGGACGGCGGTGAGGGGGCTGGCCACGCTTCATCTGTTCGACTACCGGGGATTCTTGGAATGGCGATATCGGCGGAAGACATCGCAGCGTCGGACTGGCAGGCAACCATTGAAGGGTTGGAAGAAGGGGGCGGACGTTGGCGCAAAGTCGCCGAGCTGCGTCAGCAGTCGGATGCCATGGACTCCTCTCGGCCTGCGCGAGCAGCCATTTTGAGACTGCTGGCTGCGGTGCTGTCGCTGCACTTGTCTGTGGGGACATGCACGCCATTGACCGCTGCGCTGAAGTTGACAAACGGCCGTTCGCCGTCGTTGGAGGACATTGACGGCTACGACGCCAACGCACTCATGATCATGGCGGAACAGGCTGCCTCGCCTTGGGTGCGTGCGCGCTTGGCGGATGCCGCCTTGCTCGCCGGGCACGGGCAGGGGCTTCCCGGCTGGCGCGCCGGCGACCTCGCCGCGCGTGCATACCTAGAGCATGCGCGAGACCCGGACGGCGAGGCTCTCGGTCGACGAGAGAGCCTACAGCGGGCGATGGAACTGGGTTGGCGCTATCTAAGAAAAGATGCGGATTTTTCTGAAGCTCTCTGGGAAAGCGCGTTGGCCTTGTTGCATCACGGGCTGGAGCACGGCATGGCAGGAATCAGCCTCCCGATCGCGCGCGAGATTCGTCGACGAAACTCGCGCTTGGCCACCTCGGCGGCCGACGCTTTTGAGAGGTCGGCTGAGGCCCTCATGGCCGAGCAGGCGACGCCATTGGCGGTGGACTGGTTCAAAGAAGCTGCGGCGCTGTGGCACTTGGCCGAGAACAGTGAGTCCGAACTGAGGGCCCACCACCGTACCGCCGAAGCGTTGGTGGCGCTGTCGCGGGGCGAGGGGCAGGCAATGCTCTTGGCTGACTGGTTGAAGGAAGGCATTGCTATCCTTCGTCGTAGCCGGGGGGACCGGGCGGTTATCCGTGAGCTTCAAGCGGAGCTGGCGGAGGTTAGAGCCCGCATTCCCGCTGAAATGAGCTCGTTCTCGCACGAAGTGGATGTCTCAGAAGTTGTTCCCTGGATACAGAACCGCATAAACGCGGACAACCTAGCAGACGCACTGCTGCAACTTGCCTTTTCGTTCTCCACTTGGACGAAAGCGACAGAAGTGCGGGAATCCGTCATCAACGACGCTCGTCGTTTCGTGTTTACCGGGATGTTCCGTCAGGTCACCTACGACGCCCATGGCGTCCCGATTGACGCCTCTGCTTCCTTCGATGCCGCGGATGAGGAAGAGATGGAGCGTCGGATGGTGCAATACGTAGCCCAGTTTAACCACCCAATTCTTGCCCAGGTCGCCATCCCCGCCGCACTCGACGTCCTTCAAGCTCGTTTCGAGCCAACGATGGCCGACATGATCACCTTGCTTCACCGATCCCCTGCCACGGCACCAGGACACGAATGGTCCTTGGCACGAGGCCTGCTGGCTGGACTAGAACGAGATTGGGAGGAGGCCGCCGTGTTCCTAATTCCCGGAGCGGAGCCATTTGTACGAGCCGCCTTCCACCGCGCCGGCATCCACACGCTGTCGCCCAGCAACAGTACGGAGGGGGCCGAGGAGGAAAAGTCTCTGAATGAACTCTTGACCCATCCTGACGTCAGCCGAGTCATGTCGCCCGATCTCATTCTGGAGCTGAAAGCTCTGCTGACGCATAAAGCGGGTCACAACCTAAGGAACCGTTACGGCCACGGGTTGATTCGTGATGATCAACTTGCAGCGGTCGGAACCGTCGTTCTCTGGTGGACTATGCTGCGACTGGTTCTTTGGCCTTACCAAGAGACTGTCCTTGCAAAGGAAGACGGCGGGGAGTGCTCCGCGGATTCCCAAGGAGATGGCGCTTTGGAAGCCTGAAACAGCTTCCAGCGTGCAAGGGCGGATGCTCCGAAAACCGAGAAGCAGGCCGTGGCGGCCCGCCTAGCCGGCGTGTGGGTGGCGGTCCCAATGACGAGGCAGGTCCCGGAGTTTTCGACATTTTGCTGTGTGTTCGCGGCCCGCACGGCGACCTCCGTCCCTCGGCGCTGTCGGGCATGTTGAAGTCTGTCACCATAATCGCGAACTTAGCTTCACCCCGCAGAAGAACGATGGCTCCGTCCCCGTTGCCGGCGGGAGTGACTTAAAAGCCCTGTGAATTGAGGTAGTCTGACGTCTCCGCGTTCAGCGTCACCGATCCCTCGTCATCGACATCCGCGTGCAAGCAGCTTCTCGTTTGCTCACCGTTCTGCATCCGCCGGTATAGGCATTACGAAATCCGCCCAGGCTTGCATCATCGGGCGGCGGTGCTCAAGCAGATCTGTACGATGATAGGCTGCCTCGACTTTGTTTCTCACCGTGTGGGCTAGCGCTCGCTCCGCCAAGTCTCTGGCATACCCATGTTCGCTGCACCAATCCCGGAAGCTCGATCTGAACCCATGAGCTGTAGCGACCCGGCCATCGGCATCGCTCGGAGCGTCCAGTCGGCGAAGCAGGGACGTTAGCGCCATATCTGACAGGACGGTCCTTGCCCGAATAGACGGGAAGACGAGTCGATCGTGCTCCCCACGTTGATTGGCCAGGATCAACAGCGCTTGTTCGCAAAGAGGTACACGATGAGCCACTTGGGCCTTCATTCGCGAAGGGGGAATCGTCCAGACTCTCGAATTCAGATCGACTTCTTCCCATGTCATGGCTCGCACCTCTCCCGAGCGAGTCGCGGTCAAGATAAGAAGCAGCAGGACGCGCCTCGAAACGTCATCGGGGTTTGGCCAGTGGAGGTCTCTGCGGATGAAGTCAGGCGCTATCTGCCAAGGCATCGCCGGTTGATGCTCCTGGCGAATGCTCTTGCTGGGCTGTCCCGGAAGTAGGTGGGTGACCACATCGACAGGGTTGGCCTGATTGAAACCATGCGCCCAGCCCCAAGCCATTACGGCATGGAGGCGTTGCTTCAGCCTCGAGGCAGTCTCTGCCTTCTCGAGCCAAATCGGGCGTAGTACTTCGGCAATGTGGCGCGGGCTGATCTGATCCAGAGGGATACAGCCAATGCTTGGGAAGACATACTGCTCCAATGTGTTGATCCACTGCTGGGCGTGCTTTGCGTTCCTCCATCCGGGCTTGAGCTCCGCATGCACCTGACTAGCTGCCTCCTTGAACGTCGGAGTTCTCTGCTTCGCCTCTTCCGCAGCCCTCAAGTCAAGCGGATCCAATCCTCCTGCGATCTGCTCGCGCATCTCTCTCGCAATCTTTCCGGCAGACGCAATCCCAACTTCGGGATAGCTCCCAAGCCCGGCATTGCGACGCTTGCCGCTAACTGGGCTCACATAGCGAAGTACCCATTTCCCATGACCCTTCTGGCCCGATGAGGGAAGCAGCGTCAAGCCAGTAACGCCGCCGTGAGCCACTGCCGGGCCGCGCGGAGATATCTTGCGAGCTTTGAGATCTGTAAGGAGTGACATGCAGTTCCACTGGATCCTGGTACGCCATCCAGTATGCCATCTGAGGTGAGATTACGGTGGCTTCGGATGGATGTTGCTGGACTGGGGTGTTTGCAAGCTATTGAAATAAAAAGGGATAAAATTCCCTCTTGGACAATGGTGGACAGTAGCTTGGCTGGCACTCTCTCCGCCAAACTCTTCCAATGCCCCTCGCCGCCTTGCGACCTGGTCACAGCAGGGGGTGCCAGTGGCCGATGGCCGTCAGCCTGCAGCCTTGGATTCCAGCTGAGCGGACAACAAGCGGGTCAAGTTGCGTCGCGCAAAGTAACCCTGCAGTTGTCGCGCTTTGATGGTTCTTGCCTTCAGTCGAGCGTGGCCATCTGCGCGATGCTCAATGCAGTAGCAGCGCGACGCCCCACACAGCTCTGCCTGGCTCGCGGTGACCGTCACCACGGTCACTTCCAGGCTGGTGAAGGCGGTCTCGGCGGCGATGTCCGGGTTCTCCGTGCTGGCGCGCTCGATCAGGGTCCGGAATCGCCCCAGGTCTCGTTCGCCGCCACTACTGAGCGCCCCCACGTTGGTCGCACGGCGGACATCATCATCGTCCCCAGGAACAGCGTGGCTCCAGCGCTCTGTGCGTTCGGGAATGACCGCGCGCACGACCTTGCCAGCAGGGTCAATCAGATCGATAACCACATCGAGCAGGTAGACCGGTTCCAGCCCCAGGTTGGTCACGAAACAGTGCGCATCCAGGTCCTTGCCCGCGCCCGACGTGATCAGGATGGACGGTCGCTGCTGCCGGCGGTAGCTGCGTAGGAAGAAACTCAGGTAGACGACCCAGATCAGCGCTGTCACGCAGGTCATGGCGGCGGTTATCAGGGGCGCGAAATGAAGCAGGTTCTGAAGCACGTTCTGGTTGATCCCATGGGTCGACGCATGTAGGCACGCTGCCGGTCATATTCGCCCTTGAACCGCTTGCACCCCGTGAAGCGCCTCGCTCCCGCGGGCCTGGCTCCCCGCAATCCATGACCGGGTCGATCTCGACGGGGCGGTCTCTACGAGTAACGACCGGCAAGCTTCAGCCAAGCAACCAGCGCCGTAAACGCGGGCGAGGGCTGCCGGCGGTTGGGGTAGTACAGGTGGTAGCCGGGGAAGGGCAAACACCATTTGTCCAACACGGCAACCAGCCTGCCCGCGGCAATATGCTCCTTGACCATCGGTTCGGGCGCATAGGCCAAGCCCAGTCCGTCCACGGCGGCATTGACAACGTGGGTCATGCTGTTGAACACCAGTTGGCCTTCGCCGCGTACGGTGAACTCCTTGCCCCCCTCCTCGAACTCCCAGGCGTAGATGGCACCGCTTGGACGGTGCCGAATGTGTACGCATCGGTGTTGCATGATGTCGGCGGGTTTCCCCGGCTTCGGATGCTTCTCGAAGTAATCGGGAGATGCAACCACGACCAAGCGCCAATCCGGCCCAACCCTGACCGCGATCATGTCCTTGCTGAGCGCCTCGCCCAGCCGGATGCCGGCGTCGAAGCGTTGTTCCACCACGTTGGTGAACCCGTAGTCCACGTAGAACTCAAGCGTGATATCCGGATACTCAGCGAGGAACCCGGCAAGCCGTGGACGGATGATGGTCTCCATGGAATCGTCCGTGCAGGAGATCCGCAGGGTTCCGGCCGGGCGGTCGCGCAGATCCCCCAGCGCTTCGACGCTTGCGCCGATGGCCTCGAAGTGCGGTGCGATGGAGCGCATCAGCCGCTCGCCCGCCTCGGTAGGGGAGACGTTGCGCGTAGTGCGGGCCAGCAGCCGGATGCCCAGGCGTTCTTCCAGCAACCGCATCGAGTGGCTGAGCGCAGAGGCAGTCACCCCCAGACGAACGGCCGCCTTGGTGAAGCTCTGCTCCTGTGCCACTGCCAGAAAGGCCTGGAGGTCGTTGGTCTTCACAGCGTTCATGACCAATTGTGAGCTGAATTCAGTAATGCATCAACTTTTACCTCGCTTATCGAGGTAGCCGTCGGCGACTATCGTGGTGACATCCGTCCGCCGAGGTCTCCCGCGCATGAAACCGAACCGTCTTGGCTGTCTGATGGGTGCGGTGATACTTGTCGGCGTGCCGGTACAGCGGGGTCATGCACAGGAAGGAAGAGCTATGAATACTGAGTCGCACGTGTTTTCTGCCACCGTATTGGATCTCCGGCAGCAAGCGATCATCCCGATGAGCGCCTCCGCAGCCGCCGGCGACATGGCAAGCCTCCGGAATGCCGTGAATCAGGCTTTGGACGCGGGATTGAGCGTGGCCGAAGCGCGGGAGATCCTCGTGCAGGTCTACGCCTATGCGGGGTTTCCGCGCAGTCTGAATGCGTTGAGCGAACTGATGAAGGTGGCAGAGGCCCGGAGGCAGCGCGGCCTCCAGGATGAAATGGGTCGCGAGCCGGGCCGTCCGATCCCCAAAGGCGACGCGCTGCTCGCTGCAGGCACGGCCAATCAGACCAAGCTGGCTGGTGGGCCGGTCTCCGGGCCATTGTTCGATTTTGCACCGCAGGCAAATGAGTATTTGCGTACGCACCTGTTTGGCGACATCTTCGAGCGTGACAACCTCGATTGGCAAAGTCGCGAGTTGGCTACGGTCAGCATGCTGGCTGCCATGTCAGGGGTGGAGCCGCAGTTGCAGTCGCACATTGGTATCAGCATCAACATAGGGCTGCGCCCAGAGCAGCTGTATGGGCTCGCGGATGTTCTTGAAGCGCGCTTCGGCCTGGAGGCCGCCGAGCGCGTCCGCCTCGGTATTCAACGTCACGAGGAAGCCCGGCGCGAATGATGTTCAGGCGAGAGGCTTCGTCGAGTGGCATGGACGAACTGGAGGGTTAAGTGAACAACATACTCATCGGCACGTTCATCAGCATGCTGGCATGCGCCTTCAGTGTTGGCGCTGAGGAGGCACAGATGACGAGGCTCTCAAAGATCACCGTCCATGCAGACCATCTCCCCGCGTATCGAGCTGCCCTGGCTGAAGAAGTTCGCGCCTCCATGGCGCTTGAGCCAGGCGTGCTGTCGTTGTACGCGGTGTTTGACAAAGAAGATCCGACGCGGCTGACAATCCTTGAGATCTATGCGAGCCGGCAGGCTTACGAACAGCACGTAAAGAGTTCGCATTTCCTCAAATACAAGGACGGCACCCTGCACATGGTCAGGTCGCTGGAGTTGGTTGATGTTGATCCTCTCTTACCGGATCTGAAGATCAAGTAGCGGTCGGCCTGGCGTCGGGCAATGCAATAGGCCAGGAGGTGTGTCGCCACCTGCAGCATGCCGCTTTCATGACGCCGCTGACGCACGCTTTCATTGCCTGGCTTGCTCGTGCGCAGGATTGTCGGTGTCCGCTGGTGGCCGAAACCGGACGCCCCGCCGGGGGCGCGTTCGTTGTCGCCAGGTACGAAATTGTAAGACCTCCGCCGCGCCTTACGTATGCTCGATCAACATAATCGCGGTGGTGCCGGCTTCGAGCGCTTCGAACGTGTGGGGCTGGTCCGCTGAATAGCTCGCGTAGTCGCCTGCGGACAGTTCGACAGGGTGGTCGGTCGGCCCCAACTGGGCTCGCCCGCGACACAGCACGACGTGTTCAATCGTGCCGGGCGGATGCGGTTCAGACAGGCGAGGCGCGCCAGGCTCGACCGCGAGCCGATAGAGATCACGCTGCACACCTATTGGACAGACCGCCAGCAGGGTGGCCGCGTAGTGGGCCTGCTCCGACGCCACCGTGGCACCTTCATTGGCGCGGATGACCTGGACGCGGGTTTTAGGTTGGGCGATCAACCGGGTCACCTGGACGTCCAGTGCCATCGCTAAGGTCCAGAGCGTCTCCAGGCTCGGGTTTCCGACACCCGCCTCAAGCTGCGACAAGGTGGATTTGGCGATGCCAGCTCGCTTGGCCAACTCGGAAATGGACAGGCCCATGCGCTCACGCTCCCGTCTGAGCGACGCGGACAGCAGGCCGATGGGCGAGGGCGGGGCAGTGGCGGAAGAAGAGGGCATTTCGTTCTCTATCGGAAACGATTGTTCGGTTTGACGAAAAGCGTCGTTATGGACATCATATCGTCCAAACGTTTGATATGTCGAACGACCTGCTCCTCTAAAGGATCTGCCAATGAACATCCGGACTCGGGGAATCCTGGAGATGACCACAGCGATGGTCATCTCCGGCACGGTTGGCTGGTTCGTGCTCGAAACCCGGATGCCGCCTGCTTCCGTCGTGTTCTGGCGCTGCGCTTTCGGAGCGGGCGCCATGCTGTTGGTCTGTGCTGGCTTGGGTCTGTTACGCCGGGGCGTATTGAATCGAAGGCAGGCTGGACTGGCAGCGGTAGGCGGCGTCGCGTTGATCGTCAACTGGATCCTGCTGTTTTCCTCCTACGCGCATGCGTCTATCGCGGTTGCCACCGTGACCTATCACACCCAGCCCTTCATGCTGGTCGCCATTGGCGCGCTGTTCTTCGGCGAAATGCCGACGGCGAACAAAATCGGGTGGCTGAGTGTGGCCTTCGGCGGGGTTGTGCTCATTGTCATCGGTGGCCAGCAGGTGGGCTCGCACGCGCCGGACTACCTGTCCGGCATCGGTCTGGCGCTGGCGGCTGCGTTCTTCTATGCCATCGCCGCGGCCATAACCAAGCGTCTCAAGGGGGTGCCACCGCACGTGATCGTCGCCATCCAGATGGTGGTGGGCAGCGTGCTGCTGGTGCCGTTTGCGACCTGGCCCGATGGTGCACCTTCGCCGCATGCCTGGGGGCTATTGATGGCGATCGGTTTCGTCCACACCGGCCTGATGTCCACGCTGCTCTATGGTGCGATTCAGAAGATACCGACCGCGCTGGTGGGTGTTCTCTCGTTCGTCTATCCGATCGTCGCCATCATTGTCGATGCCTGGGCGTACGGCCATCTGCTGGGCGCAATGCAGATCGTCGGCGCCGTTGCGATCTTGGCCGCCGTGGCAGGAATGAATTTCGGGTGGACGCTTTTCCGGCGCGAACGCAGGAGCCCATAGCCTGGGCTGGAACCTCGGGACGACACTAAAAAGGCCGCCATCGAGGCTCTTGTCGCGTTCTTGAAGCCGAAAGCCAAGGTCCATGGCGCGTTCGGACCTGGCCCGTTGGTATCGGACCACATCGGAGAAGCCGCCTCCTCCATCACCACTAGCCCCCAGCCTCGACGTTCAGCGAAGCTTTTTTTGGTGCGCCTTTGGTTGTGATGCGGAAAGCGTGCCGAGGCGACTAGCGTATGCGCCTCCCTCACCCTTTGAGTCGGTCCGAGACCCGTTGTTGGTCTTTCGTCCAGCGTGTTCCTGTCGGCTTTCATGGCGTGCTCGACTGCCGGCGGATCACGATATGAAAAATGTTTCATTGCGTGAGGCGTGAGGGCCGGGTATACAAAAAGGCAGCGCCGATACCAACTGGATTGCAAGATGGACGCCCGCAGCAATGAGCTTTGACATCATTATTTTGAAGCCTACAGATCTGAGTGAAAACGATCTGTCTGCGGTTGAGGATGTGCTGGATATTGGATCCCTGAGGCCGTGATCACATTTCTGGAGCGCGTGTTCCCTGGATGCGCCCACGGTGCATTCTTGGATGGTGAGCGCTACGCGCTCGAGTCTGCTCAGAATGGAGATCCAGTGACCTCCATCCACCTTACTCTCAGATACGGCCGAGCCTGGTCTGGGGCGGCCTGTTCTGATTTCATGGACCGGCTCTCGAGGCTCTGCGAATTGCTCCAGTCAGTCGCTTTTGCGGTCTCCGATAACTCACGGATGCCACCTCCCTGCTAAGGATAGAGAATCGCGCCATCTGATCGCCAGCCCAGATTCACTTGGCCGCAATCGATGCCTGGAGCGCTGCAGCCAACGCGGCGTCGCCGTTGACCAACTCGGTCCACTGCAGTTCCACTCCCTTTCTCCGCCCCTTCAGCACGAGCTTGAGCCCGCTCGGGTCGATCGTCAGAGTGTACGTATCGTCGCCGACCTGCAGTTCTCTACGGATCGCTTTGTCGAGCGGGGTCATGTCCAGCTCCTGCTTGAAGGGGTGGGCGGGACGAAGGCGCCGGCGTTGGAGAACGCCTGCGATCTTGCCGGCGCACTCAGGCCGGGTAGGCGGGGAATCGCTCGCCGGGGTGGTGCTTCTTCCATTCGGTATGGGCGACGGTTCCTTCCCAGGCGAGGAACGCTGCGGGTGGGCGTCCACGTCCAGACCACGTCTCACCACTGAAGGGCAGCCAGAATCTGGGTGCCAGGGCTTCCTTTTGAGCCTTGGGGACCTTGGGAACCTTGGGGGCCTTGGCCTGTTTAGGCGCCTTCGGGCGAGCGCTCGCGCCGATCGCTTCGCGGATCCTGCGCTGCTGCGCTGGGCTGAAATCCTCGAAGTAAGCGTCCAGCAGCAGGCCTACGCGCTTGTACGCTTCCTTGGTCGCTGCACGGAGAAGTGCCTTTTCAGTTGCTGTTCCCGGCAGGATCGCGCCGGCAGGGACGTCCAGTGGCGATGCGGAGGGGGTGTTCGAGGGCTGGCGGGGCATGGGGGTCGCGTTGAGTGCAGAGCTGGCGCCAACGATACCAAATAGCGGGTCGATCACTTCTGATGGGTCCTGCTGGGCATCGCACGCCGTTCCCGATCCCGTGACAGGATCACAGTCAGCCGGCGTTGCCTCCGTATCGCCCCCTGCGACGCCCCGCATTCACTCTAGGCCCATGACGAAAGCAGACATCGGAAAGGCGCGCTGGGCGCGCGCACGGGCGGCCGCGTTGTGGCAGCAGGCCGACGCA
>Ga0160461_1000222_pt1 | contig 57032 bp, 59 predicted proteins | sample HID1975I_E6MG_FD_108266 | JGI IMG/M metagenome (GOLD analysis project Ga0160461, IMG submission 108266) | Enriched soil microbial communities from UW Madison campus, WI, USA - HID1975I_E6 MG | ecosystem: Environmental > Terrestrial > Soil > Unclassified | place: USA: Madison, Wisconsin...
GCCAAGCGCGGGACTTTGCCGGTGACGGCCCTAGAGTTCCGGTGCATCCATGCCTCCGTGAGTAGCCGGCTTGCCCAGCGCTGGTGCCAGAGTGAAGCGACGGCGCGCGTGCTGGTGGAGCGGGCTTTGCCTCTGAACTTTAAGCCGCGGGAAGCCGCACAAAGAGAATGCCAGTTCCGCGGCCCAACGCCTGAATTAAGCCGCGCCGCGAAGCGGTGTCGGCTTGAATGAATTGTTAGGCGCTACCGAGCAGCGCTCGTAACGTTGGTAGGCGCCGTCGTTAGTACTGACACCGATGGTGTCCGGATCTATGAGTTGGTAACTGGAGTCGCCAACGAGGGGTGTGTTGGGACGATAAGTGCCCGGCTCAAAGCAGCCGCCGGGACCGCAGAAGGAGACCGAGTACACCCCTGAACCAGCTGGTGCGATGACTAGACCAAAGCCCTCGTCGCAGTGGCCGTCGTCTGCCCAGAAGCCTGAGTATGGATGGCTCTCTGTGGGGGCTGCACTGGGTGGCTGACTAGGCGCGGGTTGCTCGGTTTGACCTGAGTTGCAGGCCTGCAGCAGCAACGCTGCAACACACAGGAACTTCCAATTAGCCACGCCCCCTCCTGTAGCGCCTAACGCTTGAATTAAGCCGCGCCGCGAAGCGGCGTCGGCTTGAATGAATTGTTAGGCGACCAGCGGCGCACTACGGCAGGAACAGCTAGCGCCACAAGGGCAGAGATAACAGCCCATGCCCCAATCATGCTTGTGAGCGAGTCTCCGGGCAACAACTCGCCACTTGAAGCAAACAGTGCACCCTGACCAAGGCTAAGCACTGTAACTACTCCGAGAAGCCACCGGGTGCGCAGATGGCGCACTGAGTTGCGGAAGATTAGGCAAGCGGGCAAATGGCCAAGCGACGAGCAGAGTAGTGCGAGCCCCGCAATAAACGCAGCGAGTTGGACGCTCCCGGCACATCCGAACTTTGGGTCGCAGTTGCCGCGAACGTAGACATCGACCGCCGCGTACCCCACAAGCGCGAGGAACAGCACGACTCCTGGCCCTAGTAATACTGCTCCAAATTGCCAGAACTGTTTCATGGACGCCTAACGCCTGAATTAAGCCGCGCCGCGAAGCGGCGTCGGCTTGAATGAATTGTTAGGCCGCACCCGCATGGAGTCTCGGCCGGATTTTTGCGAACTCTATGATCTTCAGTTGCCTGTCTAGCTCACCAATCTCTTCCAAAAAGGAGCGTAGATCAAACACTTCGGGAGTGGCGAAATTTTGGCCTTTATGATCTTCAGGATACCTGTGTCGTTGATCTAGCGTTGAGTGAAATTGATCTAACTCGCCTTGAAACAGGTCATCACTTTCAACGAGGGCAAAGTGCCCGGGAAAATTGAGGTGGAACTCATTGGATGGGTAGTGGGTGCGATACAGCTTCAGCAGACGAGCCAAGTTATGGCCCGGCAATGCTTTAGCTCCTGTAGCAACAAGTATGGATCCTTTCAAAAACAGCTCTAGACCTTGCCGGGCGAGATGGATAACAACCCTGCTTGATGAATACTGATTGGAAAAATCATCCTGCAACATCGAGTTGCAAAGGCAGCAACTAGCTTCGATGTATGCACGAGACAACCAGTAGCACCTATCCCAGGTAGGCATACCCGAGAATTCGCCTGAATTTGGCAGATACGACGATACTGACATGCGGCCTAACGCTTGAATTAAGCCGTGCCGCGAAGCGGCATCGGCTTGAATGAATTGTTAGGCGGCAACTCTGTGCCAAGACAGTTCAAGGCGCAACAGTCCCCAGAGAAATAGCCAGCCGATGTACTAAGACCGCACATGTCTGATGCCTAGAAAGCCTGCAATGACGAGGCAGGCCGCAAGTAGTGCCACAGGGATAGCGATCAACGGCTCCACCATGCCGCAGGAGACTTTGTTGAAGATGCAAAAGTGGCCGTTGGTGAAAAGCACGACGGACACCAAGAGCAGGAAGGCGCCCAATGCGATCGCTAGCTTGGATAACGTTGATTTTGCCATTGCCGTCTAACGCCTGAATTAAGCCGCGCCGCGAAGCGGCGTCGGCTTGAATGAATTGTTAGCGGGCATGCGCGCGCCAGTGAATTCCGTGCTGTCCGGAGCTATGCCAGCCCACCCAAGTTGCTGCGGATGAGAATGGCACGTCGCCCTTGCAGCGATAGAACTCATAAGCTTGCTCAAGCGAGTGAGGGTCCGGCCACCACTTATGAGAGAACCGCGGCGAGGGGATTTGCGTGTAGCTGACCGGTTGGCAGTCACTGGGAAGCTCCCAACTCTGCTGGGCGTCATAAATGAAGGTCAGCATGCTCTCATTTGTGTCGATGTCTTGCATCTCCCGGATTTCGGTTGCGCTTGAGGGAAGCCAAGCAGGAATCCAGCCTTTATCAACCGCACCGCTACGTTTCGCCTCTGCGAAGGAAGAATAGGAAGATTCCGGGCGCTCCCAAAAGCAGGCGGACATGGCTGCGGTGAGCGACAGTAAAACTACGAATCGACTGAAAGGATGATTCATGCCCGCTAACGCCTGAATTAAGCCGCGCCGCGAAGCGGCGTCGGCTTGAATGAATTGTTAGGCGCCGGTTTGCGCCGCTGACCACAGATCATTGAAGCTCTCCACAGAAATGCTTTGCAACTCATCTGGAGCGAACTGTTTGGTTGCCATATCTGGCCAGAACCCGGTGTTGCGATCATTCGGGGCGCAGAACAGAGGCTTGCCGGACGAGTCCAAACCAACCTCTCTTTGAGGCCAGCCCTGATCATCCAACTCTAGCGCCCATGACCGAACTTGGGGATAGAGAAATTCATTGTCCGGATTGGCGCGCGGCACGAAGAAGAGGATTGCCTTTAAGACACGCACGCGCCAGTCCGACATCATTTTGTCGCTGAAATCAGTAGCCTCGGTCGTAATGCCATAGTGCATGGTGCTAGCGCCTAACGCCTGAATTAAGCCGCGCCGCGAAGCGGCGTCGGCTTGAATGAATTGTTAGGGCCCATTGGGTGGCATGCCTGAAGCCCAGAGCCCAACCTTGAACGTTGCTCGGTCATCCGCTGGGGAAATGCCCAAGTCATTGCGAATCTCATAGAAGAGAGCAGACATGAACTGGTCATGGCGATCATTACTCCGAGGCTCATTGCTGATCTTGATTTCTTGCTGAAACGCCTGAAGCGCGGCAAGTACCGACTGTGGCGCCACAAGGTTGAGCTTGTTGCAAGCACGAGAAAAAGCACGCTGACCTTCTGGCGTTGCTTCACCTGAGATGATGCCACTCAGGCTGGCGACGAAATCTTTATAGTGCTCTAGTTTCTCTCTACGTAATTCGGCGTCTCGCTCCCGCTTTTTTGTCAGCCAATAGCTTGCCCCGGCGAGAATTATCGCGCCTGATGCAGCAATCAACGCAGTTGCGACTTCGCCTGGCATGGGCCCTAACTAGTATTCGACCCCAGAAGTGAGGCGTTGCACCGAGTATGCGGCGCAACGTCGGTTGCCGCCAAGAGGCATCTTTTGAAGGCGGATCAAAGACTTGTAATGGACCGGGAGCATATGGCGCAGGCGGTCTTCCATGCTATGCGGCAAGCGAGGGCACGCCGCATTATCAGGCGAAAACGCCATGTAACCCTTGGCAAGCCCGCGGCACTTGCTCCACATCCGCCGTGCGCCAGATGCTTCGAATTGCGGCTTCGCCACGGCAATACGCCGTGGCGTTGAGCATCACTCCGCTACGGCGGGCACCGGATCGGCAGGCTTGATGGCTTCGGGGCTGACCTTCTCGATCGAATGCCGCAGTTCGCGGCCGAGGATCACCTTGGCGTCCTTGGCCCAGTTGGCCAGGCGGTCGTCGAAGACGAGTTTGCTGTTGCCATCGAGTTTCACCAGGCCGAGTTCGCGGAGTTTCTGGATGAAACCGCGGAACAGGGATTTGTCGAAAAACTCGGGCGCGGCCGGGGCGTAGAGCAGCGACAGGCGCTGGGCGGCGAGCTGGCACAGGCTTTCGAGTTCGCCGGCGCCGAGGGTGCCGGGGCCGTTCTTGGCGAGTACGGAAATCGCGATGTAGTAACGCTCGAATGCCTGCTGCAGCGGGTGGCTCAGCGCGCGCAGGCGGAACACCTCGTCGGTCTGGCCGGCGTTGCGGGCATAGATGCCGTCGTCCTCGTCGCTGACGCGCTCCAGCAGCGCTTCGCGCTCGAAGGTTTCGAGCGTCAGCGCGATGCGCTGCGCGAAGGTGTCCTCGTCCCACGGCAGGTACAGCTCGGCCTGCAGGAACGGATACATCGTGCGGCCCAGGCGCAGCAGGGTGTGCCGGCTCATGCGCCGGTTGTGCAGGAAGCAGCACGCGATCCATGCCGATGCCGTGTAGAGGTGCAGCACGTTGTTGCGGAAGTAGGTCAGCAACACCGACTTCTCGTCGTCGACGCGAAACACGTCGCCAAGCGGATGCGTGACGCGTTCGAGTACGCCGATCTCCTCGCCGTGGGCGACGATCTCGCGCGGCGTGTGCGGCGTCACGGTCACCCGGTCCGAGTACGGCACGTCGACCAGTAGCTGCTTGGACAATGCGATCTGCGCGAGCAGGTCGGCCTCGCCCATCGCGTGCTTGGGTGTCGACAGCAGGGCCAGCGCCAGCAGGTTGATCGGATTGACGTCGGCGGCGCGGTTGATGTTGACGTTGATCTTCTGCGCGATGACGTCGACCGTGCGCGACAGCCACTCGGGCCGCTCGCTGTCGGCGACCGCATTGCCGTCCCAGCCGGTGGCGTGTTCGGCGAGCACGTCGGCCAGCGCGATCGGCTCGCCGAAGTTCACCACCACCTGGCCGTAGTTGGAGCGCAGCACCTGGGGAATGCTCCACAGCAGCTGCCAGATCGATTCCTTCTTCTTGCTCTTGCCCGACAGTTCGTCGAGATAGCTGTTGCCTTCCATCAGCTTCTCGTAGCCGACGTAGATCGGCTGGAACAGCACGGGGCGGCTCGGCTGGCGCAAGAAGGCGCGCAGGGTCATCGACACCATGCCGCCCTTGGGCGCGAGCAGGCGTCCGGTGCGCGAGCGGCCGCCTTCGACGAAATACTCGATCGAGTAACCGCCGGCGACGAGCTGGGCGACGTATTCGGCCAGCACGGTCGAATACAGCGCGTTGCCGCGGATCGAGCGGCGGATGAAGAACGCGCCGCCCTTGCGCAGGATCGTGCCGATGACCGGCAGGTTGAGGTTGATGCCGGCGACGATGTGCGGCGGCACGATGCCGCGGTTGTAGAGCAGGTAGCTCAGCAGCAGGTAATCCATGTGGCTGCGGTGGCTGGGCACGTAGACGATCTCGTGCCCGGGCGCGGCGGCCTTGAGGGTGTCGATGTGGTGCACCAGCACGCCGCGGAAGATGCGGTTCCACACCGTGGTCAGCAGATAGCTCGCCGAGCGCACCACCGGGTGCGAGTAGTCGGCGGCGATCTCGTAGGCGTAGGCGTGCGCCTTCTTCCACGCCTCCTCGGGCTGGCTGTTGTCGCGCCGCGCCTGGTCGGCGATCGCGTCCTTGACGGCCGGCGATGCCAGCACCTTGTCGACCAGCAGGCGGCGGGTCGAGAGATCCGGGCCAATGATCGCTTCGCGCACCCGGTTGAAATGGGTGCGCAGCACGCGCGAGAGCTTGCGCACCGTGCGCTCGGGGTCGAGGCCTTCGGCGAGCAGCGGGCGCACGTTCACCGGCTCGGCGAAGCGCACCAGGGTGTCGCGGCCGTTGAGCAGGATCGCCAGCAGGCGCCGGAAGCGGCCGACGATGGTCCAGTTCTCGGAGAACAGCACCGCGAACCAGCCGTTGTTCTTGTCCGGCGAGCGGCCGACGAAGATCGACACCGGCACGACCTGCACGTCGAGCATCTCGTCGCGGCGGTGCGCTTCGAGCAGGCGCGCCAGCGATTCGGAATGGGTCGCCTTGGACTGCGGCTGGCCGGTCGCCATCGCCAGCGCACCGCCGGCGTTGCGGCGCGACAGCGCCACGTAGGCGCGCTTGCGGCCGAGCGGATCGCCGGGCAGCGGCTGCAGCGGTGAGGGCAGGCCGGCCTCGCGGCAGGCGCGCTCCAGGATCAGCGCATTCGACAGGCCGTAGTCCTCGAGCACGTAACAGACCGGGCGGTGGTCGACGAGCGCCTGCGGCGCCTGCGGCTCCACCTTCAGTCCGATCCACGGCCGCATTAGCCGGCCGAGCAGACCGGCCCACCACGGACGACGCACGGCGCGGCGCGGCGGCGCCAGCGGCACCGGCAACGCGGCCGTCGCGGTGGCGGCGACCGTGGCCGCGTCGCCATGCGGCGCGTCGGCCGCAGGTCCCGGCGTCGTGTCCTCGACGGGCAGGGCGTCCGCGGCGGACGGGGGCGTTGCAGGCGGAGACGGGGCGTCGCCGGTCGCGGGCCGATCGGCCCGCGGGGCGTTGTCGCCGTCCGGGAACTGGAGGGTGGGTTGGTCAGGCATCGTCGGCATTATGCCCAAGCGCCGGGCCGGGACTGCAGGCGCGGCGGACCACTCAGGGCGTTCCCGGTGCCGGCGGCTCTGCCCGCGGCGGCGGCGCCGCGGCCTCGCGGGCGTGGCGCAGGAAGTCGCTGACGTACCAGCGGTCGTCGTGCCGTTCGACGGCGATCACGGCGTCCACCGGCCGTCCGGCCAGCAGGTAGCGCATGCGCACCCGCGCGGTGTCGCCGGTCTGGCTGTCCAGCGTGGCCTCCACACTGTCGAACGTCTGGTCCAGGTCCAGGCCGTAGGCGGCGAGGCGGCGCTTGCCGGCGGTCAGCAGCGGCGAGAGCCGGGTCAGGCCCGCCTGCATGCCGGCCGCGCCGAGGGCGGCATCGCTGCCGACGCCACTGTTGCGCGCGGCGGCCACCAGTGCCGCGATCGTGTCCCGTGCGCGGTCGCGGTCGGCCAGCGGCGCCGCGCCGGCCCATTCGCTGGCGGCCGCGACCAGCTGGGTGTAGTGCGCGCGCTCGTCCTCGCTGAAGTCGCCGCCCTGTTCCAGGTACTGGATGGCGAACCCGCCCAGCGCGACCGCGGCCGAGCGCATCTCGCGTTCGGCGCCGGCGAACTGCCGGTTGAAGGTCTGCAGCAACTCGCGTTCGGCCTGCGGCGCGTTCAGGGCCGCCAGCACCGCCGGCAGCTGCGCGGACAGCGGCAGTTCGTCGAGCGGCCAGCGCGTGCGGCCCTCGCGCCATGCCACTTCGAGCCCGGGCAGCAGGTCGGGTGTCGCCGCGTCCTGCGCGAACGCGGCCAGATCGCCGCTGCGCAGATGCGTCGTGAGCAGGGTCACCGCTTCGACCGGCGTGGCGGCGCCACGTGCCGGCGGCGCGTCGTCCGACCCGTCGCGCTGGCAGGCCGCCAGCCACAGCACCAGCGGCAACAGCAGCGTGGCGGTGCAGGCGCGGCGTCGGCGGCGAAGGCGAAGGGCGCCGGGCGAGCGGGCGGGGACGGACATGCGGTGGATTCCTGCGGAGCCTGACAGTGCATCTTGCAAGCCGGTCGATGACCGGACAAGCGCGCCCGTCAAAGGTCGCGCAGCACCCAGCCGTGCGGCGTGTCGGTGGCGCGGGCGTCGAGCGCGGCCTGGGCGATCTCGTCTGGGCTGCGGCCGGCCTTCCATGCGCTCGCGATCGCCGCCAGCCGCTCGCGCGTCGCGCGGGTATACGCGCCTTCCAGTTCGTTCTGCGCGTCGACGGCCAGTTTCTGCGGGTACAGCGTGCGGGCGTCCTCGGACTGGTTCAGCAGGGCGATCATCCGCGACAGGCTGGTCCGGAAGGTCTCCGCCGACAGCGCCGTGCGCTGGGTGCGCTGCAGGTGCCAGACGGTGAGGTATTCGACCGGGCCGAGCATGCGGCGTGGTGTGCCGCCGAAGAACTGCCCCGAAAAATCACTGGCCGACACCGGCGCCGTGCTGTCGGGCAGCCGGGTCGCGCCCCAGGAACTCAGCGCGCCGCCGGGCAGGTCCATGCGCCGCAGCGCGGTGCCGATCGTGTCGGCCAGCAGGCGTTGCGCGCGGGTGTCGTCGCTTTCCGCCACCACGCCCAGCAGGCGCAGGAACACCGGATACCGGTCCTCGCCGAGCCGGCGCACCAGGCGCTTGAGCACGGTCAGGCGGTACTCGGGATCGGCATGCGCGGCCAGCGTCGACACCATGCGGTCGGCGGCGGCGCGCAGGGCCTGCGCGGAAGGAGCGGCGTTCATCGTCGAAAGGCCAGTGTCGGGTGCGGCAGTCGCGGCGCCCGGACTTTAACCCAGCCGGTACTGCGACTCTGCCCGCCGGCCTCAGGCGAGCGCGTCGAGGATCGCGTCCGCGCCCTGATCGGCGGCCTGTGACAGATCGACCGCCGACAGGCGCGCTTCGAACGCGGCGTCGCCGGGCAACTGCCGGCTGCCGGCCGCCACGCCCTCCCAGGCCGCGACGTTGAGCACATCCTCACCCGGATCGGCCAGCGGGCCGCGTGGGGCATCCGCACGGCCACCATCCGCCGGCGCGAGTTCGGGACCCGGCTGCTGGCGCAGGTCGTCGAACGCGACGTGTCCGCCCAGCCGGTCGAGGCTGGCGGCACTGAAGCTGGCGTCGGAAGGAATGGTGCTCATCGGAACGTGGACCTGACACCCTTGGGGGAAGGTGGACCGCTTCTGCGGCGATGGCGGGACTGTAACGCCGGTGCCATGCAACGGCTATCTCGGGCTGTCCCTAGGGTGGGCCGGACGCCGCGCTGGGCAGGCGTCGCGGCTGAATCGCGGTTGGATGCGCCGCCACCCGGGCACGTCGCCTTCACCCCGATGTCCCGGTTCGCAGAGCGAACGGACGCCTCACGCACGCATGCTAGCCTCGAATCCGACGCGCGGCCTCGCGCGCATGCGATCGATCGGAGCGCCGATGGCCGAAGAGAACGAAGGCGCCGACAAGACCGAAAAACCGACCAGCAAGAAGCTCAAGGACGCGCGCAAGGACGGCAATGTCGCCAAGAGCCGCGAGCTGACCAGCACCGTGCTCATCATGGGCTGGCTGGCCGGTGGCTGGATGCTGATGGGCCACATGTTCCGGCGCATCGGTGGCCTGTTCGACCAGAGCCTGAGCGTGATGAACCAGCCGTTCGAAACCGCATTGCGGACGATCGGCCCGCTCGCCGCGCAGACCCTGCTCGCAGTGGTCCTGCCACTGCTGCTGCTCGCGGTGCTACTGGCGCTGATCGTCGAATTCCTGCAGGTCGGCCCGGTCGTCACGATGAAGAAGGTCACGCCGGACATCTCCAAGATGAACCCGGTCAGCGGCGTCAAGAAGATGTTCTCGATGGACAACCTCGTCGAGCTGATCAAGAGCGTGCTCAAGAGTGCGGCGCTGCTGACCATCGGCGGCTTCGTGCTGTGGGGCATGCTGCCGAACCTGCTGCAGCTGCCGTTCGCGCAGCCGGCCGCGATCGGCAGCGCCATCTGGCACGCACTCAAGTGGATCGGCATCTGGACGATCTTCGTCTTCTTCTTCGTCTCCGCGGTCGACGCCTCGTACCAGAAGTACTCCTACATCAAGAAGCTGCGCATGAGCCGGCGCGACATCAAGCAGGAGGTCAAGGAGAACGAGGGCGACCCCTACGTGAAGCAGCGTCGCAAGCAGTTGCACCAGGAATGGTCGCAGCAGAACATGCTCAATGCCGTCCGGGGCTCGAATGTCGTCGTGACCAATCCCACCCACATCGCCGTCGCGCTGCAGTACGAACAGGGCGACGACCTGCCGCTGGTCGTCGCGAAGGGCGAGGGCCATGTCGCCGAGGAGATCAAGCGCGTCGCCGAGGAAGCCGGCGTGCCGATCCTCGAGAACGTCCCGCTGGCGCGCGGGCTCAATGCGCGCGTCGAGATCGACGACTACATCAGCGACGATTTCTTCGAGGCCGTCGCCCAGGTGCTGTATTGGGCCGAGGGCGTACGGCTCGGCGAGCAGCGTCCCGAGCCGCCCGAGTTCGATCCGCCGCCGGAGATGCGCGAGGAGATCGGCTTGGCCGAGCCTGAGGCGTTGCCGCCACCGCTCGCGGACGATCCGTCGGTGGTCGCGCGGTTCGAGGATCCGCGGGATCCGATGCGGTAAGAAGTGTTGCGCGCTGGCGGCGCTGCTGTCGGCGCGCGCTTGCGCGAAGAAAGCGGGCGAAGTCCTCGCACGCAAGCGCTTCTTCAGTCGCCTGCCGACGCAATTGGTCGTTTCCGCGCTCGCTGGCATCCAGGCTGACGCACTTCGAAATCTTCAGTCCCGCGCAGGTGGGAACCCGGGCTGGTAGCTCACAGCCGTCATTCCCGCGCAGGCGGGAATCCAGGGACTTTGGCTGTTGGAGTTGGCTCGTCCTTCAGTCACGCCATTGGTGCGGCCTCGAGTGCGCAGACATGGTCGCGTCTCACCCAGTTGCCTGCGCCAACGGCCTCGCTTTGCGGCTCGATGGAAGATCACGAGCGCAAGCCGGATGACGCCAAAGCCGGAGCCGAAAGCAAAGTCCCTGGATTCCCGCCTGCGCGGGAATGACGGCTTCAAAGGGCATCGAGGAATGCTTCAAAAGCGACGGCGAAGCAGGCAACGGTCAGCCAGGAGCTGGACGTGCAAATCCCCCACATTCTTCCGTGGCGCGCGAATTCCGGACGGGTGTTTCGAGCCAATGTCTGCGCGATCTGGAACCAGAGTCAAGCGCCGAGCCCGAACCAGGATGTTGCCGCCCGTCCCTGGCCAAACATCCTTGGACCAAACGCCTACCTGGCATTGAACGCGTGCTTGAGCGCCTCGATCAATCCGCTGTTGTCGACCAGCCGCGTCATCACGATTTCCACGAACACGCCGATCATCAGCAGCAGGATCGCCGTCGCCAGCCAGGCCTTGATCGGCATCGTCAGCGCGAAGACGTTGAGTTGCGGGGCGTAGCGGTTGACCAGGCCGAACGACAGGTCGATGACGAGCAGGATCACCATCGCCGGGGCGGCGATCAGCAGCATCGCCGTCATCAGATAGCCGAACTGCCCGACGAACAGGGCCATCCCGCTCATTCGAAGATCCGGGAAGAAACTCATGACGGGCCAGACCGTGTAACTGGTCATCAGCAGGTCGAGGAACACGAGGAACGCGCCGCTGGCCATGAACAGGAACGTCGCGAACTGCGACAGGAACTCGCCGTGCAGCGAGGTCTGGTGGCCCTGGATCGGGTCGAAGATCTGCGCCATCGACATGCCGACCTGGGTGTCGATGATCACGCCCGCCGAGCTGATCGCCCAGAACACGATGCCGTAGCAGAAGCCGATCGAGATGCCGATGAAGGTTTCCTTGAGCACGATCGCCGACCAGTGCGCGGTGCCGGCGGCCTCGATCGGCGGGGCGCCGGCCAGCGCGATCGGGATCGCGACGATCGCCAGGCTCACCATGAAGCTGTTGCGCACCATCGCCGGCACGGTCTCGGTGGTCAGCAGCGGCAGCATCAGGAAGGCGCCGGCGACGCGCGGCAGCGTCAGCGCGAGCGCCAGCATCGGGTTCGTGCCGAAGTCCATCAGCGACGGACGAGGCCAGGAAAATCGATGAAGATGCGGTCGGCGAACACGTACAGCGTGCCGCCCATCAGCGAGGCCGTGACGAACAGCGTGATCACGACGGCCAGGAACTTCAGCGCGTAGGGAAACGTCTGTTCCTGCAGCTGGGTGGCCGCCTGCAGGAACGCGACGACCAGACCGATCAGCGCCGCCGCAGCGACCGGCGGCCCCGACAGCAGCAGCACCAGCCACAGCGCTTCCTTGGTGAACTCCAGCACGTCGCTCATGTGGTCACTCCGTAGGTGAGCACGAGGCCGTGCACGAGCTTCGCCCAGCCGTCGATCAGCACGAACAGCAGCAGCTTGAACGGCAACGAGACCGTCGTCGGCGACAGCATCATCATGCCGAGCGCGAGCAGGATGTTGGCGACCACCAGGTCGATGATCAGGAACGGCAGGAAGATCAGGAAGCCGATCTGGAACGCGGCGGTGAGTTCGCTGACGGTGAAGGCCGGCACGATGACGATGAAATCGTCGGGTGTCAGCCCGTCGCGGCGCTCGGGCGGCAGCATGCGCTGCACGCTGCGCAGGAAGAACGCGCGCTCCGAATCGCTGGAATGCTGGATCAGGAAGGTGCGCAGCGGTTCCTTGCCGGCGTCGATCATCAGCAGCATGCGGTTGGTGTCGAAGCTGCCGCTCGCGGCGGCCGGTGCGCCGCCGCTGCCGCCACCCGTGACCGTTTCGGCGAGACCGCGCGGCTGCGCGTCGGTCTCGTCCGCGCGCGGGTCGTTGCTTGAGCCGCCACGGACCGCGGCGAACATCGGATCGACCGCCTCGGGCGTGCCTTGCGCCTGCGCTTCGGCGGCGAGCGCGTCGGCGGCCGCAGGGCTGGTCGGCGCCGGGGCGGCATCGGGCGCGGCGGTCGGCGCTTCGGCGGCGGGGCGCACGTTGATCGGGCGGCCTTCGCGGACCGCCTGCTGCTGCGCGCGCGCATCGATCTGGCGTTGCACCGACGCCGGCGGCGGTCGCCCTTCCAGGCGCGCCTGCACCGCGGCGTTGACGTCCAGGATCACCGGGTACATCACATAGATCGACAGCACGATCGCCAGGCCGTTGATGACCACGTTCGGCGGCACCTGCTGCAGGCCGAGCGCGTTGCGCAGCAGGCTCAGCACCACGACGATCTTGGTGAACGAGGTGACCATCACCGCCACGAACGGGGCCAGCGCGAGGCTGACCACCGTCACCAGGACGAGGGCGGGCGAGAAGGTGCTGAAATCCATGCATCAGCTCCAGGACAGCAGGCGGACGCCCAGCGTATCGCCGACCGCGACCAGTTCGCCCTGTCCGGCGACGCGGCCGTTGGCGCGGATGGTGACGTTGGCGCCTTCGAGGTGCACCGGCAGCGCGAACACGTAGCCCGGTTGCAGGCCGGCGATGTCCGACAGGCGCAGTTCGACCTTGCCGACCTCGAATTCGATCTCCACCGGCAGGCGGCCGGACGGATCCTCGGCCGGCGGCGTGTCGTCGGTCTGCGGCGTCTCGGGTGCGTCGGTCTCGCTCATGCGGGGCATCTCCTGGTGGCGGGGGCGTGGGGTGGGCGGACCGTCGATGCGCCATCCGTCCGGTCCGGTCCGGACCGGCCAGCGCAGGCCGACGGCGTTGGCATGGAGTGGCGGCAGCTTGACGTGGCCGACGACGATCACGTCGCCGGGCCGCAGGCCGACGAGGTCGGATCGGGTCAACGGCGGCGCGGGGATGGCGATCGTCGCGACCGTGGGCAGCTGGCGCCAGTGCCCCGGATCGATCGGCGGCCGCGGGTCGGCATCGGTGCGCGCGAGCAGGGCCTGCAGCCACGTGGCCGGTGCGCGGAGTGCGCCGCCGACCGCGGCGCTGCCGTCGGCCGGCGCGAAGTCGAGATCGAGCCAGATAGCATCCCCCGGCGGCGGCGCGAGCGGTGCATCGGGCAGCGGCAGCAGCGAGGTGCCGAGCGCTTCGCTGACCTGCACCAGCGTGGTCTCGTGCGCGAGGCTCCAGGCCAGCACGCGCGCGCGGCCGCGCCGGTCCTGCCAGTGCAGGCCGTCGTCGTCGCTGCGCGGCGGCGACGTGAGGCGCAGACCGAGCCGCGTGCCGTCGGCGTCGAGTTCGAACACGCCCCCGTCGACGGTATCGACGGCCGGCGCGCGGCCGCCCCTAAGCCGCAGGGTGCCGGCCGGCGTGGTCCAGTGCCGGGTGCGCGCATGCAGGTCGCGCAGCGTGTCGGCCTGCGTGGGCGACAGGCGCGGCAGGCGTTCGCGCAGCGATGCGTACGACGCCGTGTACGCGCTCGTCGCAGCGGTCGCGTCAGCCATGGCCCAGTGCCACCTTCATCAGTTCGGGAAGGGAACGCACTCCGAGTTTGCTCATCATGTTGGCCCGATGCAGTTCGACGGTCTTGATGCTGATGCCGAGGATGTCAGCAATGATCTTGTTGGGTTTGCTGGCCACCACGAGGTCCAGCACCTGGCGCTCGCGCGGGCTCAGCTTGGCCAGCGCGGCGCCCTGCGGCGAGCCGGCCTGCGTGCGTTCGCGGCTGAGCGCGGTGCGGATCGCGTCGACGAGGGCGTCGTCGCTGAAGGGTTTTTCGAGGAAGTTCGACGCGCCCTTGCGCATCGCCTCGACCGCCAGCGGCACGTCGCCGTGCGCGGTGACGAACACCAGCGGCAGCGTCGAGCCGCGGCGCAGCAGTTCGTCCTGCAGCTGCAGGCCGCTCATTTCCGGCATCCGGATGTCCGACACCAGGCACTCGCCGTCGCCGTGGCGGGTGCTGTCGAACACGGTCAGGAACGCGGCGCCGGACGCGAACGCACGGACCTCGAAGCCCGCGGTCTCGAGCAGCCAGGCGGTCGAATCGCGGAAGCCGTCGTTGTCGTCGACGAGATAGACGCAGGTCGCGCTCATGCGTTCAGATCCTCCTGTCGGGCGTCGGCAGCGTGAATCCGAACACGCTGCCGCCGCCGTCCCTGGCCTCGAAGAACAGCCGGCCTTCGTGGTATTCGATGATCGAACGGCAGATCGCCAGGCCGATGCCCAGCCCGTCCGACTTGGTGGTGTAGAACGGCGAGAACAGCTGTTCGCTCTGCGCCTGGCTCAGGCCCGGGCCGCGGTCGCAGACGCGCACCTCGACGTCGCCGTCGAGGTTCACCCGCGCCTCGATCCGCAGGCCGCGCTGCGCGGCGGGCACTTCGCGCATCGCCTCGATCGCGTTCTTGACCAGGTTCAGCAGCACCTGCTCCACCATCACCCGGTCGGCGTAGACCGGCGGCAGGCGCGGCGCCAGCGCCAGCTCGACGCGCAACTGCAGGCGCTCCGCCTCCAGCCGCAGCAGTTCGAGCACGGTGTCGACGATCAGCGGCAGGTCCTGCGCGTCGCGCCGCGGCTCGCGCGCCCGCACGAACTCGCGGACCCGGGCGATCACCGCGCTGGCATGTTCGGCCTGCGTGCGCGCCGCCTGCAGGGCGCGTTCGACCTGCACCGGCCCGCCGGCCTGGTCGATCAGGCGCAGGCTGCCGTTGAGATAGTTCACGATCGCTGCCAGCGGCTGGTTGAGCTCGTGGGCGAGCGTCGCCGCCATCTCGCCGACCGACATCATCCGCGACGTGAACAGCAGTTTCTCCTGCTGCGACTTGTGCGAATCGAGCGTCTCGATGCGCTCGCTGATGTCGACCGCGGTCAACAGCGACAACGCGCGCCGGCCGCAATCGAGATCGCGCCAGTGCAGGGCGTACCAGCGGCCGCTGCCCGGCGCGCGGACTTCCTCGCCGCGCGCATCGCCGGTGAGTTCGCCGTAGAGCGTTGCCAGCAGCGCCTCGCGTTGCGCATGGCCCGGCAGCGTGCCGAGATCGGCGTCGAAGCGGCTGTTGCCCGACACCAGCGCGCCGGTGGCGCGGTCGAACGCGGCACACGCGAACGGCACTGCCTCGAGCACCTCGTCCAGTGCCCCGGGCGTCCCGGTGGCGGCCTGTCTGGGGGCGGCACGCGCGGGTGTCGCGCGGCGGGTTCCGTTCGACGGCGTCATGCGATGCGTGGCGCCGTTTGGCTGCTAACGTGGCCGCGCACCGCCGGGGTGTCCCTTTCGCGAGAACCCATGACCTGCGCCACCCGTCCGTCCCGCCTCCGCGAGCGCGCCCTGTGCGCCGGCCTGCTGCTCGTCGCCACGGCCTCAGCGCACGCCGCGAGCCCGGCCGCGCCAACGCCGAGCGATTCATTCGTCGGCGAATTGCTCGCCCTCGTGATTCCACTGGTCCTGATCATTGCGGGCCTGCTGTTCCTGCTGCGGCTGGTACGGCGGCGGTACGGATTGTCGGGCAACGATGCCCCGTTGTCGGTGCTGCAGATCCTTCCCGTCGGCCCCCGGGAACGTCTCGTCCTGGTGAAATCGCGCGCTGGCCGGGTATTCGCGATCGGGGTCGGTGCGCAATCGGTGACGTTCGTCACAGATCTCGATGCGGAAGATCTGCAGGCGCCTCCGTCAACGGACATTCCGGCCGCATCGCATTCACCACCCAATATCGACGGCTATCGTTAAGTTGCTGTGACGCTTGGGTTTTTATGCTGCGCGCATCGGCGGGGAACCGTTTTCACACCTGTTCCACACTTTCGCTGGAACCTCCTTGCAACATCGGATTGACCTGTCCATAACATAAGCCGACTATCGTAGAGCGGCACAATGTGACGCACGAGGGCAGGGGCAGATGCGCCGAATGGACACCGGAGTGTGTGGGACTGCCGTTGACGGCAGGTGTGCCTGCACGCGCGCCATCGGCGTCGTCGGCAGCGTTCCGGCGCATACGGCGGTGGTCTCGTGAAGGCCCTGTTCGCCACGCTGACCGGCACGCCCGCCGGCGCCGCGCCCCGGGTCAGGCTGGGCTACAGCGACGTCGTCCTGGCATTCGCCGCGGTCACGATCATCAGCGTGATGATCCTGCCGCTGCCGCTGGTGATCATCGACACGCTCGTCGCGATCAACATCTCGATCGGCTTCGGCCTGCTGCTGCTGGGCATCTACATCCCGACGCCGGTCGCGTTCTCCAGCTTCCCCAGCGTGTTGCTGCTGACCACGCTGTTCCGGCTCGCGATCTCGATCGCGATCACCCGCTCGATCCTGCTGCACGCCGAGGGCGGCCACATCGTCGAGACGTTCGGCACGCTGGTTGCCGGCGGCAACCTCGTCGTCGGCATGGTGGTGTTCCTGATCATCACCGTCGTGCAGTTCATCGTCATCGCCAAGGGCGCCGAGCGCGTCGCCGAGGTCGCCGCGCGCTTCACCCTCGACGCGATGCCCGGCAAGCAGCTGTCGATCGACTCCGACCTGCGCGCCGGCCTGATCGACAAGGACGAGGCCCGCCGCAAGCGCCGCCTGCTCGAGACCGAGAGCCAGCTGCACGGTTCGCTCGACGGCGCGATGAAGTTCGTCAAGGGCGACGCGATCGCCGGCATCGTCATCATCTTGATCAACCTGCTCGGCGGCCTGGCGATCGGCGTGCTGCAGCGGGGCATGCCGCTGGCCGAGGCGACGCGCGTCTACAGCATCCTGACGATCGGCGACGGCCTGGTCTCGCAGATCCCGGCGATCCTCGCGACGATCGCCGCCGGCCTGGTCGTCACCCGCACCACCGGCGAGATCGACGACCGCCATCTGGGCGATGCGATCACCCGCCAGGTGTCCGGCCAGCCGCGCGTGATCCTGATCACCGGCATCCTCGCGCTGTTGATGACCCTGGTGCCCGGGTTCCCGTGGCCGGTCTTCCTGGTGCTCGGTCTCGGCCTGCTGACCTTCAGCGCGTACCACTATCGCCACCAGTTCGAAGGCCTGCGCCGCGTGTTCCGGGTCACCGACGAGGAGATCGTCGCCGACGCGCAGTCGAGCGTCCCGCACGATGATCTGGCGCCGCCCGCGCCGCTGCAGCTGCAGGTCTCGCCGCTGCTGGCGCAATCGCTCGGCGCGCACAATCTCGAGGCGCGCGTGGTCGAGACCGCGCAGCGTCTGCGGGAGGAATACGGCGTGCCGGTGCCGGTGCCGTCGCTGCGCATCGTACCGACCCTCGCCGAGGACGAGTACCGCCTGACCGCGTTCGGTGCGCGCATCGCGTCCGGCCGCCTGCGCAGCGACGCGGTGCTGCAGCCGCAGCCCGCGATCGCGGCGAACGCCAGCAGGCTGCCGGGCTTCTATCCGGCCGTCGTCGCAGGCGAATGGGTGCAGGGCGGCGACGGCACGCAGGCGCCGCTGGAGGTGCTCGGCGCGCATGCATCGGCCGCGATCCGACGTCGCATGGGCGGCTTCCTCGGCATCCAGGAAACCTCGAACCTGTTCGCGAAGATGCAGCGCGACTATCCCGATCTGGTCAAGGAAATGCTGCGCGTGGTCGCGCCGCAGCGCGTGGCCGACGTGTTGCGCCGGCTTTCGGAAGAAGGCGTGCCGGTGCGCAACCTGCGCGATGCGTTCGAGGCGATCACCGATGTCGGTGGCCGCGAGAAGGACGTGGTGCTGCTGACCGAATACGTGCGCGTCGCGCTCAAGCGGGAAATCGCCGACCGGTATTCGGACGACGAGCGCACCCTGCACGTGCTGTTGATCCATCCAGAACTCGAGGACAAGCTGCGGCAGTCGGTCCGCGTGGCGGGCGGTGCCAGTCAGCTTGCGATCTCCCCGGAACTGGCCGGGCGCCTGGGCAACGAGGTGCGCGCGCACCTGGGCCGACAGGCGCCGGGCGTCAAGCCGGTCCTGCTGTGTTCGCTGGACGTGCGCAGGCATCTGCGCAAGCTCATGGAGGTCGATTTCTTCGATCTTCCGGTGCTGTCGTACCAGGAACTGGCACCGGACCTGCGCATCGTGCAGGCGGGGCAGATCAATGCATGACCGAGTCGCTTCATTCCGATGCGTGCGCGCCGTTTCCGCCGTTCCTCCGGCGGCAGGCGGGGTGCAGGCGATGAGAGGACCGACATGACCGAACGCAACGACACCCAGGCGCACAACGTGCTGCGCATCGTCGATGGCCTGCATGCCGGCGCCAGCCGGATCCTCGCCGACGAAGAAATGATCCTGGTCGGCAGCGGCGAGGATTGCGACATCGTGCTCGCCGACGACGCCGTCGCCGCGCACCACGCCCTGATCAGCCTGGTCGGCGGCCGTTTCCTGGTCCGCGCGCTCGATGCGCCGGTCAAGGTCGGCGCCCAGGACATCCATCCCGGCGATCCGGTCGAACTGTCGGCCGTGCAGCAGGTGCGGATCGGCGAGGCGGTGATCGCCTTCGGGCGCGAGAACGACCCGGCGTGGGACGAGTTCGTCACCGTGTTCGCGCCCAATGACGAAGAGCAGGCGCCGCGCACCGGCTTCGTGCGCAGGCTGCCGTGGATCGCAGGCATCGCGGCGTTGTCGCTCGCGTCGCTGGCGATCTTCGCGGCCGTGCTGCCCGCACCCGACCAGGGGCCCGACCAGCGCGAACGCCTGACGGCGTTGCTGCAGGAGCATCGCGTCGCCAACGTGCAGATCACCGATGGTGCGAAGGGCGGCGCGACCGTGACCGGCGCCGTCGACGACAGCGCCACGCTCGAACGCCTGCGCAACCAGGTGCGCGCCGAGAACATCGACGCCACGCTGCAGATCCGCACCGGCGAACACATCGCGAGCGATGTCGCCGAGATGTTCCGCGGCCAGTCGATTCCGGTGCGGGCGCGCTATGTCGGCAACGGCGACGTCGAAGTGGTCGGCGAGTTCAAGGACGGCGCCGAGATCGAGCGGCTGGCGCAGTCGCGTGCGGTCGCCGACATTCCCGGCGTGCAGCGCATCCTGCCGCGCACGCCGAGCGGCCTGCTGGCGCAGGGCGAGGTCGAACAGCCGCAGGCGCCGCCCGAGGCCCATATCGTCCAGATCGTGCGCGGCGAGAACCCGCATCTGCTGGCGTCCGACGGCCGTCGCTTCGCGCCGGGCGAGAAGATTCCGGGCAAGGGCGAACTGGTGGCCATCGGCGAGTTCGCGCACGTGCTCGCGCCGGACGGCACCACGATCAGGATCATCCCGGGTCCGCCGCCGGCGCCCGAGGACGCCGCGGACACCGAAGCCGCCGCGACAGGGGCCGCGGGTGATCCCCGTTTCGCCGCCGTCGTCGCGAACGTCAATGCCGGCGACCGCGTCGCCAGGGCGCAGCCCGCCGGCGTCGACGCTGCACCGTCGGCCACCACCGGCCATTGAGTCTCCGCATACCCGTCACCGCACGATTCCGCAGCATTCCATCGTCAGACAGTCGCAAGGAGTAGTTCGTATGACCACGATTTCCAACGACCAGATCGGTAACTTCATCGGCCGCGCGTCGATGCACAACGACAACGGCGTCCGCAATGGCGGCAAGACCGGCGGCGCGAGTTCGTCGAGCTGGTACGAAGCGATGTCGCGCGCGTGGGGCCAGACACTCGACCAGCAGGCCACCAAGATCACCAACCTGTCCAACGTGATCGGCCAGGGCGGCGACCAGCCGTCGAACGTGGTCCAGCTGACCGCCGAGAGCCTGCGCATGCAGTTCCTGTCCAACAACGCCTCGACCTCGCAGAACAGCGTCGGCCAGGCGCTCGAAACGCTGGGCCGCAAGCAGTAAGCGACGCCCGCAGACAACAGCCGCAAGGAGAAGATCATGGTCGACGCGATCCAGGCCGCGGGGCTCGAAGCCGCGGCACAGGGGGCATCGGGTGCAGGCGCACATCAGCCGGTGGCCGCCGCGTACGAGGTCGGACAGTTCGCACAGGCGATGGACCGCGCAGGCACGGGTGCCGCCGCCGCGGCGAATGCGCCCAAGGACGTCGCCAGCGTGGGGGCGTCGGAACCGTCGGAGGGTGTCCGCATGCTGATGTCGGCGATGGACAACCTCAACGGCGGTGCATCGAGCATCCAGGACCTCGCCAAGACGATGACCCAGAACGCCGGCGAACTCACGCCGGGCCAGGTCATCGAGATGACGATGAAATCGCACCACTTCCTGTTCCAGTGCGAGATGACCTCGAACGTCGCCAACCGGACGTCCGACGGCATCCAGCAGCTGTTCCGCCAGCAGTCCTGATCGAGAGGTGACCGGCATGCGCGTTTTCGAAAACGGCGTATCCAGACGATGGTCCGCGTGGATGGGCCTGCTGCTCGCCTGCCTGCTGCTGGCCGGCTGCGGGGGCACCGCGCTCTACAGTGCCGTCGACGAGCGCCAGGCCAACGAGATGATGGGCGCGCTGATCGGCTCGGGCATCCAGGCGCAGAAGAAGCCGTCGACGAGCAAGGTGGGCTGGGACGTGTTCGTCTCCGAGGGCGACATCCCGCAGGCGATGGCCGTGCTGGGTTCGCGCGGCCTGCCGCGGCAGAACTACCAGAACCTCGGCGACATCTTCAAGAAGGAGGGCTTCGCGTCGTCGGCGACCGACGAGCGTGGCCGCTACCTGCACGCGTTGCAGCAGGAGATCACCCAGACGCTGACGATGCTGCCCGGTGTCGCGCAGGCGCGCGTGCATCTCGCACTGCCCGAACGCGATCCGCTCGGCGGCTCGAACGGCAAGACCTCGGCTGCGGTGTGGATCTTCGAGCAGCCCGGCGCCAACGTCCGCGACCGCGAGGCCGACATCAAGATCGTCGTCAAGGACGGCGTCGAAGGCCTGACCGACATCAACCAGGTGTCGGTGAAGTTCGTCTCGATGCCCGCGCCGCCGGAAGCCGCGTCGTCGACCGGTGCCGCGATGGCGCTGTCGGCGGTGAGCCCGATGGCGATCGTCATCGCCGCGCTGGTGGTCGCGCTGCTGGCCGTCGCGTTCACCTTCGCCGGTCGACTCAAGGCCCGCCGGCCCGCGGCCGCGGAGAAGGCGCCGCCGGCACGCTGGCAGGGCTGACCGGTGTCGCTGGATGCGCTGCTCGCCGAGGTCGATCCGCGCTGGCACGGCGCGGGCGACGACGGGCTGGACGAGGCGCTGCTGCAACGCGCCCGGACCAGCCGTCTCGGGCGCCGGCTGCTCGCCGGCGCGCTGGCGGACGGTCCCGCCGCGCATCTGCTGGCGCCGTCGCCGGAAGGATTCGCCGCCCTCGTCGCGCGCTGGAACCGCGCCCGGCTGACGGCCCTGCATCGCGATCTCGGCGTGCTGGCCCATGCACCGGCGATCCGCGCCGAGGTGGGGCGTGACGCCGTCAGGCGGATCAAGGCCGCGCTCGCCAGCAGCTATCTGCTGGCGCTCGACCGCAGCGTCTGGGACGCCAAGGTCGATCCGGCGCTGCAGGGCAGGCTCGCGTCCACGCTCGCCGCGGCGCTCGCGGCCGGCGATGCCTTCGGACCGCGGCTGGCCGAGGCGCTCGAACTGCAGGGGCGCGCCGAACTGCAGGCCTGGGCGCGCCAGCGCGAACCGGCGCTCGCCGACTGGGCGCGGCTGCTGTATCCGCCGGGCGAGCTGCCGCCGGCGCACCTGCCGGAAAAACCGCTGCTCGTCGTCCATACGCATCACCAGAACCGCGCCGTCGCCGCCTGAGCCATTCGTTTTTCCCGGAGCCCGCATGCCGACCCCCGACGCCGCATCCGCCGCCCCCACCCGACGCGCATCCGGCGCCGCCGTGGTGTTCGACCGGCGCGAGTTCCGTCGCGGGGTGTCCGCGCCGATCGTCCGCGCCGCGGAATGGCAGTCGCTGGGCGAGCTCGACACGCTGCTCGCCCGCGTCAACGCGCTCTACGACGAGGCCCAGGCCGAGGTGCAGAAGGCGCGCGAGCAGGGATACGCGGACGGATTCGCCGAAGGCCTGGAGCGGGTGAAGCAGCAGATGACCGAGCAGCTGGCCTCGCTCAACGAACGCCGCGCCCGCGTGCTCGGCGACGCCGTGGGCCGGATCGGCGATCTCGCCTGCGCGATCGTCGCGCGCATCGCGCCGGACTTCGATGCCGCGCAGGTCGTGCCGCCGCTGGTCATGCGCGCTGTCGAATCCGCCCAGGCCGAACAGTTCCTGATGATCCGCGTGCATCCCGATGCGCGCGAGGGCGTCGCCCAGGGGCTGGGTGCGGTGCGCCAGGCGCATCCCGGTGTCGGCGTGATCGAACTCGTCGACGACGAGAGCCTGGATCCGCTGAGCTGTGTCGTCGTTTCGGAAGCCGGCGAAGTGCGCGCCGGCGTTAGCCAGCAGATCGAAGCGATCCGGACCGCGCTGGCGCAGGCGAGCGCGGTGGCCAGCGCATGAATCCCGAGCCCGCCCTGTCCCTGCTCGACGACCTCGGCGCCAGCGCCGTCGTCCGCGATCCGCTGCTGCATGCGCTCGGACAGGTGCAGGCCATCGAGCGCGTGGGACGCGTCAGCGAGGCCTACGGCACGCTGATCAAGGCGACCGGCCTGCGCGCGGCGATCGGCGAGCTCTGCTACCTGCGCAACCCCGGCGACAGCGGCTTCGAACTCGCGGCCGAGGTGGTCGGTGTCGCGCGCCAGCACACGCTGCTGACACCGCTGGGACCCCTCGACGGCATCGCCTCGACGACCGAGGTCTACGCGACCGGCAAGCAGGCCTCGATCCCGGTGGGCGAAGGCCTGCTCGGGCGCGTGCTCGATGCCCACGGTGCGCCGATCGACGGCAAGGGCTCGCTGGGCGCGACCGTCGACGGCCCGATCTACGCGCCATCGCCCAATCCGCTGTCGCGCAAGCTGATCGACCGCCCGTTCTCGACCGGCGTGCGCGCGATCGATGCGGTGATGACCGCGGGCGAGGGCCAGCGCATCGGCATCTTCGCCGTCGCCGGCGGCGGCAAGAGCACCCTGCTGGGCATGCTGGCCCGCGGCGGCGATGCCGAGGTCAACGTCATCGTGCTGGTCGGCGAACGTGGCCGCGAGGTCAACGAATTCATCAGCGACAACCTCGGCGCCGAAGGACTCGCCAGATCGGTCGTCGTCGTCGCGACGTCCGACCGGCCGGCGCTCGAGCGCTCGCGCGCGGCGTGGGTCGGCACGGCGATCGCCGAACATTTCCGCGACCAGGGCAAGCGGGTGCTGCTGCTGGTCGACTCGGTCACGCGTTTCGCGCGCGCGCTGCGTGACGTGGGGCTGGCGATCGGCGAGCCGCCGGCGCGTCGCGGCTTTCCGCCGTCGGTGTTCAGCGAGATGCCGAAGCTGTTCGAGCGCGCGGGCAACAACGACCGGGGCTCGATCACCGCGTTCTACACCGTGCTCGCGGAAGACGAGGACGGCGGTGACCCGATCGTCGAGGAAGTGCGCTCGATTCTCGACGGCCACATCGTGCTGTCGCGCAAGCTCGCCGCCGCCTACCACTATCCCGCGATCGACGTGCTGACCAGCCTCAGCCGCACGATGCCGCGCGTCGTCGACAAGCCGCATCTGCGCGCGGCGGGACAGCTGCGTAAATACCTCGCCAAGCACCAGGACATCGAACTGCTGCTGCAGCTGGGCGAGTACAAGCGCGGCACCGATCCCGATGCCGACGTCGCGATCGAGAAGATCGGGCCGATCCGTGCGCTGCTGCAGCAGTCCGAACACGAACTCGTGCCGTTCGAGACCTCGTCCGGCGCGTTGCGGAAGCTGTTCGGATGAAACGCTATCCGCTCCAGACGCTGCTGCAGCTGCGCGAACACCGCACCGAGGCGGCGCGCCTGGTGGTGCTGGAGAAACAGCGCGCACTGCAGCAGTGCATCGAAGCGTGTACGCGGGTGCAGAACGAGCTGTCGGGTCTGGAGCGCGACCGCGGCGTGCATCGCGCGCGCCTGCTCGATCCACCGCCGTCCGGTGTGCCGTGGCCGGCCGCGCTGACCCAGCGCGAAGCGCATATCGATCTGCTCGGCGAGCAGATCGTCGGCGCGCAGCAGCGGTTGTCGAAGGCGCAGGAGGCGGTGCGCCAGGCCGAAGCCGCGGTGCAGGACGCGCGCGATGCGTTCTTCCGCGCCAAGGGCCGGCAGGACGCGCTGGAGAAGCGCCGCGACCTGTGGAAACGCGAACAGCGCGGCCTGTTCGAACGGCAGGAAGAAGCGACCAACGAAGACCTGATGCAGGCGCGCTACATGGCGCGGCAGCAGTAGGCACGGACACGAGGAGACGACGATGAGCGTACAGCGCAACGATTCCGCGTCCCGGCCGCCCGACCAGGCCGCGCGCAACCGCCAGGTCGACCGCGAAGCCAAGGCCGACACCAAGGAGGCGCCGCCGCGCGAACGTGTCGACCAGTTCCGCTCGATGCTGGAACAGGCACGTGGCGGGATGGCGGGCCTGCAGGGCGAATCCGAGCTGGCCGGCGGCGTGCCGCAGGGCGAGGGCGACCTGCAGGAAGGCGAGATGGCGGAACTCGCCAGCCGGCAGGAAGCCTTCAAGGCGCGCCAGTCCCTGTCGGACGTGGTCGATGCGCGCACGTTCCGCCAGCAGCACGAACACGGGTTCGGCGCGCAGCATGCGCCGGGCATGGAATCGGCCGCGATGCTGCAGGCGCAGATGGCGCTGCGCGATGGCGCGCCCGCGGCCGCACCGGCCGCGGCTGCGTCCAATGCCGGCCAGCTGTTCGACCTGATGGAGAAGCACGTGCGGCAGATGGCGGTGCACGACGCCCGCGATCCCGGCGGCGACGGACAGGTGCTGCTGCGCATGGCCGACGCCACGCTGCCCGGCACCGACCTGCTGCTGAGCAGAAGCGCGGATGGCTGGGTGCTGCGCGCCGACAGCCGCTCGCGCGAAAGCTTCGATGCGATCCGCGAGGCCGGCCCGCAGCTGGCCAGGCGTTTCGCCGAACAGAACCTCGGCACGCTGACGATCGAGCCGCATTACCACGGCTGAGCGTTCGCTCTCAGCCGCGCGCCGGCCCCGCATCACGCGCGCTGGTGCGTCGCGGCCGCAGGCCGCGCCAGTCGTCGCGCGCCAGCCGGAAACGCCGCGCCGGATTGCCGAACTGCGTCCCGGCGCCGGTTTCCTCGAACCCCAGGCGCCGCAACAACGGCGGCACCGAACGGTTGTCGGGCGCGCATTGCGCGATCAGTGCCGGCAATTGCAGCGTTTCGAACGCATGCGCGCACAGGGCCGCGCCGCCCTCGATCGCATACCCGCGGCCCCAGGCCGACGGCAGCAGGCGCACGCCGATCGCGACATCGCCGGCGTCGCCGCTGGGCGTCAGTGAGAACAGGCCGATGAAGCGACCCGCGCGATCCCGCGTATGCCACAGCCCGAGTCCCGGCCGTTCGCGATAGAGCTTGTTGGCCCAGACCACGAGACCCATCGCATCGTCGAGCGTGGCGATCGGGTCGTCGAGCAGCAGGCGCGTCACGCGTTCCTCGCGGCCCAGTTGCAGCAGGTCGATCACGTGCCGGAACGCGAACCCGTGCAGCCGCAGCCGCCGCGACCGCAACTGCTCGTCGGTGGAGTAATCGCGGCCGTCCTCGGGCAGGTCGTCGCGGGAGAACGATGGCGGCGCCGGATCCCCGGCACCGGCGGGCGTGGACGGAGGCGTCTGCATGGCGCCGTTATAGCGCGCCCGACCGCGGTTCCGGGCGCAGGCATCGCTAGGGCGGACCCTAGATGGGGTACGACCTAGCTGTCGCGGCGACGGCTTGGGCGGACACTGATCCCGCAGTCGCGCACGTCCGTTCCAACCACGACGCAGTCGCGCACGAATCCAAGCGTTGTCTTTTCTTTTCAATCCAAAGGAGTTCCACCATGTCCAGCGACGTCTTCTCCGGCATCGGCTCCCTGATCGGCACCGCGTTCGGCGGTCCCCTCGGCAGCATCATCGGCAATCTCCTCGGCGACCTCGTCGGTCAGCTGTTCGACTCGGCCCTCAGCGGCCTGTTCGACGGTCTGGGCCTGCCGCAGTCGGCGCAGGACGCCGTCAGCGAAGGGTTCAAGGGCGGCTTCAACTTCAGCTTCAACATCGGCGGCAAGTAAGCCATGCCGCACGACCAGCAGGCCCAGCGTCAGGCATGGATCGACGGTCTCGCCCAGCTCCGGCAGCAGGGTGCGATCGATGCGGATGATGAGAACACCCTCATCCGGCACATGGACGAACGTCTGGACGCGGTGCAGGTCGAGCTCAAGGCACTCGTGCCCGAGTACGAACAGCGCACCGAGCGCGATGGCCGGGACGCCGCCGATGCCTGGCTGGCCGAGCGTTCACGGGAGATGGGCGAGCGCGAAGGTGCGGATGCGCGGCGGATGGTCGACTCGTTGACCGCCGCGCGAAGCCAGGCCTGAGCGATCCGTTTTTGCTCCACCGTATGACGGGGCCGCGGAAACGCGGCCCCGTCTGCGTTCCGGCGATGGTGGAATCCCGCGGGACGTGTCTGCCGATCCCGCCATGCATGCACTAGGGGCGTACCTAGATGCACCCCGTCGACCGGGACGGCATGATCGGGGGCCGGCGCATATGACGCGATCGTCATACGTGATCGATCTAATCTGGCGTCTGCCGTCGTCGAACCGCGCATGCGGCACGATCTGCAGCCGCCCATTCAAGAGGAGTCGCCCGCCATGTCAGCCGCATCTTCCCAGGACACCGACTTCGCCGCACTGCGGGCGGCGCTGCTGAGCAGGTTCGAGGCCGAGTTGCGGGAGCAGCGCGACATCGACGCCGCGAGCCGCGAGAGCATGCTGGCGCGGATGGACGAGGCGCTCCAGCAGCAGGGACAGGCACAAGGCGATGCGTCCGCCGGTGACGTCCGCGCGGAGGTCACCGAAGCGATCCAGATGTTGAACCAGCACGGTCTGCTCGACAGCGCCGGCGGCGATGAGGTGGAGCGTGCGTTCACCCAGGTCTACAGCGTGTTCGAGAACGACGCGGTCAACCGTGCGCTCGAGTTCGCGCGCATCTCCCGCGAGCAGGGCGAGGACGCCGCGCGCGCCTGGCTGGCGCTGAATGCGGCGCCGGCTTCAGCTGCCTAGGGTACGCCCCAGCTGTCGGCCCGATGGGCCGGCATGCATGATCTAGCCATGGACGCATGCCGTCCCCTCCGATTCCCTTCAACCACGTATGGAGTCATCCCAATGGTCAATGTAGACGTCAATATCTCGGTCGGCAGCACCGGCCTGAACGCGACCAAGGAGTCGGGCGGCGGTGGCGAGTCCTGGCTGGTCGCGATGGCGAAGGCCCTCGGTACGATGCTCGGCGAGAAGGCCGGCAAGATGGTCGAAACCTCGAAGGAGATGGAGAAGTACTCCGGCTCCGACAGCAAGCAGGACGCACAGAAGTTCAGCGAACTGCAGACCAAGTTCCAGGCGGAGTCGCAGATGTTCAGCATGCTGTCGAACACGATCTCGACCGCGCTGAAGTCGATCGGTGAAGGCCTGACCGCCAACGCGCGCAAGCAGTAAGCGCACCGGCGGCACGGAAAAGGCGGGCAGATGCCCGCCTTTTCTTTGCGGGATGTTCGAGGTGCCGAATCAGCGAAAATGGCCAGCGAACGTCGTCGATCCACCGGATTGGATGTGGCTTCACTTCGATCCAACATCGTGTCGACACATCGATTGCAGATGGCCCGCTAGCTTCGGCGTTCGTGCCGGCATGCGGAGGAAGAGAGCCATGACGAAGACCATGATGCTTGCGCTGCCGATCCTGGCGGCGTGCGCCGCAGTCGCGACCGCGCCTGCGCTCGCGCAATGGGATCCGGGTGCGACGCAGCAGCTGGGGATGGGGCACGGCCAGAACGCGATGTCGCAGTCGGCGCTCCGCAACGCGGCCGACCTGGGCGAGGCCTCGGATCGCCCGATCCGCGGATATGCCGGCAGCGGCATGAGCCGTCGTGAGCGCCTGCTCGCACTCGAGACGGAATACAGGCAGCGCGTGGCGCGCGATGGCGTGGAAAGCGCGAAGGCCTGGGCGTTCGAGACGGGGCGCCGGGATGCGCTTTCCCGATGAGGCCGCCGCCCGCGTGTACCGGCCGGGCGCCGTGATGCGCCCGTACAGGGGGCTGCTGGTCGTCGCCCTGCTCGTCGTGGGGTGTTCGGCCGACAGCGATGCCCGCGACGGCGAAGCACCCGCCGGCGGCGCGCGGCCCGAGGCCAGCACTCCGGAATTCCTCGAGGCCTACGAGGCGGGTTTCCAGCGCGGCATCGCCGACGGCAAGTCGCAGCCAGGCGACGACGTTGCGGTTGCGCAACCGGCCGATCGCGACTTCGCCGCGCGATGGGATGCACTCAGCGGACTGGCGGTGCCCGACGTGGATGCCTACGTGCGCTCGGGCGCTGCGGACGAGTGGCTGGACCGGCGCTACCGGTCGCTCGGATTCGCCGCCCGCGATCTCGACTCGGCCAATGCGTTGCTGTTCCTCGCGAACTGGGAGGCCTTCACCGGCCTGGCCGCCACTCCGGCGCAGGCCGCGGGCGTCCGCCGCCAGATCGCGATGCATGCGGGCGGTGTCCGATCGCAGGAGACGTCGCCCGAGCTCGAACTGCGCCGCCGGGTCTACGAGCTGATGGCGGCCACGCTGACGCGCGAGAACGCACGGGTGCGCGCGGCAGCGGACGAGACGCAGGTCGCCGCCTTCGCCGCCACGGTCCGCAGCGACTTCGAACGCCTGTCGAACAACGATCTTGCGGGTTTCGCGCTCACCGCCGAGGGCTTCCAGGAGCGTTGAGCACATCGAGGAGAGTCGCCATGAGAACCGCATTACCGGGTCGTGCATCGATCGTCCATTGGGCGAGTGCATGGTTGATCGCCGTGCTGCTCGCGGGCGGGGCACACGCAGCCGATGGTGACGCCGCGGTGCGGCGCGCCCTGCAGCAGGCGATCGCGCGGCCGGCGCCGGCGCAGGTCGATGCGCGGGCGGTGGACACCCTGGCGTTCCGCCGCGATCCGGCGGTCAGCGCACGCGTGCAGCAGGAGACGATCCGTGCGTTCGGGCGCAATCCGCAGCAGGTGGCCGACCTGGAGAAGGTCATCGGCTCGGGCGAGATGCTGCGCGAGTTCGACAGGATCCTGCGGCGTTACGGCTACGACCCGACCAATCTCGGCGACGTGCTGGCCGCGCATCTGCTGATTTCCTGGGAAGTGGTCAACGACCGGGATTCGCGCCAGTCGCCGGCCGGCCAGCGTGCGGTGCGGCGGCAGCTGATCGGACCCCTCGCAGCCGTGCCCGAAGTCGCGGCGATGTCGGATGCGGCCAAGCAGGCGCAGGCCGAACGCACCGCCTACCTCACGATGGTCTCGGCGCTGACCTACCAGACGCTGAAGCGCGACGGCGACCGCCAGGCGTTGACTGCGCTGTCGGCGAGCGTGCGCCAGGGCCTGCAGGGCAACGGCGTGGATCTGCAGCGCGTGTCGCTCGGCGATGCCGGGCTCGTGACGCGCTGATGGCGGTCGGCCCGGAGGACGGAAAGGGCGCCGCCGTGGCGCGCGTTCTTCCAACCACCGACGATTAGCGGCGGATCGGATCGGGCGGTGTGCGCTGCGCGCGCGTCAGTTGCCGGCCGAGCCACCATGCGCCCAAGGCCGCGAGCAGGCCGGACAATGCGAATTCCCCGGTCCAACGCCGCATGGCCGGGGCGGAGGGCAGTTCGCCGAAGCTCAGCAGGAAGCTGACGAGTACGAGGCCCAGGCAGCCGTAGGCGACGATCGCCAGCACCCAGAACAGCCACTGGAAGGCCTTGGCGACCTCGCGCGGCGTGTCGTCGTTATGGCGACGCACGAGATGCAGGCGGCCTTGTGCCATGGCGAGCATCCACGCGCCCATCTGCCGCGCGCCGACCTTCATGCGCTCGCGCCGGCGCAACCCGGGGCCATCCATGGTGTAGGTCCCGGTGCCGGTCAGTTCGGCGCGGACCGGGCCGCCGGCATCGAGCGCGGAGGTACCGGCGACGGGATTGCCGGGCGCCTGTGCCTGTGGATTGCCGGCGAGCTGCTGTGCGACCGGCGCCTGCATCACCGCCGTCGCCAGCGGTACGGCCGCGAGCAGGGCTGCGCCCTGCGGTGCGCCCGGCACGCCGGGCTGGACCGGCACCTGCGCCTGCTGCGGAATGGCTGCGCGATCGGCGGCCGGATTGCCCGGCGGTGCGAGCGCAGCGTCGGTCCGGCCGGGCTGCGCCTGCTGGGGGACCGCTGCAGGTGCGGCCTGTTGCGCCAGCGTGCTCGTGCTCTGCGCTTGCGGCTGGCCGGCCTGCGGCTGGGGCGCCTGCGCCACGGCCTGCATCGACGTCGCGGGTTGCTGGGCGGGCATGGCCTGGGCCTGCAGCGGTGCCTGTGCCTGCGCGGACTGCATCGGACCCGTCGGCGGTTGCGCCGAAGTCGCCTGCGCCGTGACCGGATTCGCCGCCTGCGCAATCGGCGGGGGCGCCCCCGGGAGTGCGGTCGCGACCGTGCGAACGACGTGCGCGGCGGCGTTGGCGACATTCGCGGGCATGGTGCCGGGCGATGCCGTCGGCGGGGCGCCGGGGGCGGGGGCTGGCGGCCCCGGCAGGTTGCGAAGGGCGCTGATCACCGTCTGCAGGACGTTGCCGGCGGTGCCGATCAGGCCACCGTTGGCCTGCGACGCAGGCACGGGGTTGGCGACGTTGGCGGGCACGGTGCCGAGGCCAGGGGTGGTGCCGGACGATGTCGGCGGCGGGGCGCCGGGGGTGGGGGCTGGCGGCCCCGGCAGATTGCGAATGGTATTGGTCACCGTCTGCAGGGCGTTGCCGGCGGTGCCGATCAGGCCGTTGCTGGCCACCTGCGGCGCGGGCGCGGCGTTAGCGACGTGTGTGGGAACGCTGCCGAGGCCGGGCATGGCGCCAGGCGTGCTGCCGGGCACCGGCGTGGTGCCCGGCGATGCCGGCGGCGGGGCGCCCGCGGTGGGGGCTGGCGGACCCAGGAGATTGCGGACGGTATTGCCCACCGTCTGCAGGACATTGCCGGCGGTGCCGATCAGGCCGCCGTTGGCCTGCGGCACTGGTGGGGCGTTGGCGGCGTTGCCGGTCATCGGCAGCGGCGGCGGCGCGATCGATACGCCGCCGGGCAGGTGGATGGTCGGCAATCCGCCGGGTGTCTGCCCTGCTGCGGGGCCCGTCGCCGGCTGTCCCGGGCCGAGGTTGGCGTGGGGAAACATGGCCTGCGCCTGCTGCTGCGGCATCGCCTGCATCTGCTGGCCGAAGTTCGCGCGAAGCGCCTGGAACAGCTGTCCCGGCGCGAAGCCGGACCGGCCCGCCGACGACGACGAGGCGGACGACGAGAACAGTCCGAGCGGATCGGGAAATGACACCGTTGCCTCCGGGGGGCTGGATGGCAGTCGGAAAGGAACCGGACAGGCGTCCGCTTCGAGGACGGCGCATGCCGAGCGTAGCGCCGCGACAGGACTGCGCACCCTGGGGTCGACCCTAGCGTGCGCCGTTCTGCGACCACGGTCGCAGCATAAAAAAAGGGAGACTCGCGTCTCCCTTCAAGCCGGCAGAGCCGGAGGACTATGGTGTGGCGGACGCAGGCTACCGTGTCCGAAAACCTGATGCAACACTTGAAATTACATCATGCAAGTGATTGATCGGATTAGTTCGAAAGATCCAGAGCGTTACGCTTGGCCTCGCGGCGGGCACCGGCCGGCTGGTCCCAGGCATTGTTGAACTGGGCCGGTTCCCAGCCGCCGTAGCTCGGATTGGCCAGCATCCACCAGCGCTCGCCGAACCAGTCGCCATACGTGTCGAGAAGCTCGGTCCGGGCCTCGGTGGTATTGGCGAGGATGTCGACGAAGTCGCCCAGCTGGTCGCCGAACTGCATCAGGACGCGGTAGTCGCGGCCGGCGAGGCGGCGGCGGCAGGTCTTCTCGCTGCCGTGCTGCTCGCAGCCTTCGACGAAGGTGCCCAGGCCCAGGAACACGCTCTCGTCCTTCACCGGCAGGCCCTCGGCGCGCAGGTTCTCAAGCGTCGCCTCTTGCAGGTGCTGGGCGCGGTTGGACAGGTACAGGATGGTCACGCCCTTGGCCTCGGCCGCCCTGGCGAACTCGAGCACACCGGGCACCGGCCTGGCCTTCTTCTCGGCGACCCACTGCGCCCAAGTGACCTCGTCGTATTCCAGCCCGTTCTGGATCAGGCGCGCCTGGTAGGGCGAGTTGTCGAGCACGGTCTCGTCGATGTCCATGATCACCGCTGGCGGCAGCGCGGTCGCATCGCCGATCAGTTCGCGCTCCTCGGGGACCAGGGCATCCCAGTTCCTTTCCGCCAGCGCGGCATCGAGATGGTCGGCCGCGGCGCGGAAGATCGACAGGCTGTTGGCGCGGTATTCCTCGGAGCGCTGGATCCACAGCACCGCGTTGAGGTTGTCGCTGGGATCGGTCGCGGCGGGGGCCTGGGTGGCCGACGCGGCCGGTACTGTGCCGGTGGGCGCGTCGGCCGGGGTCGTCGGCTTGCACGCGGCCAGCAGCAGGGCGCTGGCGAGCAGGGTGAGGGCGGGTGCGGTCAGGCGCATGGGCGGGTCCGTCGTCATCGTGTGAACACGCGAGTTTAGCGGCCCGGGTGGCCGCGAACATGACAGCCGGGCACGCGCGGCGCATCCTGTCGCCCCCTTCGAGGCTGGAATTCCCATGGACGAACAGGCGCAGGACCAGAACCGATGGCCGCGGCTCACGCCGGTCGAGGCGCGCGTGCTCGGCTGCCTCGTCGAGAAGCAGGCGACCACGCCCGACGTCTATCCGTTGACCGTCAACGCCGCGCAGTCCGCGGCGAACCAGAAGACCGCGCGCGAGCCGGTGATGGCGGTGTCGTTCGGCGACGTGCAGCACGCGCTGCGCCAGCTCGAAGGCCACCGGTTCGCGCGGCAGTCGTTCTCCTCGCGCGCCGAGCGCCACGAGCACGTGCTGGGCACCGCGCTCGACATCCCGCAGCCGCAGGTCGTGCTGCTGGCGCTGCTGATGCTGCGCGGCGCGCAGACCCTCGCCGAACTGGTGACGCGCAGCGAGCGCCTGCACCCCTTCGCCGATGCCGACGACGCGCGCCACCATCTCGAACGCCTGGCCGGCAAGGGCCTGGTCGTGCGCATTCCGCCGTCGGCCGGACGTCGCGAGGACCGCTATGCGCATCTGTTGTGCGGCCCGGTCGATGTCGCCGCGATCGCCGCCACCGGCTCTGCGCGCGAATCGGCAGGTGATGGGGATCTGGCGGCCCGCGTCGAAGCGCTCGAGGCCGAGGTCGCTGCGCTGCGCGACGCGCTGGACGCGCTGACGGCGCGCTTGCCGGTCTGACCGCCGGGTTCCTGTGGGAGCGGCCTTCGACGCGAAGGGCTTTCCAGCTAGAGGCCTTGCGGCCAAGGCCGCTCCTACAGGTCAGCTTTCCAGCAGCGCCTTGATCGCGGCGAAGCCATGGTCGGCGCGTTCGCGCTTGCGCGCCGCATCGGCCACCGGGTCGGCGCCATCGCGCTGAATCTCGGCCGCCGGCAGTTCCTCGAAGAACCGGCTCGGGGTGAGCCGCAGCTTCTGGCCCCAGCGCTGGGTCTCGCGCGGATGGCTCAGCCACAGCTGCTCCTTGGCACGGGTGATGCCCACGTAGAGCAGGCGCCGCTCCTCGTCGATGCGGCCCTCGTCGATGCTCGACTCGTGCGGCAGGGTGTTGTCGTCCATGCCGATGATGAAGACGTAGCGGAACTCCAGCCCCTTCGCCGCGTGCATGCTCATCAGCCGGACCTGGTTGCCCGGGTCGCCCTTGTCGGCATGGCTCAGCAGCGCGAGCTGCGAGGCCAGTTCGCCGGGGCCGGCGCCGCGCGCGCCTTCGAACCAGTCGGCCAGTTCGTCGAGATTGCCGCGGCGGATCCGGAACAGCTCCTCGGTCTTGCACTGCGCCTGCAGCATCGCGACGAGGCCGGAGCGCTCGTTGAGTTCGCGCACCAGTTCGCCCGGCGCCAGTCGCCGGGAATCCTCGCGCAGGCCGCGCAGGATGTCGCCGAACTCGCTGAGTGCGTTCGCCGCGCGCGGCGGCAACTGCTTGAGCAGGCCCATCGATTCGATCGCGCGCGACATCGGCATGTCGGCCGCGCGCGAGAGTTCCGACAGCCGCGCCAGCGAGGTCTGGCCGACGCCGCGCGCCGGTGACTGCACCGCGCGCAGGAAGGCCGAGTCGTCGTCGGGATTGGCCAGCAGGCGCAGCCACGACATCGCGTCCTTGACCTCGCCGCGGTCCAGGAACGCGGTGCCGCCGCTCAGGTGGTAGGGCACGCGCAGCAGCTGCAGCGCCTTCTCGAGCGGGCGCGACAGATGGTTGCTGCGGAACAGGATGCAGAACTCGCTCCATTCCACTTGGCGCGAGGTCTGCAGGAAGTGGATCTCGCCGGCGACCTTCTCGGCCTCGTGCGCACTGTCGCGGCACTCCCAGATGCGGATGCGCTCGCCGTCGGCCTGCGCGCTCCACAATGTCTTGGGATGTTCGTGCGGATTGTTGGCGATCAGTGCGTTCGCCGCGCGCAGCACGCGATTGCTGCAGCGGTAGTTCTGTTCGAGCTTGACGATGCGCAGGTCCGGATAGTCCTCGCCGAGCGCGGTCAGGTTCTCCGGATTCGCGCCGCGCCAGGCGTAGATGCTCTGGTCGTCGTCGCCCACGCAGGTGAAGTTGCCCTTCGGCCCCGCGATCGCCTTCAGCAGCCGGTACTGCGCATCGTTGGTGTCCTGGCACTCGTCGACCAGCAGGTAGCCGATGCGCTCGCGCCACGCGTCGCGCGCGTCCTCGTCGGATTCGAGCAGCTGCACCGGCAGGCGGATCAGGTCGTCGAAGTCGACCGCGTTGAACGCGGTCAGGCGTTCCTGGTAGCGCGCGTACAGCGCGGCCGCCTCGAACTCGCGCGCGCTGACCGACACCGCGTGCGCCTGCTCCGGCGACAGGCCGGCGTTCTTGGCCTTCGACACCAGGCCCTGCATCAGCTGCACCACGTCCGGCTTGACGCCCGGCAGCAGGTCCTTGATCTGCGACGCGCTGTCGTCGGCATCGAAGATCGAGAACCCGCGCCGCAGTCCGAGCTTGGCGTGGTCGATCTGCAGCATCTTCAGGCCGAGCGCGTGGAAGGTGCAGATCGTCAGCCCGTCGGCCGCATCGCCGCGGATCCGCTTGGCGATGCGCTCGCGCATCTCCTTGGCCGACTTGTTGGTGAAGGTGATCGCCGCGATCCGCTTGGCCGGATAGCGGCCCGACTGGATCAGGTGCGCGATCTTCTCGACGATCACCCGCGTCTTGCCACTGCCCGCGCCGGCGAGCACCAGCAGCGGACCTTCGATGTGGCCGAGGGCCGCAGCTTGTTGGGGGTTGAGGCCGTGCATCGGAACCACGTGTGTCAGCGACGCGCATTGTAGCGGGCGGCCCGCTGCCGGGCCTGAAGGTCGCCGGTAGAATGGATCCATGGCCAAGCTGTACTTCTACTACTCGGCGATGAACGCCGGAAAGACCACGACGCTGCTGCAGAGCGCGCACAACTACCGCGAGCGCGGCATGCGGGTCGCGCTGCTGACGCCGCGGCTCGACCATCGCGCCGGCGTGGGACGGGTGGCGTCGCGGATCGGGCTGTCGGCCGATGCGATCGCGTTCGACCGTGGCGACGATCTGCTCGCATGCATCCGTGCGCTCGTCGACGGCGACGGCAGCCTGCACTGCGTCCTCGTCGACGAGGCCCAGTTCCTGTCGCAGGCCCAGGTCTGGCAGCTGTCGGAAGTCGTCGACGCGCTGCGGATTCCGGTGCTGTGCTACGGCCTGCGCACCGATTTCCGCGGCGAGCTGTTCGAGGGCAGCCAGCATCTGCTGGCCTGGGCCGACGAACTGGCCGAGATCAAGACCATCTGCCACACCGGCAAGAAGGCGACGATGACGGTGCGGGTCGACGACCAGGGCTATGCCGTGCAGGACGGTCCGCAGGTCGAGATCGGCGGCAACGAGCGTTACGTGTCGGTCAGCCGCGCCGAGTTCAAGCGCATCGTGCGCGGCGAGGGCCGGATCGAGCCGGTGCAGCCGCCGCTGCTCTGATCCTCACGTGTGCTGGTGGGGGCGTCCCGTCAGTTTCCTGGCTCGTCATCCCTGCGCAGGCGGGGATCCATGGACTTTGACTTTCAATGTCCATGGATTGACCCGCCATTCGGCTGTTGAAAAGCGCTTTCGCCTGCGCGGGAATGACGAATGAAACTTTCCTGCATGTCGCGACACTAGCGACGCGCGAGCAAGGCGCCGCAGCGTTGGCGCGCGGCGTCGATCTCGCGGCTGATCGCCCCGCCTTCGGGTTGCGCGGCGCGGACTTGGGTCGCCAAGACCGCGAGATCGTTGCGCGCGTTCGCGGCGCCGGGCGCGCCGCAGCGCAGGGCGGCGGCGTGGGCGCGGGCCAGCCAGGCGATCTTGCGCAGTTCGCTGTCGTCGGGCGGCGTGCGCGCGAGGCGGTCGAGTCCGGCGAGCGCCTCGCCGTCACCGGCATTCGCCGCGATGCGGTCGCGCGACAGCGCGGCGCGCAATGCATTGGGATGCCGGGCACCGTAGGCCTGCGCCGTGATGTCGGCCGCTTCACGTAGATGCGCGCGCCCCGAGCCGGGTTCGAGCGCGTCTTCCACTTCGCCGAGCATCCGCAGCGTGTCGCCCGCCAGCCCATGCCGCGCGCCGAAGCGCGCCCGGCGCAGCGCCAGCGCTTCGAGCAGCAGGGGCTTCGCTTCGGCACTGTGGCCGAGGGCATGCAGCACCATCGCGTGGTTGAACAGGCCGTCGGCGAGCATCGCGTTGGGGCTGGTCTGGCGCCAGATGTCGACCGTGCGCGCCAGTGCGTCGAGCGCGGTCGCCTCGTCGCCGCGCTCCCAGGCCACGATGCCCAGACTGTTGTGGATGCGGGCGACGTCGGCGTGGCGCGCGCCCAGCCGCGCGACGGTCCAGCCCAGTGCATCGCGGAATTCGGCCTCGGCCTCGGCGAAGCGCCCCTGGTCGACGTGCAATGCGGCGAGTTGCCGCCGCGCATCGAGCGTCGCCGGATGACGCGCGCCGTGCAGGTCGAGCGCGAGCGCGAGCGCCTCGCGGCAGTTGTCTTCGGCCGGGCGCGTGCGGCCGTCCGCGCGCAGCAGCGCGCAGCGCGTGCGCAGCAGTTCGACGGCCAGCGGGTGGCGCGCATCGAGCCGTTGCCGCAGGCGCGTGAGCGCGGCGTCGGTGCCGGCGAGTGCCTGGCCGATCTCGCCCGCGGCGCTGTGCAGCGACGCCAGATCGGCCAGGCTCTCGATCGTGCCGGCCTCGTCCGGCACTGCGCCGTCGCGCCGCAGCGCCAGGGCGCGGCGGAACAGCAGGCGCGCGCTGTCGGGTTCGCCGATGTCGCGCCGGCCCCGCCCGAGTTGCGTGTACAGCTCGGCAGCCTGGCGCGGCAGCACCTGTTCGCGTTGCAGCGCCAACGCCTGCAGCGGCTGCATCCACGCGATCGCATCGCGCGGCCGCCCGAGCAGCCGCAGCGTGCGTCCGTGGTCGCTGGCCGACTGCAGGCGCAGGCTGGGCGGTGCATCGGGCATCGCGCGCAGCACCGCCGACTGGCGTTCGAGCAGCGCCAGCGCCTGTTCGTAATCGCCGAGTCCGAGCCGGAGCCGCGCGATCACGCCGTAGAGTTCGGCGCGCGCGACCGGCTGGTGCGCCAGTTCCGCATCGCCGCGCTGCACGCCGGCCTCCAGCAGCTGCCGGATGTCCATCGGCGCGCCGCCGGCCGCGGTGCCGGCCTGTTCGAACAGGCCGACGACGAAATCCTGCATCGCCTGCGCGCGCGCCGATTCCTCGATCGCCTGGTTCGCCTGCCAGGTCACCGCGACCATCGACGCGACCAGCGTCAGCGCCACCAGCGCCGCGCTCGACACCGCCCAGCGATGCCGGCGCAGGTACTTGCCCACGCGGTACGGCAGCCGCTGCGGCCGCGCGAGGATCGGCCTGCCGTCATTCCAGCGGCGCAGGTCGAGCGCGAACGCCTCGACCGAGGCGTAGCGGTGCGCGGGCGCCTTGGCGAGCGCGCGCAGCACGATGGTGTCGAGATCGCCGGCGATCCTGCGCGCCATGCGACGCCGCTCCGCCGGCGCCAGCCCGTCGTCCGCGCCGCGTTGCAGGGCCAGCGACGGCCGGTGCGGATCGGCGTCGAGGATGGCCTGCTCCCACTGCGCATCGCTGGCCCGCGACGGCTGGTAGGGCTTGCGCCCGGCGAGCAGTTCGTAGAGCACCACGCCGAGCGCGTAGACATCGGTCATCGTGGTGACCGGTTCGCCGCGGATCTGCTCGGGCGCCGCGTAGTGCAGGGTGAACGCGCGCGCGCCGGTACGCGTGTGCTCGGGCGCCTGGCCGGACGTGTCGAGCAGCTTGGCGATGCCGAAGTCCAGCAGCCGCACGTCGTCGAGCGCGGTGACGAGGATGTTCGACGGCTTGAGGTCGCGGTGGACGATCAGGTTGGTGTGCGCGTGGCTGACCGCGTCGCAGACCTGCAGGAACAGCCGGATCCGGTCCGGCACGTCCGGCTGGTGTTTCCGGCACCAGTCGGTGACCGGTTCGCCGTCGATGTAGTCGAGCGCGAGATAGGGCTGCTGGTCGGTGCTGATGCCGGCATCGAGCAGGCGTGCGATGTGCGGATGCTCGAGCCGCGCCAGGATCTGCCGCTCGCGCGTGAAGCGCAGCCGCAGGTCGGGATCGGCCAGCCCCGGCCGCAGCAGTTTCAGCGCGACGCGGCGTTCGTACAGGCCGTCGGCACGTCGTGCGAGCCACACCTGGCCCATGCCGCCCTCGCCGAGCAGGCGTTCGAGTTCGTAGGGGCCGACGTGCCGGCCGGGCAGTATGCCCGACAGGGCGGCGACGATCGGTTCGGCGAGGAAGTCCTCGCGGTCGGCTTCGAGCGCGAGCAGGGCTTCGAGTTCGGCGGCGAAGTCGGGATCGTCCTGACGGAACGTGGCGAGCGCGGCCGCGCGCGCATCGGCATCGAGTTCGAGCAACGCATCGAGGGCCGGGGACAGCCGCTGCCAGCGCGCGACGTCCATGACCGCCGCTCAGTCTTCCCGCAACGACGCCAGCAGGTACATCCGCGCCTTCTGCCAGTCACGGCGGATGCTGCGTTCGGAGCGTTCCAGCAGCGCGGCGATCTCCAGCTCCGACAGCCCGGCGAAGTAGCGCAGTTCCACCACCTGGGCGAGACGCGCATCGACCGCGGCCAGGCGCGTCAGGGCGATGTCCAGCGCCAGCGTGTCCTCGTCCAGGCGCAGGCCGCTTTCGATGTTCTCCGGCAGCTCGGTGACGCGGTGCATGTCGCCACCGCGCTTCTGCGCCAGCCGCTGCCGCGCGTAGTCGACCACGACGCTGCGCATCGCCGACGCGGCGTAGGCGAAGAAATGGGCACGGTCGTCGAAACGCGCCTCGTAGCGGCCGATCAGCTTGAGGTAGGCCTCGTGCACCAGGGCGGTGGCATCGAGCGTGTGCCCGTGCTGGCCGGCGAGCTGGCGCCGGGCCATCTGGTGCAGTTCCTGGTACAGCGTGGCGAGCACGCGATCGAGCGCGTCGCGATCTCCGCCGCGCGCGGCATCCAGCCACTGGGTGATCTCGGCACCTTCGCGCATGCACCGGTCCTCGTCCCGCGCCGCGACTATAGCGCTTATCCGGCGGACACGCGGCGCGCGCTCAGCGCTGGCAACGGGGGCACCACACGGTGGCGCGCTGGCCCACGAGCGCCTGCCGCAGCGGGGTACCGCAGGCTGGACACGGCAGGCCGCCGCGCCCGTACGCGGAGAGCTCCTGCTCGAAGTAGCCGGGTGCGCCGTCGGGACTGATGAAGTCGCGCAGCGTGGTGCCACCCCGGTTGATCGCGTACGCCAGGATCCGCTTCACTTCGGCCGCGAGCCGCGCATAGCGTTCGCGCGAGATACGGCCCGCGTCGCGCAGCGGCGAGATGCCGGCGGCGAACAGCGCCTCGGCCGCGTAGATGTTGCCCACGCCGACGACGATGCGCTGGTCCATCAGGAAGGTCTTCACCGGTGCGCGGCGTCCACGGCTGGCGAAGAACAGATGGTCGCCGTCGAAGTCGTCGTCCAGCGGCTCCGGGCCGAGGTCGCGCAGCAGCGCATGGGTCTCGCCGGCCGGTTGCCACAGCAGGCAGCCGAACCGGCGCGGATCGTTGAAGCGCAGCACCTGCCCGGAGTCCAGCGTCAGGTCGACATGGTCGTGCGTGCGCACCGGCACGTCCGGAGCGAGCACGCGCAGGCTGCCGGACATGCCCAGATGCAGCAGCGCGCTGCCCGCACCCGTGTCGAGCAGCAGATATTTCGCGCGCCGCCGGATCGCGTCGACGCGCTGGCCCGGCAGCACGCTCGATACCTCGTCGGCGATCGGCCAGCGCAGGTCGGGCCGACGCAGCACGACGCCGCGGATCGTGCGGCCGAGCACGTGCGGCGCCAGGCCGGCGCGGGTGGTTTCCACTTCGGGCAGTTCGGGCATCGGGACCGGCGGCGTGCGGAGAGGCGTTCTGTATCGGGCGCGCGCGGCCGGTTTCAATGCGATGGGCTGAACGTCGCGCCGATGCGTGTCAGCCGGCCCAGTCCGGCAGTCGCCGGGGTACCGCTGGCGCATCGACCGTCACGTACTTCGGCAGCCCATCGCGTCCATACGGCGGCGGCGCCTCGCCGCGGATCAGCGGCTCGAGATAGCGACGCGCGGCCGCGGTGATGCCGAAGCCGTCGCGGCGGATGAAGCCGGCCGGCATGGTCTTCTCGTGGTTGGCCACCTTCTCGAGCGGCGCGGCCTCGATCGTCCAGCGATACGGCGCATCGGAGGTGCGCGTGATCGACGGCATCGTCGCGTTGCGGCCGGCGAGCGCGAACTGCACCGCCGCCCGGCCCACCGCCATCGCCTGGTCGACATCGGTCTTCGACGCGACGTGGCGCGCCGAGCGCTGCAGGTAATCGGGCAGCGTCCAGTGCACCTTGTAGCCCAGCGTGTCCTTGACCCGGCCGGCCAGATGCGAGGCCACGCCCCCGAGTTGGGTGTGGCCGAACGCGTCCTGCCCACCGCCGGCATCGGCGACGAAGCGTCCGTCCCTGTCGCGGATGCCTTCACTCGCGACGACCACGCACCAGCCCACGCGTTCGACGACCCGCTTCACCTGCGCGAGGAATGCGGCCTCGTCGTAATCGCGTTCGGGGAACAGGATGATCTGCGGCGCATCGTCCGGCCCCTGTCCGGCGAGTCCCGCGGCCGCGGCCAGCCAGCCGGCATGCCGGCCCATGGCTTCGTAGACGAACACCTTGGTCGACGTGTCGGCCATCGCGGCGACATCGAGCGCGGCCTCGCGAACGGAAACCGCGGTGTACTTCGCCGCCGAGCCGAAGCCCGGACAGCAGTCGGTGACCGCGAGATCGTTGTCGATCGTCTTCGGCACGCCGATGCAGGTCAGCGGGTAGTCGAACTGCGCGGCGAGCTGCGAGACCTTGAGCGCGGTGTCGGCCGAATCGTTGCCGCCGTTGTAGAGGAACCAGCGCACGTCGTGCGCGCGCAGCACCTCCATCAGGCGTTCGTACTTCGCGCGATCGGCCTCGATCGATTTCAGCTTGTAGCGGCAGGAGCCGAACGCGCCACCCGGCGTGTGCGCGAGCGCGCGCACCGTGGCCAGCGGAATCTTCGACGCGTCGACCAGATCCTCGCGCAGCGCGCCGAGAATGCCGTTGCGCGCCGCGAGCACCTTGACGCGCCGGCTGCGCGCCTCCTGCAGCACGGCCGAGGCGGTGGCGTTGATGACGGCGGTGACGCCGCCGGACTGGGCGTAGAGCAGTGTTCCGGACGCCATGGCGCGTGTCCTTTCGATGGGGCGAAGCGGGATACGGTAAGCTGGCGCGGCCGTCCGCCGCCGTGTCGTCCGAGTGTACGCCGGCGCGGTGGCGCGGTCCCCTACAGTTGCAGGAGCGTTCGATGCGTTTGGTTCTTCTCGGTGCGCCCGGTTCGGGCAAGGGCACGCAGGCGGCACGGCTGAAGGACCATCTGCAGGTCCCGCACATCTCCACCGGCGACCTGCTGCGCGCCGAAGTGGCCGCCGGCACGCCGCTCGGCCTCGAAGCCAAGGCGATCATGGCGCGTGGCGATCTGGTGTCCGACGAGATCCTGCTTGGCATGCTCGAAGACCGCTTCTCCCGCGACGACACGGCATCGGGTTTCATCCTCGACGGCTATCCGCGCAACCTTGCCCAGGCCGCCGCGCTCGATGCGCTGCTGGTGAAACTGGGCACGCCGTTCGATGCCGCCGTGCAGCTGGAAGTGGACAACGAGCAGATCATCGCGCGCCTCGCCGGCCGCGCGCAGGCCGAAGGCCGCGCCGACGACAGCCCCGAATCCGTGCGTCACCGCCTCAACGTCTACGACCAGCAGACCGCGCCGGTGATCGCCTTCTATCGCGAGCACGACCAGCTGACCGTGGTCGACGGCGTGGGTTCCCTCGACGAGGTGTTCGACCGCATCGTCAAGGCGATCGGTCGGGAGCAGGCCGCGGCCTGATCGGGGCAGCCTGTCTGCAACTGGATTCGTCATTCCCGCGCAGGCGGACGCGCTTTTCAACAGCCGAATGGCGGGTCGATCCATGGACGTCCGCGCATCGATATCAACCTTCGTGGAGACCAGTCGGCTGTCGACAGCCTCGCTTGCGCGGGGACGACCTCTCCCTGATGCGTAAGCGACGTGGCCGATCGAATCGCCTGGAACACCGCATTATGAAACTTCATATTCTGGGCATCGCCGGCACCTTCATGGGCGGCGTCGCCGCGCTCGCGCGCGAACTCGGGCACGCCGTCGAGGGCAGCGATCAGGCGGTCTATCCGCCGATGTCGACCCAGCTCGAAACGCTGGGCATCACGCTGCATCAGGGCTACGACCCGGCGCACATCGGTGACGACGTCGAGCAGGTCGTCGTCGGCAACGCGCTCTCGCGTGGCAATTCCGCGGTCGAGGCGGTGCTCGATGCCGGGCGTGCCTACATCTCGGGCGCCGAATGGCTGCGCGAGCATGTGCTGCCGGGCCGCGAGGTCCTGGCGGTCGCCGGGACCCACGGCAAGACCACGACGTCGACGATCCTGGCTTTCCTGCTCGAATCGGCCGGCCGCGCGCCGGGCTTTTTGATCGGCGGCGTGGCGGAGGATTTCGGGGTGTCGGCGCGGTTGGGGGATGGGGTCGCGTTGCCCTCATCCGGCGCTTCGCACCACCTTCTCCCGGAGGGAGAAGGACAAGGGGTGTCGCCTCTGGCGAGGCGACCGCTTTTTATCGTGGAAGCCGACGAGTACGACACCGCGTTCTTCGACAAGCGCAGCAAGTTCGTCCACTACCGCCCGACGGTCGCGATCCTCAACAACCTCGAGTTCGACCACGCCGACATCTTCCCCGACGTCGCCGCGATCCAGCGCCAGTTCCACCATCTGGTGCGCACGGTGCCGGCGCGCGGGCGGCTGATCGTCAACGGCCATGACGCGCGCCTGGCCGAAGTGCTGGCGATGGGCTGCTGGACGCCGGTCGAGCGTTTCGGTTTCGATCCCGCGTTCGCGTGGTGCGCGGTGAAGCACAGCGAGGACGGCAGCGTGTTCGAGGTGCTGCGCGGCGGCGTGTCGATCGGCACGGTCGAGTGGCCGCTGCTCGGCGACCACAACGTGCTCAACGCACTGGCCGCGCTCGCGGCCTGCGCCGCGGTCGGCGTCGATGTCGCCGCGCTGCTGCCCGCACTCGCGCGCTTCCGCAGCGTCAAGCGCCGGCTCGAAGTACTGGGCACCGCGCGCGGCATCACCGTCTATGACGACTTCGCCCACCATCCGACCGCGATCGCGACGACGCTCGCCGGCCTGCGGGCGAAGGTCGGCGATGCCCGCATCGTCGTGGCGATGGAGCCGCGCAGCAATTCGATGCGCCTGGGCGCGCACGCCGACGCGTTGGCGCCGTCGCTCGATCTCGCCGACGCGGTGGTGTTCCTGCATCGGCCGGAACTGGCGTGGGATGCCGGCGCGGTCGTGCGCGCGGTGCGCGGCGACGCGCGCGCGGTGCCTGATGTCGACGCCCTGCTGGCCGAACTCGATGCGCGCGTGCGGGCCGGCGACCACGTGGTCTTCATGTCCAACGGCGGGTTCGACGGCGCGCCGCGGCGCTTCGCCGCCGGCCTGCGCGACTGAAGCTTCGCACCGGCCTGCGTACACTGGCCGCATGCCGGAAGACACGTCACTGCCGCTGTTCCCGCTGCGCACCGTGCTGGTGCCCGGCGCCGCGCTCGGCCTGCGCGTGTTCGAGCCGCGCTATCTCGATCTGGTCCGCGAATGCGGCCGCCGCGGCAGTGGTTTCGGCATCTGCCTGATCCTCGATGGCGACGAGGTCGGCACGCCGGCGACGCCGGCCGGGATCGGCACCGAGGCGCGGATCGAGGATTTCGACACCGGTGCCGATGGCCTGCTGACGCTGCGGGTACGCGGCGCGCGGCGCTTCCACGTGCGCCGCACGCGCGTGCGCGACAACGGCCTGATCATCGCCGACGTCGACTGGTGCGCGGCCGATCCCACGGTCGACCTGCAGCCCGAGCACGCGCTGCTGGGCGTGGTGCTGCGCAAGATCCTCGAGCGCATCGACGGCGCCGACCAGGCGTTCCCGGAACCGCATTTCGACGATGCGGCCTGGGTGGGCTGGCGGCTCGCGGAACTGCTGCCGCTCGAACAGCCGCACCGCCAGCAGCTGCTGCAGCTCGACGATCCCGACGAGCGGCTCGAAACCCTATTGCGCCTGGTCGACGACGGGGATGACTGAGTCCCCGAGCGTGCGCAGGCGCAGCGTCGGCACGCCGGACTGCGGGTGCACGTCCTCGCGCGAGGGGAACGCATCGAGCACTTCGCGCAGGCCGCGGTGCACGCCGTGCGCATCGGGTTGCGGCTGCCACAGGCCGAACGCGCCGAATGGCCGGGTGTAGCGCATCGACTGGCTGGTGCCGACCCACAGCTCGGTCCCGTCGTCGAGCACCGCGGGTGCGCGCCACAGCCGCAACACCTCGACCCGGTCGTCGTCGCTGTCGCGACGCATCAGCAGCGTCTCGGCCATCGTGTCCAGCGTCGCCGGCAGGACCGGGTGCTCGGTCTGCGGCACGCTGTCGTCGAGCAGATTGATCACGTGCATCCAGTCCGCCTGCGGCTGCATCCGCCAGCCGGTGGCTTCGAGCCGCGCCTGCAGCGGCGCCAGCGGACCGGCGATCTGCAGGTCCAGCGGCCAGCGGTGCGCGGGGTCGCGTTCGCGCAGCTGGCCCGGCAGGCGGTTCCAGTCGCGCGTCCACCATGCGTCGGCGGACAGCGTCGCGACCGGTGGCCGCGGGGCGAACTTGGCGAGCAGCGGGTCCACCGCGCGCGGCGCGTGCCACAGCGCGGCGATGGCGAACGTGGTGTAGAAGATCAGCGCGACCGGACGCATCCAGAACGAGCGCTCGACGTGGCGCCGGTAGGCGATGCCCAGCACCAGCAGCCAGACGATGCCCAGCAGCATCCCGCCGACGATGTCGCTGAGCCAGTGCGCACCCAGGTACAGCCGCGCGAAGCCGAGCACCGCCACGACCACGCCCGCGACGAGATAGGGCCAGACCCGCGTGCGCCCGGGGAGTTCGCGCGCGATCAGCACCGCGAAGAAGCCGAACACGATCGTGCACATCGTGATCTCGACCGCGGGAAAGCCGAAGCCGCCGTGCACGGTGGGCGGGCGCGGCATGTCGATCACCGCGCCCAGCAGCGCGGTCAGCGCCATGCCGAACGCCAGTGCGGCCAGCCAGTGCGCGGCGCCCAGCCAGCGCCGGCGCCAGATCAGCCAGGCCAGCGTCAGCGCGACCGCGGGACCGAGCACGTGCACGTCGCCGATTGACGCCAACCCGGCCATCAGCCGGTCGGCCAGCGGATTGCGCAGCTCGTACATGAACTGGAACACCGTCTGGTCGATCAGCAGCGGCTCGCCGCGCATGATCACCGTGGCGAGCAGCGCGAAGCAGGCCCAGCCGATCGCCAGCAGGCAGACCGCGAGGATCGCCAGCGACGCCGATTCCGGGCGCTTGGGATCCACCAGCGCGATCGCGTAGCGACCGAGGAGCGGATGCGCGCGCGACCACGCGAGCAACCGCGCGAGCAGCGAATTGGCGTGCGCGTCGAACCACCGGTAGCTGTAGATGATGATCGCCCAGGCCAGCGCCAGCACCACCAGCAGCGTGCCCAGCACGAGGGCCAGGCGGTCGGCGACCGCGGCGACCGCGTCGTAGGACGCGCCGAACAGCCAGCCCGGCGCCAGGAACAGCGCGCCCCACGAGACGCAGGCCGCGAAACTGATCGGCAGGTACTGCCGCATCGGCATGTGCGCGATGCCGGCGATGGCCGGCACGAACGGCCGGATCGCACCGACGTAGCGCGCGACCAGGATGCTCTTGACCGCATTGCGCCGGAACAGGTTCTCGCCGCGGTCGAGCAGCTGCGGATACTTGCGGAACGGCCAGACGCCACGCAGGCCGTGGCCCCAGCGGCGCCCGATCCAGTAGCTCAGCCCGTCGCCGGCCATCGCACCGAGCGCGGCGCAGGCCACGGCGTAGGGACCGGAAATCTCGCCCAGACCGATCAGCACGCCGATCGCGAACAGGATCGGCAGGGCCGGGACGATCACGCCGAGGATGATCACCGAATCGCAGAACGCGACGAGGAAGATCACGATGCCGGCCGCGACCGGGTGGTTGCCCACCCACGTCACCAGGCTGTTGAAGAAGTCAGTGAGCATCCGGTCATTATGGCAGTCGAGGATGACCGCCCCCGGACCGCGGGATGTGCCTGAGCGGTCCACTGGCTGATCGGAACGGCCGGCGATGCGCGGGCGGCGGGATTCCAAGGACGCGCGCGGTGACGATCCGTGGGCGCCTGGCCGGGCAATCGGATGTTCCGGGCACGGTGGGACATCCGTGCGGGCTGCCGCAGGCGTGCGCCCCAGGGGCCCGGCCTGGCCGACCCAACGCGGGCCCGCTCCGTACAATGGCCCGATGTCCGCACCCGATGCCCAGGCCGCCGGCCCCACCGAAGCGAAAGCACTGAAGTCCGACAGCTTCGGCCGCATCTCGCTGATGCGCGGCGCCGATGGCGGCCTGTTCGTGCGGCGCGACCTGCGCCACGTGCCGCTGTGGCTGCGGCTGCCGGCGTGGTGGCTGGCGCGGCGCGAGGCGCGCGGGCTCGCGGCGGTGGCGGGCATGCAGGACGTGCCGCAGCTGCTCGGCTGGAACGGGCGGCAACTCGATCGCAGCTACATGCCCGGCGATGCGATGTACCAGCGCCCGCCGCACGGCGATCTCGTCTACTTCCGCCGCGCGCGTCGTCTGCTGCAGGGCCTGCATCGCCGCGGCCTCGCCCACAACGATCTCGCGAAGGAAGCCAACTGGCTGGTCCTCGACGACGGGCGCCCGGCGATCATCGATTTCCAGCTCGCGGTGCGCGGCGATCCGCGCTCGCGCTGGATGCGCCTGCTCGCGCGCGAGGACCTGCGCCATCTGCTCAAGCACAAGCGCATGTACTGCCGCGCCTCGCTGACGCCGGTGGAGAAGCGCGTGCTCAAGCGCACCTCGTGGCTGCGCGATCTCTGGTTCCGCACCGGCAAGCCGGTCTATCGCGTGGTGACGCGCAGGATTCTCAAGTGGGAAGACAACGAGGGACAGGGGCCGAAGCCCTGAGGCTCACTGCGCCGCGCGCAATGCGATGACGCTGCGACCCTCGTAACGGCGGTCGGCGTCGAAGTCGTAGCCCAGTTCCAGCGTGCCGACGTCTTCGCAGGCATGACAGGTCCGCATCGGCACGTCGAAGCGCAGCCGCAGGCCGCCGCCAGGTAGCGCTTCGCTGCCGACCGCCTGCGCCGGCGCGAACGGCATCGCATCGGGATGCGCATCGAGGAAAGCCCTGAGTTCACTGCGCAGGCGCGCCGCGCCGGCCGGCAGCACGTTCTCGTCGACATCCACCGCGCGCCCGTCCGCATCGACCAGCCACAGGCCCTGGTTGGTATTGGCGCGGAACGGATAGGTGATCTCCGCATGGCCGATGCCGTCGACCTCGCGCCAGCCGCTGACATGGCCGGGATTGCCCAGGGCGATCAGCCGCGTGCTCGCCGCCAATGCGTCGGGCGAGGCACCGCCGGCGTGCATCGCCGACAGCAGGCAGTCGTCGACGGACGCAGTGCCGGTGCGGCAGGCGGACAGATCGCCTCGCCACACCGACGCCGCGCTGATGACCACATCGCCATCGGCCGCGGCCGCGAGGTCGCCGGATGCGACGCTGGACGGCGTGTCCGGGGATGTCGGCGCCGGGGTGTCCGCGGCGGGTGCGAGCGCCGCGGGGGCAGCGGCCGGTGGCGCGGCATCGCACGCGGCCAGTGTCAGGGCGAACAGCGCAAGGGCGGCGGCGTGGCGCATCGGCGAGTCCTGCGATGGAGAGGCGCCAGTATCGCGCCGCGGCCTGAACGTGTCGGAGACCCCGCGCGCATAATGCGCAGCGACCCATCGTCCCAGGACCGCCGCATGTCGACCCTCGCCGGCAAGACCCTCTTCATCACCGGCGCCTCGCGCGGCATCGGCCTGGCGATCGCCGAACGCGCCGCGCGCGACGGCGCGAACGTCGCGATCGCCGCCAAGTCCGAGGTCGCGAATCCCAAGCTGCCCGGCACGATCCACAGCGCCGCGCGCGCGGTCGAAGCGGCCGGCGGCCGTGCCCTCGCCTTGAAGTGCGACATCCGCGAGGAAGACCAGGTGCGCGCCGCGGTCGCCGCGACGGTCGATGCGTTCGGCGGCATCGACATCCTCGTCAACAACGCCAGCGCGATCTGGCTGCGCGGCACCCTCGACACACCGATGAAGCGCTTCGACCTGATGCAGCAGGTCAACGCGCGCGGCAGTTTCCTGTGCGCGCAGGCCTGCCTGCCGCATCTGTCGAATGCGCCGAACCCGCACATCCTGACCCTGTGCCCGCCGCCGTCGCTCGATCCCAAGTGGTGGGCGCCGCATACCGGCTACACGCTGGCGAAGATGGGCATGAGCTTCGTCACGCTGGGACTGGCGGCCGAGTTCGGGCCGCAGGGCGTCGCGGTCAACGCACTGTGGCCGCGCACGCTGATCGGCACCGACGCGCTGAACATGATTCCCGGCGTCGAACGCGGCAACGGCCGCAGCCCGGCGATCATGGGCGACGCCGCGCACGCGGTGCTGGTGCGTGAGGCCGCGGGCTTCCACGGCCGCTTCCTGATCGACGACGCGGTGCTGGCCGAGGCCGGCATCACCGATCTCGACGCCTACGCGATCGATCCCTCGCAGCCGCTGCTGCCGGACCTGTTCCTGGACTGATGGCGGTGCGCCGCCCCATCGACGTGCTCGGCGTGCCGACGCCGCTGGGCCTGCGTCCGCCCGCGCCCGGCCGGATCCCGGGAACGCGTCATGCGCCCGCGGCGTTGCGGCGGGCCGGCCTGGCACAGGCGCTGGGCGCATACGATCACGGCGATCTTCCCGAGCCGCCCTACGATCCCGAGGGCGACGCGGCGACCGGATTCCTCAATGGCGACGTGTTGCCCGGCTACAGCCGCGCGATCGCGGATCGCGTCGGGCCCCTGCTGTCTCCGGGACGCCGGTTGCTGGTGCTCGGCGGCGACTGCAGCCTGATGCTCGGGACGGCACTGGCGCTCCGGCGCCGGGGGCGCTGCGGCCTGGTCTTCCTCGACGGACACAGCGACTGGTATCTCCCGCGCCACGGCGGGCCACGCACCGCGGCGGGGACCGACCTGGGACTGGTGCTCGGCGACGGGCCGGACCCGCTGACCGATCTGGACGGCGCACGCCCCTATCTCCAGGCGCAGGATGTCGTCGCGTTCGGGTATCGCGACGGCGAGGATGATGCGCATGCCACACGCGAGGCGTTTCGCGCGGCGCCGATGCAGCACGTGCCCATCGCCGCGATCCGCGCCACCGGCGCGCTCGCCAGCATGCGCACGGCGCTGCGCACACTGGCGTCGCGGCCGCTCGACGGCCTGTGGATCCACCTCGACGTCGATGTGCTGGACCCGCGGTGGATGCCGGCAGTCGATTCGCCCGAGCCGCCGGGCGGCCTCGACCGGAATGAACTGCAGCAGGTGCTGGCCTTGCTGCTCGCGCATCCGGCGACACTGGGGCTGCAGGTCACCGTGTTCGATCCCGAGCGCGATCCCGGCGGCGACCATGCCGCCCGGCTGGTCGAGCTGCTCGCGGCCGCGTTCGGACGACGCTGAATCGGGCGCCGTACAATCGGCCTTCCGTTTCCTGCGAAGCCGCCGCGCATGTCCACCGCCGATCTTCTCGCCCTCGCCCAGCGCCACGTGCTGCCGGTCTACCGCCCGCGCGAACTGGTGCTCGAGCGCGGCGACGGCGCGCGCGTCTGGGACAACGAGGGTCGCGAATACGTCGACCTCTCGGCCGGCATCGCCGTCTGCGGCCTCGGCCACAACGATCCCGATCTCGTCGCCGCCCTGGTCGGGCAGGCCGGCAGGCTGTGGCACACCAGCAACGTGTTCTTCAGCGAACCGCCGCTGCGGCTGGCCGCCGAACTGGTCGAGGCCAGCGGCTTCGCCACGCGCACCTTCCTGTGCAACTCGGGCACCGAAGCCAACGAGGCCGCGATCAAGCTCGTGCGCAAATGGGCCACCGCGCAGGGCCGCAGCCCCGACCGCCGCGTCATCGTGACCGCACGCGGCAGCTTCCACGGCCGCACGCTGGCCGCGGTCACCGCGACCGCGCAGCCCAAGTACCAGGCCGGCTACGAGCCGCTGCCGGGCGGCTTCCGCTACGTCGACTTCAACGACATCGCCCAGCTCGAAGCCGCGATGGCCGACGGCGATGTCGCCGCGGTGATGCTCGAGCCCGTGCAGGGCGAGGGCGGCGTGATGCCGGCCGCCGACGGCTATCTCGCCGCGGTGCGCGCGCTGTGCGACCGCTTCGATGCGCTGCTGGTGCTCGACGAGATCCAGTGCGGCATGGGCCGCACCGGCACGCTGTTCGCGCACACGCAGGACGGCGTGGTGCCCGACATCGTCACGCTGGCCAAGGCGCTCGGCGGCGGCTTCCCGGTCGGCGCGCTGCTGGCCGGCCCGAAGGCCGCCGAGGCGATGCAGTTCGGCGATCACGGCACGACGTTCGGCGGCAACCCGCTGGCCGCCGCCGTCGCGCGCGTCGCGCTGCGCAAGCTGGCGTCGCCGGAGATCGCCGCGAACGTGACGCGCCAGTCGCGCGCGCTGCGCGACGGCCTCGCCGCCCTCGATGCCGAGTTCGGCCTGTTCTCCGAGGTCCGCGGCCGCGGGTTGATGCTGGGCGCCGTGCTGCGCCCCGAGCATGCCGGCAAGGCCGCTTCGATCCTCGACCACGCCGCGCGTCACGGCCTGCTGATGCTGCAGGCAGGTCCCGACGTGCTGCGTTTCGTGCCGGCCCTGAACATCACCGACGGCGACATCGCAGACGGGCTCGCGCGTCTGCGCGCTGCGATCACCGATGTCGTCACCGCCGGCTGAGTCCGCAGCGGACACCTGCGCATTCTGCGCGATCCTCGCGGGCGCACTGCCCGCGAGCGTCGTCCATGAAGACGCGCAGGTGGTCGCCTTCATGGATCTGCGCCAGGCGGTGCGCGGGCATGTGCTCGTCGTGCCGCGCCGGCATGTCGAAACCCTGTTCGACCTCGACGAAGACACCGCCGCGCAGCTGATGCGGGTGGCGGTCCGCATCGCGCGCGCCGCCGATGCGGTCTTCGCGCCCGACGGCCTCAGCCTGTGGCAATCCAACCGCGATGCCGGCGGGCAGGAAGTCCCGCACGTGCATCTGCATGTGCAGCCGCGGCGCGTCGGTGATGGACTGTTGCGGATCTATCCAGGCGACGCGCCGCGGCCGTCAGCTTCCGCGGAACTCGACCGGATGGCCGCGGACCTGCGCGCAGCACTGGCGCGCGCTCAGGCCAGTCCGTAGCGCCGCAGGACCTGTCGCAGCGAACGCGCGTCGACGGCCGTGTCGGCGTGCAGGCCCGCGGCGCGCGCGCCCTGCACGTTGACGAACAGGTCGTCGACGAACAGCGTCGCCGACGCGGCCGTGTCGAAATGGGCGAGCGCCCTGGCGAAGATCGCGCGATCGGGCTTGCGCGCGCCGACCGCACCGCTGCACAGCACGCGGCCGTCGAGCATCGGGAACAGCGGCGCGAGGATGCCGCGCATGGCCTCGGCCATCAGCGCACCGTTGTTGCTGAGCACGCCGATCGGCATGCGTTCGGCGAGCGCGGCGACCAGCGCCAGCACCGCCGGATCGACGCGGCTGCTGGCGACCCGCGATGCGATCCACGCGGCCTCGTCGATCCTGCACCCCAGCCCGTCGCCGAGCCGCTGCAGGTAGGTCGAGGTGTCGAGCAGGCCGCTGTCGTACTGGCGCTCCAGCCCCGATTCGAACAGGACGGCGGTCACATGCGCCGGCGTGCAGCCGGCGACGCGCGCGAGCGCCGCGAGGCGCGCGTCGTGCCGGTAGTGCGCCAGCACGCCGTCGAAATCGAACAGCACCAGCCGCAGCGGCGGTGGGGTCATGCGGCGAGTTCGGCGAACGCCTCGCGTGCGGCGGCGATCGTCGCCTCGATCACCGAGGCGTCGTGCGCCGACGACATGAAGCCGGCCTCGAACGCCGACGGCGCCAGAAACACGCCGCGCGCGAGCATCGCGTGGAAGAAGCGGTTGAACGCGGCGGTGTCGCAGGCGACGGCCTGCCCGTAGGTATCGACGTAGGCCTGGTCGGTGAAGAACAGGCCGAACATGCCGCCGACGCGCGTCGTCGTGAACGGCACGCCGGCCTCGCGCGCGGCGGCTTCGAGGCCGTCGCACAAGGTGTTGGATGCGGCTTCGAGCGCGTCGTGGAAACCGGGCGCGGACACCAGATCCAGCATCGCCAGGCCCGCGGCCATCGCGACCGGATTGCCGCTCAGCGTGCCGGCCTGGTAGATCGGCCCGGCCGGCGCGATCTGCTCCATCAGCGCGCGCCGTCCGCCATAGGCGCCCACCGGCATGCCGCCGCCGATGATCTTGCCGAAGGTGCTGAGGTCCGGCGTCACGCCGTAGCGTGCCTGCGCGCCGCCGAGCGCGACCCGGAAACCGGTCATCACCTCGTCGAAGATCAGCAGTGCGCCGCGCTGCGTGCACAGGTCGCGCAGGTGCTGCAGGTAACCCGCCCGCGGCGGCAGGCAGTTGGCGTTGCCCACCACCGGTTCGATGATCAGGCCGGCGATGTCGGCGCCGGCCTGCTCGAACAGCGCGGTCGCGGCGTCGAAATCGTTGTAGGGCAGGGTCAGCGTCAGGTCGGCCAGCGCCTTCGGCACGCCGGGCGAGGTCGGCACGCCGAGGGTGAGCGCGCCGCTGCCGGCCTTGACCAGGAACGAGTCGCCGTGGCCGTGGTAGCAGCCTTCGAACTTGACGATGCTGGTGCGTCCCGTCGCGCCGCGCGCGAGGCGGATCGCCGACAGCGTGGCCTCGGTGCCGGAGTTGACCATGCGCACCATTTCCATCGACGGCACCAGCGCGGTCAGGCGTTCGGCCATCGTGATTTCCGCTTCGGTCGGCGCGCCGAACGACAGGCCGTCGCCGATCGCGCGCTTGACCGCCTGGCGCACGCTCGCGTGGTTGTGGCCGACGATCATCGGGCCCCAGGAGCCCACGTAGTCGATGTAGCGGTTGCCGTCGGCGTCGAACAGGTAGGGCCCATCCGCGCGCTGCACGAAGAACGGCTCGCCGCCGACCGACTTGAACGCGCGCACCGGCGAATTGACGCCGCCGGGCAGCAGGGCGCGGGCGCGTTCGAACAGGGCATGCGAGCGGGACGTATCCATGGAGACTCCGATAAGAAGAAGGTTCAGAGGCCGAACGCGGCGCGGTAGGCGTGCGCGGCGGCGGCCGGATGACGGGCGGCGAAGACGCCGCTGATGACGGCCACCAGATCGGCGCCGGCGGCTGCGAGCTGGCGCGCATTCTCCGGCGTGATGCCGCCGATCGCCACCCGCGGCACGCCGAGCGTCCCGGCATCGCGCAGCAACGACTTGTGCGCGACGCGGGCATCGGGCTTGGTCGGAGACGGAAAGAACGCACCGAAGGCGACATAGCTCGCGCCGGCCTCGATCGCGCGGCGGGCCAGCGCGAGGTCGTCGTAGCAGGAGGCGCCGAGGATCGCATCCGCGCCCAGCGCCGCGCGCGCATCGACCAGCGCGCCATCGTCCTCGCCCAGATGCGCGCCGTCGGCGCCGAGATCGGCGGCGAGTCGCCAGTCGTCGTTGACGATCAGCGGCACGCCGGTCGCGCGGCACAGCGGCAGCAGGGCCTGCACCTGCGCCCGGCGCAAGGCCGCATCCGCGCGCTTGTTGCGGTACTGCAGCCACGTGGCATGCGGCAGCACGGCCGCGACCTGGGCCAGCAGCTGCGCGGTCTCGGGTTCGTCGGGCGTCAGCAGGTACAGGCCGCGCGCGGCGGACGGGGAAGCGTTCATCGACGGGTTCCGGTGGGGAGGGCGCGATGGGACAATGCGGATCCGTAGCCGTTGCCGCATGTGGCCATTATCCGATGAACGATCCGACGACGCAGGGCGCCTACCAGACATGGATGTGCGTGGTCTGCGGTTTCATCTACGACGAAGCCGTCGGCATTCCGGACGAGGGCATCGTCCCGGGCACGCGCTGGGCGGATGTGCCCGATACGTGGACCTGTCCCGACTGCGGCGTCACCAAGGACGACTTCGAGATGATGACGATTTGAGCTGAGCGCTAATGCGCGCGATCGCGCGTGCGCCCGAGGTGCACCAGCTGGTCGCGCACCGCATCCGCATCGGCCGCATCCGGATAGCGGACGACGTAATGCCCGAGATCCTCGCGCGCGCCGGTCACGTGACCCAGCGCGAGATAGCCCAGGCCGCGGTCGCGCAGCGCATCGGGCGCGTCGGGTGACAGCGACAGCAGGCGATCGGCGCACCGTACCGCCCGCACCCAGTCTTCCGCCTCGGCATAGGTGCCGTGCAGGTTGCGCAGCATGCGCATCAGCATCATCCGCGGCGTGGCCGGCCGCAGCAGCTTCGCCAGCGTGTCGTCGTCCGGAAGGCCGCCATCGAGATGCGGCGAGGCGCGCGACCGCAGTTCCTCGATGTCCAGCGGACGGCCACCGTTGAACGGGTCCATCACCAGCATGCCGTCGCCGACCGGCAGCCGGACCAGGAAGTGGCCGGGAAACGAAATGCCCTCCAGGTGCACGCCGAGCCGGCGCGCGACCTCCATCTGCACGACGGCGAGCATGATCGGATTGCCCAGTCGGTGTTCGATCACCTCGTTGAGGTAGCTGTTGCGCGGATCGTAGTAGGCGTCGTGGTTGCCGGTATAGCCGACCTCCTCGAACAGGTGCCGGTTGATCGCCTGCATCTTCAACGGCGTCGGTTCGATCGTGTCGACCTCGACCCGCAGATGCTGCGCATGTGCCTGCAGCACCGCATCGCAATGCGCGACGTCCAGTGCGGGGTATTCGTCGCATGCGATCAGCAGCGCACAGGCGAACAGCGGCACTGCCGCGTCGGCAACGCCCGACAGGGACGTCCAGTCCGGCAGATGCAGTGCGTCGCTCATGACGTCGAAGCCCGCGTGATCGTATGTGCGTCTGCGGCCATGGGGATCAGGGCGTGCGGATCGAAGGCGACAGCGTCAGCGTCTCACCGTCCTCGAGGCCGATCCGTCGCGCTTCGCCGGCATTGAGCTCGAGCACGTAGCGTGCCGCACCCTTGCTCGGATACGACGGACAGCGGTTGCCGCCCGAACACGGCGGCACGTCGCGCTGCTGCGAAACCAATCTGCGCGCGTCGTCGAAATAGAGAATGTCGAGCGCGATGCGCGTGTTCTTCATCCAGTAGGCCTGCGGCGCCTCGCTGTCATGGATGAAGAGCATCCCGTGCCCGTCTTCGAGCGTGTCGCGGAACATCAGGCCACGGGCGCGGGCTTCATCCGTCGCAGCGATCTCGACGGTGTAGCGGTTGCCTGCGAGCTCGACCCAGTCGCCACCACTCGCACATGCGGGCAACAGGAAGGACGCGAACACAGAGAGCAGAAGAAGACGGAAAGCGCGCATGGAAGTACCGGCTGGATGGACTGCATCCACCTTCGGCAAGCGCCCTCCGAGCGTCAAGAAAAAAATCTTCGATGCGGGGTTCCCAAACCGATTTCATCTATGCATAATTCGCGCCCCGCACGGCGGGCTGCACTTCGGAGCAGCGGTCGGGCGGGGGAAGAGGAGGTCGGGATCGCATTCACGCGGTGTTGACAGACTCGAAAGCCGCGGTAAGATGTGCGGCTCGCTTCAACGAAAGGCCCTCGGGCCGGACGCTGAAGCCGGTCTGAAATCAACGCTCACGAAGTGTTGACGAATACCAAAACCGCGCTAAGATGGGCGGCTCGCTTCGGAGGAAACTTCGAAGCAACGGGAAGCAGGCGCTGAGGCCGCTTCCGCAGATCTTTGACAGTGTGCGCAGGATACTTATGCGGACGTCTGGCTGGTGGTGTGAGTCCATTAGCAGACGTTCTAGAAAGAGCAAGAAAGATTCA
>Ga0160461_1000228_pt1 | contig 54665 bp, 50 predicted proteins | sample HID1975I_E6MG_FD_108266 | JGI IMG/M metagenome (GOLD analysis project Ga0160461, IMG submission 108266) | Enriched soil microbial communities from UW Madison campus, WI, USA - HID1975I_E6 MG | ecosystem: Environmental > Terrestrial > Soil > Unclassified | place: USA: Madison, Wisconsin...
AAGAACGGCTCGATCACCTCGATCCAGGCCGTCTACGTGCCCGCCGATGACTTGACCGATCCGTCGCCGGCCACCACGTTCGCCCACCTGGATTCGACCGTGACCCTGTCGCGTTCGATCGCCTCGCTGGGTATCTACCCGGCCGTGGATCCGCTCGACTCGACCAGCCGCCAGATGGATCCGCTGGTCATTGGCCACGAGCATTACGACACCGCCCAGCGCGTCCAGCAGACCTTGCAGAAGTACAAGGAGCTGAAGGACATCATCGCCATCCTGGGCATGGACGAACTGTCCGAAGAAGACAAGCAGGCCGTGACCCGCGCCCGTAAGATCGAGCGCTTCTTCAGCCAGCCGTTCCACGTGGCCGAAGTGTTCACCGGTTCGCCGGGCAAGTACGTGTCGCTGAAGGACACCATCCGTGGCTTCAAGGCCATCGTCGATGGCGAATACGACCACCTGCCGGAACAGGCGTTCTACATGGTCGGCAGCATCGAAGAAGCGGTCGAGAAGGCCAAGAAGATGGCTGAAAAGGCCTGATGCGGCGGGGACGGGCGACATGCCCGTCCCGACCCGTCACACGGGGTGGGCGCAGGCCCACCGCTGAGGACATCCTGCGGTGGGCGCGAGCCCGCCCTAAAGCGAGAAGAGTTTCATGAGCACCATCCGTTGCGACATCGTCAGCGCCGAGCAGGAAATCTTCCGTGGTGAGGCGACCCTGGTCGTGGCCACCGGTGAGCTGGGTGAGCTGGGCATCGCGCCCAAGCACGCCCCGCTGATCACCCGCCTGAAGCCGGGCAAGGTGGTGGTGACCACGCCGAGCGGCGAGCAGATCGACTTCGCCATCTCCGGCGGCATTCTCGAAGTGCAGCCGCAGGTCGTGACCGTGCTGGCCGACACCGCGATCCGTGCCCAGGACATCGACGAAGCCTCGGTCCGCAAGGCCAAGGAAGAAGCCGAGCGCATCCTGGCCAACCGTGGTGAAGCAATGGAAGTGGCCGAAGCGCAGCAGCGCCTGGCGGAAGTGTCCGCCCAGCTGCAGGCGCTGGAGCGCCTGCGCAAGAACCTCAAGCACTAAGCGGGGCGGCGCGACGGCGCCATCCGCAAGGGGGAAAACGCCGGCTTGCCGGCGTTTTTTTTTGCCTGCCTCCCGGTACGCCGGATCAGCGGAAGATCAGGCTCCGCATCAGCAGGAATGACAGCCCGGCCAGCCCGCCCTCCACCAACGGTTTGGCCAGCCACGCATAGCGCAGCCCCAGGTGCTCGGCGGCCAGGGTCACCAGCAGCGTACTGATGGCCGTCAGCACGGCCCACAGCAGCAGGAAGCGCGCAAAGCGTGGCCAGCCCAGACGATGCTCACCATCGCGGGCAAACGTGTAGCGGCCATTGAGCCAGAAGCCGAGCAGCATGCCGCTCACGCGCCCCAGCAGGTTGCCGGGTGCCGCTGGCATTCCCAGTGCGGTGGCAGCCACGAACACGGCCCAGTCCAACACCAGCTGGACCAGGCCGACGACGAGATAGCGGCTGCCTTGGCGGAGGAGACTCACGTGCACTCCGGGTGCGGACAATCCCACATGTTAACGAGCGTCGCACTAGAATTCCCATCAACGATACCCGGAACGTGATCTACCCATGACCCAGCCCCTGCACGTGATCATCCTGGCCGCCGGCGCCGGCAAGCGCATGAAGTCGGCCCTGCCCAAGGTGCTGCAGCCGATCGCCGGCCGCCCGATGCTCGCCCACGTCATCGAGACCGCGCGTCAGCTGCAGCCTGAAGCGATCCACGTGGTGTACGGCCATGGCGGCGAAGCGGTGCGGCAGGCATTGGCCGATCAGCCCGATCTGCGCTGGGCGGAGCAGAGCGAGCAGCTGGGCACCGGGCATGCCGTGCTGCAGGCCATGCCGGAAGTGCCGGATGCGGCAACCGTTCTGGTGTTGTACGGCGATGTGCCGTTGATCCGCGGCGAGACGTTGCGCCACCTGTTGTCGCAGCCGGGCCGCTTGGCCGTGCTGGTGGCCGAGGTCGCCGATCCGACGGGCTACGGGCGCATCGTGCGCAATGCCGAGGGCAAGGTCGGGGCGATCGTCGAGCAGAAAGACGCCACCGACGAACAGCGCAGCATCCGGACCATCAATACCGGCATCATCACCGCCGAATCCACGGCACTGCGCCGTTGGTTGTCGCAGCTGTCCAATGCGAACGCGCAGGGCGAGTACTACCTGACCGACATCTTTGCCGCGGCGGCCAGCGATTACACGCCGGCCGAGATGGCATTCGTGCAGGACCCGCAGGACGCCGAAGGTGCCAACGATCCATGGCAGCTGGCCCAGCTTGAACGCGCCTGGCAGCTGCGCGAAGTGCGTGCGCTGTGCGCGCAGGGCGCACGCGTGCTGGACCCGGCACGGCTGGATATCCGTGGCACCGTCACGGTCGGCAGCGACGTGCAGATCGACGTCAACGTGATCCTGGAGGGACGTGTGGTGCTGGGCGATGGCGTCAGCATCGGCGCGTTCACCCGGCTCAAGGATGTTTCCCTGGCCGCGGGCACCGTGGTCAAGCCGCACTGCGATCTGGAGGGCGTGGTCAGCGAAGGTGCGGCAGACATCGGTCCGTTCGCGCGGCTGCGCCCCGGCACCGTGCTGGGGGAGGGCTCGCACGTGGGCAACTTCGTGGAAACCAAGAAAGTCGTGCTCGGTGCCGGCAGCAAGGCCAACCACCTTACCTATCTGGGCGACGCGGTGATCGGCAGCAAGGTCAACATCGGTGCGGGCACCATCACCTGCAACTACGACGGGGTGAACAAGTCGCAGACCACGATCGGCGATCGTGCCTTCATCGGATCCAACAGCTCGCTGGTCGCGCCGGTCGTGATCGGGGAAGGCGCAACCGTCGCCGCTGGCTCGGTGATCACCCGCGGCGCCCCGGCGGACAAACTGACCGTCGCCCGCGCACGTCAGGAAACCATCGACGGCTGGAAGCGCCCGACGAAGAAGTAGTGCCGGCCGCTGGCCGGCAACCAGGCGATCCCGGGGCCACGACGGTGCCGCCCAGCGGCCGGTCTACCGGGCGTCAGCCGGCAGGAACACCGCCACGCACAGACCGCCCTCGCGGCGGTTCTGCAGCGAAATGCGGCCACCATGCGCTTCGACGATCTCACGGGTCAGCGCCAGGCCGAGCCCGGTGCCGTTGCGCTTGGTCGAATAGAACGGCATCAACGCGTTCTGCAGCACCGCCTCGTTCATGCCCTTGCCGCGATCCAGTACTTCCAGCCGCAGCCACTGGGGCAGGCGGGTCAGGCGGACCTCGACGTCGTCATTCGGCGGCTCGGCCTCGCCACACGCTTCATGGGCATTCTTGAGCAGGTTCAGCAGCGCCTGCCCGAGCTGGGCGATGTCCACGCGGCTCTGCAGATCGTCGGGTACCTCCGCCATCCGGAACGGAATCTGGTGCTGCAGCCCGCCCAGGAACAGGTTCCACTGTACGGTCTGCAACTGCGGCTGTGGCAGCTTGGCGAACCGCGCATAGCCGCGGATGAAGCCTTCCAGATGACGCGCGCGCTCCTCGATGGTGGCGAACACCTCTTCCAGCCGCTCGGTCTTGCCGCGCCGGACCAGCTCGCCACCGGAATGCGCCAGCGAGGCGATCGGCGCCAGCGAATTGTTCAACTCGTGGCTGATCACCCGGATCACCTTCTTCCAGGTCTGCACTTCCTGGCGGCGCAGTTCGGCGGTCAGCAGGCGGATCAACAGCAGATCGTGCGGGCGGCCGTTGAGATGGAAGTTGCGGCGTGACAGGTGATAGATCTGCTCGTCGTCCTCATCGCGCTCATCGTCGCTGTCCTGGCCTTCGCCACGCACCGCGAAGAGGCTGTCGCCCCCGCGGGCGATGGCGTCGCGCAGCTCGATCGGCATCGTCGCCATGACGTCGTCCATGCGCTGGCCCTCCAGCTTCCAACCGTTGTGCAGCAACTTGCGCGCCGCCAGGTTGGAAAACACCACGCGCTGCACGCCGTCGCCCCCGTGCGCCAGCAACAGCATCGATACCGGCGTGTTCTGCACCATGGTGTCCAGCAGCAGCTCGCGCTGGACCAGGTCCTGGCGCTGCGCACGCAGCACGTCGCCGAGTTCGCGGTGGGCCTGGACCAGATCGCCCAGCTCATCATTGGAGGGCCAATAGATGCCGAAGTTGTATTCACCGTCGCGGTAGCTGCTGGTGGTGCCGGACAGGGCGCGCAGCAACGAGCGGATCGGTGCGGTCGCGCGGCGCAGGCTCCACCACATCAGCGCCAGCAGCACGACAACCGAAATGCAGGTGACCGCCCAACCATGGTCCAGCCAGAACGCCAGATACCACGGGAATGCAGCTGCCAGTGCCAGGACCGGCAGCAGCCGCAGGAACAGCCGGAAGGTGAACGAGCGCCGCTTCATTCGCGCGGGATGCCGTAACGGTCCATGCGCCGGTACAGCGCCTGGCGGCTGAGCCCGAGTTCGGCAGCGGTCTGGGCAATGATGCCGTGGTTATGCGCCAGTGCGGTTTCGATCCGGCTGCGGTCCGGGTCCACGGCCGGGCTGGCCGCGCGCGGGGCCGCGGCGCGCGGCAGGTTGAGATCGCCTGCCTCGATGCGCGGTCCCGTCGCGAACAGTTGGGCGCGCTGCAGCACGTTGCGCAGCTCGCGCACATTGCCCGGCCAGGCATGCCGCTGAAGCGCGGTGGCCGCCGCGGTGGACAGTGGCTTGCCAGTGTCCAGGAAGCGTTCGGCCAGCGGCAGGATGTCGCCGGGGCGGTCGGCCAAGGCCGGCAGCGCCAGCTCGACAGTGTTGAGGCGGTAGTACAGATCCTCGCGGAACTGGCCATCGCGGATCATCGTGGGCAGATCGGCGTTGGTCGCGCTGATGACGCGGACCTTCACCTGCCGCTCGCGGTTGGAACCCAGCCGTTCGAAACGGCCGGTTTCCAGCACGCGCAGCAGTTTCATCTGTCCACTGGCAGAGAGATTGCCGATCTCATCCAGGAACAGGGTGCCGCCATCGGCGGCCTCGAACTTGCCTTCGCGTGCCTTGTTGGCACCGGTGTAGGCACCGGCCTCGGCACCGAACAATTCCGCCTCGATCAGCTCGGACGGAATCGCGCCGCAGTTGAGCGCGACGAACGGCCCCTTGGCCACCAGCGAGTTGGCCTGGATGATCTCGGCGATCTTCTCCTTGCCCGCGCCGTTGGGGCCGGTGATCAGCACCGGCAGTGCCGAGCGTGCCACCTGGCAGGCCAGGTTGACCACGCGCTCGCTGGCCGGATCGGCCACCACGGCACCGCGCAGATCGTAGCGGGCCTCCAGCGCCGAGCGATCGCGTTGCTCGCGGTCGCGGCGGCGGTCCAGTTCGCGGCGGGTTTCGGAGAGCTCCAGCAGGTTGTTGACCGAGATCAGCAGCTTGCGGTCGTCCCATGGCTTGGCCAGGTAGTCCGCCGCGCCCGCCTTGACCAGATCGACCGCGCTGCTCAGATGTGTCCAGGCGGTCAACAGGATCACCGGCAGGTCCGGATGACGTGCACGGATCTGCTGGAACAGGGCTTCGCCTTCTTCGCCGGAGGTGGTGTCCTCGGTGAAGTTCATGTCCTGGATCACCAGATCCACCGGCTGTTGTTCCAGCAGCGCCAGCCCCTGCTCGGGCGAGAGCGCGTGCAGGGTATCGATGTCGTGCAGCGAGAACAGCACGTCGAGTGCGGTGCCGACGCTGGCGTTGTCGTCAATGATCAGGATCGAGGGCATGCGGCAACGTAGGACCGGAAGTGGAATCAAGAGTACCGGAGCGCCGGGCCAAGGGGCAGATGGCCCGGCGTGGCAGGCCTCAGCCGCCGGCGCGTGGCGGCGTTGCGGGCTGGGGGATGGGCGGTGTCTCGACCGCCAGCACCTCGCTCCAGGCGGCGGTGTCGACATCCACGGTCACCTGGTCGCCCTTGCGCAGCACGACGACGGGCACCCGGGTGGCCTTGTTGCCAACCAGCGCATGGGTGAGGTCGGCCATGCGCCGGACGGGCTGGCCATCCACGCGCAGGATCCGGTCGCCGCTGCGCACACCGAAGTAGCTGCTCGGTTCGGTGGTCGTGACGCGCACGATGCCATCCCGGGCATCGACCACCAGATGGTGGCCGGCGTCACGCCACTCCAGGCGTGCGGTATCGGTCTGGGTGGCGGCCAGCGCAGGTGCGCTGGCCAGCAGGAGGGACAACAACAGGGTCGTGATCCTGGTCTTGGTCTTGGTATTGGTCTTGCGCATTTCAGGCACTCCGGGTGGCAACGGCAGGGGGGACGGCGGCGGCGCGACGGGCCGGGCCGAAGACAGCGATCTGGCCCAGCAGCCACAGCAGTACCGCGCCGATCGGCAGGTAACTGATGGGCATGCGTGGCAGCTCGTAGTTGTTCATCAGCCACAGATTGATCGTGTAGGCCATCAACATGCCCAACACGATCCCAACCGTGGCCAACAGGAAGTTTTCGGTCTGGAAGTAGCGCAGGATCTGGCTGCGGGTCGCGCCCAGCGCCCGGCGGATGCCGATCTGCTTGGTGCGCTGCTGCACCCAGAAGCTGGCCAGACCAACGATGCCCAGTGCCGTCACCACCAGCAGGGCAACGCACACGGTGATCAGCAGGCCGACCATGGCGCGGTCATTGGCGAAGTACTTGTTGCGCTGTTCCTCATAGGTGGATTTGCCGCGGATCAGCCGGCTCGAATCGACACGTTCCAGTGCCGTCACTGCTGCCTTGATCACCTCGTCCCGACGCGCGGGATCGGTGACACGGATCAGGTAGAAGCCTTCGTCGTAGGTCGCCCGCAACGGCAGCATGATCGAATACTGGATGTCGCCGCCAACCGGGTTCGGGCGGGCCAGCACCTTGACGATGCCGACGATGCGCAGCGGCATGGAACCGCTGTAGACCGTCTTGCCCAAGGCATCACCGCCGGGGAACATCTTGTCGGCAATCGCCTTGGTGACGATGATCGCCGAGCCCGTTTTTTCGGCGTTCTCGTCGGTCAGGGCATCCGCTGCGTCGCGGTATTCGTCGCTCTGGAAATCACGGCCGGCGATCAGCTCCACGCCCAGTGTCTCCAGCGCGCCTTCGCGGGCGAAGTACTGGGAGGTGCTCAGCGTCGAGCGTTCCTGGTTGGGGGTCAGCCCCAGGCCCGTGTTCCAGGAGCTGTTGCGGAACGGAATCTGGTTCAACGTCACGGCACTCTTGACGCCCGGAATGGCCTGCAACGCCGCCAGGTCTTCGCGGGTGCGCGCGGCCGCATTGACCTGGGTGCCGATGCCGCCCAGGCGGACTTCGATCAGTTCGGTCTCGGCGATGCCGCTGGGCTGGTTGATCTTCTCGATGCGCTGCCCGATCAGGAACAGCGCATTGCAGACGATGGCGCAGGTCAGGGCGATCTCGAGCACGATCAGCGACGCGGCGGTTTTATGCCGGCGCAGGGTGGAGAGGATGGGACGGATATCCATGGTGTGCTCCGGATCCTTACTGCGATTTGAGTTGGATGGCGGGCGCGACCTGCATGGCGCGCAGCGCCGGCAGGAAACCGGCCAACAGGCTGGCGACCAAGGTCAGCGCGAAGGTCATCAGCAGCATCTGCCCATCCAGCGTGGCCAGCTTGGCGTAGTCCACCGGTTGCTGGCGCACCGCGTACAGTCCCAGCATCGCGAGCACCAGGCCGAGCAGGCCGCCGGCCAGGCCGACCGTACCGGCCTCGATGAGCGACTGCAGGAAGATCTGGCCGCGGCTGGCACCCAGCGCCCGGCGCACGCCGATCTCGCCGCTGCGGCGCAGGAACTTGGCCAGCAGCAGGCCCACGGTATTGATCAGGCAGACCAGCAGGAAGCCCATCGCCAACCACAGCTGCAGGCGCACGTCACCGGGGACCACCTTCTTGTAGTCCAGCCACTCCATGACATTGCGCAGACGGACGTTGTTGGGACGCTCGAAGCGGCCGGCCGCACGCTGCTGGTCGGAGTAGTTCTCCAGGTAGCGGCGGTACTCCGCAGCTTGCCCGGCGTTCTCCAGCTCCACCCAGTACTGGATCCAGGTGCAGCTGGCGGTCGGGCCGGTCGGATCGGGCTCGTTGCGGCGGCCGAAGCAGTCCATGCTGCCGCTGCGGTCGAACTTCAGCTCGATGGCCGTGGTGAAGGGAACGAACACATCTTCGCTGTCGCCATAGCGACCGGTGTTGAGATCGTAGAAGTGCGGGTTGGGGTGCCACTCGTCCAGAACGCCCACCACGGTCATCGTGTTGCCATTGATGCGCAGTGACTTGCCGACGCTGTTGGCGCCATCGAACAGCTTCTGGTTGAGTGTCTTCGTGATCACCGCGACCCTGCCGCGGCCCTCGTCATCGGATTCCTTCCAGCCCTGGCCGTACTGGAACGGGGTATCGAACATCGGGAAGAAGTCGCCCGAGGTGTAGCGAGAATCCGTGACGAACGGACGCAGCGTGCTGCTGTCCGGCTCGATGGTGACGCCGCCACCGGTCATCATCGCCTGGCGCTTGGCATGTTTCTCGCTCAGCAGTCTGGTGGCATCGAAGCGGGTCAACTGGTCGGCCGGTTCTTCGCCAGGCTGATAGCCAAGCGCTGACTGTGGATCAATCTGCACGCTGAAGAGCCGGTCGCTCTTCTGCGGAATCGGATCACCGGACAGCACGTGGAACACGGTCAGCGTGGTCATCGACGCGCCGATGCCCAGCGCGATGGCGATCACCATCAGCGCGGTCAGCACCTTGTTGCGCCGGAAGCTGCGCAGGGCCAGTCGGAAGTAGTAAGCGATCATGGCCGGTCTCAGTCGTTGGCGATGGCAGCGGCAACCGCGGGGCGCGGCGTGGAAAGCACCGGGTCGCGCAGCAGGTCGGTGACCTGGCCGTCGACGATGTGCACGTTGCGCTTGGCACGGGCGGCCAATTCGGGATCGTGGGTCACCATCACGATCGTGGTGCCCTTGGCATTGATTTCTTCCAGCAGCTCCATGACGCCACGGGCCATCTGGCTGTCCAGGTTGCCGGTCGGTTCATCGGCCAGCAGCAGGCGCGGGCTGCCCGCCAGCGCCCGCGCGATCGCGGCGCGCTGCTGCTGACCACCGGAGAGTTCGGCAGGGTAATGCTTCATGCGCGAGCCCAGGCCCACCTGGGCCAGCGCGTGCTCGATGCGCTCCTTGCGCTCGGCAGCGGGCATGCCGCGGTAGCGCAGCGGCACATCGACGTTGTCGAACAGGTTCAGATCGGAGATCAGGTTGAAGCCCTGGAAGATGAAGCCGATCTTCTGGTTGCGCAGGCGGCTGCGCGCGTCATCGCCGAGCTGGCTGACGTCCTGGCCATCGAGCAGGTAGGTGCCGCTGGTGAAGGTCTCCAGCAGGCCGGCGATGTTGAGGAAGGTGGTCTTGCCCGAACCGGACGGACCGGTCACGGCGACGAACTCGCCTTCGCGGACATGCAGGTCCAGCGACCGCAGGGCGTGGGTTTCCACCTGTTCGGTGCGGAAGACTTTGGCGACCGAGCGCATTTCAAGCATGGCTGTTTTCCTTTGAAAGTCGAGAGGATCGAAAGGGACTGAATCAGTTGATGGAGACGCGCTCGGCATCGCCGAACAGATCGCTGCCGGACACCACGACGCGATCGCCGGGCTGCAGGCCAGAGAGGATTTCCACTTCGCCCAGGCTGCTCACACCGAGCTTGACCGGGCGACGGACCGCACTGCTGCCGTCCATGACGTAGGCGTAGCCGTTGCCCTGTTCGACGAACGGGCCGCGTTCGATCTTCAGGGCATTGCGGCGGGTATCGAGCAGCACGCGCGCCTGCATCCGCTGGCTCTGGCGCAGGCCCTGCGGTTGCTTGTCGGCAAAGCGGATGCGGGCGTTGACCTCACCGGCGACCACTTCCGGGGACACCGCGGAGATCTCACCGGCGAACTGGCCGCTGCCGCCGGTCAGCTGCGCAGGCATGCCGATCGTCAGCTCGCGGGCGAAACTCTCCGGCACCTTGATCTCGATCTCGAAGCGCGACAGGTCGACCACGCCCAGGATCGGCGCATTGGCGACCACGTTGGTGTGCTGGGTCGCCTGCACCTGGCCGACCTGGCCATCGAACGGCGCACGCAGCGTGAGGGCGTCGACCTGGCGCTCGACCTCGGTCACCACCGCACGCTGGCGGTCGGCGAGCAGGCGCTTGTTGCGCGCATCGAGGTCGGCGCCCTGGGCCTTGAGCAGGGCGTCCTTGCGGGCATGTTCGAGCTGGATGTCGCTCTTCTTGACCGTGTCTTCGGCCTTGGCGACATCGACCTGCGGCACCGCGCCCCCATCGAAGCCACGCTTGTAGCGTTCCAGATCGCGCACGGCCGCCTGGCGTTCGATCACCGCCTGGTCGGTATCCTTCTGGGCCGTGGCGCGCGCCAGGGTCGCATCGAGGGTGGCGCGGCTCGCCTCGGCCTGCAGACCGGCCAGGGTGGCCTGTTCCTGGGCCAGCTTGCTGCGCAGTTCGGGGCTGTCGATCACGGCCAGTTCCTGGCCCTGCTTGACCACGTCACCGGCCACCACCTTCAGGTTCACGTTGCCGGCGGAGATCGCATACAGCACCGGGTTGTTGGCCGCGATCACACGGCCATCCGCGGCGATGTCGCGGACCATGTCGCCGCGGGTGACCTCGGCCACCCGGACACGGGCGCTGTCGAACGAGCGGCTGGCACCGAGCCAGGCGCGGGCGGCGAAGCCGATCGCCAGCAGCACGACCAAGGCGGCGACCGCCGGCCACAGCCAGCGCTTCCACGGGGCGGGCGCGGCATGCGAGGAAAGGGTCTGGTCCTGGGCGGAAGTGTCGCGGATCATCGGGCTCGTTCGCGGTTGGGTTGCGGAGTACCAAGCAGACGCCGTGCCAAGTTTTGGCCCTTTGAAAACAATGGCTTGCGAATCTCGTCGCGTGTCCGCGTGTCCGCGGACACCGGACCGGACACTTTCGTTAAGCCGACAGCGCCCAAGCCGCCGGGGCGGCCACGCTAGAATGCGAGGCTAACCAGCAGGGATCTGAATCTATGTGCGGCATTGTGGGAGCGATCGCGCATCGCGACGTGGTACCGGTACTCATCGAAGGCCTGAAGCGACTGGAATATCGGGGCTACGACTCGTCGGGCATTGCCGTGATCGACACCACTGCCGCCGAAGCTGACGTCCGCCGTGTGCGCCGCACCGGCCGCGTGGCCGAGATGGAGAAGGCCGCCACGAGCGAAGGCTTCCAGTCGCTGCTCGGGATCGGCCACACCCGCTGGGCCACCCACGGTGGCGTGACCGAGGCCAATGCGCACCCGCACATCAGCCACGGCGTGGCGCTGGTGCACAACGGCATCATCGAGAACCACGAAGAACAGCGCGAGAAGCTGCGCGGGTTGGGCTACACCTTCGAGTCGCAGACCGACACCGAAGTGATCGCGCACCTGATGCACCATCACCTCAATGAAGGCGACAGCCTGCTGTCCGCGCTGCAGCGCACGGTCAAGGAACTGACCGGCGCCTACGCGCTGGCGGTGATGAGCCGTGCCGAGCCGGATCACTTCGTGTGTGCGCGCATGGGCTGCCCGCTGCTGATCGGCGTGGGCGAGGGCGAGAACTTCGTCGCCTCCGACGTCTCGGCGATCCTCCAGGCCACCCGCTCGGTGATCTTCCTGGAAGAGGGCGATACCGCCGATATCCGCCGCGATGGCGTGCAGGTGTATGACGAGCACAACCAGCCGATCGTGCGTGACGTGCACCTGTCCGATGTGTCGCTGGCCTCGCTGGAGCTGGGCCCGTACCGCCACTTCATGCAGAAGGAAATCCACGAGCAGCCGCGCGCGCTGGGCGACACCATCGAAGCGGCGATCGATGCCGGCGGTTTCCCGGCCACCCTGTTCGGCAAGAATGCCGAGGGCGTTCTGTCGGATATCGAAGGCGTGCAGATTCTTGCCTGCGGTACCAGCTATTACGCCGGGCTGACCGCGCGCTACTGGATCGAGGCAATCGCCGGGCTGCCGTGCAGCGTCGAGATCGCCAGCGAATACCGCTATCGCGCGGCCTACGCGAATCCCAAGCACCTGATCGTCACCATCTCCCAGTCCGGCGAAACGCTGGATACGATGGAGGCGCTCAAGTACGCCAAGTCGCTCGGCCACCTGCACACGCTCTCGATCTGCAACGTTCCCGAGAGCGCGATCCCGCGTGCCAGTGAACTGGTCTGCTACACCCGTGCCGGTGCCGAGATCGGTGTCGCGTCGACCAAGGCCTTCACTACCCAGCTGGCCGCGCTGTTCCAGCTCACCGTGGTGCTGGGCAAGCTGCATGGCCGCATCGATGCCGCCCAGGAAGCGGACTACCTGGAACAGCTGCGCTTCCTGCCGGGCAGCGTGCAGCATGCGCTGAACATGGAGCCGCAGATCGCCGCGTGGGCCGAGCGCTTCGCGCGCAGGAACAGCGCGTTGTTCCTGGGCCGTGGGCTGCATTACCCGATCGCGCTGGAAGGCGCGCTCAAGCTCAAGGAAATCTCGTACATCCACGCCGAGGCCTATCCGGCCGGCGAGCTCAAGCATGGCCCGCTGGCGTTGGTGGATGAAGAGATGCCGGTGGTGGTGATCGCCCCGAACGACAGCCTGCTGGAAAAGGTCAAATCCAACATGCAGGAAGTGCGTGCCCGCGGCGGTGAGCTGTTCGTGTTCGCCGACCAGGACAGCAACTTCGTCGAGTCCGAAGGCGTGCATGTGATCCGGACGCCGCGCCATGCCGGTGTGCTGAGCCCGATCGTGCATACGATTCCCGTGCAACTGTTGGCCTATCACACCGCGCTGGCCCGCGGGACAGACGTGGACAAGCCGCGCAACCTGGCAAAGAGCGTGACGGTGGAGTGATGTGTCCGCCGCCGAGGCGGCGCTGACGCGTATCGAGGGTGGTCCTGCGGGGCCACCCTTTTTTTGTGCGCCACCGATGGGGTAGCTCTACGCGGCCGTCGGCACTGGAACTTTAGTCGTGCCCTGCGGCGGCATTCAGCGACGGTTTTACCGGCGGTGCCATTCTCAGGGTCGTCCCCCGCTTCCACGACGAACCGTCCCAGATTTGCAAACTCCTGGCCCAGGGTGCGGTCGTAGAATCGAGTGACCGAGGCAGGTGCATCGCCATCGACCTCGTTGCAATCAGGCGCCTCTCTCGACTTCAGTAACCTGCACCAGGAAACAAGAATGAACGTCCGCGAACTCCTGCAATCCAAGAAAGAAGCCATCGTCACCATCGATTTGGAAGACACCATCGGTGCCGCCGCGCACAAGATGAGCGCGCACAAGATCGCCGCCCTGGTGGTGATGAAGGACGATGCGCCGGTCCGGATCGTGTCCGAGAAGGACATCGTGCGCAGCCTTGCGGAAGATGGTCCCCAGGCCGGCCGACGCGTCATTTCCAGCTTGCCGTCGGCAGGGCTGGAAGGCATCGGCCCGGACGCCACCCTCAAGCAGGCGATGGCGCTGATGACCTACTCGCGTCACCGTCATCTGATGGTGACCGAAGGCACCAAGCTGGTCGGCATCCTGAGCCTGGGCGATATCGTGAAGAACCTGCTCAGCGAACTGGAGCTGGAAAAAGCGGTGCTGCAGGACATCTACATGGCGGCGCACTGACCTGCCCGTGTCCTGCTGACGGGTAACGCCGGCCGCCGGCCGGCAAGCCCACGCTGGAGAATCAACGCCGGCCTTCAAGGCCGGTCAGCTGCTGAAGGTCCGACAGCAGCAGCCGATAGGCTGCCTGCTGTGGCTCACCTGCCGGCTGCCGCAACACCCACGACGGATGCACCGTCGCGAATGCGCGGGTGCCGTCCTCCAGTGAGTGCCAGCGTCCGTGGTTGGCCATCAGGTTGAACCCGGCGCCGAACACCGCGGTGGCTGCGCTCGCCCCCAGGCAGACGATCACCTGCGGTCGCACGTTCTCGATCTCGCCCATCAGCCACGGCCGGCAGGCGTTTATGTGGGTGATCTGCGGCTTGCTGTGGATGCGCCGCTTGCCACGCCGTTCAAAGCGGAAGTGCTTGACCGCATTGGTCATGTAGAGCGTGCGGCGATCAATGCCAAGGTCGCGCAGGGCGCGATCCAGCAGTTGTCCGGCGGGCCCGACGAACGGGTGTCCGCTGAGGTCCTCGCTGTCGCCAGGCTGCTCGCCGACCAGCATGATCCGTGCGTCGTGCGGGCCTTCGCCGAACACGGTCTGCGTGGCCGGCTCCCACAGCGGGCAGCGGCGGCACGCAGCGGCAGCATCGCGCAGGGCATCCAGTGTGGCAGGTGGGGTATCCGTCGCTGGCGCGGGTGAGGCGATGGCCTCGGGGATACGCCGTCGCGGGGCCTGTGCTTCACGGTTGTGCATCTCCTGCACCCGGTCACCGGCATCACGGACCAGGTGCGGCAGCAAGGATGCTTCGGGCAGGTGTTTCCAGTATTTGGCCGGCATTTCCTGCTGCATCATGCGCGTGTTGAGCCGCGCCGGATTGAAGATGTTGGCGTAGTAGGTGCGCCACAGTTCTTCGCGCGCATCTTCCACCGGCGCGTCGCTCTGGTGGCCGCCCGGGCCGAACGACAGGTGTTGCCCGTCCCAGTGCACGCTGCGGTAGGGGGTCAGGATCGCCCAGCGCATGCCGGCGAATCGTCGCGCGAAAAACGGTGCGACGCGGTCGACGATCTGGTGATCCGGTTCGAACCAGGCAATGAACGCGTCCTGTTCGCCGGGCACCTCCCGGAAGCGCACGAAGGCCTTCATCTTATGCGTGTCGCGGCGTACCGCCTGGCTCAAGGCCATGGCGCGAAGCACGTCGGCATCGGCGGGGTTGGTGAGCAGACTGCGTTCGCCATGGGTGATGCGCCACAGCATGCGATAGAGCAGGGACATCCGCTGCGGATCGCGGTGGCACAGGCAGATGGCAGCCAGCTCGACAAAGCTCTTGGGGACATGGACCTGCGGCTCGGCCGGTGGCGCGCTGTCCTCCACCGAGCTCAGCGATGGCGCATCCAGCAGCGACGTCTCGCTGCCAGGCAACCAGTCCAGTTGATCCGGCGCGACCGCGTGACGCAGGGCCAGGCGCGCGGCGGTGCGCCACGCTTCCAGAGACCACGCCGGGTCGACCCGCACACTCCAGCGCGACATGTCAGTGGGCGGCCGTGTCGGGGAACAACGAACCCTGTCGCGGCGGTGGTGCCAGTCGGGCACGTAGTGCCGCCGGGTCATCCAGTGCACGCCGCGGATGATGGTCGGCCAGCTGCACGAACGGCAGCAGCTTGCTCATCGGCGCACGCAGGCGGGCCACATCGGCCACGCGCAGGCGTCCATGCCGCCGCGCCATCAGTACGCGCTTGACGTTGCGCACGCCGAGCCCGGGCACGCGTAGCAGCAGCTCCTTGGGCGCGATGTTGAGATCGACCGGGAAGCGCTCGGGGTGGCGGATCGCCCAGGCCATTTTCGGGTCGATGTCCAGGTCCAGCATGCCGCCCTGGGTGGCATCGGTGATTTCCTCCACGCCGTACCCGTAGAAGCGCAGCAGCCAGTCCGCCTGGTAGAGGCGGTGCTCGCGTGCCAGTGGCGGTGCCTGCAGGGGCAGCGCCTTGCTCGCATCGGGAATGGGGCTGAAGGCGGAGTAATAGACGCGGCGCATCCGATAGTTGCCGTACAGATTGTCGGCCGCGCTGAGGATCTGGTTGTCGCTGGCACCGTCGGCGCCGACGATCATCTGGGTGCTCTGCCCGGCCGGCGCGAAGCGGGGCGCGCGGGCCCGGCGGCCGCGCAAGGCCGGCGCGGGGGGCGCTGCGGCGGCTGCCGAGGATGATGGCGCGTCAGGGTCCGGATGTGACGTGCGCGCTTCCTTGGCTTCCTCGATGCGCCAGCGCAGCTCGCCCATCGCGCCGCGGATCGACGGCAGGGATTTCTCTGGCGCGAAGCTGGCCAGCCCTGCCTCGGTGGGCAGCTCGATGTTGATCGACAGCCGATCGGCATGGCGACCGGCAAGCGCAAGCAGTTCCGGGGAGGCTTCCGGAATGGTCTTGAGGTGGATGTAGCCGCTGAACCGGCGTTCTTCGCGCAGCACGCGCGCGATCTCCACCATCTGCTCCATGGTGTAGTCGGCATTGCGGATGATCCCGCTGGAGAGAAACAGCCCCTCGATGTAGTTGCGCTTGTAGAAGTCCATCGTCAACGCGACCACTTCCTCCACGCTGAAACGCGCCCGCTGCACGTTGCTCGATACGCGGTTGACGCAGTACGCGCAGTCGTAGATGCAGAAGTTGGTCAGCAGGATCTTGAGCAGCGACACGCACCGGCCATCGGGCGTGTAGCTGTGGCAGATTCCCATCCCCTCGGTACTGCCGATGCCGCCGGATGCACGCGAATCGCGCTTGCCCGCGCCACTGGAGGCGCAGGACGCGTCGTACTTCGCGGCATCGGCAAGGATGGCCAGTTTGCGGATCGTCTCCATGGAAAGACCGTACCGAGGCACGATCTCATCCAGTGAGACGCATCAGATAGTCCCTGAAGAATTCAGGTTCCGACTCAGCCTTCGAAGGTCACTTTCACCGAGTCCGCGCTGTAGGTGGCCGGCCCATGGAACACCACTTCGATGTTGTTGCCATCCGGATCCAGCGCGAACGCCGCGTAATAGCCCGGGTGGTAAGGGCGCTCGCCCGGGGCGCCGTTGTCCTTCCCACCGTTGGCCAGCGCCGCCTGGTGGAAGGCCTCGACCGTGGCGCGGTCGCGCGCCTGGAAGGCGAGGTGGTGGCGCCCGGTGAGCTGGCCCAGCGCCGCGTCGCTGTCCGGCGTGGAGATGAACAGTTCGTCGGCCCAGAAGTAGGTGTCGCCTTCGCCGGCGATCGGAATGCCGATCGTGTCGAACACGGCCTGGTAAAAGCGGCGGCTGGCGGCAAGATCCCGGACCACCAGCTGCAGGTGATCGAGCAGGCGGCCGCGGTGCAGTTCCATCGTTTCCATACCGGCTCCGTTGGGTGGTGGGACGGGGCGCAGATATACCACCGGACGCAGCGCGACGCATCGCGGCGATGTCGATCTTGCTGACTGAGCGCAGCGGTCTGTCGGCCACGGCCCTTCCGCCGGCCCGCGCGCTGACCTACGCTGCGCGCTGACGTCATGAACGCGCAGGCGGAGGAGGCACGATGCTGTGGATGGTGATAATGGCGCAGGCGCTCGCCGGCGACGTGGGTTATGAACAGGTGCGTGCGTTGGCGCAGCGCGATGAAGCCAGTCTGGCGCCGGCGGCCTACACAGAAATGGTGGACAGCATGAGCCGGGTCGGAGGTGCCAGCTTTACGCGTTGCCTGCCGACCCCCGCGCCGGAGACGCTCGCCGCGTTCACGGTGGTGCTGCAACTGGATGCGCAGGGCAGGGTAGTGCGGACCTGGCGCGAAGGCGATGAGGCGGTCGCGCGCTGCGTGGACGCAGGATTTACCGGGAAAACGTTGTTCGTACCACCCAAGGCGCCGTTCCATGCGGCCTTCGAGTTCCAGGTCCAACCGTAGCCGCCGCGACGCGCCGGTAAGTGCCGGCGCGTCGCGGAGCGGCGGGGATCAGGCGATCGGCGTGTTGGAGATGATCTCCACCCAGTAGCCATCCGGATCCTTGATGAAGGCCAGGTGCTTCATGCGGCCGTCTTCCAGGCGCTTCTGGTAGGGCACCTGCAGCGCATCGAAGCGCTTGCAGGCGGCCTGGATGTCCGGCACCGACACGCAGATATGGCCGAAGCCGCGCGGGTCGGTATTGCCGTTGTGATAGACCGGGCCGTCCTGGGCTTCGGTGCCGTGGTTGTGCGTCAGCTCCAGCACGCCCGGAATCCCCGCCATCCAGACGCGGCGGGCATCGTCACCTTCGGGAATCTGCGTGCCGGCCGGCAGCAGGGCCAGGAAGTACAGGCTGAAGTCGGCGTCGGGGAAGTGGCGCAGATCGATCAGCTGGAAGCCGAGCACGCGGGTGTAGAAATCCAGCGAAGCGGTGGCGTCCTTGACGCGCAGCATGGTGTGGTTGAACACGAAGCCGGTGGTGTCAGCGGGCACCTGGGCGGCGACACCCGGTTGGTTCTGGAAGGCGGCAAGGCTCATGGGGGATCCTGGGGCGGGGGCCGCATCGGCGCGGCGGACGGGCCATTTTAGCGGTCCCGGCTGGATGGGGTGGCGGGTAGAATGGGGTGTCTCCCTGCGCAGTGTTCATCCATGTCCCAGCGTGAATGGGTGGCCGCCGCCATCCGCAAGATCGAAGCCGACTTCAACCGATCGGCCGATACCCACCTGATTCCGATGGACCTGCCGGGGTTCGAGGGCATCGACCTGTATTTCAAGGACGAATCCAGCCATCCCACCGGCAGCCTGAAGCATCGTCTGGCCCGTTCGCTGTTCCTGTACGCGCTGACCAACGGCTGGCTGCGTGAAGGGCGCCCGGTGATCGAGGCGTCCAGCGGCTCCACGGCCGTATCCGAGGCGTATTTCGCCCGGCTGCTGGGCCTGCCGTTCATCGCCGTGATGCCGGCCACTACCTCCCCCGAGAAGATCGCGGCGATCGAGTTCCACGGCGGCCGCTGCCATCTGGTGGAACGTGCGTGCGACCTCAACTGCGATTCGGAAGCGCTGGCCCGCGAAACCGGCGGCCACTTCATGGACCAGTTCACCTACGCCGAGCGCGCCACCGACTGGCGTGCCAACAACAACATCGCCGAATCGATCTTCAAGCAGATGGCCGAGGAGCCGCACCCGGTGCCGGAGTGGATCGTGTGCAGCCCGGGCACCGGTGGCACCGCAGCCACGCTGGGCCGCTACGTGAGCTACCGCCGGCATGACACGCGCATCCTGTGTGCGGACCCGGAAGTGTCGGTGTTCTACGACGGCTACTGCGCGGCGCTGGCCGGGCAGCCTTGGCTCGAGCTGACCTGCAGCGGTGGCTCGCGCGTGGAAGGCATCGGCCGGCCGCGGGTGGAATCCAGCTTCATCCCGACCAGTGTCGATGCGATGGTCAAGGTGCCCGACGCGCTGAGCCTGGCCGCGATGCGCCACGTCAGCCGCCAGCTGGGCCGCCGCGTGGGCGGCTCCACCGGCACCAATTTCATCGGCGTGCTGCAGGCCGCGCAGCTGATGCGCGATGCCGGCCGCAGCGGCTCGATCGTGACCATCCTGTGCGACAGCGGCGAGCGCTACGCCCACAGCTATTACAACCCGGAGTGGTACCCGAAGCAGGGCATCGACGTGGAGGGCGCCGATGCCCAGCTTGCCGCGGCGGTGGCGGGGCAGGGGTTGCCGGTGCTGCCCTGCGTCTCGCTGGAAGCGCTGTACTGAGCGGGGCAGCAGGCGCGGCGTGAACCTCGCCCATCGGCGCACGCCGGGGCCTTGTGCGGGGCGGGGGGCAATGCCATATCGTGGGGTGATGCCGCTGCAGCGGCCCCGTTGTCTGGAGATGCCTGTGACCCCCACCAACCCCCTGCTCGATTTTTCCGGCCTGCCGCGTTTCGATGCGATCCAGCCTGAGCACATCGCCCCGGCGATCGATGCCCTGCTGGCCGAGGCCGAGGCGGCGGTAACGACCGCCGAGACCGTCACCCCGCTGACCTGGGCGACCTTCGCCGATCCGCTGGATGACGCCACCGAGCGCCTGTGGCGTGCGTGGGGGCAGGTGGGCCACCTGCAGGCTGTGGTGAATACCCCGGCACTGCGCGAGGCCTACAACGCCAACCTGCCCAAGGTGACGCGCTTTGGCAGCGCACTGGGCCAGAACCTGGCGCTTTACCAGCAGTACCGTGCCCTGGCCGCCGCGCCGGAAGCGGCGCAGTACGCTCCGGCACGCCGCAAGGTGCTGGAGAACGCCCTGCGTGATTTCCGCCTGGGCGGTGCTGAACTCGATGACGCCGGCAAGGCGCGCTACCGCGCGATCCGCGAAGAACTGTCCGCGCTCTCGGCGACGTTCTCGCAGAATGTGCTCGATGCGACCGATGCCTGGTCGCTGCATGTGGAAGACCGCGCCGAACTGGCTGGCCTGCCGGACGATGTGATCGCCGCTGCCCGCACGGCCGCAGAGAAGGATGGCCTGAACGGCTGGAAGCTGACGCTGCAGATGCCGTGCTATATCCCGGTGCAGACCTACGCCGAGCATCGCCCGCTGCGTGAGGCGCTGTATCGCGCCAACGCGGTCCGCGCCTCCGAATTCGGCGATGCCGCGCTGGACAACAGCGGCAACATCGATCGCGTGTTGGCCCTGCGTGCGGAGCTGGCGGCGCTGCTGGGCTTTGCCAACTACGCCGAGTATTCGATCGCCACCAAGATGGCCGAAGATGCGCCGCAGGTGCTGGGCTTCCTGCGCGATCTGGCCGCGCGTGCCAAACCGTATGCACAGCGCGACCGTGCCGAGCTGGAGGCCTTCGCGCGCGACGAACTGGGCCTGACCGCGCTGGACGCGTGGGACCTGGCCTTCGCGGCGGAGAAGCTGAAGCAGGCGCGCTACAGCTATTCCGAGCAGGACGTGAAGCAGTACTTCACCGAGCCGAAGGTGTTGGACGGCCTGTTCAGCGTGATCCGCAGCCTGTACGGGCTGGAGGTGCAGCCGGACAGCGCGCCGGTGTGGCACCCGGACGTGCGCTTCTTCCGGGTGGTCGATGCGCAGGGCGCGCTGGTGGGTCAGTTCTATCTGGACCTGTACGCGCGCGAAGGCAAGCGCGGTGGCGCGTGGATGGACGATTGCCGCAACCGCCGCGAGACCGCTGCCGGTGTGCAGACGCCGCTGGTGTACCTGGTCTGCAACTTCGGCAAGGGCGCCGCGGGGCAGCCGGCGACCTTCAGCCATAGCGATGTGACCACGCTGTTTCATGAAATGGGGCATGGGCTGCATCAGTTGCTGACCCGCATCGGCGAGCTTGGCGTGGCCGGCATCAACGGCGTGGAGTGGGACGCGGTGGAACTGCCAAGCCAGTTCATGGAGAACTTTTGCTGGGAATGGGAGCGCGTGCAGGCGATGACCGCACACGTAACCACAGGCGAGCCGCTGCCGCGTGCGCTGTTTGACCGCATGCTGGCGGCACGCAATTTCCAGAGCGGCATGTTCACCGTGCGCCAGCTGGAGTTCGCCCTGTTCGACATGCAGCTGCACAGCGATTTCGACCCGACCCAGGACAGCGTGCAGGCCCTGCTGGAGCGCGTGCGCGATGAGGTGGCGGTCAACCGGCCGCCGGCCTGGAATCGATTCCCCAATCAGTTCAGCCACATTTTTGCCGGTGGCTATGCGGCGGGCTACTACAGCTACAAGTGGGCTGAAGTGCTCAGCGCCGATGCCTATGCCGCGTTCGAGGAAGCGCCGGACAAGGTGACCGAAACCGGTCAGCGGTTCCGCGATGAAGTGTTGTCGCGCGGCGGCAGCCGGAGTGCGGCAGAGAACTTCGCCGCATTCCGTGGGCGCGCGCCGACCGTGGACGCCCTGCTGCGGCACAACGGGATGGTGTGACCCCGGTTACGGTAGTGCCGGCCGCTGGCCGGCTCTGCATCCTGCCGCCAGGGGCGGGGTGTCATGCAACGTGAGGCGCCGGCCAGCGGTCGGCACTACCCGGCAGCCTGATCGGACGGCACGTGGCTCATTCGGCGTAGATCATCTTGCGGGTCATGCCGCCGTCAACGATGTGGTCCTGGCCGGTGATGAAACCGGCCAGGTCCGAGAGCAGGAAAACCGCCAGCGCGCCGATGTCCGGCGGCTGGCCAACCCGGCCGACCGGATGCTGCGCCTGATCGCGGCGCGAGAGCTTGGGCGTGCGCCGGCGTGACGGTGCCTGCCAGGCATCGGTGGTGATCCAGCCGGGGCTGATGCTGTTGACCCGCACCGCCGGCCCTTCGCTCAACGCGAGTGCATGGGTGAAGGCGACCAGCCCGCCCTTGGCCGCGGCATAGGCTTCACTGTCCGGTTCGGACTGCCAGGCACGCGTCGAGGCGATGTTGAGGATGGCCCCGGCGTGTTCGCGCAGGGCGGGCAGGGCGTGTTTGCTGCACAGGAAGGCGCCATGCAGGCTGGAGAGGCGGCGTTGCCACTCGGCCAGCGGCATCTCCGCCAACGGCGTGCCATGGGCACTGGCGATGCCGGCATTGTTGACCAGGCCATCCATGCGGCCAAAGCGCTTCATCGTCGCCTTCATCAGCGCCTGCACACTGCGCTCGCTGGCCACATCCGCGCGCTGGAACGCCGCGCGCTCCGGCAGCGCCCATTCGGTCAAACAGGCCTTGCCGGCATCGGCATCCAGGTCGGCAATCATCACGCTGCCGCCGGCGCCGAGCACCGCCTGCGCGATGCCACGGCCCACCCCCTGCGCACCGCCGGTGATCACCACCACGCGATCGCGCAGCGGCTGTGCCGGCCAGTCGAGGATGGACGGTGTCAGTGGCACGGCGGCATGTCGTTGCGGCCCAGCAGGCGCTTCCAGCCTTCAATGCCGAGCTTGTCCAGCGTTTCGATGTTGCGCTCCACGATCACATCCGGATCCGGGAACGCGGCGACCGCCCGCTCGACGCTGTCTTCGCGCAGCAGGTGCAGGGTCGGGTAGGGCGCACGGTTGGTGTAGTTGCTCACGTCATCCGGCGCCGCGCCGGCGAACTGGTACTGCGGATGGAAGCTGGCCACCTGGAGGATGCCCTGCAGATCCAGTGCTTCGATCGCCGCATCGGCGTTGTCGAGGAAATCGTTGTAATCCAGGAAATCGGTCAGCACGTCCGGATGCACGATCAACGTGGTGTCGATCTGTTCGGCCGGCGTATCGCGCAGCAGGATCAGCTCTTCGGCCAGTTCCTCCACCAGGGCTTCCGGGGTGGTCGCATCGCTGAGCACGAACCGCACCTGCTCCTTCACGTACACCGCTTTGGCGAACGGGCACAGGTTCAGGCCGATGACGATCTGCTCCAGCCATTTCCGGGTCTCGGCAATGGGGTCGTGGGTGGCAGTGAGGGAAGCATCGTTCATGGCGGGCGGTGTCGCTGGCTGGGCTGTTGATTGTACGGCGCGGCGGTGAAGCGGGCGGGTGATCGGCTCCACTGTCCATTAACTGGACACCGGCCATGCTGATAAACCCTTATCCGGCAATCACTTGCAGTGATCGGGCCAACGGCCAATAGGCAGTGGTCCGCCGCAGGTATCCAATGGCCGGGTACACGACGCAAGGAGTTATCAGAGATGGCAACACACGCATTCCTGCCGACGGCCACGTGGTCCGGCAAGCTGTTCGAGGGTCAGTGGAGCCCGGGTGCCGGCACCCAGGATGTGGTCGAACCGGCCACCGGCGAACGCCTGGGCGAGATCGCGATGGCCGACCCGGCGCAGATCTCGCGCGCCGCCGCCACCGCCGCCAAGGCGCAGCGCGACTGGGCCAGCGCCCCGTATGACACCCGCGCGCAGGTCCTGCGCCGTGCCGCGCAGCTGGCCGAAGAGCACAACGACGAGATCGTGCAGTGGCTGGTCCGCGAAAGTGGCTCCACCCAGCTCAAGGCCGGCTTTGAGGCCAAGGTGAACACCAAGGCGTTGCATGAAGCGGCGGCACTGCCCTCGCGCAGCATCGGTGAAGTGCTGCCGTCCGAACCGGGCCGTCTGAATCTGGCGCGCCGCCGACCGCTCGGCGTGGTCGGCGTGATCGCGCCGTTCAACTTCCCGCTGTATCTGGCCATGCGCGCAGTCGCCCCGGCACTGGCGCTGGGCAATGCGGTGGTGCTCAAGCCCGATCCGCGCACCGCCGTGTGCGGTGGCTTCGTGATCGCACGCCTGTTCGAACTGGCTGGGCTGCCGGCCGGCCTGCTGCACGTGCTGCCCGGTGATGGCGCGGCCGGTGCGGCGCTGACCAGCGACCCGAACATCGCGATGATCCAGTTCACCGGCTCCACCGGTGCCGGGCGCAAGGTCGGTGAAGCGGCGGGCAAACACCTGAAGAAGGTGTCGCTGGAACTGGGCGGCAAGAACTCGCTGATCGTGCTCGACGATGCGGACATGGAGCTGGCCATCGCCAACACGGCGTGGGGCGTCTACCTGCACCAGGGCCAGATCTGCATGGCCACCGGCCGCGTGCTGGTCCAGCGCAGCATCCATGCGCGCTTTCTGGAAAAGCTGGTGGCCAAGGCGAAATCGCTCAAGGTCGGCAATCCGGCCGACGGCGAGGTGGCGATCGGGCCGTTGATCAATGCCCAGCAGCGTGACCACGCCGCGCGCATCGTCGCCGAGGCACAAGCCGCGGGCGCGACCCTGGCGACCGGTGGTGGCTACCAGGATCTGTTCTTCGAGCCGACCGTGCTCAGCGATGTGAGCCGCGACAACCCGGCCTTCCACGAAGAGATCTTCGCACCGGTCGCGGTAGTGGTGCCGTTCGATACCGATGATGAGGCGGTGGAGCTGGCCAACGACAGCGAATACGGCCTGTCGATGGCGATCGTATCCAGCAACGTGGGCCGCGCGCTGAAGCTGGGCGAACGGCTGCGCACCGGCCTGCTGCACATCAACGACCAGACGGTGAACGATGAGGTGATCAATCCGTTCGGTGGCGTGGGCGCCTCCGGCAACGGCACCAGCATCGGTGGCCCGTCCAACATCGACGAGTTCACCCAGTGGCAGTGGATGACCGTCAAGGGCGAAGCGCCCGCGTACCCGATCTGATCCAGGAGACCCTCATGACCGCAACAGCAGAACTGCGCGACATCACCGTGGCCGTGGTGCGCGAAAAAGAACAGCCCTTCACCATCGAGAAGGCGCGCATCCGTGGCCCGCAGGACGATGAGGTGCTGGTCCGCGTGGTCGCCACCGGCCTGTGCCATACCGACCTGATCGTGCGTGACCAGTACTACCCCGTGCCGCTGCCGGCCGTGCTCGGCCATGAAGGCGCGGGCATCGTCGAAGCGCTCGGCCCGGGCGTGAAAGATCTCAAGGTTGGCGACCATGTCGTGTTGACCTACGGCGCCTGCGGCCACTGCAATCCCTGCAGCGGCGGCCACGGCGCCTACTGCAAGGACTTCTTCGGCCTGAACTTCGGTGGCGGTGCGCTGGATGGCTCCACCGCGATCCAGGATCCGGACGGCACCCCGCTGCACGATCACTTCTTCGCGCAGTCCTCGTTCGCCACCTACGCACTGAGCCGCGAGAACAACGCGATCAAGGTGCCCGACGATGCGCCGATCGAACTGCTCGGCCCGCTGGGCTGCGGCATCCAGACCGGTGCCGGTGCGGTGATCAACTCGCTCAAGGTGACCGCCGGCAGCAGCTTCGCCAGCTTCGGCGCGGGCGCGGTGGGCCTGAGCGCGGTGATGGCCGCACGCGTGGCCGGTGCGACCACCATCATCGCCATCGATGTGGTGACGTCGCGGCTGGAACTGGCCAAGGAGCTGGGGGCCACGCACGTGATCAACAGCCGCGAGGTCGATGTGGTGGAAGCGGTGCGCGGGATCACCGGCGGCGGCGCGAACTTCGCACTGGAATCCACCGGTCGTCCGGAGGTGCTGGCGCAGGGCATCGAGGCACTCGGCGGGCGGGGCGTGATCGGCGTGGTCGGCGCGCCGAAGCTGGGCACCAAGGCCGAGTTCGACGTCAACAACCTGCTGCTCGGCGGGCGCAGCATCCGCGGCATCGTCGAAGGCGACAGCGTGCCCAAGGTGTTCATTCCGCAGCTGGTGCAGCTGTATCAGCAGGGCCGCTTCCCGTTCGACAAGCTGGTCAAGTTCTACCCGCTGGACCAGATCAACCAGGCCGCCGAGGACAGCACCCGCGGTGTCACCCTCAAGCCGATCCTGACCATCGGCGGGTGAAACGGTCCGTCGCAGGCCTGCATGCCTGCGACGACGTACCAGTCAGCTTTGCGGGAGTAGGCTGTCGGTCCGAGGTGGAGATCGACCGATGGCCGCGATGGTTCTGGAACAGCAGCAGGTATTGGCCGCCGCCCGTCAGCGTTTCGCCGAGGGCGGCGCGCTGATGGACAGCGTGGTCAGCCCGCCGGTGCAGCGCTCCTGGGAGCGCTCGCGCCAGGCCGGCGTACAGCCGCGGCAGGAGCCGTACTACGCGCCCCTTGCCGCTGCGGCCACGCGCCTCGACGACCCTGCCGACCGCCGCCTCGCACGCTGTGTGCGCGAGGACATGGACCACCTCTGGGCCGCCTTCGGCGGCCGCCAGTGGACCCTGTTCTGCGTCAACGCCGAGGGCCTGGTCATCGCCCAGCGCGAACATGGCCTGGCCGACGTCCCGGTACTGCGTCCGATCCAGATCGGTCGCCGCCTGCGCGAAATCGACATCGGCACCACCGCACCGGCCTGCAGCCTGGCCGAAGACGCGCCCGCCCTGGTGCGCGGCAATGAGCACTATCTCGACCGCTTCGCCACCGTGTTCTGCCTGAGCGTGCCGCTGCATGGGCTGGATGGCGAAGTGCTGGGTGCACTGGACATCACCGGCACTGGCGAGCGCGATGCCGAGCTGTTGCACGGCTACTTCCGCCAGGCCGCGCTGTCGGCCGAGAACCGCCTCATGCAGGACCACCGCCCCTGCCACCTGCTGGCGGTGCAACACGACACCCGATGGCTGCACTCGCCCCTGCAGGGCCTGCTGGCCATCGAAGAAGACGGCCAGGTGCGTGCCGCCAACCGCGTCGCCCGCCGCCTGTTCGGACTGCCGCGTCGCGGCCACTTGCCCGTTCTCACCCTGGACGGCCTGTTCGCCGGCGCCAGTACCCACCAGCGCCGCCGCCTGCTGCAGAGCGGCCCCGCCCACCGCGTCCGCCTGGATGACGACACCGCCGTGCACGTGCAGTACCTGCGCGGACCACTCGCACCGCATGCCAGCGTGAAGCTCGATGTGCCGCGCGCCAACGCTGCACCTGCATCGCTGCGCACACACACCACACAGCACGTACGCGACGCCGTGGCCGCGCATCAAGGCAATGTCAGCGCCGCCGCACGCCAGCTCGGTATCTCACGCACCACGCTGTACAAGCTGATTCGCGCGTAACGAGCAGCATCCGGCGGCATACGCCGCGCGCGGAAGGGCTTCTCTTCGATCCTTTGCAACGAGGTTGCCGGCCAGCGGCCGGCACTACCGAGGGGACATCGCCTGATTGCCGGCCAGCGGCCGGCACTGCCGAGGGGACATCGCCTGATTGCCGGCCAGCGGCCGGCACTACCGAGGGGACATCGCCTGATTGCCGGCCAGCGGCCGGCACTACCGAGGGGACATCGCCTGATTGCCGGCCAGCGGCCGGCACTACCGCTTTGCTCGCCCATCCGCCGAGGAAGCGTCGGGGCGGCGGGTAGGGCCGGGCCTTGCCTGGACCATGAGCGGCATGGATGCCGCGACATGAGCCCCCATGGATGGGTTCACGGCGGGTCCGGGCAAGGCCTGGCCCTACCCGCCGCAGCCCTCGCCAGTGAATCGCCAGCCTTTAGCGATGAGCTGCCAACGCCAAAGACAACGAAAGCCCATCAGCAACAAACAGCGGCGCCCTTCGCTGGCGCGGCTCGCTACAGCCCTTCGGCCAAGATCAATCGCGGAAATTATCGAACTGCAGCGGCACCTCGAACGTCTCCTTCCGCAACAGCGCCATCGCATCCTGCAGATCATCGCGCTTCTTGCCCGTCACCCGCAGCTTGTCGCCGTTGATCTGGCTGTCCACCTTCAACTTGGCCTCCTTGATCGTCGCCGCGATCTTCTTGGCCACCTTCTGCTCGATCCCCTGCTTCACGGTGATCTTCTGCCGTGCACCGGCCAGATTGGTTTCGATATCACCGAACTCCAGGCACGCCGCATCGATCTTCCGTGCCGTCAACCGCTGACGCAGGATGTCCGTCATCTGCTGCAGCTGGAAATCGCTCGGCGCGGACTGGCTGATCACGCTGTCTTCCAGCACGTACTTGGCGTCCACCCCCTTGAAATCGAAACGCGTGGACAGCTCGCGGTTGGCCTGGTCGACCGCGTTGGTCAGCTCGTGGGTGTCGACTTCGGAAACAACGTCAAAAGAGGGCATGGGCAAACTCCAGCGGGTGAATGTCCCCATTCTATCAAGCCACCATGGACGGGCCGGCCAAGCCGGCGATAATGGGCCATGAACACGCAGAAATCCCCCACCCGCGCCGTCGCCTGGATGCTGATGGCCGTCGCCTGCTTTTCGCTGATGGATGCCGGCATGAAGCAGCTGTCGGCCAGCTATCCCACCCTGCAGGTCACCTTCCTGCGCGGTGCGGCCTCGCTGCCGTTCGTACTGGTCTGGGTGCTGGCCACCGCCGGCCCGCGCTCGCTGGTGCCCAGGCGATGGGTCCTGCACCTGCTGCGCGGCGTGCTCGGCATGGTGATGATCGGCTGCTTCGTCTATGCCCTGCGCAGCCTGCCACTGTCCACCGCCTACACCATCTACTTCGTCGCCCCGCTGCTGATCGCCGCGCTCTCGGTGCCGCTGCTCGGCGAGCACGTGGGCCCGCGCCGCTGGATCGCCATCGGCATCGGCCTGGTCGGGGTACTGGTCGTGCTGCGCCCCGGCGTCGGCGGGATCATTTCCTTCCCGGGCCTGATGGTGCTGCTGGCCGCCACCGCCTATGCGCTGGCCGCGATCACGGTCAGCATGCTGACCCGCACCGACACCCCGCAGTCGATGGTGGTGTGGTTCCTGGTGATCATGGCTGTCGGCGCCGGCCTGCTGGCGATCCCGGACTGGCAGCCGCTGCAACTGGGCCATGCCGCGCTGATCGCCGGCATGGGCCTGGCCGGGGCAGGGGGGCAGGTCGCCCTGACCCGTGCTTTCCAGCTGGGGGAGGCCTCGATGATCGCGCCGCTGGAGTACACGGGGCTGGTCTGGGTGATCGGCTGGGACCTGCTGTTCTGGGGCGTGCTGCCCGACCAGGTGACCTGGCTGGGCGCGGCGATCATCGTCGCCTCGGGCCTGTACCTGCTGCACCGTGAGCGGGTGCGCCGGGTCCAGCCGCCCCGGCCGCTGGACCACCCCTGAGCCCGGCCGGCCCCCCCTGGCCGGCCGGATCACAGTCTCTTAGAACCAAACGGAATATCATTCCGCGCAACCGCACGGGCCAGGGCCGCCCCGCGCTGGTAGGCTGCACGCCCCCTCCCGTCGATGCCCGGTTGACCGCGAAGTGATCGAGTTCCAGCGCCTGCACAAATCCTATGCCGTCGGCGGCCGCGCGATTGCCGCGCTGCAGCCGCTGGACCTGACCATCGAGGCCGGCGAAGTGTTCGGCATCATCGGCCATTCCGGCGCGGGCAAATCGACCCTGATCCGGCTGATCAACCGGCTCGAGGAGCCGACCGGCGGCCGGCTGCTGATCAATGGCGAGGATGTCACCGCGCTCGATGCCGAAGGCCTGCGCGTGCTGCGCCGGAAGATCGGCATGATCTTCCAGCACTTCAACCTGCTCTCGTCGCGCACCGTGGCCGCCAACGTCGCCTTCCCGCTGGAGCTGGCCGGGACCCCGCGCGCGGAGATCGACGCGCGCGTGGACGAACTGCTGCATACCGTCGGCCTGGAAGCGCACGCCAACAAATACCCGGCGCAGCTGTCCGGCGGCCAGAAGCAGCGCGTGGGCATCGCCCGCGCCCTGGCGACCCGCCCGCAGATCCTGCTGTGCGATGAAGCCACCAGCGCGCTGGACCCGCAGACCACCGCTTCGGTGCTGAAGCTGCTGGGCAAGATCAACCGCGAGCTGGGCCTGACCATCGTGCTGATCACCCACGAGATGGACGTGATCCGCCGGGTCTGCGACCGCGTTGCCGTGCTCGATGCCGGCCACCTGGTGGAAACCGGCCCGGTCACCGAGGTATTCCTGCACCCGCAGCACCCGACCACGCGCCGCTTCGTGAGCGAATCGGAGCAGGTGGACGAGGGCGAGCTGCACAAGGATTTCGAGGCGGTCGCCGGGCGCATCGTGCGCCTGACCTTCCTCGGCGCCGACACCTACGAACCGCTGCTGGGGCGCATCGCCCGCGAGACCGGCGTGGACTACAACATCCTGTCCGGCCGTATCGACCGGATCAAGGACACCCCGTATGGCCAGTTGACCGTGTCGCTGGTCGGCGGCGACGTGCAGGCCGCGCAGGCGGGGTTCGTTGCCGCCGGTGTCCACCTTGAGGAGCTGCGCCGATGATCCTGGCCACTGCAGGCGGGTTCTTCCGCCATCTCGACGCCGGCAAATGGGCCGATATCGGCCAGGCCACGCTGGATACCCTGCTGATGCTCGGCGGCTCACTTCCGCTGACGCTGCTGATCGGCCTGCCGCTGGGCGTGCTGCTGTTCCTGACCGGCTCGCCGCAGCTGCACCGCAAGCCGGTGCTGTATGGCGCGCTCGCGCTGCTGGTGAACCTGCTGCGTTCGGTGCCCTTCATCATCCTGATGATCGTGCTGATCCCGCTCACGCTGTGGATGATGGGTACCTCGCTGGGCGTGCGCGGTGCGATCGTGCCGCTGGTGATCGGTGCGGCGCCGTTCTATGCGCGCCTGGTCGAAACAGCGCTGCGCGAAGTGGACCGTGGCGTGATCGAAGCGACCCAGGCGATGGGCGCCACCACCTGGCAGCTGGTCACCCGGGTGCTGCTGCCCGAAGCGCGGCCGGGCCTGATTGCCGGCGGCACGGTCACCGTGATCGCACTGATCGGCTTCACCGCGATGGGCGGCGCGATCGGCTCGGGCGGCCTGGGCGACCTGGCCTTCCGCGATGGCTACCAGCGCTCGCACACCGACGTGGCCCTGGTCACCGTGGTGCTGCTGCTGGTGCTGGTGCAGATCCTGCAGATGATCGGCGACCGCCTGGTCTCGCACTACAGCCGGAAATAACCGGTAGGTACCGACCGTTGGTCGGTACGCCCAAAATGACCGGTAGGTACCGACCGTTGGTCGGTACGCCTCGCTTACCGGACGTTCGGCACTTCAAAGCCCAGCCGGTCCACCTGCTCGGGGTGCTGCGGCACGCGCTTGAGCTTGTCGGTATTGACCCCGTAATCGTCACGCAGGCGGGTGGCGAGCTCCTTGTAGAGCTCTTTGTCCATGTCCGGCTGGCGCGCGAAGATCCAGGCCATCTCGCGGCCCGGGTAGCCCAGCATCGCCCATGAATAATCCGGCGCGACTTCCAGCACACGGGTGTGGGTCGGCACGATCTTGTAGAACCAGGTGCGCCAGTTGTGGTTGCCGCTCTTCTCGTCCACCGAGGCGCGGACGGTCAGTTCCTGCTGCGGCTCGGAGAAGCCATCGCGGTAGCGGTAGGTGATGGACACTTTCTGGTCGCCGCGCAGGCGGAACTGATTGACGCTGGCGACATGGCCACGCTCGATCGGGTTCGGCACGCGGCCGATCACATACCAGGTGCCCATGAACCGCTGCAGGTCGATCGGCGCATTGGCGCTGTCGACCGCGACCGGGGTCGGCGCGGGTTCCGGTTTGGTCTCATGGCGGAACGCACAGGCTGACAGCAATGCCAGCGAGGAGACCAACAGGACAGCGCGAAGCGGGCGGTTCGAAGACATGCGGCAGGTGGCTCCAGTGGCTGGCAGGGGCATGGTGGGTGGGACAGCGGAGAACGTCAATGGCGGCGCAGCGGTTGCGTGACCGATTCATGCAACCGCTCGCCGGACATCCCTCCTGTCGCCTCCCCGTACAAGGTCGCAGCCCTTGAGATGGCGGCGCGGCAAGGTGACGCATCACTTTCGCACGGAGCTGTGTCATGACCCTGTCGTCTTCCCCGCGTTCGTCCGACCGTCCCGATCCCCGCGTGCTGCGTTGCGTCAGGCAGGCCGTCCTTGCCGGGGTGGCCCTGGTCCTGGTCTGGCCCGCCGCGCGGGGGCATAGCGAGTGGATCGGCTGGCTGCCGATGTGGCTGATCGGCATGCCGCTGATGGCCTGGTGGAGCCTGCTTCGCTTCCGCCTGCCGCTGGCCGGCCTGCTCAACCGCACCGCCCGCCGCCGCCGCGGGCCGCAGGCCCGGCGCCGGCGGCGCCCGTTGGCGCGTCCGGCGCGACCTGACCTTCGACACGTGAGCCGCGGCCAGCCGGTGTGATAGCGTCCCAAGGCTATGAACGCCTGGAGCTGCAATGTCACGATTCGCTTCCGCCTGCCTGGTGGCAGGTCTGATCTCCGCCGGTGCGGCGGGAACCGCCATGGCCGCTGACGCCCCCGCGGACCCGTACGCCTGGCTTGAAGACGTCACCGGCGACAAGCCGCTGGCGTGGGTCAAGGAACAGAACGCCAAGTCCGAAGGCCGTCTGGCTGCGACGCCGGCGTTCAAGCAGATGGAGACCAGCATCCGCGAGGTGCTCGATTCCGATGCCAAGATTCCCGGCGTGCAGAAGATCGGTGACTACTACTACAACTTCTGGAAGGACAAGCAGCACGAGCGCGGCCTGTGGCGCCGCACCACGCTAGCCGAGTACCGCAAGGCCTCGCCGCAGTGGGAAACCGTGCTGGATCTGGATGCACTGAACAAGGCCGAGGGCGAGAACTGGGTGTGGCACGGCGCTGACTGCCTGCGCCCGGATTACTCGCGCTGCCTGATCGCGCTGTCGCGCGGCGGCGCCGATGCCGATGTCACCCGCGAGTTCGACCTGGCCAACAAGACCTGGATCAAGGACGGCTTCTTCCGCCCCGAATCCAAGGGTGGCCTGAACTGGATCGACCGCGACACGGTGTTCGTCTACACCGATTTCGGCACCGGCACGATGACCACCTCCGGGTATCCGCGCGTGGCCAAGCTGTGGAAGCGCGGCACCCCGATGGCCTCGGCTTCGATGGTGTACGAGGGCAAGCCCGATGACATGTACATCGCGGCCATGCACGACGATACCCCCGGTTACGAGCGCAACCTGGTCAGCCGCACGCTGGCCTTCTACAACAACGAAATCTTCCTGCGCGCCGATGATGGCACGCTGACCAAGATCGATGCGCCGAACTCGGCCGAGAAGGGCCTGCGCAAACAGTGGCTGACCCTGGAGCTGCGTGAGCCGTGGACCGTGGGCGGCAAGACCTACGCCGCCGGTTCGCTGCTGGCCACCAAGCTGGACGATTACCTCGCCGGCAAGCGTGATTTCGACGTGCTGTTCGCGCCGACCGACACCACCTCGCTGGCCGGCACCAGCTGGACGAAGAACCACCTGGTCCTGAACGTGCTGGACGACGTCAAAAGCCGCCTGAGCGTGCTGACGCCGGGCGACAGCGGCTGGAAGACGACGGCCTTCACCGGCGCGCCGTCGTTCGGCACCGTGGCCGTCAGTGCGGTCGATGCCGATGACAGCGATGCGGTGTGGATGACCGTCACCGATTACCTGACCCCGACCACCCTGGCCATTGCCGAGATCGGCAAGCAGCCTGAGGTGCTCAAGACCATGCCGACGTTCTTCAACGCCGATGGCAAGGTGATCGAGCAGCACTTCGCCACCAGCAAGGATGGCACCCGGGTGCCGTACTTCGTGGTGCACCGCAAAGACATGAAGCTGGACGGCTCCAATCCGACCCTGCTGTACGGCTACGGTGGCTTCGAGATCTCGCTGACCCCGTCGTACTCGGGCGGCATGGGCCGCGCGTGGCTGGAGAAGGGCGGCGTATACGTGGTCGCCAACATCCGTGGCGGTGGCGAGTACGGCCCGCGCTGGCACCAGGCGGCGCTGAAGCAGAACCGCCACAAGGCCTATGAAGACATGGCCGCGGTCGCCCGCGACCTGGTGAGCCGCAAGATCACCTCGGCCAGGCACCTGGGCGTGCAGGGCGGCAGCAACGGTGGTCTGCTTACCGGCAACATGCTCACCCAGTACCCGGAGCTGTTCGGGGCGGTGGTGGTGCAGGTGCCGCTGCTGGACATGAAGCGTTACAGCCACCTGTTGGCCGGCGCGTCGTGGATGGCCGAATACGGCAATCCGGATACGGCCGATTGGGAATTCATCAAGACCTTCTCGCCGTACCACCTGTTCGACGCCAGCAAGACCTACCCGCCGGTGCTGTTCACCACCTCCACCCGCGATGACCGTGTGCATCCGGCCCATGCCCGCAAGATGGCGGCCAAGATGATCGACGCCGGCAAGGACGTGACCTACTACGAGAACATCGAAGGCGGTCACGGCGGCGCGGCGAACAACGCGCAGGCCGCGCATATGTCGGCGTTGGCCTACAGCTTCCTGTGGGAGCAGCTCTCCAAGTAAGCTCGGGGTGCTCGACGGCCAGGGGCGGTCGAGCAGCCGGCAGGGAGTGAGCCTGCCGCGGACGTTGTAGCCCCCTGGCGTAGACTCCGGGTGGTGGGGCGTCAGGTTGGCTCCACCCCATTTTGAGCGCCACGCAGCGATGCGTGGCGTTTTTTTTATGGGCGGCTCAGCGCACCCATGTCTCCAGTCCGCGCGCGATCCGGCGCACCGCGTCTTCCAGGCGCGGCACGTCCTGCGTGTAGGCCAGGCGCACATGCTCGTTCGCACGGTGGTGCCCGAAGTCCAGGCCCGGCGTGAACGCCACATGCTCGGTCTCCAGGAAATGCGCACAGAACGCCTGCGCATCATCGGTGAACGCACTCACGTCGGCGTACAGATAGAACGCGCCTTCCGGTTCCACTTCGATGCGGAAACCGAGCGCGCGCAGCGCCGGCAGCAGGTAATCGCGACGCTCGCGGAACGCCGCACGACGCTGCTCGAAGATCGCGATCGATTCCGGCTCGAAACAGGCCAGCGCCGCATGCTGGGCGATGCTCGAGGCGCTGATGTACAGATTCTGCGCCAGCTTCTCCAGCTCCCGCACCGCCTGCGGTGGCGCGACCAGCCAACCCAGGCGCCAGCCGGTCATCCCGTAGTACTTCGAGAAGCTGTTGAGCACGAAGGCTTCGTCATCCACCTGCAGCACGCTGGCCGCGTCCATGCCGTAGGTAAGGCCGTGGTAGATCTCATCCACCACCAGGTGCCCGCCGCGCGCCTTCAACGACTGCGACAGCGCTGCCAGCTGCGCCGCGGAGAGCACGGTGCCGGTCGGGTTGGCCGGGGAGGCGACCAGCGCACCAACACTGTCGGCGTTCCACTGCTGTGCCACCAGGTCCGGCGTCAGCTGGTAGGCCGTCTCCGGGCCGACCGGCACCAGCTGCGCGGCGCCTTCCACCAGCCGCAGGAAGTGCCGGTTGCACGGATAGCCCGGATCGGCCAGCAACCAATGCCTGCCCGGGTCCACCAGCAGGCTGCTGGCCAGCAACAAGGCACCTGAGCCGCCTGGGGTCACCAGGATGCGCTCCGGATCGATCTGCACCTGGTAGCGATCCTGGTAGAAGCCTGCAATCGCCTCGCGCAGCGCGGGCAGGCCGCGGGCCGCGGTGTAGCGCGTGTGGCCGGCCGCCAGCGCGGCCTGGCCGGCGCGCACGATCGGAGCGGCGGTGGTGAAGTCCGGCTCGCCGATCTCCAGGTGGATCACATCGTGGCCAGCCTGCTCCAGCGCCTGCGCGCGGGCCAGTAGCGACATCACGTGGAAGGGTTCGATGTCCTGGCTGCGGCGGCTGTAGCCGGTGCCGGTCGGGGGCGTGCGGGAAGTATCCATGGCCTGATGATAGGCGCAGTGACCAACGACAGGCTTGCTGCTGGCCCACCCGCCAGCACAGACTGCACGGACACGGACGCCATTGCATTCCCCCGCCAGGAGCCTTATCTCGTGAAACCCGCCCTTTGTTTACTGGTTGCCAGCCTCATGACCTCCAACGTGCACGCCGCCCCCGCGCTGACCCCGCCCGACGCCGAGAAGCACCCGCACACGGTGAAGGCTCCCTTTGGCGCGACCCGCAGCGACGATTACTACTGGCTGCGCGACGACAAGCGCGAAAACACGAAGATGCTGGCCTACCTGAATGCGGAGAACGCCTACACCGACCAGGTGGTGGCCCCGCTCAAGCCGCTGGAAGACACCCTGTACAAGGAGATCGTCGCCCGCATCAAGCAGGACGATGCCAGCGTGCCCTCGCGTGACCGCGGTTACTGGTATTACACCCGCTTCGAAACCGGCAAGGACTACCCGATCCAGGCGCGCCGCAAGGGCAGCATGGAGGCGCCGGAAGAAATCCTGCTCGACATCAACACGATGGCCGAGGGCAAGGGCTACTTCAACGTGGGCGATGCCGATGTCAGCCAGGACAACCACCTGCTGGCCTGGGCCGAAGACGACGTCGGCCGCCGCCAGTACGTGATCCGCTTCAAGGACCTGCGCACCGGTGAGGTGCTGCCGGATCGCATCGAGAACGTCTCGCCCAATGTGGTCTGGGCCGATGACAACCGCACCCTGTTCTATGTCGAGAATGATCCGGAAACCCTGCTCACCGTGCGCGTCAAGAAGCACGTGCTGGGCACCCCGGCCAGCAGCGACGTGCTCGTGTATGAAGAGAAGGACGACAGCTTCTACATGGGCGTGGGCCGCACCCGCGATGATCGTTTCCTGACCATCGAGCTGCACAGCACGGTGAGCTCGGAAACGCGCTACGCCCCGGCTGCCGACCCGCAGGCGTTCAAGGTACTGGCGCCGCGTGCGCGCGATGTGGAATACGACGCCGACCACTTCAACGGCCGTTGGGTGATCCGCACCAACGCGGCGGACGCGAAGAACTTCAAGATCGTCACCGCGCCCAGCGATGCCACCGCGCGCAGCCAATGGAAAGACTGGGTCGCGCACGATGACGCCGTGCTGATCGAAGGCTTCGAACTGTTCGACGGCTTCACCGCGATCGCCGAGCGCTCCAATGGCCTGGAACGCGTGCGCCTGCTGTTCCCGGATGGCCGCCAGGATTACGTCAAGGCGGATGAGCCCGCCTACTCGATGGGGTTGGCTGCCAACAGCGAGCACGACACCCCGTGGCTGCGTTACGCCTACACCTCGCTGACCACGCCGACCACCACCTACGAGCTCAATACCGTCACCGGTGAACGCCGCCAGCTCAAGCAGCAGCCGGTGATCGGCTATGACCCGTCGCAGTACACCACCGAGCGCGTGTGGGTGACGGCCCGCGATGGCGTCAAGGTGCCGGTGTCGCTGGTCTACCGCAACGGTTTCAAGAAGGACGGCACCGGCGCGCTGTACCAGTACGCCTACGGCAGCTACGGCATGTCGATGGATCCGGGCTTCAACCAGACCGTGGTCAGCCTGCTCGATCGCGGCGTGGTGTATGCCATCGCCCACATCCGCGGCGGCCAGGAAATGGGCCGTGCGTGGTATGAGGACGGCAAGCTGCTCAAGAAGCAGAACACGTTCAACGATTTCGTCGATGTCACCCGCGAGCTGGTCCGCCAGGGCTATGCCGCCAAGGATCGCGTCGCCGCCTCCGGTGGCAGCGCCGGTGGTCTGCTGATGGGCGCGGTGGCCAACCAGGCGCCGCAGGACTATCGCGTGATGGTCGCCCAGGTGCCGTTCGTCGATGTGGTCACCACCATGCTCGACGCCAGCATCCCGCTGACCACCAACGAGTATGACGAGTGGGGCAACCCGGAGCAGCGCGAGTATTACGACTACATGCTCACGTACTCGCCCTACGACAACGTCAGCAGGCAGGCGTACCCGGCCCTGTTCGTCGGCACCGGCCTGTGGGATTCGCAGGTGCAGTACTGGGAGCCGGCCAAGTGGGTGGCCAAGCTGCGCGATGACAACACCGGCCACTTCCCGATCGTGTTCCGTACCAACATGGAAGCCGGCCACGGCGGCAAATCCGGCCGCTTCCAGCGTTACCACGAGCTGGCCGAGTCGTACGCGTTCGTGCTCGACCAGCTCGGCGTCACCCAGACCCCGTAACGCTGGCCGCTGCACGCTGCACGCTGTACGCCGACGACCCCGTGTCGTCGGCTGCCGCAGGCGGTGCCCATCGCGGCAGCCCGGCCGGGTCGCTATGCTGGGGGCATGTCCCGGCCCGAACGCCCTGTGGTTTCCGAAGCGCCGGCTGTCCGGCGACGGGTGCGTTTTCGCTGGGCGTGGTGGCTGCTGGCCTATGTCAGCCTGGGCACCGGCATCGTGGGCATTTTCGTGCCGGGCCTGCCCACCACCGTGTTCATCCTGATCTCGGCCTGGGCCGCCTCGCGCGGGTCCGAGCGCCTGCACAACCGCCTGCTGGCGCACCCGCAGTTCGGCCCGGCGATCCGCAACTGGCAGGCGCATGGCGCGGTCAGCCGCCGCGGCAAATGGATGGCGAGCCTGACCATGGCCGTGTGCGCGGGCATCATGCTGTGGTGCGTGCCGATCGCCTGGGTGAAGTGGCTCTCCATCGGCAGCATGACCTGCGTGGCGCTGTGGCTGTGGTGTCGGCCGCTGCCGCCGGAGGATGGGCTCCGGTAGTGCCGGCCGCTGGCCGGCACGACCAGGGTGCCTCCAAGGGCGTGATTTTTAGCGCTGCCCGTTCATCCAGCCGGCACCCAAGCGCCCAAACACCGCGGCTATACTCGGAGGATGAAGACATCCCCCCGTACCCTCATCTCCCTGACGCTGGCCGCCTCGGCGCTGCTGGTGCTGTCGGCCTGTGGCAACAAGGGCCCGCTGGTCCTGCCGCAGAAGCCGGTCCCGGTCGAAGAACAGCTGGTTGAACCGGCCGCCGACGACGCCACGCCGCCGGCCGCCGATGCCGATACCGATTCCCCGGTGGTTCCCGATCCCGTTGAAGCGCCGGCGCTGAAGGCCAATGACGGGAATGAGTAAGTCGAACACCTCCGCGGCGCTGCGCTTCACCAAGATGCATGGCGCCGGCAATGATTTCGTGGTGTTGGACCTGCGCGATGGCAGCGCACCGCCGGATGCTGCGCTGGCCGCGCGGCTGGCCGATCGCCACACCGGCGTGGGGTGCGACCAGATCCTGACCATCGAGCCGCCCAAGGCGGAAGGCTCGGTCGCCTCGTATCGGATCTGGAATGCCGATGGCAGCCGTTCCGAGCAATGTGGCAACGGTGCGCGCTGCGTGGCGGCCTGGCTGGTGCGTGATGGCGCGGCTACCGGCAGCACCTTCGCGATCGATAGCCCGGTCACCACCCATGCAGTCGAACGCCTGGGCGAAGACCAGTACGCGGTGGCCATGGGCGTGCCGCGTTTCGAGCCGGAGAACGTGCCGCTGATCGGCTTCGCCCGCGCCCGCGAGGAATACCTGCTGCCGCTGCAGGGCGACACGGTGCGCTTCGGCGCGGTCTCGATGGGCAACCCGCATGCCGTGATCGAAGTGGGCCTGGTCGATGCCGCCCCGGTCGAGCGCCTGGGCCCGTTGCTGCAGCAGCACGCCTCGTTCCCGAAATCGGTCAACGTCGGTTTCGTGCAGGTGCTCGGCCCGCAGCACGCGCGCCTGCGCGTGTATGAGCGTGGCGCCGGCGAAACCCTGGCCTGCGGCAGTGGCGCCTGCGCTGCGGCCGTGGTGATGATGCAGCGCGGTCGCCTGCAGCGCGATGCCACGATGTCACTGCCCGGCGGTGACCTGCGCATCCGCTGGCCGGCCGATGATGCACAGATCGTGATGTCCGGACCCGCAGCCTTCGTCTTTGATGGGGAGTGGAACGCATGAGCGAGACCGCCGAGAAAATCGGGTCACACGAAGTAGCCGCCTGGCTGCGTCGGCATCCGACCTTCCTGAAGCAGTTCCCGGATCTGGCCCTGACCCTGGTGGTGCCGCGCGATGACGGCCCCACCGCGTCACTGGCCAGCTACCAGCTGGAGGTGCTGCGCGACAAGAACCGTGAGCTGTCGCGACGGCTGGCCGATCTGGCCGCCAACGCACAGATCAACGAGCGCTTGGCCGTGCGCACGCACCAGCTGACCCTGGCACTGATGAAACAGGACTCGGCGGCGGACACCCTGCGGGCGATGGCCGCCTCGCTGGAAGAGGATTTCGCCGGGGATCTGGTGCGGCTGATCGTGCTGCATCCGGTTTCCGGGCTGGAACAGGCGCCGTGGCTGCAGGTGATCGAGGAGAGCAGCCCGCTGCTGGGTGTGTTCCGCGATTGCCTCAAGGACGGCGAACCGATCTGCGGCCGCCTGCAGCCGGAAAAGAGCACCGTGCTGTACGCCGGGCGCGCCGAGGAAGTGCAGTCCAGCGCGCTGCTGCCGCTGCCGGGTGTCGGCCTGATCGCGGTCGGCAGCCACGACGGCAATCGGTTCTACCCGGGCATGGGCACGCTGTTCCTGCGCATGATGGGCGAATCGCTGGTTGTAGCGCTGCAGCGCTTCGCCTCGCCCTGACGTTCCTTCGAGGGGAGTCGCCGTGAGTACCGCGCAGGACTTCCTGTCGCACCTGCAGGTGGAGCGCCGCATGTCGGCGCACACGCTGGATGCCTACCGTCGCGACCTGGACGCACTCGCGGCGTGGGCCGAGGGGCAGGGTGCGGTGATCGACACGCTCGACAGTGCGCAGCTGCGCCAGTTCATTGCTGCCGAACACCGCCGTGGGCTGTCACCGACGTCGCTGCAGCGCCGACTCTCTGCCTGCCGCAGTTTTTATGCCTGGTTGCTCAAGCACCATCGCATCGAGGCCAATCCCGCGACCGGCCTGAAAGCACCCAAGGCACCACGCAAACTGCCGCAGGTGCTCGACGCCGATGAAGCCGTGCAGCTGGTGGAACTGCCCACCGATGCACCGCTCGGCCTGCGCGATCGCGCGCTGCTGGAGCTGTTCTATTCCTCCGGGCTGCGCCTGAGCGAACTGTGCGCGCTGATCTGGCGCGACCTGGATTTCGACACCGGGCTGGTCAACGTACTGGGCAAGGGCAACCGCGAGCGCCGCGTGCCGTTCGGTTCGCATGCACGCACCGCGCTGCAGGGCTGGCGCGCCGACAGCGGCGGCGCGGCAACCGCACCGGTATTTCCCGGGCGCAAGGGCGGGCCCATCACCCAGCGCGCCGTGCAGATCCGCATCCGCCAGCTCGCCCAGCGCCAGGGCCTGTTCAAGCACGTGCACCCGCATATGCTGCGGCACAGCTTCGCCAGCCACATCCTGGAGTCCTCCGGTGATCTGCGCGGTGTGCAGGAGCTGCTTGGGCATGCCGATATCGCCACCACACAGATCTATACCCATCTGGATTTCCAGCATCTGGCCAAGGTCTACGACGCTGCGCACCCGCGTGCCAAGCGGCGCAAGAGCGGCAACGAAAGCTGAATCGATCCGCTGCGGCATCCGGGCGCAGGGCGGGGCGGGTTGAAGCGTCGGGCAGAGACCCCACCTCAGTCTTTGTCACCCCGGAGGCTCCATGGACCCCAGTCAGAACCCCAACGTATTTCATGCCACCACCATCATCTCGGTGCGGCGCAACGGGCATGTCGCCGTCGCCGGCGATGGCCAGGTCACCCTTGGCCACACGGTGATGAAGGGCAACGCCCGCAAGGTGCGCCGTCTGGGCCGGGAGGGCCAGGTGCTGGCCGGTTTCGCCGGCGCTGCCGCCGATGCCTTCACCCTGTTCGAGCTGTTCGAGGCCAAGCTGGAAAAGCACGGTCAGCTGCAGCGTGCTGCAGTGGAACTTGCCAAGGATTGGCGCACCGAGCGCCGCCTGGGCAAGCTCGAAGCGCTGCTCGCCGTCGCCGACAAGGACACCTCGCTGATCATCAGCGGCACCGGTGATGTGATCGAGCCGGAAGACGGCATCATCGCGATCGGTTCCGGTGGCTCCTATGCCCTGTCTGCCGCCCGCGCGCTGATGGCACATACCGAACTGGATGCCCGCACGATCGCCACCGAGTCGATCAACATCGCCGGTGACATCTGCATCTACACCAATCGCAACGTGGTGGTCGAAGAGCTTTGACCCGGAGGGTCAACGCTCGGTAGCGCCACGCCATGCGTGGCTGCGGTATCCGGTCAGCCACGCATGGCGTGGCTCTACATCAGCGTTACGTCGCTGCCAGGCAGGCCGGTGATACGTCATTCCACCCCATATCCTCGTGAGCACACCCATGCCGCACAAGATTGAAGTTTCTTCCGCCACCATGACCCCGCGCGAGATCGTGCAGGAACTGGACCGGCACATCGTTGGCCAGCACGACGCCAAGCGCGCGGTTGCCATCGCGCTGCGCAACCGCTGGCGCCGCATGCAGCTGCCGGCCGAGCTGCGCAACGAAGTCATGCCCAAGAACATCCTGATGATCGGCCCGACCGGCGTCGGCAAGACCGAGATCGCGCGTCGCCTAGCCACGCTGGCCAATGCGCCGTTCGTCAAGGTTGAAGCCACTCGGTTTACCGAGGTCGGCTATGTCGGCAAGGACGTGGAGCAGATCATCCGCGACCTGGCCGACACCGCGGTCAAGCTGTATCGCGAGCAGGCCAAGGTCCGCGTGCGCACCCAGGCCGAAGAGCGCGCCGAAGACCGCATCCTGGATGCACTGCTGCCGCGCCGCAGCACCGGTATCGGCTTCGATGCCGAGGCCGCGCGCAACGAACCGTCCGCGCAGGACAACGAGACCCGCATCAAGTTCCGCCGCATGCTGCGCAACGGTGAACTGGACGAGCGCGAGATCGAACTGGAAGTGTCGGCCAACGTCAGCATGGACATCATGACCCCGCCGGGTATGGAGGAAATGGGGCAGCAGCTGCGCCAGATGTTCTCCAGCATGGGCGGTGCGAAGGCGCAGAAGCGCACGCTGTCGATCAAGGCCGCGCGTCCGCTGCTGATCGAGGAAGAGGCCGGCAAGCTGGTCAATGAAGACGATATTCGCAGCGCTGCGATCGAAGCCTGTGAGCAGCATGGCATCGTGTTCATCGATGAGATCGACAAGGTCGCCAAGCGCGGTGACAACGTCGGTGGCGGTGATGTGTCGCGCGAAGGCGTGCAGCGCGATCTGCTGCCGCTGGTGGAAGGCTCCAATGTGTCCACCAAGTACGGCACCATCAAGACCGACCACATCCTGTTCATCGCCTCCGGTGCGTTCCACCTGGCCAAGCCCAGCGATCTGATCCCGGAACTGCAGGGTCGTTTCCCGATCCGCGTGGAACTGGGCGCGCTGAGCAAGCAGGACTTCGTGCGCATCCTGACCGAGCCGAAGGCCGCGCTGACCAAGCAGTACGAAGCGCTGCTGCAGACTGAAGGCGTCTCGATGAAGTTCACGGTCGATGCGGTGGACCGCTTGGCCGAGATCGCCTTCCAGGTGAACGAGCGCCAGGAAAACATCGGCGCGCGCCGCCTGCACACGGTGCTGGAGCGCTTGCTGGATACGCTGAGCTATGAAGCCCCGGACCGCGATGGCGAGACCATCAGCATCGACCAGGCCTACGTCGATGCGCACCTGGGTGAGCTGGTGCAGGATCCGGACTTGAGCCGCTACATCCTGTAACGGCACGCAACGATCGGGTGGTAGGAAGAACGGCGGCACTTCGGTGTCGCCGTTTTTTTTCTCAGGCGTCGTCGTCGGTTGGCAGGGCGGTCGGCGGTGCGCCCGGGGTGAATACACCCGGCTGCACGAATGCGCTGAGGATCGCATCCAGCGTCTGCGCGCCATCGCGCTGGATCTCGAACAGCTCCGGTTCCAGCATCGCGCTATACAGCACCCCGGTCAGGCTGGTGCTCACGATGCGTGCCACCGTGTCCACGTCCACCCCCTCGCGCAGCTGCCCCAACTCGCGCGCGCGCTGGAACGCGGCCGCGAAGATACCCAGCTCCTCGCGCGATGCCTCCAGCTGCAGCACCTGCATCGCCTGGCTTTCCACCGACAGATCATTGCGCAGCATGATTTCCATCATGTTGCGCAGGCGTTCGTCTTCGGCCAGCTCCCGGAAGGAGACCAGCAGTGCCGAGCGCAGGTCCAGGATCGGTGTAGTGCGCTTGGCCGAGGTGGTGCGTCGCAGCCGCTCGATGAACGGGACGCGCTCGCGATCGATCATCGCGGTCAGCACTTCGGTCTTGTTCTTGAAATGCCAGTACACCGCGCCGCGGGTGAATCCGGCGCGCGCCCCGATCATCGCCAGGCTGGTGCCGGCGACCCCGTATTCATGGAAACAGACCTGGGCCGCATCGAGGATGCCCTCGCGGGTGGCCTGCGCCTCTTCTTTGGTTTTTCTGGCCATTGCGCTGTGCAGTTGCTGGATGAAACCGGCCTGAATTGTACCGCTTTACAAACAAACATGCATGTATGTATATTTGCGCCCCACTGATCCTCAGCGAGGACTGCCTGCGCATGCCGGCGGGTCTCGTTTCGGATATTTGCCGTCATTTGCTGCCTGTTTGTCGTCATTCTTCGCTTTTATCGGAAGTTGGGCTGCAGGCGCGCCCTTTTCCGTCTGCGAGCCCCTACCGCCATGTCCAGAACCCCGTACCGTCTTCTCGCGCTGTCCCTCGCGATCGCCCTGACCGTGTCCGCCTGTGGCGGTGGTGAGCAGGAGGGTCCGCAGGGCGGCCCCGGCCAGGTGACCGTGGCCACCCTGAAAGCCGAGCAGGTCGGGCTGACCCGCGAGCTGCCGGGCCGCACCAATGCCTTCCTGGTGGCCGAAGTGCGCCCGCAGGTCAACGGCATCGTGGCCAAGCGGTTGTTCACCGAAGGCGGCCTGGTCACTGCCGGGCAGCCGCTGTATCAGCTCGATGACGCCAGCTATCGCGCCCAGGCCAACAGCGCCCGTGCCCAGCTGGCGCGCGCCGAAGCCACCGCCAATGCCGCACGCCTGAGCGCCAAGCGCATCGGCGAGCTGGCCAAGGTCGAGGCGGTCAGCACCCAGGACAACGAAAACGCGATCGCCGCGCTGAAGCAGGCCGAAGCCGATGTCGGCGCCGCGCGTGCCTCGCTGGACGCGGCCAACGTGACGCTGGGGTATGCGCGCATCACCGCGCCGATCAGCGGCCGCATCGGCAAGTCCTCGGTTACCCAGGGCGCGCTGGTCAGTGCCGGTCAGGCCGAAGCGCTGGCCACCGTGCAGCAGTTGAACCCGATCTATGTCGATCTGACCCAGTCCGCCAGCGAGCTGCTGCAGCTGCGCCGCGAACTGGCCAGCGGCCGCCTGCAGGACAACCAGACCCTGCCGGTGACGATCCTGCTCGATGACGGCACCGAGTTCGACCACAAGGGCACGCTGGAATTCTCCGAAGTCAGCGTGGATCCGACCACCGGCAGCTACGCGCTGCGGGTCAAGGTCGAGAACCCGGACCAGGTGCTGATGCCGGGCATGTACGTGCGTGCGCAGGTGGGCAGCGGCGTGCGCGACAACGCGATCCTGGTGCCGATGCAGGGCATCGCCCGCGATCCCAAGGGCGATACCAGCGCCATGGTGGTCGGCAAGGACGACAAGGTCGAAGTGCGGCAGGTCAAGGTCAGCCGTTCGCTCGGCGACAAGTGGCTGGTCGAAGACGGGTTGAAGGCGGGTGACAAGGTCATCGTCGAAGGCCTGCAGAAGATCCAGCCGGGCATGCCCGTGCAGGCCACCGAAATGGGCGCGGCCCCGGCCAAGCCGGCCGCCGCGCCGGCGGCTCCCGCCGCCCAGCAGTAACCGGAGAATTCCATGGCACGTTTCTTCATTGATCGCCCCATCTTCGCGTGGGTGATTGCGATCATCATCATGCTCGCCGGTGGCCTGGCGGTGCTCAAGCTGCCGGTGTCGATGTATCCGGAAGTGGCACCGCCGGCCGTCGAGATCAGCGCCAGCTACCCGGGTGCATCGGCCAAGGTGGTCGAGGACTCGGTGACGCAGATCATCGAGCAGAACATGAAAGGCCTGGATGGCCTGATCTACTTCTCGTCCAACAGCTCGGCCAACGGCCAGGCGACCATCACCCTCACCTTCGAGAGCGGGACCAACCCGGATATCGCGCAGGTGCAAGTGCAGAACAAGCTGCAGCTGGCCATGCCGCTGCTGCCGCAGGAAGTGCAGCGCCAGGGCATCAACGTCGCGAAGTCGAGCAGTGGCTTCCTGCAGGTGCTCGGCTTCGTCTCTGAAGACGGCAGCATGGATGCCAACGACATCTCCGATTACGTCGGCTCCAACATCGTCGATCCGCTGAGCCGCGTGCCAGGCGTGGGCAACATCCAGGTGTTCGGTGGCAAGTACGCCATGCGTATCTGGCTGGACCCCAACAAGCTGCACACCTACAAGTTGTCCACTGCCGAAGTGATCGCCGCGATCACCGCGCAGAACGCGCAGGTCGCCATCGGCCAGCTCGGCGGCGCGCCGTCGATCAAAGGCCAGCAGCTCAACGCGACCATCAACGCACAGGACCGCCTGCAGACCCCGGAGCAGTTCCGCAACATCATCGTGCGCAGCGCGCAGGACGGTGCCGAACTGCGCCTGTCCGATGTTGCCCGCGTCGAGCTGGGTGCGGAGTCGTACGACTTCGTGACCCGTTACAACGGCAAGCCGTCGTCGGGTATCGCGATCACGCTGGCGACCGGCGCCAATGCGCTGGACACCGCCAATGGCGTGCGTGCGGCGCTGGATGAGATGGAGCCGAACTTCCCGGCCGGCCTGAAGGCGGTGGTGCCGTATGACACCACGCCGTTCGTGCAGGTCTCGATCAAGGGCGTCATCAAGACCCTGATCGAAGCCATCGTGCTGGTGTTCCTGGTGATGTACCTGTTCCTGCAGAACTTCCGCGCGACCCTGATCCCCACGATCGCGGTGCCGGTGGTGCTGCTGGGCACGTTCGGCATCCTGGCCGCGCTGGGCTTCTCGGTGAACATGCTGACCATGTTCGCGATGGTGCTGGCGATCGGCCTGTTGGTCGATGACGCGATCGTGGTGGTGGAGAACGTCGAGCGGATCATGTCCGAGGAAGGACTCTCGCCGCTGGAAGCCACGCGCAAATCGATGAGCCAGATCACCGGCGCGCTGGTCGGCATCGGCCTGGTGCTGTCGGCGGTGTTCGTGCCGATGGCCTTCATGAGCGGGGCCACCGGCGTCATCTACCGCCAGTTCTCGGCCACGATCGTCTCGGCGATGGCCCTGTCGGTGCTGGTCGCGATCGTGCTGACCCCGGCGCTGTGCGCCACCATGCTCAAGCCGCTCAAGAAGGGCGAGCACCACGTGGCCCACAAGGGCTGGTCGGGGCGTTTCTTCAACGCGTTCAACCGGGGTTTCGACCGTTCCAGCAATGGCTATCAGCGTGGCGTGCGCGGCATTCTTGGCCGTCCGTGGCGCTTCATGGGCGTGTTCGCTGCGCTCGCGCTGGTGATGGGCCTGCTGTTCATGCGCCTGCCCAGTTCGTTCCTGCCCAATGAAGACCAGGGCATCCTGATGGCGCTGGTGCAGACCCCGGTCGGCGCCACCCAGGAACGCACCCTGGAATCGATCGACAAGCTTGAAAAGCACTTCATGGAGAACGAGGCCGACGCGATCGAGTCGATCTTCTCGGTGCAGGGCTTCAGCTTCGCCGGCATGGGCCAGAACGCGGGCATGGCCTTCGTCAAGCTCAAGGACTGGAAGGACCGTGATGCCGATCAGGGTGCGATGCCGGTGACCGGTCGCGCGATGGCGGCGCTGGGCGGGATCAAGGATGCCTTCATCTTCGCCTTCCCGCCGCCGGCGATGCCGGAACTGGGTATCGGCTCGGGTTACACCTTCTTCCTGAAGGACACCAGCGGTGCTGGTCACCAGGCGCTGCTGGACGCACGCAACCAGCTGCTCGGCATGGCAGGGCAGAGCAAGCTGCTGGCCAACGTGCGCCCCAACGGCCAGGAAGACACCCCGCAGCTGCGCATCGACATCGACGTCGGCAAGGCCAGTGCGCTGGGCCTGTCGCTGGAGGCGGTCAACACCACGCTCGCTGCGGCCTGGGGCAGCAGCTACATCGATGACTTCATCGACCGTGGCCGGGTCAAGCGCGTGTACGTGCAGTCCGATGCGCCGTTCCGCATGAACCCGGAAGACTTCAACCTGTGGTCGGTCAAGAACACCGCCGGTGAGATGGTGCCGTTCTCGGCCTTCGCCAGCCAGCGCTGGGACTACGGTTCGCCGCGCCTGGAGCGCTACAACGGTGTGTCCGCCATGGAAATCCAGGGTGAGCCGGCACCGGGCGTGGCCTCGGGCGATGCGATGAACGAAGTGGAGAAGCTCGCCAAGCAGTTGCCGGCCGGTTTTGACATCGAGTGGACCGCGCTGTCCTACCAGGAGCGCCAGGCCGGTTCGCAGACGCCGCTGCTGTACACGCTGTCGCTGCTGATCGTGTTCCTGTGCCTGGCCGCGCTGTATGAAAGCTGGAGCGTGCCGACCTCGGTGCTGCTGGTGGCCCCGCTGGGCATCCTCGGCGCGGTGCTGGCCAACACCATGCGTGGCATGGAGCGCGATATCTACTTCCAGGTGGCGATGCTGACCACGGTGGGTCTGACCAGTAAAAACGCGATCCTGATCGTGGAGTTCGCCAAGGAAAACCTGGAGAAGGGCGCCGGCCTGATCGAGGCGACGATGCACGCTGTGCGTGACCGTCTGCGCCCGATCATCATGACCTCGCTGGCCTTCGGCCTGGGCGTGCTGCCGCTGGCGATCGCCTCTGGTGCCGGTTCCGGTGCACAGCAGGCCATCGGTACCGGCGTGCTCGGCGGCATGCTGGTCGGCACGCTGCTGGGCGTGTTCTTCATCCCGCTGTTCTTCGTGGTGGTGCAGCGCGTGTTCAATCGCAAGAAGTACGGCAAGAACGCCGGAGGTTCCGATGCGTAAGCCCATGATGGCCAGCCTGGCGCTGGCCGTGAGCCTGGTGCTGTCCGGCTGCTCGACGCTGGAGCCGCGCAGCACCGAAGTCGCCCCGGCGATTCCCGCGCAGTGGCCGGGCACGGCCACCGCAGGGGCGGTGACCACCGCACCGATGGAGGTGGCCGACATCGGCTGGCGCGATTTCTTCGTCGATCCGCGCCTGCAGACGGTGATCACCCACGCCCTGGAGAACAACCGCGACCTGCGCGTGGCCGTGCTCAATGTCGAGCGTGCCCGGGCGCAGTACCGCATCCAGCGCGCTGACCGCGTGCCGGCGGTCGGTGTGCAGGGGCAGATGACCCGCAGTGGCGGCGATGCCCCGGTGACCGAGCAGTTCAGTGCCAACCTCGGCGTGGTCGAGTTCGAACTGGATCTGTTCGGCCGCGTGCGCAACCTCAGCCAGGCGGCGCTGCAGCAGTACTTCGCCGAAGCGGCCAACCGCCGCAGTGCGCAGCTGTCGCTGGTGGCCGAGGTGGCCAATGCGTGGCTGACCCTGGGCGCGGACAGCGAGCAGCTGCGGATCGCGCAGGCGACGTTGGCGACCTATGAGGATTCGCTGCGCCTGACCGAGGCCCGCCGTCAGCTCGGTGGCGCCTCGGCGCTGGAACTGAGCCAGACCCGTACCCTGGTGGAAACCGCGCGCACCGATGTGGCGCGCTTTGCCGGGCAGGTCGCGCAGGATCGCAACGCGCTGGTGCTGCTGGCCGGTGGGCCGATCGATGCCTCGCTGCTGCCGCAGGCGGAGGTGACCGAGGTCGCCAGCGTGCGGCCGCTGCCGGCCGGGATGCCGGGCGATGTGCTGCTGCAGCGGCCGGACGTGATGGCGGCCGAGCACGTGTTGCTCTCGGCCAACGCCAACATCGGTGCGGCGCGCGCGGCGTTCTTCCCGTCGATCAGCCTGACCGGCAACATCGGGTCGGCCTCGTCGGAGCTGTCGGGGCTGTTCGACGGCGGCACGCGCGTGTGGAGCTTCATTCCCAAGCTCACCCTGCCCATCTTCCAGGGCGGCAAGCTGCGCGCCAATCTGGGCATGGCCACGGCGGATCGCGATATTGCGCTGGCGCAGTACGAGAAGGCGATCCAGGTCGGTTTCCGCGAGGCGGCCGATGCACTGGCGCTCAACGAGAGTCTGGATGCGCAGTTGTCGTCGCAGCAGGCGCTGGTGGCGGCGGCGGAGCAGGCGCAGCGGTTGTCGCAGGCACGCTATGACGCCGGCCTGGACAGCTTCCTGACCCTGCTGGATGCACGCCGTACGGCGTACACCGCACGGCAGTCGCTGGTCAGCACGCAGCTGGCCCGGCAATCCAATCAGGTCGCGTTGTACAAGGTGCTCGGCGGCGGTTGGCACGAGCGCGGGTGAATGATCCACGCGGGTGCGGCCACGTTGCCGCACCTGCGCCGCTCAGGGATCGTCTGCCCGGCCATCGCCGTGGCAGCGGCGCGCGCGATCCAATGCGCTGCCTGCTTCGCGGGCCATCCGTTCGTATTCGCGGCGGATTTCTTCCAGGCGCTCTTCGTCCAGCTCTTCGAGATCGAGCAGTTCGTTGTTGGCCGCTTTCGTCGCGCGGATCAGCTCATCGAGCTTGATCTGGATCGCAGCGGTATCCGCGTTCTGGCTGTGCTGGATCAGGAACACCATCAGGAAGGTGATGATGGTGGTGCCGGTGTTGATCACCAGCTGCCAGGTGTCGTTGAACCGGAAGATCGGGCCGCTCAAGGCCCAGATGACCACGATCGTCACCGCCGCCAGGAAGGTCCACGGCGTTCCTGCCGCATAGGACGCCTTCTTGGCGACAAGATTGAAGAGACTGCGCAGTTTCATGAGGCACGACAGGTGGGAGCCGAGGTGCCTGCATCATTGGTGGGGCGCCGTGCAGGCGCTGTGCAGCCGGCGCAGGTCAGACGCGGGCATGCAGCCGCGGGCGCGATGCCTGGTCCTGGCGACCGGCGAGGTAAACGTGTTCCCAGCACTGGTCAACGAACTGACGGGCCTGGTCTTCGGACAGGCGCGGCATGATCTGCAGCGCGTAATGAGTCTGGAACATTTCATCGCGCTCCTCATCACTGGCACGCGGTTGCGTGATCAGCGAATCGCAGGCGAATTTGATCCACGGCACGTAATGGCCGAATGAGCCCGTCCCGAGGTTGCCGTCGGCGTGACGCTGGCGCCAGTAGCTGACTTCGGCGTCGACATCGATGACGGCAGGGATGGAGATCTGGGCGGAGGACATGGTCACTTCAATATGGGAAGAAGGGAATCTGGATGATGGCGTAGGGCGCGGTGCATGTGATGTCATGGCGATGTGGAGCCGGTGTGGCGGCGTTCGCCCCGTTGTTCGCCCAGCAGATGCGCGTGGTGGACCACCCCCAGGCGTTCGGCCAGCGTCGCCAGCCGGTTGCAGACGGCGACGCGATGATGAGGATGGGACCGCGTCAACTCTTCCTGGATGGCCTGGTAGGCATCCCAGAAAGGCGCGGCGTTTTGGTGGCGTGCGTAGTGCACCTGCAGTCTTTCCCACGCGTCCATCAACGCAGGTTCGACGGAGGAGGTGCGGCGGGTTTGGGCATGCATGACGTCTCCTCGACGATGGTGCCCCCTGTGCAACCACCTTAAGACGTTCATGCAGCGCGGTTGTTAGTGCGGCGTGTTCGCGATGTCCCACGGCGGTGTGCGGCGCGTGAGGGTGTCACGTGCATACACCCATGGCACAGGGCCTTGCGTGCCGCCTTGCTCACTGAAGCATTCAGAACGTTGCAGCACCCGCGCGCTGCGTATTGGCATCACGCGGGCAGGTTCCGCGCGCATCCGCGCGGAACGGTGGTGTTTCTTATTCGCCGATGTCTTCGTTCCAGACCTCGGGATGGGCGCTGATGAAGCCGCCAAGCAGGTCGATGCATGCCTGGCTCTGCATGTCGATCACCTTGACCCCATTCTCGCGCAGCCACTCGATGCCGCCCTGGAAGGTGACCGACTCGCCCACCACCACGGTGCCGATGTTGAACTGGCGCACCAGCCCGCTGCAGTACCAGCACGGGGCCAGGGTGGTGACCATGATGGTGTCCTGGTAGCGGCGCTGGCGGCCGGCCTTGCGGAAGGCATCGGTTTCGCCGTGCACCGAGGGGTCGCCTTCCTGGACGCGGCGGTTGTGGCCGCAGCCGAGCAGGCGGCCGTCGTTGTGGTACAGCGCGGCGCCGATCGGGATGCCGCCTTCGGCCAGGCCCTGGCGGGCTTCGGCGATGGCGGTTTCGAGCAGGGCGGCGTAGTCGGGGGTGGTGATCATGCGCAATCCAGGAACGTGAAGGCCCCCATGATAGTGGGCGGCCTGCCGCAACGGCGCCGGCGGTGCGATAATCGTCCCCATGAGCGAATCCCCCTACAAGACTGGCACCACCCATTTCGGCTTCCGCGATGTCGCTGCGAAGGACAAGCAGAAGCTGGTGGGCGAAGTGTTCACCTCGGTCGCGCGCAGCTACGACCTGATGAACGATCTGATGAGCCTGGGCATCCACCGGGCGTGGAAGCGCTACTACGTGGCCACCGCGCAGGTGAAGCCGGGCGACCGCGTGCTGGATCTGGCCGGCGGCACCGGCGATATCGCCGCGCTGATCAAGGAGCGGGTGGGTGACGAGGGTGAAGTGGTGCTGGGCGATATCAACGCCGGCATGCTCTCCGTCGGCCGTGACCGGCTGACCAACCGCGGCCTGGTCGCGGGCCTGAACTACGTGCAGTGCAACGCCGAGGCGCTGCCGTTCCCGGATGCGAGCTTCGATCTGGTCACGATCGCCTTCGGGCTGCGCAACGTCACCGACAAGGAAGCCGGCCTGCGCGAGATGCATCGCGTGCTCAAGGTGGGCGGCCAGGCGCGCGTGCTGGAGTTCTCGGAAGTCACCGCCGACTGGTTCAAGCCGATCTACGATTTCCACTCGTTCAAGATCCTGCCCAAGCTGGGCCAGCTGTTCGCGCGTGATGGCGACAGCTACCAGTACCTGGCCGAGAGCATCCGCAAGCATCCGCCGCAGGAGCAGCTCAAAACCATGATGGCCGAGGCCGGTTTCGAGCGCTGCCATTACAAGAACCTGACCGGCGGCATCGTTTCGATTCACTCCGGCTACAAACTTTGAGACAGAGGTCCGGTTCCCGCTGAGGGAGCTCGGCCACACTGCAGGCAGGCTGTCGAAGAGGGCCTGCCATGCGTCTGTACCGCGGGCTTGCCCGTGTGTTTCCCCGCTCGTTCACCGCCAAGCTGATGGCGGTGGTCTTCCTTGGCCTGCACGTGCCGCTGCTGGTCCTGCTGGTGTGGATGGCCGCCACCGGCCATTACGCGTGCGGCGTGATGTGGACCGTGGTCGGCGTGGTCCTGCTGGCCACGCTGCTCGGCACGGCGATCGCGATGATGGCGCTGTACCGCCTGATGGCGCCGCTGCGCCAGGCCGCCGATGCGCTGGAGGCCTACTACGACGAGCAGCGCCTGCCGCATCTGCCCGATCTGGGCCACGATGAGATCGGCCGGCTGCTGCGCAGCATCAACCGCAACCTGCATGGCGTGGACGCCGGCCTGCGTGACCTGCGTCGCAGTGTGCTGCTCGATCCGCTCACCCAGGCCCTGAACCGGCGCGGCTGCGAGCAGGCGCTGGCCGATTCCGCCGCCTGGGCCAGCGAGAAGGCCCGTCCGCTGACCCTGTTCGTGGTCGATCTGGACAACCTCAAGCCGATCAACGACGCCCACGGCCATCTGGCCGGCGACCAGGTGCTGGTGCGGCTGGTGGAGACCGCGCGACAGTGGCTGCGCGGCCCGGACTGGATCGGGCGCTGGGGCGGCGATGAGTTCCTGCTGGCCGTACACGCCGATGGCAACGAGGCCGGCGAGCGGGTGACGCGTTGGCTGGCGCAGCTGGCCGCGCCCGCGCGTGCCGGCGACCCGCCGGTACGCGCCAGCGCCGGCGCGGCCGCGTATCGCCCCGGCGATGACCTGCGCGAGGCCTACCGGCGTGCCGATGCGGCGATGTACCGGGCCAAGTACGCCGGGGGCGGGCGCCTGTTGCGCGCCGAGGACTGAATGCGCGAACCGCCACGCATGGCCTGCGCGGGCGTCGGGGACAGGGGGTAAACTGGTCGTTTCACCCTGATCGGTCCCGTTCATGCGATCTCCGTTCCTGTTGATTCCCCTGGCCGTCGCCCTGGCGTCCGGCTGCTCCAAAGAACCGGCGGCTCCGACCGTCGATCCCACTGCCACCGCCCCGGCGAGCACTGCCATGAAAGCCGACAGCCGCAGCCACGATGAAAGTTCGTACGCCGAGCCGGACAAGGTCGTCGTCAAGGACATCGCGCTGGACCTGAAGCTGGATTTCGACAGCAAGCAGATCGGCGGCACCGCGACCTACACGCTGGAGTGGAAGGACAAGGCCGCCAAGCAGCTGGTGCTGGACACCCGCGAGCTGACCGTGGAGAAGGTCGAGGCGATCGCCGCCGACGGCAAGGCTGCACCGCTGCCGTTCGTGCTGGCACCGGCCGACAAGGTGTTCGGCAGCAAGCTGAGCATCGAGACGCCGGATCAGCCGGCCAAGGTCGTGATCACCTATCACACCGCACCGACCGCCTCGGGCCTGCAGTGGCTGGAGCCGTCGATGACAGAGGGCAAGAAGCTGCCCTTCATGTTCAGCCAGTCCCAGGCCATCCACGCCCGTTCCTGGGTGCCGCTGCAGGACACGCCGAGCGTGCGCTTCACCTACAGCGCGCATGTCACCTCGCGCCCGGACGTGATGGTGCTGATGAGCGCCGACAACGATCCCAAGGCCGCGCGTGATGGTGATTACACCTTCAAGATGCCGCAGCCGATCCCGTCCTACCTGCTGGCCATCGCCGCCGGCGACCTGGTGTTCGAGCCGATCTCCGGCCGCTCCGGCGTGTGGGCCGAACCGACCATGGTCGGCAAGGCCGCCAAGGAGTTCGAAGACACCGAGAAGATGATCGGCGCTGCCGAGAAGCTCTACGGCGAATACCGTTGGGGCCGCTACGACATGCTGGTGCTGCCGCCGTCGTTCCCGTTCGGTGGAATGGAAAACCCGCGCCTGACCTTCG
>Ga0160461_1000230_pt1 | contig 54559 bp, 50 predicted proteins | sample HID1975I_E6MG_FD_108266 | JGI IMG/M metagenome (GOLD analysis project Ga0160461, IMG submission 108266) | Enriched soil microbial communities from UW Madison campus, WI, USA - HID1975I_E6 MG | ecosystem: Environmental > Terrestrial > Soil > Unclassified | place: USA: Madison, Wisconsin...
ATAGCGGAGTACTTTAGGACAATAGTTGGCGACACTGCTTACTATAATATTCTCAAGCCCTACCTTCTGAAACTTATTAAAAAAGTAGGGAATACTGATAGGGTTTGAAAAAATATTTACCATTTATAGCGATTTTCAACTGCATGTAGAAGGCCTAGGATTCAACAAACAACATTCCTAATTTTCCAGTTGTTTGTTAGCTTAAGATAAAAATTTAGAAATTAAAGGCATTTTTTTTAACTCTGCTCTTTCAAATTTTAAGATAATAGAGAGATATATCATGATCAAAAGTGTGGCTACTGGAAAACGTATCAGTATTTGCCTCCTATTGGGCCAGAACTCAGATATTGAATCGATACTCACTTTTATAAAATAAAAAATAAGCATTAAAGTTAGATAAGTTAATATCCTTTTTACTGGATATGGAACTGGAAAGTATTTTTGTCCGATAAAATATGTAATAATCACCATACTTGCATAACAGACGAGCGTGGTCCAAGCAGCTGCATACATTCCCCAAAGCGGAATGAAAAAATAATTGCCTGTCAAGGTAATGAGTGCACCTATAAACGTGATATATACACCTATGCGCATGCGATCGGTTATTTTGTACCATACCGAGAGATTATAGTAGATTCCTAAACATATATTTGCAGCCAATAGGATTGGAACAATAGGTAATCCAGAACGATATGAAACACCAATCATAAATTTCAGAACATCAAGGTATAATGCAGAAAATAGAAAAGCTATTGAAAGTGTAATTACAAACCACTTCATAACACGCGCGTACAGTAAGGGTGCGTTTTTTTCTTTTGATTGATTAAAGAAAAAAGGTTCTGCAGCCATCTTAAAGGCTTGTATAAACAATGTAATGAAAATGGCTAACTTATAGTTGGCCGAATAAATACCAACAATTCTTTTAGCATCAACACCCGTAGGTAGAAGCTTAGCCAGCATTTGGCGATCCATTACTTCATTAATCATTCCAGCCAAGCCAATTAAGATCATAGGAAAACTATATAAAAACAGCTGACTCCATATTTTCTTATTAATTTTAAATCTAAAGTCTTTCCATTCTTTATAAAGCATTAGAAATACAAACATATTCTGTAACACATTAGCCAATAGAAGAAAGCCTACACGGTTATTATCCTTGATCCAATTTGCTATGAAATCAGTGGAATAGGCTTCCGCATATTTAGGCAGCCAAATCAAGAATAATAAGGTGAAAAGGATGTTAATTATGATGCCAAATAACTTGACAAAAGCATATTTTTTCGGGCGATTTTCCTGACGCAATCTGGCAAATGGAATGGCACTTATCGAATCTAATCCTATCAGGCAAAGGCATAATAGTATATATTCAGGATGCCGTCCCAAGTTCATGAAGTTACTTATGGGCACGCAAAAAAAGGAAAATAAGACAAAAAATCCTAGAGTACTAACGATAAGTGAACCGAATGCTGTATCAAAAAGATACTTGCGATCTACTCCGTTTTTATTAGAAAAGCGAAAAAAACCCGTTTCAAACCCGTAAATAAATAAAATGTTAACGACTGCAATCCAAGAATACAGTAAGCTATAGTCACCATAATCCTGTACACCAGATTTATCAGTCATCAGGTAAGTAAGAAGAGGGGTGAGAAGATAATTTAGAAACTTCGCTCCGATGCTACTAACCCCATACCACAATGTTTGACCCGCTAATTGTTTAATGTCTCTCAATCGAAAAAATTAAGTTCGAATTTAACAAAATGAATCAGAAAGAATACGATTTTATTTCTTATGTAAACGGTTCAATATATCAATTTAAGAATATATCGTTTATTTGAATAGGACATTAGATAATCTGAAACTATAAAAAAGATATTATCAATTCTTCCGTTTTGTATTATCAAAAAACGGTGAATTTTTGATAGGTATTCAGATTCGCCTTTAAATTAGTCTCACAAAACGAACTATAATGCAATCAAAGTCTCAGCATAATGAAAGTCCAAAAAATTAGAGGTCAGAAAAGAAGGTCAAAGAATATTGAAGATTGGATACATGCCAATTTGATCTACAATAAAAACTAGTTCTCCGAAACCAACGGGATTATTGTGAAGTTCTCGTGCACCCTTGGTGCGATATTGCCATTATAAACAGCACAGTTCCCAAGCCGAGGAGAAAAAATAGAAGAAAAATTATCGCGGGTTACTCGATATCTATGAATCTTGGAAAACTGAACTAGATTCGTTCGCCAAAGATTTTTACCGAAAGGTTTGGTTATTTGAACCTTATCTTTCCAAATCGCAGGTCGTTTGTCCAATCGATGATAAGCTGCACTTTTATGATAATACTTTCCACCAATCGAATCATCCGAAAGTATTTGAATATAAAAGTTATGGCGAATTAGGAGAAAGATTAAAGCAATACCAATGGAAATCTTTTAAACATAAAATGACTTTAGAAGATGATTACTTAGGTAAGCCCGAAGATTATCGTAACCTAAAGGATTACATTGAAACAAAAAAGTGGCTTGGTAAAAAACTTAAAAAAACACACCTTAAATTTACTTTAACAGAAAATGGTATTGCAAGAACTTTCAATGCATTTCCACAAGGAACAATTTGGATTGGAAACAGATAAAACAAATCACAATTCTATTCATAGTTAATTTCAATCCAAATTAAAAGTCATCTTGAAAAACAAGCATTTAACCAAAAGAATTATAGACAATATGGGACTTGATAGCGTAGAACTAGTTTGGGAATGGGAAAGGTATTTCAAAATTGAAATTCCCGACAGAGAGGCTTCAAGAATGTCAACTGTTCAAGAAGCTGTAGAATATATTTCAAGCCAAGTAAAATATTCTACCCAGCCAATTGACACAAAAAGAAAGCTTTTAGATGAATTTAAAAATTCCATTGTTGAACTGGGGATTAACCTTTCAACGGCCCCCAATGAAACTATATTTCAGCAAATATCAGCAAAAGATTACGACATTTGGAAAAGGATTTCTGTGGTAACAAAATTGGAAATGCCAGACCCTTTAACAACTGGAGCATTTGAAACATTTATCGACCGAATATTTCCACAAAAGGATTTTATAGAACCAACAACCATAGACAGGTTCATAGATCTTATCGCTGCAGTCAATTACGAAAAAATTATTGACAGAAATAATTTGCAAAGCAAATATGAAGTTATGGTTGCTGTTATGGGGATTACAATAGAGAAAATCGGGCTAAACCCTTTTGAAGTTTTCTTAAGCAGTTCATTTACAAAAGACCTGGGAATTAACTAATTCTTTTGATAGGCCAAGGATTCTAAACTTTGCATTTGTCTCATAAAACGAAGATAATGGAGTACCTTAATTTGAGGCATCTATATTTATGGTGAAACAGTTTGTTATATAGCCCTATTATTTAAGTTTATCTAGGATAATATCTACCCATTCGTTATCAGGATAAAAGCTTAAATCAATATCTGGCAAAATTCCCTTATTATCTATTGGACTGCTATCTGTCCAATATGATTTTGTAGTTGGTCGCATAAGGGAATAACCTTCACAGGAAAGTTTTTCAGGCTCCAATAATTCGCTATAATCGAGTGTCCCTGCAGTATGTCTTCCATACAGTTTAACTTTTGTGCTATGTTTTGCGAGTATCAAAAAATACTCAGAACTGCTGGCAGAATTTTCATTTACTATTATGCTGATTGTTTTTGGATATCGATAATTTTCCTTAAGCATAATTCTAAGTGAGTCTCTTTGTACGAATCCACCTAGGTTAGCTCTTAATTTAGGAAGGATAGCCCGCCTAGTTGAGTTCGTGGATATTTCGTAATTTTGAATAAGTTTTGGGGAAGCGAACAGAAAATCGCCTGGAATAGAAAATGGTCTTTCATATGCAAACCTCATTAATGATAAAAATGAACTATTTCCTCCAACATTGTTCCGAAGATCGATAATCAGGTGTGTAATTTTATTTTTTTCTAATTGCGGGATAATCTGATTTACTATAATCGAATCAAAACTTCTGGCGTCTATATTAAATGATGGTATCCCTAGATAGTAAATATCTTCCTTTACCTGATTGTAAATAAATTTTTTATTGACAGAATAGGTCGATGTTTTAACTTCTTTGTAACTTTCCTCATTATCCATTTTTTGCCAAATACCGTTTGGTTCGATCAGGAGGTTTTTAAGCCTTCGCCCTCGAAGTAAATCTGTGGTTAAAGGCGTATTATAGTTCCTAATTCTAAATTCATGATCATTTCCGATAAGTTCAAAATAAACTTCCCCTAATCTACCGTTCGGTTTCAAGATGTATCCTTCATACTTATTATCCGAGCCTTTTACAATACTAACCAACAGCGAATCACTATTTCTGCGCCAGTTGCCAATGAGTTGTCCGGACGTTTTCTTAATTGTTCTTCCGGAAAATGAATGTTGTGAGGGTGATGTTTTTCGGTCACTAAAAATAATGTGATTATCCTTAAAGAAATGGATATACTTCTCTATTATATAAAAGCAACTTTCACGATTAGTAGTAGTCATTGCTTGTGTGATGACCTTATTTTTCAACTTTTTGTAGTAACTCTTTTTGCCAACATTTACTTTAGAGCTAAAACCCGGATAGTTGCTTTCGATATCGGATACTATTTCATTTACGGCTATTGTACAATCACAATCATTTCGATTCCGAGAATACACTGAAATGAAATTTATAATTAATAAAAATGTTATTGTGATTTTGATTAGCATTTGTATCTTTTTTTATAAGACGTATCTTCCTTCGATTAAGTTGCGTATTCAAGACATTAATTATTAAAAGAGGTTGATTTTATGTACTGTATTGTTAGCAATAAGTACATTCATCTCAAAAAACGAAGATTAGAAGTTTTTAGGCTAATATAGATTGATTATTCAAGTACTCTGCTTATCACAACAACAAAAATTGAACGCTCGTTACCATTATTCATTGTTGCTGCCTGTGGGAAACGTATTCAGAAAAGCCATCACCGAGAGTTATATATTTGGTTATTTAAGGAATATCCAATCGATTTACTATGAAAACTGGGAAAAGGGTTACATGCTTTTGTAGGAGGTTAGGATAGAATAAATCTGATGTCATACCTATAAGTGAATTTTTTGTCATGCCAGTAATCATATCCCTTGGGTTTTTACTATCAGAAGGATTATTCAGGATTAGAATCGGGATGATAAGTGTCGATTTAGTCGTTTCCTTTATTAAGCTGTAGTAATCTAATTTCTTTAGCTCCTGAACTGTTGGAAAAACTTGCAGTCCAATTGAATTAGAAAATTCAACATTGGTAACTAAAGATTTATTGTTTCGTTTTATAATTTTAATCTTCAGATTAAAGGCAAAGTAAGGATCTTCTAAACTTAATTTGTTTAAACTAGAGTTTCTGCCGAGAAATCGTGAAATGGTCGTTACTAAATCCTTTTCTTTGGGATGAGCTCTGCCAGCTTGCGCAAAGGAAACATTTGAAAATAATATCAAAAAATGGATTAACAAGCACATCACAAATATTAACGGCACATGCAAATTCAGTTTTATAGTCATAATAATCAGATTTATTTAATGATGCGTAAGAACCTGCAATTCCATATATAAATTTTTTTTCAATAGATGGAGACATAAACTCACTAGATTACAAACGCCGAATAAAGAAAAATAATTACGATTGGTCACACCTTACTTCTAAATAAATTAAAAGTGTTTAGGCTTACATCATCTGTTTATCACTTTTTAGAAAAAAGATGAAAAGCGAATGTAACCGAGAGAAAAAAGATTTCTTTCAAGATGGGTTTCATTTATTTATCTGGTGATTTTGATATAAGAATCTAAGTTAATTTATATAGATGTATTTTCATTCGTATCTTGATGAGATATTTGGATCTCGGCACTCAATCCTAGAATTTCAAGATCTTTACAAATTCCTTGATATGAAATCTTTTAAGTCAGCTACCTTATATCTATTAGCCCTTTTCAACCTGGTGCACCTAATTTTTATTGTATGGGCGCCCTATGTCGGTTTCAAGTTGGTGATGGAAGGTATTTTTTCATACCCGATATATCACAGCAATGAGCTTTCGAGCTTGAGCGATATATCAAAGGCATTATTAAATATGTTCAGTACACTAATCTATATTGGAAGCTTAATTTCTGTATTGACCATTACACTTATGGGAAAAAACTGTCTGAATACTCGGCTAACATGGTCTGTGCTGTTCACGCTAATTCCATTTGTTCTCATATTTATAAAAATCCTCTTCATCCCTACATCTTACTAGTACGTCCTAACTAAATGTTAATTCCCATAATATTTGTATATTAAAGATAATAACCTCCTACCATCAGTCTGAGACCTAGGTTTTAATTGTGAATTTTAACTTTTTAATAAACCGGCATAGCGATGTCGAAGCCATATATAAAACTGCAAACAAACTTCTGTACTAATTTAGGTAAAAAATTACCTGGAAACGGTTCAATTCTGATGGCTAATATCCGTTAACTGTAAATGATTAATCTCACAAAACAAATGTTTTTATTTGGTGCTTTTTTATCAAAAATGTGCAAGACTTGTTTAATAATTGAATATTTAAAATTAATATCGTCTACTTGAAAAGTATTATAAAAGATGTGAAAGTATGTTTGATTACTGGAATGAGTTCCTAGCAATTCGCAAATAAGCAACTTATCATTTGGCTGTTTATAAACTAATTATTTAGCACTTTAAACAATAATTCGAGTCAATTAATTTATATGTTAAACTAGGAATAACGACACTTTCGTAAAGCTATCTTTTCAACTTTGCAAGAAAAAATGCTAAAATAATTATTACACCTATCGCTGAGTGTAAAGGAAAATTAATGAATAAAAACATTAAACCTCTGGCTAATACCACTGTAATTAAAAATAAAAACCCTTTTAAGAATGAGCCCATATTGAATGCGGCAATTATTGCACCAATATACAATGGGAGTGTCACGATAATTATAAACATCTCGCAAATCGAAACTTCAAGATTAATTCTACGCTAACATACTATTAAATTAATGTTCGAAAAATAATGTTTATAAAGATCTTAGGTGAGTTTAGGGTCAGTTATCATTCTCAAATTCAATGAAAACCTTCAACTCCAGTTTGCATGAATTAATTAGTTTTAATACATCATTTACGGCAAACAGAAAAAATGTCTCACAAAACGAAAGTATTAGTACCCTATTATACATCTTTCGTGCAGATGTAAGTTTAATCATATCAATTATCCACGTTAATACGCCTTATTTAAATAATTCAAAGTCTGCTCTATCCAGTTGTGCCCAAACTGATCTAGAACAATATCTGGCCTCAAGCCTAAACTCTCATGTGCTAAATCCTTTATTCTTCCCCTCATGTCGGTGGGATAAAAGATAAAACGGCCGCTTGGTAAGCTAACGGTTTTTCCATAATTACTTCCATAGGTTATCGTTCCACGAGTTGTCTCACCAAGTGTTACTAGCCTTTTTTTGCTCCTGATGTCAATAATAAACTGCTCCGCATTACTTACTGTATTATTGTTTTGTATTAGAAATATCTTTCCATGGTATTTTTTCAAGAGTGTTAAAAATTGTTTAGAAGTTCTGTATCCTCCACCCGAGTTGTTTCTCAAATCTACAATCAGGTATTGAGTGGTGATTTTCGTTCGAATGCTGTCATAAAAAGCTTTTGCTACGTTGAAGTTGTCATTGCTGGCACTGAAATTACTAAGCCTTAGATACCCTATTTCAGATTTAATCTTAGTGTACTCAAATTTATTATATCCAATTTCCAGTGGAGGTACAGGCCTATAACCGACTTTATAGAAACTTAAATTGCCGAACTTTCCATTTTGAATCTTAAAATTCCTATTTAGGACATATGGAACTGGTGAACCTACGAACAATATTGCATCATAGCTTTCATTTGCAGTACGATTTAAAATTGCTTCAATAATTCCTATTTTAAAGCTTTGGAGATAATAAACATTAGGTTCAAATTGAAATAACAAATGTTTACTTCCATCAGTATTTACATAGATTCCTTCTATGCTGTTGCTATAACTAGAGCTATTTTTAGTTTTAACCTCCATCGTATCTATCAACATTCTAAGGGGGCTAAATTTAGCGGTAGAATCGGATTTTCTCCAAAAACCTAAATGATTGTCATTGATCGGTTAATCAATTGCAGCAATTTCTGATAGATTTTAATTTCATCTGTGGTTTTAAGGTCTTTTCTAATATTCTCATAGAGATTATGATAAGATTTTTTGCCTTTAAACTGATCCTTATAGGAAGGTAACTTCTGAATTTGATGATATAAAAAGTCAAGGTCGGCAATATTTTGAGCCTCCTGTGCAAATATTCCTGAAGTGGTGAATAGAGCTAATATTAAAATAAAAATTTTACTTCTCCTAGCTATAAGCTGTTGGCGATTGTCATCAAAATACGGGATCATTGTTCAAGATTTATAAAGCAAGCAGCGAAACTATAAAACGGATTTGTGTAGTAGTAATTATTATCCCAAATGGTTAAAACTTTATACCAAATCAATATCTGTGTTAATATTCCTTAAATTTATGATTTGCTCTCATATTATAAATTCTGCAATAAGACTGTATAATGTTCGGCTCATAATAAAAATATTTTTTTATTACAGGAATTCTTGAGTATCTATAAGTCTCACAAAACGAACGATATGGCAATTATGGTGGGATTGGATTTTGGCAACGTGAAAAAAATAAATCATTCAAGAGTTGTTTTAAAGCTGAAAAAGATGAATTTTGTACTGACTTTTTCTCACGCTTAGGGTGTGACATATCACTTGACATAAACATAGTTATAGGACTATTATGTTCCTGTTCAGCTAGTCAATCATATTAATTTAATTTTAAATTATGAATATTAGAAACTTTTTTATCGCATGGGTATTATGCTCAACTTTAGGTGGAATAACTAAAATTATGCACTTTAACTATACTATAGCTACAGTTTTATTAGCTGGTACATTATTTTCTCTCATAGGAATTATTTATTTGGTATTGAGGCGCCTGGCTAATAGATTTTAAAACTATTAGAGGAAGCCTTGGTCAAGGCTCGCCTTCTTTTCTACATTCCTAATAGCTCTACCATAAGTAGCGCTAAGTCCATTCCTTTTAGTACTTTTAAACTAGTCTTGATTTCTCTTTTTATGAAATGTTCATTTGGAAGCCCAAAAGAAGTACTAACTTTAAGAATTTTCTATTATGCTACATTTTTACATTTAAAAGTTCATGTTTATAGCGCAATGTATGTTTGTAAGTGCAATCTTGCATTTTAATTTGTCTAACTCCTGGTCTATGAAAATCTCTTACCACTACTCGAGCTTTATCTAGCCAAATTAATCCACTCTTTATGTGTCTCACAAAAAGGAGGTATCTGCGGCTATATATTATCTTTCAGAAGTAAGTCTATCTGCACCAATTACAGTAATGAGAAAATGTGTCCCCAAAGAGAATATTTGCTATTATCGAACTCTAATAGTATTTAGACCTATCGTATTCTCTTTTACGAAGAAGTGCATTAATACAACATAAAACGAAAGTATGTTTCTTATATTTAACGTTATAATATTATGAAAAAGCTTTTCAAGAAGATTATTTTTCTGTTTCTATTTTTTTTACAAATGAATTTATCAGCTTTTAGCCAGGATCCTAATGGCGCTGGATCGCAGTTGAAGATTCAAAAAATCGATTTCAAAGATTCTATCTTATTTCGAGAGGTAAAAAAGTTTATCCAATCAGAGATTGTAAAGGAAAAAGAGTTTAAGGCGGTTGGTTACGTAACAATATCGACCATAATAAACACTTCAAATGATATTATCCGGAAATATCACATCAATAAAAACTATGTTAATTTTGACGACCTGAATAATGATTCTCAGTTTCCGCTTTTTTATAGTTACGTGGATAGCAAGTTAATTTTGGTTAGAGGAGATTTCGAAAATCTGGTGCATAAAAAGTTTTCAATCAGAAGTAAGAAACATTTCCAAAAAATTATTGAGCCGTTCTTATATAAAGTAAAATTGATTCAAGCCCCAAGTATTAATGGAAAATCAAAAAAGAAGATGCCATATCGCGAAGGCGAACGTATTCAAGTGCATGGTGGCATTGATGTTTCAATTTTCATAAATGGAAAAGTTGCGGTTGTGCCTTCCAAATTTTATTGAACATAGGAAACAATTTTACCACTAATTTCTTTCTTAAAAACGATAGTATTCATTCCCCTACTGCTTATTTTCTTTCAGCTGTAAGTTTAATTGCACAAATTACTGCAAAGAGAAAAATCGTCTCACAAAACGAACCCATTTTTTGCATTTAATCTTGAAGATAAGACATCAGAGGTCGATTGGTGTGAGTTCGAACCCGCGTTCTTTTAGCATATTAAGAAGGCCTTCCTTTCCATTAAGATGCATGATACCTACGACTATAAAGCAACTATTAATAAATAGATATTTTGGTATTGATTTGATCCATGATTTATTCCTCGAAACAATCATTACGCCCTTATCTGATACCTGATTCCCATCGTAACTGAACTTAGCATTATTATATTCATCCACCATCTTTAAATACTTCAAAAATTCTTTGTTTCTCTTTCTACTAATGTCGACATCCTCCAGCTCCTTGACAAGATCTATAATTGTAGATTTAATAGAATTCATTTGTTTCTTTGAGGAAATCATCTTCCCTAAGCTATTAGTTTCATCCAAACCTATGCATTGTTTACCTGCTAAATGAGCCCTTCTTAATATCACATCGTCCATTGGTAAAAAATCTGTGGACATTTTTAGATTTCGTTTTTCCATCAGTTGATATAACAAAATATAATACATGCTAAACAAAAAAGAATTCTGATTATTATTTGCATCTAATATCTTCTCGATATCTAAGTCAGAAGTTTCTAAAAAATGCGTCCTTATCAATTTGACATCCTTGCCAAATGATTTCTTGGCACTTACTGTGGGTGAGGCTATTGACTTAGAAAAGGTTCGACTTTTAGCAGTATCTATAAGAAGAAGATTTTCACAAATAAATAAATCCTGTTTTAATACTAAGCTATCAATTGCAGGAAATGAATCCACCCACGCACTGCCATATGTATGCACAGATCCTAATATATAAGAAGTCATCGTTGATCCTGGGCGGCTAATCTTCCAAAGTACAGAAGCCGGTGAGTTCGCAAGACCCTGCGCAACAGAATCATTGAATATTGACGTACAAAATAAGAGTAAAATAAGGGCACTTTTCATAAAAACAATTTCCAATAAGTTTAAGAGTTTTCTTTTAAAATACCTTATGAAAATGAATATAGTTATTGAATACAGCAAGTTTTCCTATTACTCGTAAATAGACATTAAGTTGCTATCAAATAAGCGTGAATTTTTTAGAGGCTAAGGATTTTATATTAAAATTTTGTCTCAAAAAACGAAGATTTCCCTAACTTTGCAAGATATCTAAGCCAAGATTAAATTCGATTCGAAAGGATGCAATTCTCAAGAACATGTATACCCCTATCAACATTGATTATTGTTTTTGATATTTGCAATGATACATCAGTCTCCGATGTGAAAATGAGCAATCACATCAAAAGCATTTTTTAGGAATGTCAATTTATTTTTCCTATGCATTAAAAAGATGCTAAATAAATAATAGATTATATTTGATAAATCTAATGATGCTCTGATGAAACAAAAATCATCTCTCATACTGTTCCTTTTACTAATTCTTGCTAATTGTTATGCACATGCTCAACCTAAGACATCTGTCAAACGAGGGATGACTGTCACCGATCCAATAAAGTTACCAGTAAATTTAATTAAGAGTGGCTTCGTTACAGTCCATGGCACGATTTTGCAGCCCGATGCAGGGAAAAAGACTATCCAGTTTATTGTAGATAATGCCATTACTAATGAACAAGGCATCTATGTTGCGGAAATTAATAAAACAGGAAAATTTATAAAATTTTGTTTTACCCCACTAAGGACGAACCACAAAACAAGAAAGCAAATGAATCTAAATCAATATTTCTACAACTCTTGCTATTTATTGCTATTGATGTGTTCCGAAATTTTAATGGCCTACTCTCCTACCGGCCAGACATCACTAAAAAATTACTATATGCAACGCATTGTATAAGTATAAAATGTAAAATTTTCAGTTCAAAATCTGAAAATTTTACAGCAAAAATGAAAAATTTTCAGAAAAATATGCTCCCTAAATTCTGTAAACGCTTTGGCATAACCCTTGATGTTTAGCCGTTGAGACAGATTAAATAATAGTCTCAGCGAAAAATTAATTGATTTATAGTCCATTTTATTATTAAACCATTAAAAGGAGAATACACTATGACATTGGTTAAATTCAATCCAGAAAAGAAGAACAGCACATTATTGCCGGGTTTTAATGACATTTTCGAATCCGTACTTGGCGACACATTTTTCGCCGACCGCCGCACTGAAAGCGTACCTGCAATTAACATTTTAGAATCCACAGAAGCTTTCCAAATTGAGCTGGCCGCACCCGGCCTAAAAAAAGAAGACTTTAAAGTAGTATTATCGCGTGAGATCCTGACCATTTCAGTCCAAAAATCTGACCAGAGCAATCCAGCAGATAAAATTTATAACAGGCGTGAGTTCAACTATGGAGCTTTTACTAGATCATTTAACTTACCTGAAAGCGCAGATGCCGATCGGATTCAAGCAAATTATACTGATGGGATCCTAAAGCTATCCCTTCCGAAAAGGGAGGAAGCAAAAGCCGTAGCCAGACAGATTGAAATATGCTAAACGGTTTAAAAAAACCATGTCGCCACGGGCGACATGGTTTTACTTTCTAAACAATATATAAAGGTTATAGAGTTTAAATAAAAGCTTATGCAAAATGCCTTTATAATTATTGTCACAGTCAATTTTAAAAAGGAAACATTCCTATGAAAAATTCAGCATCGCGGAAATAACGCCTCCTCAATGGAAATACTTGAAAGGTTAAAAAGAAAGGTAGAACCCGAAAATGCCTGCACAGTTGTGGTGGTGCTCTCTTAGTAGACAACAGCGCTTAGGCGATAAATAATAATCTACTGCCCCTTTGAAGAATTTAAACATCATATTGTGCTCATTTCCCTGGAGATTTTCCCAATGCTCAGTGGAGGAAGCTGACATCATCCCCTGACAGCAGAAGAACACCACTTCCTGCGTCATTAATAGAAAGATTTAAAAAAACGAAATCACAAACTAGATATAGCTGAAAAAAGAATTTAAAAAACAAAATTGACTTTAACTTTCCAGACAATACTAATATCTATTACGATGGAACAAAAAAAAATATTTATAGTTGAAGACGACCTTGTGCTCCTAGAGACGATTCAGGATATTCTTCTTGACCAAGGCTTTGATTGTCAGGGATGCTTTCATCCGGAAAATGCGATACGGATGATTGAAAAATATCGTCCTGACCTGGTGTTATTGGACTACATGCTTCCAGAGTGGAATGGTGGTGAGCTTTGTAGCGCAATACGAGCGATCGATGGTTTTGAATATACCCCCATTATAATAACATCTGCCTACGCCAAAATCCTGTTGTCAATCTCGGACTATGGCTGTGATGCAGTTATTGAAAAGCCTTTCAGGATAAGTGACCTTATCGGAGTCATAAATTCGCAGCTCTGTACCAGGCGAAGCGATAGCGGTTTGCTACCCAAAATAAAAAAAGTTGTTAAAAGCGCACTTCCACTAGGTTAGGCGTGCAAGCCGATATTGTCTTAAAAACCATTACATCATGTAAACAAAGAAAAAACACGTTTTCTGATATTTCAATTTCCTTTATCAAACCAGGAAAACTACAGCTACCCAGAACCGCTAAACGATTTGGTGACCTACAATCTCTTTCATAAGATATAACATTTCTTCAAACAAATATGGTATTAGAAACAAAAAGACAACCCTTGGGTGGCTACAGTGAAGATGACATGTATAGTATTTATACGGTTGAAATTACTCAATAAAAAAAAGAATTATACCTATTAATCTATATCAGAAAACCAAATTCTCTCTCATCTGTTCATTTAAACATCCGGAAAGATCCGGGGTGACCTAAAACCAATAAGATAAGAATTATGAACAATGTTAAATTCACATCTGAGATATACGCTCACTCTGACCATTTGATGTCTCACGCATTGAAATTTACCCGCGATGAGGATGATGCGAAAGATCTGCTTCAAGAAACCCTCATTAAAGGACTTCGGTTTGCACATAGTTTTGATCAAGGAACAAATCTCCGAGGATGGCTCTACGTCATAATGAGAAACACTTATATCAATGACTATAGAAAAGACACAAAGCGTAAAGCTTTTGTGACTGTCGAAGAAGAAATCACCAATGGGCAACTGGCAATTAGCGCAACAAAAAATGCAGGTGAAAGTACATTTGCATTGGAGGACATTAATAAGGCCATGGCTTCGATTAAGGATGAATATCGTATACCTTTTAAGAAGTATTTTGAAGGATATAAGTACGATGAAATCGCAGCTGAACTAAATCTTCCGATAGGCACCGTTAAAACCCACATCCACCAGGCGAGGCAGGGATTAAAAAAATACCTGAAGATGTACAGGTCGTAATTCGTTGAGAAATTATAATCGCCAAGTTACGCTGTTCATGCACTCACGATGCCGGTATCAAACAGGAGATGATCTAATATCAATAAACAAAAAATCAATAGCTCACTTTTGAGGAGCCTCCAAGATTTGCGGACCAGTCATGCCCAGCCTGTAACAAGTCGTTTAGTCCAGCGTATGCACAATTTTTATTTACAAAAATTCTGATGACTCGTAAATCCAAACAGAAATTATCCAGTCCATAGCGGCAAAATCAAGCCTGATGAATAAACCTATTATTTACGGTGAAAAGTTTCAACCCGAAGCCTATTCAACTATTATCTAAATAAATATTCATATTACTGTATAAAATGTGCTAACTGATCGATTATATTTCATGTCAAGAACGGTTTTTCAATCGCCCGGCATAGCGGAAATTGTTGATATAATAATCTGGGTTGATGGTAAATCAAGGCCAGGATTAATTTTAATTGGTCATGATAGACGCTTGAGCTATGTAGTGGAAACCGAAAACATATCTGCCGACGCTAGTGTTAAATATTCACTGTACATATGATGGAGACGCTTTTAAAATATTCCGAAACGCTTTTTAGCATTCCACCAAATAAAAATCTTTTGTTGAGTGTCGTGATTCCCGTCAAAGATGAGGCGGACCATATTGAAAAAACGCTTGATGCATTAAGACTTCAAATTGATCTATCAGATAATCCGATAGATTCAACAATATATGAAGTTCTGGTCTTGGTCAATAACTGCTCGGATGATAGTTTTGAAATCTGTACAAAATACAAGATGCGACACCCGTCGTTCCAGCTCCATGTAGAATGCGTTACGTTTCTGCCTCCAAACGCACACGTGGGTGCTGCAAGAAGAATATCGATGGATGCAGCATATAACCGGCTAATGAGCATACGTGGTGAACGGGGCATCATTGTCTCAACTGATGGCGATAGTGAGGTCGATTCCAATTGGGTCATTCACATGATAGACGAATTTTCGAAAGGTGCCGAAGTCGTAGGTGGACGCATCTTGCCACAAAATACTCCTGTTAGCGCAAAAATTCATCATTTACGCGATGTCACCTACAGATTATTTGTCACTAGATTGGAATCCATAATAGACCCTTGCCCCTTCAATCCCTGGCCTAGACATTTTCAATGTTATGGACCTAGTCTCGCAGTTAGTTGCGAATGTTATGAACGTGCAGGACGTATTCCGCCAATCCCCTATTTAGAGGATGAAGAATTTCGGAAGGCATTAAAAAGGGTTGATGCCAAAATCAGACATTCGCCAAAAGTAAAGGTTTTCACCTCCTCAAGAATTGTAGGTCGTGTCGCATTTGGTTTTTCAGTTCAGCTTGGAAAATGGGAAATGATGAGTTCAAATGGAGAAAAACAGGAAGTAGAATCTGTACCAAACCATATTTTCCGGTTGACTTTAAAAAATAAACTAAGGAAGATTTGGCAAGGGACAGGCCCTGTAAATTTTGATTCACCTGTAATTCAACAATTAGCAGATGATTTAAAGATTGACTATAATGAATTGCATAAAAAAATCACGTTGAATCAGTACTTCGAATCTGTCTGGGAGTGGGTGGATGAACGGATTTCCAGCCAAGATCTTCTACGGCATTCAAAACAACCCATTGATGAAGCTATTCAATCATTCCGCTCATACTTTAAGGAATTACCATTGCACAATTGATTTTAAAAATAAGATAGGATGCTTTTCTTTTTTCGCAAAAATATTGAGGATTGTTATGATTATGTATTCATTATTAATTAGTGAAAAAGTTTGTCGACTGTCTGAAATAGTACTAACTCAGGATATGTCTAAGAAGACAAAAGCGCGATTCTTAAAGCCGTTGCGCCGCCCTGCGGATTGATCTTAATTTGTGATCTTTGGTTTTTTTTTGTTGTATGAATTCAGACAAAATGTGCTGGACATACCAGCCTAGCATGTTTCCTTTTTGTTTCCAAAATCGAACCTTCTGGCAATCTTCGCACCCATTCATCATCTTTTTGAAACTGGCGTAAGATCGCAGTTGTACATTATACTATGACCTTTGTTTATTATTTGTTACATGCAGCAAATTAATTCTTAAGATATGATAAAAATTCAATTTTTGCGCTCTGGGTAAAGATGTAAGTAATAAAGAAGATCCCAACCGCGGTTAATGAATATTCATTCATTAGATCCTGGAACTTCTGAACATTTTAACAGATTTTTTTGCAATAACTAAATGTTGAGTTTAAAATAGTATAATGATGACCTTGTCAGTGACACTATTCTTCCTGGTCTTTTAAAACCGTGTTAGGCATATTCCCGGCATGTCCTTTATTGCCTTTTTCAGGATCTGCCCTTGCTTCTTCAGACCCAAAATCTCCTTCACCAACCTCTCTACCAAGAAAGCCTGCATCACTCTTCACCCTATTTATTTGTTCGTGATCATTGCTTCGATGCCGTGGTACTTGATTGTCCGGCATATTAGAGCGATCGGCGGAATTTTCAGCCTGGGTATCGCCTAAATTTTTATTATTATGTTTGTCCGTTTCCATTCTATTTTAAATTTTGGGTTTCCTTTAAATTTTCTCGCAAAGCAGGTAATTTTTGCTCTGCCCAGTTCCGTACCATTTCATCAGAAACGCCGCTATTTGAGACAGCTTTCACATGTAAAGCAATCATAACCTGATCGGAATCCATTAGTTCTTTTAGTAGCTTATCTTCATGGCTAATTCCGGAGATCTGATCTATTGCCCGTAAGGCATTCGTTTGCTCATCGGAAAGCGACACTTGCAAAGGATTTTGACTGGAAGGCTTTAAACTGTTTAATTCTGAAATATAATCTGCTGAAAATTTTTTCCTGGCACTAACCATTTCTTCTACTTTCTGCCTTGATGGATTTTTACCCAGACGTTCGGCCAAAGCCATTTGAAAGATTTGCTCCCGTGTGACGTTGACCATGAAATCGTGGGCAACGATAGCGTAGCCCTCAGCATCTTCTTTATGACAGGAAGAAATGCAAAACATGCAGAAGATAAGGACCTTGAGTTTAATAATTCCAATACAAGACAACTCTCTCATTTTCGATATCCGGCTTTAAAATCAACAGCTTAATCAGTATTTTCTAACGGTATCTTCAGGGTTCACCCTTTTTGGCGCCTGCGTGGAATCTTTCTTTACAGTATCATCCAAGTCTTTATAATGGTTGCCTTTTTCTGGATTATAATTAGAACAACCCTGGATAATTGCCACTGTGATAACAGTTAGGCAAAAAAAGTAATTCTTATTTTTCATCTTGTAATCAAGTAATTGAATGAATTAATAATTTCTGCAGCCTAATGGAGCTACTTATTTTATAAAACTAATCGGCATCTTAATAAGTTTTCAAAATATAAGAAATGTTGGAATAACGGGTATATATACTCACGACAGCTATGAATATAACTATTTGAATATCAGCAACTTTAATTTAAACGAAATTAATTACGGTTACCTTCCAAGCAAATATTCGGTGACTTCCCGGATCAAAACACGTAGTTATCCCTAAACCATCAGGTAAAAAGTATTGTTATCAAAATCAGATTATAATCTGTAAAGCGATAGACATTCAAATAACCATCAATAATAAACATGGAAACCATGAACCTAGACCGCAAAGCCTTTATTATAACAATATCAATTCAATCCATTTTTCATTCTGTAAAGCAACTGTGCCCACAGTCTAGCCGGCAAGGGGCACAGGAATTTGGAAAGGGAGCAAACTGAAACGGTAGATGCTGATAAGGCCGCCGCTCCTTATCCGAAAAAATTAATCATTTAGATCTTAAAAATCATGAGTAAGACTTTAAATAAAGTAGGCGAACTTTTAATTGAAAAAAAGTTGACAATTGCTTTTGCTGAAAGTGCAACAGGAGGACGGCTGAGCGCAGACTTCTCCATGATTGAGAATGCAGGAACCTTTTTAAAAGGAGGGATTGTTTGTTATGATGCCTGCGTAAAGGAGGATCTTTTGGGAGTAGACCCTGAATTGATTCGAAAATATACGCCAGAATCAATTGAAGTGACAAAGGCAATCACTGAAGGTGTCGGAAAAATGATTCCAGCCGATATACATATTGGTGTTACAGGGTTAGCCTGTCCCGGTGGAAGTGAGACCAAGGAGAAACCTATAGGTACAATGTTTATCTACGGGCAAAGTGGAAACAAAACTATATTTTCAGAACGTGTTCGCTTCATTGGGAGTAAGAAAAAGATTGTCAAAGCGGCGGTGAAAGCCTGCGGACAGTTTCTGCTTTCTTATTTACAGCAACTGGATGAATTGAAGTAAATGTTAAGTCGGATAAAAATAGACATTAAAAACAATGATTGTTAATTACGTCGAATCTGGGTGGCAAATTACTACACAGCGTGCACATGGACTTCTTGCAGGGCAAATCTGTGCCAGGTGGAAATTATCAAACCAGCCAGATAATTGGCTGGAAACGTTGATTGCTACTACCGAACATGATGATGTATATAATGAGTTTGACAAAAAGCCGCTTCTCGATGATAATGGAGCACCTATTAACTTCAAAGATACCAGTTTTGAATTGGAGGCTTGCCAAAAACAAATTGATATGGCACTAACTAAAAGCAGATTTATAGCACTATTAATTTCCAGACACATTGCTTTTACGCATGGTGAAGATCCCTTGGCGAAGGATTTATAACAGACTTAAAACTTAAAGAAAAAACCTGGACCAACGAGGCCAGCGTTTTAAAAAATGATATTGACCAAGCCTATGAATTACTGGAATTCTGTGACGCTTTCTCTTTACTAATATGCCAAAACCTCGTTCCTCCGGAGAATAGGTTATTGGAAATTAGCAAAGGACCAGATGGGAAAGCCTACAAGATGCACGAACAAAATGGATCCATAATTGTCGATCCTTGGCCATTCCTTCCTGATAAATTTGAAGTGAATTATGAAACCAGAAACCTGAAGCAGTTAAAATTCGATAATGATGAGAGTTTCGAGATGCTCTGAAAACAGCCTCCGTTCTGATTAACAAAATAAGGATTTCAAAAAAAAGCTTAAAGTAATTTCTAAAATCTTTGAGATGTTAGCCTACGATGCTATGAACTAATAAACCACCCGCATCGGATACTTAAGCACCATAATCCATCAGGCGGATATTCAAGGTTTAGCAGGTATCAAACTATCATTCAAAGGTCCTGATTCATGGACAATAAGTCAACATCAAAAAATAAAAAAATTAATTACCTCTTTAACGGATATCACTTTTAAGATTATCCATGCCCAATAGGATTAATGATCGGGGGAATATGGCTTTCTAATGAATCAGCAAGAAGATCAACGAGATCGTCGTCCAGGTGACCGGGATTCTTACATAACTGCAAGAAATGGTGATGATCAGGGACAAATGCAGCTAAAAGGATACCATTTTCAAAGACATGATATTTACAACGTTCTCCGTCGTGAAACATATATTCCGCAAGGTCAAATTTTCTATTATCCGTACCTACTGTAATTGTTAGCTGATAGTTTTTCATCTTAAATAAGAACCAAAATATCCATTCATTTGTTTTCTAAAGGGTATTTATTATCATCGCAGTAAATATGTACCTAACACATAATCAGCGTCTATTAGAAATTATGTGTTATAATTTAACGCCGTGTCAACTGTATTATTGATGAATAGAGATAGACTTGCTTTTATAGGTGAATGAATTGCTGAAGACATCTATAACAAAGTAATAAACTACTTTCCAAAGCAATGATCCGATAATACCTCACACTTAAGGTATGCCAATTAACACGACCCCTCCATGTATATACAACTTTTTTAATGGGTAATTGACGTATTGCCACTTTTTGGAGCTTTCATTCGCGCCTTATCTTGGTCTTTAAGTAAATTATACGCAATAGTAGCTCCGATCGCAAATACAACATGAGCAGGAATCCGTTGTAAATAAAACCGTCGATAATTCATTAAAGGGCTTAAGGGATGGACTTTAAACGTTGCCTTCCAAATTAGTGATCCGACCACTCCGCTAACTAAACCTAGTAAGACTGAATTTTTACCATCCGGTCTCAATTTCTTTTTTTCCCATAAATCAGTGTAGACAGAAGAAAATGCTGTACCCATTGCAAAATGTGCGCCCCACCCTGCTCCCTTACAAAGCGATTTTGAAATAAATGGAGCTAACCTTTTGATCAGTTTGCCGAGTTGTGCCGGTTCCCTAAACTCCTGTCCTATCGTTGCTGACATGATTGCACTGGACAAAGTCATTAAACTTGTTCCCGAAAGGCTACATACCAAAGCTTTTGCTAACTTATCCATAATATAAACGATTTCGTGAAACCAGCAGGGGTAACTACTGCTGGACCGACGCATTTTTAGATCTAAAATTAATTCACAGTTATTATCACAAAGAAAGCGTCGTGTGCTTTCTTTACGATCAAGTCCAGGTGGTCATCAAAACTAACCAGATTCATAACTTCATCCTTTAAAAAAGTGGCAAATATTTCAAGATCAGTCACCTGTTCAACAATTACTTCCAGCGTTTCAGAACTCTTCCAATCGGTTGCAACCACTTCAGGATAGGTGCCCATCAATATCGCCGAAAAGCCATCTCGTGAATAAACATTAGATAACTTTTTCCCGATGTCGGAAACGAAAGGCTTTAGTGCTTCATCTTGGGTAATCCATTGCAAACTGTTTTCTTCATCCTGCCATAGGCTACCGGCATATTTACCATCCAGATGGACAGCGTAGCAATCTCCACCTTGTTCCACCGTTGCCTGAATAGGCTGATTATCATTAGTGAGTGAAAAAATATATCTTTCCATAGGGTGGCCATCTTCATAGAAAGGACTTGTAGAGACAAAATCTTTCTTTCTATATTTTCTACGTCTATAGACTAAATAAATTGAAGCAACGGCAATAGCAATTGCCCCTGCAAAAATGATCCTACAAGCTTGCTCATTCGACCGGTCAAAAAATTTGTGCTTCATACGCTTCATCCTAATAACATCCTATTTCACAATAGGTTTTGATATTTACATTTAGCAATATTTATGCAAAACGATGTTGGGCAGAGGCGATCACCCCGTGCATATCAATTCCCTGGCCAAGTACACCAGAAAACAAATCACCAGTTTCTTTCAAACGGTCGATCGCGTTGAAAATCGTGAAATCCCGCATTTTCAGCCCGGGCTTCACTTCTTCCCATAACAGCGGCATGGATACTGTTGCACCGGGTTTCGGACGCAGCGAATAGACCCCTGCAATAGTGGCGCCGGGTCTGTTCTGCAGGAAATCAAGATACATCTTTCCACCCCGCTTTGAGATGCTACGTTCAAGGGTAGTAAATTTTGGAAGTTCCCTATTCACCTGCCTCACGATCAGGTTGGCAAAGAGCTGGCTCTGTTCATAACTATAAGCTGCACCAAGTGGGATGTAGATATGTATGCCTGTTGAGCCTGATGTTTTTGGATAACTGGGCACACCGATATCCTCTAAAATATTACGGGTAACCTGTGCGGCTTGGATTACCTGGTCAAAGGAGTTTTTATCCGGGTCCAGATCAATGACACAATAATCAGGGTGATCTGGTGAAGATGACCTAGAAAACCAGGGATTTATTTCAATGCAGCCCAAACTGGCCATCCAAAGTAAAGTTGCCCTGTCATGTCCAAGCAAATAGCTTTTCTCTTCCCCTTTATCATTGGTATGAGGCATTGTCAGGGCCCAGTCTGGCGCAGTTTCCTTTACGTTCTTTTGATAAAAATTCTGGCTATGGATTCCTCCCGGAAACCGGTTGAGCGACATGGGACGATCTAGTAAATATGGAAGCATTAGCGGCGCTACCGAGTCATAATAATTGAACATGTCCCGCTTGCTCACGCCATCTTCAGGCCAGTATAGTTTAGACAAATGCGTGAATTTCAATAAATGTCCGTCAATATTTTTTTCCTGTGTTTCGGCTTGCCCTGTTAATAACGGATTTTTTGCAAGAATGGCTTTTCTTCCCTTGGGCTTTTTGGGGCCATCAATCGAAACCGGTAAAATTGGAGCCTGTAGATCATATTCCAGTTCGACCTCGTTCACCAATTTGCCTGCCCTGGTTTCTAACTCTAAAACAACTTCTTTCGGGTTTTTGTCCTTTCTAAGACCCTTAAAAGATGCCTGGCGAACCTTTCCATCACTGGTTAGTTCTGCAAATTCGATCTCGCAAATGAGCGTAGGCTTTAGCCAGGTCGGTTTTGCCCCTAGCCTTTGCGGCCGGAATTGGGAAGGTTCATCTACATCTGGCTCAATTCCAAAAGGACAGCTTTCAGTAATTAATTCTTCAAATTCCGCCATTAATTCTTTTTGACTGCTTTGATTAAAACCAGTGCCTACCTTTCCAATGTACACGAGTGTCCCACTTTTATCATATACTCCCAGCGCAAGCGCACTAAAAAATTTTTCCGTCCCTTCATTTCTGGTGTAGCCACCAATAACCACCTCCTGTCGTCGCTTAGCTTTAATCTTTAACCAATCGCGAGACCTGCTGTCTGAAGAATAAAAACTGTCAGCACGCTTGGCTATAATGCCTTCGAGCCTCATGCGTTTTGCGGCGTCAAAAAAATCAATACCACTGGTGTAAAAAGCCTGACTGACCTTAATGACTGGATGATCTTTTGGCAAAACTGCCTCTAGGAGTTTTCTACGTTCAATGAGCGAGCGTGATAATAACGATCTTCCTTCCAGCCAAATCATATCAAAAATATAAAAATGAAGTTGGGCACGCCGGGTATTCTTCCAGTTCTGCAAAGCACCAAAATCAGCTCCTCCGTCATCTTTTAATGCAACCACCTCACCATCCAGAATAGCATTAAGTCGTAAAGCACTTAACGCCTCATTAATCTCAGTAAACTGGTTAAACTCCAAATGATTTCTTGAATACAGGCTGGTTTGATCGACATTCAAATAGGCCATAGCCCGGTAACCATCCCATTTGATCTCATAAACCCATCCCGGCTCATCAAAAGGTGCATCGACCAGTGTCGCTTTCATGGGCCTAATTTCTTTAGGCTGATCCATTTCCTCCCCATTACGCCAAACTGCCTTCAGATCATCGGAAAGCAGCATCAAAGCGGAAGGATCCTGCTTTAGCTGAGTTTCCTTATGATTTGATTTTCTGTTTATTTTCCGTCCAGACAATTCAATCCAGACGGGGGCATGATCACTGGCACCTTCCCATCCCCTGATTTGCTTATCCACACCGCCGGATTTGAGCCTGGTAGCCGGATCGGAACTAAGCAGGAAATGATCCAAACGTAAGCCAGCATCTCGATCCCAAGCCTTTCTTAAGTAATCCCAGTAAGTATAAATCCGCTCACCGGGATAGAGGGTGCGGATCGCATCGGTCCAGCCTTGCTCCAATAACTCCGCATAAGCACTTCTGATCTCGGGCTGAAAAAGTGCATCGTTTTTATATTTCTCAGGCTTATAAGTATCCAGTTCAGTCGGCATCACATTATAATCGCCAACGAGCATGACCGGCAGCCCAGTTGCCATCAGGGTTTTAGCGTGGCTTAGCAACCTGGAGAACCATCGTTTTTTGTACTCAAATTTAGGTCCTGGAAAAGGATTTCCAAAGGGCAGATATATACAACCAATCACCGTTTCATAAGTGAATACCTCCAGATAGCGGCTATGCAAGAATTCTTTGTCCTTCCCAGGTAAGTCTCGTTTAAGTTCCTTAATTTCCTTTCTGGACAATACTGCTACCCCATTCCATGCTTTCTGCCCATGCCAAACTGCATAATAACCCGCATCAGTAATCCGGCTTATTGGAAATGACTTATCCTCACATTTCAATTCCTGTAAACACACTACATCTGGCTTGGAAAGCTTTAGCCATTTCAGCAGCGTCTCTATCCGTCCATTGATACCATTGATGTTGTATGTGGCAATTTTCATTGTGCTAAAAAAAGAGCCCCTTTTAGGGGCTCAGTAAATTATTTAACTTTTTTCTCGATTTCCTTGCGCTGGTTTCCAGCACTAGATTTTGCAGCTTTAACTTTATCAGGTTTCACATCGAGCTTTTTAGCCTCATACTTAATCTCATGGTCCTGATCAGATACTGAGTTACGTTCCACTTTTGTTCCTCTTGCCATAATACTTATTTTTAAAGGTTTACATCATAACAATCTTAAAGTTCATTGGTTTTGAAAAAACAGCCTAGACTCCAAGTTGATAGAAATTGAAAAAGTTATTGCGATTTAGGTAAACCATCCTACAACAGACCGTTAAAAATTCCTAGTAATTAGCTGATCTTAGGCTCTGGCCCACGCCATTTAGCCGCATCAGCCGGAGGGATCTGAACTGGCTTGCCCAGTTTGGCAGATAAGTATATCGCTTCCATTATGATGTGATCCTGCAAGCCTTCTTCTCCCGGGGTAAAGGGTTTACGATTATTTAAAATACAATCTGAAAAATGATCCATTTCAGCTTCGAACTGATTATTTTCCGCTATTCCCACCTCCTGTTGTAATTCAAATGTTCCTTCTGCCCTTGCGGTAGTAAGTTTTTGACCTTTATAAGCGTAAGCTTTATCCATATTCATCCAGCCTTTCTGACAATTGACACGGTATCTGCGGCTTTCGTGCACATCGTAGTCAGTAGCACAATTGGCAATGATGCCGGTTGGAAAACGCATTTGCCAGCTCACAAGTTCCTCCACTTCTTTAAAAAGTGGATTTCCAGGTGTACTATACTGATAGGCAAAAACTTCAGTTGGTTCCATATCTAAAATAAACCGAGTGGTATTCAGGCAATATAAACCGATATCAGGAAGTGCCCCGCCCCCTGCCAAGGCTTTATTATGGCGCCAGTGATTCACATTCGCCGTACTTTGAGCATTACAGGCTTCAATATATTTAGGGATACCGAACGTTTTCTGCTGGATATACTCCCTCAACTTTCTATTGTGTGGTTGAAATTGAATGCGGTAAGCCACCATTAATTTAACTTGTGCCTGTTTACAGGCAGCAATCATCTCCCTACACTCCTCAGCCGTGTTAGCCATCGGTTTTTCACAAAGAATGTGCTTCCCGGCTTTGGCCCCCCTAATCACATACTCCTTATGTAAGCCATTTGGCAAAATAATATAAATAATATTTACACTGGCATTGTTTTTTAACTGATCAAAAGTTTGATAGGTATAACAATTTTCGGAAGATATTCCGTATTGCAGTGCAACCTTTTTCATCTTTTCCGGGCTTCCACTCACCAAGGCCACCAATCGTGATTTTTTACAGTTACTCAGCGCCGGTAAAACTTCTTCCAGAGCCAGGTGACCCAGCCCCACAACCGCATAACCTAAACGCTTGTCCGGAGGCAAAGGTGTTGGAGTTGGGGCAGATTTTTGGTCAACGTCCGACTTCCACTGTTCAAGTATAATAGGATCTTCCAATCCTGATGGTATTTCAGCAGGAGGTGAATACGAGAGCGGCCGGTGCTGAGCAAATACATTATGACCAAATAAACCCGACAACGCGGCACCGCCTGCTGAACCAATAAGAATTGATTTTCCAGACAGCTGCAAAAAATCCTTTCGTGATATCGTTTCAGGAATGATAGGTGTGATATTTTCGTTCTCCATAAGTTACCATATGTTTAAGTATCAAAAAATTGCTATTTGCATGCTAGAAAATTGCTCCTGTAAAGTTATCTTGACCACAATTGCTGCAGACAATACCTGCTTGACCGCAGCTAAGTTGTCCACAATTGCAGCAAACCATTTCTTCCCGTTTGGCCTGGCGGTTTAAAAAGTCCCTATCGAAAGCAGGTAACACAGATAACCCTGGCAATGGCTTGTCAGCCTTTATCATGGTGAAGCCCCCATCAACTTCTAAGAAAAGTCTTTTCACTTCACCCAAATGACAAATACCGTGAGATCTTAACTGCGCCATCAGTCGGTCTTCGGTCAGGCGGACCTTAAGCATTTCCTTTCTATCAATCACCCCTGCTTCGATCAGCAGGCTGATATTTCCCTGTGCATATTCTTCGGTTTGCTGATTGCGATATGCCCTTAATGCAATGAACCGTTGGATCAGCACAACGACCAAAGCTACAACCATGGCTGGAAGCATACCTCTATCGGGAGATTGAATAGGAAGTCCGATGGCAGCTGCAAGGGAAACCAGAGCAGCCATCTCATTTCGGGAAAGTTGGGCTGCCATTCGTTTTCCCATTGCCCGCATCGAACAAATTAATAAGATAAATACAAAGCTAACCCTTAGCACCAACTCCAGATAAAATTCACCGGGAAGGTCACCAAATAGGATGCGCTGCCAATCGTATAAATAAATATCTTCCTTTTTCATTACGTGTTTACGATTACCGCTTTTGTCCACTCCAGATGGTTGCAATTTGCACAGTTTTGATCCTGTTCTACCTGTTCAATATTTCCGCAATTCTTACAGGCCAGTAAACTTTCGTGCTTGGGCTGATCTTTCCATAGTAACCCATCACTCGGTGGGAAGACCGATAACCCCGGTCTAGATTTCTTAAAGCAATACATACTGAATATGCCCGATGTTTCAAGATATAAACGTTCCACACGGCCGAGCGATGTCACGCCATTTTGCCTAAGTTCTGAAAAGATCATCTGGCGGGTAATCTTATTGTCACGTAGTTCTGCAAGTTCAAGTACACCGTCCCGGACCAGCATGATTGGCTTACCCATGTATAGCTTTTCGAAACCTGCACTATGATATCCAAACCAGCTCATACCCCGCTGAAAAGTTAAGGTACAAAACAAAAGCAATACACCCTGGGCAAGCCCACTGCCCGGCACCTGCATGGGCACAGAAACGATCGCTCCCAGTACGAGCATCACTGCCATTTCATTTATAGAAAGCTGCCCGCTCATTCTTTTCCCCAGCCATCTGATTATCAATAGCAGAAACGAATAGATGAGCAATGTTCTGATCAGCGTTTCCAGCAGAAATATCTCCGGAGCTTCACCGAATAATATTCTTTGAAAATCATTTAATTTAATCTCTTCAGGGTTCATAGGATGTAATAAGTATTGATTAACTTTTCAACCAAAGTTGCCCGTAAGCAGCCAAATAAATCTCACCTTTCCCAACCACTTCTTTTCTACCTATTAATACCATTTCTTTTCCAGTGAGCGGCAGGGTTACTTCAAGCGCTTTGCCACTGAAATTATGAAGGATAATTACTTTTCCATTCGGACTTCGATATTCTATCGCAAAAACCGCATCGTTTTTTAGATCCATGATCTGCCAGTCAGCAGTTCCGATTTCAGGAAGGGATCGTCTGACTTCAATTAGTCTTTTAATGTAGTTTAATAGAGAATGCTGATCAACTGATTCATCAGCTACATTCACTTTTTGATAAGCATATTTGCCCATGGAAATTACGGGCCTTATGGTTTTTTGAGCGTTGCTGAAACCAGCATTCTTTTCCTTATTCCATTGCATCGGTGTGCGTACTGAAAGGCGTTCAGCCAGGGTGAGATCATCTCCCATCCCAATTTCTTCGCCAGAACGAATAACCGGCGCACCGGGAAGGGAATAAAGTACGCTGTAAGCCATCTTGATTTTTTCCGGACTGGATAACATCGGCGCTAGTCTTCTCCTGATTCCCCGGTTGTATAATTGCATATTCCCTTCTGGCCCAAATTTTTCATAAACTTTATTACGCTGGGATTTGCTTAACCGGCCAAGATCGATCTCATCATGATTACGCAGAAAATAAGCCCATTGCGATGGGCCGGGTTTATCACGTGTTTCATTTAACGCTTGGGTAAAAGTCGATACCTTTTCATCAGCCATAGCATAGAAAAGGTACTGATTAGCATAAAAGTTAAACATCATCTGTAACCTATTTCCTTTTTCGCCAAAGTATTCGACATTCTCTTTTGGCGCTACATTCGCCTCCCCTAAAAGCAACGTTTGCGAGTCAATAGATTTAGCGCCGGAAACAATTGAATCCAGTATACCAAACATTTTTGACGGTTCCGCAGCCCCGGACTCGGGTACATCGATAATAAAGGGAACTGCATCGAGACGAAATCCCTTGATGCCCTTTTTGGACCAAAATTGAAGAATTTTTATAGCCTCTTGCTGAACTGTTTTATTCTGGTAATTGAGATCGGGCTGAAAATCATAAAACCGGTGGAAATAATAGCTTTTGGCTACCTCGTCGTATGTCCAGGTTTCAGTTTGAACGCCCTCGAAAACCATGCCCTTGTCAAAGTCTTTAGGTTTTGTAGATGACCAGACATATCTTGACTTAAACTGACCCGAGCTATCCGTACGTGCTTTGGCGTACCACGGATGTTCGATGGATGTGTGATTGAGCACCATATCCATGACGATTTTGATATTTCGTTTTTTGGCTTCACAGATGAATGCATCAAACTCGTTCATCGTACCCAGGCGTGGATCTATACTATAATAATCGGTAACATCATAACCATCATCTTTATCCGGTGTGGGTTGGAAGGGTGAAAGCCAAATGACCTCAACACCTAATGAATCTAAATATGGAAGTTTTTCCTGCAGACCATTGAAATCCCCAATACCATCTTCATCACTGTCTTTAAAAATATCTACATCAAGATTGTAAATAATACTGTTTCTGTACCACAGCGGATTTACCTCCGAAGATGTGTTTTCCGCCTTGGGTTTGCAGCCCAGTATTTGAAGAATGAAAGAAAGCATCAGCAGCCTATTTACTGGGTATTGAAATCCTCCAAAATATCTTCTTGTCATATCCTGGTGTTCCGCTAATCGTTATTAATCACTTTCTTGCGCTTAATGGGTCTGGATTTCATCGAATCTCTTCTGGTTTCGATTCTTTTAAGGCTATCCTTTTTAGGCCATTTTGTTGCCTTTGGATCATACTTATCAGCTTTAGGTACTGTCCTTCTCAACAATGTGTCACTACTCTTACCCTGCCTGGTACCGGTTGGCACCTGGGCATTAGTTGAAAATGAAATCAAAAATATACTTGCAAAAATGGAGATGATTCGTTTCATAAAAGATGAATATTAAAATAAAGATTATAAGAAGTTCGCTTATAAAAACAACCCAATTTTTTGAAATAAAGTTTTATGCATTCGAAACTATTGGATTTTTTTTCTCATGGTTTGATCGAAGATGCGTAACACCTTTATTCATCCTTATCTCAAAACCGCAAAGCCCAGCACTTTAATAGATACAATAGAAACGTAGTATTTACCGGGTTATGAAGTGTAAGCCGACACCATTTCAAAGCAGTTATGCAGTCCAGAATACTAACAAAGTAATCCGAGAATTGTTATCCTTTTATAGGATACCTTCTGTAATATTTGTTAAGGTTATAATAAGACAAAATTTCTTTTAAACTTTAAGTTCCATAGGTAGGGTGGTAAAAAGAGGTAAATATGAGACAAAGAATTCTCAAAAATAAGAAATCAGAAAAACATGAATCCAATGATCAATAGTGTTATAAGCATTTTTACTAGGTAAAGAATTTGAGCCGATCAGAATGATATCATCCTTTAAAGCCGGCGAAGCTATTAATGTTGGCTCGATTGTACATGTTGAATCAATTGTTAGCATTTATACTCCCCTCATGGGATTTACAGATAATACGGAAAGTTGCAAACCTTTTCTTGAGGTAGAGGGTTTTGTGATAAAGACTATTTATGGAAAAGCAGGAAATGCAAGCAGAATATGCCGAATTCAACGATCTGGTCAATATGAGTGCTGGAGCGCTTGGACACTGGCTCAAGACGGCGGAATCCAAATCAGTTGGCTGGGACAGCGGTGACGGAGAAAGCATCGGGCATAAGTCGGGGGAGAAAATTATAAAGATTTTAACTAAGAAAAAGTCAGAACTTACAGACAGTGATTATAAGCACATGCAAAAGGTAAATGGATATATCAAAAGACATCTGGCTCAAAAGCCAGAAGGGGAACTATCAGATACCCGCTGGCATTATTCGTTGAAAAACTGGGGACATGATTACCACAACAAATAATTTCGTGTGCCATTATGATCTTACTCTAAATACAGTACCAGATTTGCTGTTCATATCTCGGTTGGTCCGAAAGGTGACCTCTCCTCCACGAATCAGAAATGGACAGCAGCGCAGAAGAAAGAAAATCTGATTTTCAAGTCTGTTAGTGGCAGCACTGATCGCAGGGTTCGCAGTGGGCGCCGCGACTGGAGTTTTGTTTGCGCCATATATAAAGGCGTTGAAACACCAGATCGATTATCTCGTGCATTGGATGACTTAACAGATCGGATCATAGACAGCACCATGCATGGAATTGAGAGGCTTACTGCCTCCAAAGAAGAAGAAGAAAAAGTAAAAAACAAATTTTCCGGAGTAAAAGAAAAGGAAACAGAGGAACCTTTTGAGAAAACGGCTGAAGCTTAATTTTAACTTATGACAGGTTTATTTAATGAAATATTAGACATTTTGAAAGCTGCTCGAGTAAACATTGAGCAGCGGCTGGAACTTTTAAAGTACCGTTCACTCATATTTGTTTCAAAGCTGGCGGCCAATCTGATCACAAATATCATTATGTCAATATGTATTTTACTGGCTTTTTTGTTTGGAACAGTAACTTTGGGTTTTTTCTTTTCAGATCTACTTAATAGCTATCCAGCGGGCTTTGGTAGTCTGACTATTCTGTATTTGATCATCGCTATCGGCGTATTTTCCAAAAGAATATCTTTTATTGAAAGAATGTTAATTAATATTTCTATTCGAAAACTCCTGCACAAATATCTGGATGATGAGCGCAAAAAATAAAAACATAGACAGTTTACAGACTCTGGAGACCTACAATGCTGAACTTGAAAAAAAGATTTCTTCAGGAGAAGCTAAAATTAAGTCCGCTGGACGAAACCTGGTGGAAAAACGTCCGATAGAATTTACAAAGACAATTTTGAAGACCGGGGTTGATAAAAGGCTCGAACAGATAAAAGATCCTCGAAGAAAACTTTTACCAGACCTTGCCGCATCCATGCTACGAAACACAGTTCTGAGAAAAGCAGGATTTTTCAACCGATGGCTTATATCCCTTTCGGCCCGATACCTCATTAAAAATGCGCTACAGCCAAAAAACACCGTTCCGCTAACTAAGAACGTCAGCCCAAGACCGACCCAATCGCCTTTACAACCCACCTTCCATAGCCACAATGATATTGCTCATGATAAAAACAATTCCAAAGCGGATATTGGTAAACACGAAAAACTGAGCATAAAAGGAATTTGGGGGGTGTTAAAAGTTTCCTTTACGGGTTTTGGAGATCATAAAATCACTAAAATGAGTGGATCGTTGGCATACTATACGGTTTTTTCAATGGGTCCATTACTGGTGGTAATTATCGCCTTATGCGCTATATTCATGGAAAAAGAGGCTGCTCAGGGAAAGATATTTGATCAGTTAAAGGGGTTTTTGGGATCTGAAACTGCTATGCAACTCCAGGAAATGATCAAGAGCGCCGGGATTGGAGACAAGGGGAGCATTGCATTTATTATTGGCCTCGGGACCCTGCTTATCGGAGCCACAAGTATTTTTGCAGACATTCAGGATTCGATCAATACCATATGGGGAATAAAACCCAAACCCAAAAGAGGCTGGCTAAAGATGCTACAAAACCGGTTCCTCTCCTTTTCGGTGATCATTTCACTTGGTTTTTTGTTATTGGTATCCCTTGCCGTAACAGCTGTTTTAGATGGTTTCAGTGACAGGCTGCAGACCCGGTTTGAAGACGTATCCGTAGTTTTTTTTTATATCCTGAACACGGGAATAACCCTTATAGTGATTTCCTCAATCTTTGGTGTAATATTCAAAGTCCTTCCAGATGCTAATATCAAATGGAAGGATGTAATCTCCGGGGCATTGGTAACCGCCGTCCTATTTATGATTGGAAAATTTGCCATATCGGTATATATCTCCAAAAGTGACATTGGTGGCACGTATGGGGCAGCGGGTTCCCTTATTATATTATTACTCTGGACGTATTATTCCTCTATCATATTGTATTTCGGAGCAGAATTTACAAAGGCTTATGCAATTGCTTATGGATCAGAGATTCATCCCAATCATTATGCGGTAACCATTAAAGAGGTTGAGGTAGAACAAGACAACAGTTCGGTACAAGAAATCGACAGCAGAACATGAGCTTAGGCAGCGTGTTAGTCATTCGTATCATCTCGAATTCTTCGGACCAGCTAATCTGTTTTATCACACCAAATCGTTCGCACTTTTATAAAACGTTTGACGTTCTCGATTTCTAATCTCCAGCTTTTTCCCTTTTTAAGTGGACAAGCCAATTTATTTGATGCCATTTCACCAATCTTTAACTATTTGTAAGCTATTGATCAACACGTTTTAGCGAGAAAAATATTTTTGGCTCGAAGGTGTCAATTGGGTTTGGTTTATCTAGTTACATTTACTTTCCAATTGAAAACCTTCATTTAGAAACAGTAAACGCGTATCCGAAAAACGAAACAAGAGATTTTTTTATTTTATCCCCTTATCTATCCCCGCAATTATGCATAATTGTCCAGGACGGTAAATCTAATCTAAAAGTCCTCAAATTAATTCTCGAGAATGAATCCCATATGGTCACAGGACCTTCAACTGGGAAAGACTTTCTCTTAAACGATTTTAAAGTCGAACCCGACATTACCTTCGCTGATATTATGCTTGGAGACTATCACGGAATTCAACTAAGTAATAGGCTAAGAACAAATTGACTTTTTAAAGGAATACCATACTATCTCATATCAGTAGGAAAATTTGATGAGGCTTCAAAGTCATTTGTTACGGCTGGATTTATTAGTAAGCCATATAACATAACTGACATCTTAGCTGTATGTCAACTAATAATTGTTAATATTTTATTTACCTAGTGGCAATTAAGAGAATAAAATGAACAGACATATTTCACAACAATTTGAAATATACATTGTATTTTCTTTATGATGACATTAAAAATGTATGAGAACAGATCTTCCATATTAACAGAAAAACAGTATAAAGTTCTACAACTTGTCGCGGAAGGATTAACAAATGCGGAGATTGGAGAAAAACTCTCTATAAGTAAGCGAACAGTTGAAGGTATAAGAGCAGAATTGATGGTAATTACTAAAACTAAAAATACTGCTGCCCTAATATCACATTGCTTTCGATGTGGGATATTGGTATAAAAAAAATGCAGATAGAAATAACTACCTGCACCTAATTAGGGATGACATTATATTACTTGGCTATTTTAAACCAATTTAACATTTACGGCATTTGCGCCTTTTTTGCCCTGCTCGATATCAAATGTCACTTCATCACCTTCACGAAGTTCTTGTTTTAAAGCTGATGCGTGAACAAATATTTCTTCACCGCTTTCTGTCTTAATGAATCCAAACCCCTTAGATTCATTGAAAAATTTTACTGTACCTGATGCCATTATCTTTTTTCTTTAAAACTATAAATTATTTTCTAAAAACAAACCATAAAACCAAGGCTAGTAACCATTGACTATAGAAACGTCATTTAGCATCCATTCGAACTCTAAACTAAGTTTGTTAAGGCTGTATTATCTTAAATGGACTCTAACTTTCATTTCAACACGTTAAAAGCTCTCCCACCACAATTTGAAACATTGTGGATGGACAGAATCCGAAAATCTTAGAGCCCTGCTTAAAAGCAAAAGCAGTCCACTGCACAATTTGTTAAGTAGTTAGCGCGCATTTTGAAGCGAAATGAGTAGTGATTATAAAGAGGAAAATTCACTATTTTCCGGGTAACACCCAGCCAAGCGTCATGTTTAACTATAGACAACAGGTTATTTAATGTATTAAAAACAGACTATCTCTTGTTTAAATCTGAACCAGCTTTATTCAACTTTAAATTCAACAACTTTTGCTCAATTAGTTGTTGTTGTTCTTCATTGGAAAGTGGTTCTTCTAATTGCGATTTTTTAAATGTTACTTTGTAGGTTTTGTCAATAAGTTTTAGCCCTTCAATGTAGAATCCTTTACTTAAAAAGCTCCTTAATTCTTTTGTCAAATCAAACAAGTCATTCGTCTCTATTGTGATTGTCGGCATACACAAAGATATAAAACAGAGTTAAATTAAATAAAACGATTTACCTAGTCAAATAAAATGTTCAAAAAAGGCTGCCGCTGAACAACTTCTGTAGCAATATATTCTGATTGTGTTTTGTTAAAAACAAACTGATAAATCTGCTTGTGATAACGGGAATATGCTTCATTAAAAGCCGACAGTTCTCCTGCCCTAATTTCGCCTATCTTATCTTGGACCATTGAAGGCACAAAATTATAGGCTTACACGCAAAGGTATTTTAATTTAATATTACCAATGTGCAAAGTCTCCCCTCGGAAAATATCATTTTTCATAAACTTTTTGACCTATCTCTATTGAAGACTAAGGATTCATTTTTTTGTTGACATCAATTTGTTGTTTTCATCATGAGCTACAAAATTTACTTTAAAAGGTTGAAACTGGATAATACTCAAGTATTTGATGAACTGAATGAATATTAGCTTAAAATTAATATTGTCATAATAAGTTTAGTATGGTGATAAGGTAGTTTTGCACTTAAAATATTGACCGTTATTTATGAAAAGAAAATTAACAATTATTAGCTTACTGTTATTATCAGCAACTGGCTTTTCTCAGCAAAAACTGGATGTTCAGGCCCATCGCGGGGGTATGGCACTATTACCCGAAAACACTATTCCTGCAATGTTAAATGCCGTAAAACTGGGCGCAAAAACATTAGAGCTGGATGTAGTGATATCTGCAGATGGCAAAGTTGTAGTTTCTCATGATGGGTACATGTCAGCTGCATTTATGAGTAAACCGGATGGCACTGATGTACACAAAGATGAACAGAAAGAATTGAGTCTATATAAGATGACTTACGACAGCATTCGCACGTACCACTCAGGGTTAAAAGCTCACCCGATGTTTCCTGCGCAAAAGCAAATAATAACATATAAGCCACTTTTGGGCGATCTGATAGACAGTGTAGAAAATTATGTAAAAGAAAACAATCTTAAACAGGTGTATTACAACATAGAAACCAAGTGTTCACCTGCCGGGGATGGGAAATACAATCCCACGCCAGAGATTTTTGTCAAAGCATTAATGGATGTTATCAATTCAAAGGAAATAAAACCGCGATTGACCGTTCAGTCTTTCGATGTGAGAACACTCAAAATCCTGCACCAGGATGAACCAAATGTCAAACTATCACTACTAGTTCAGGGCAAAATGAACCTTACCAAAGATCAGCTTCAGAAATATGGTTTATCGGCCAAGGAAGTAGAGGAATATTTCAAGCAGCTGAATTCTAAAAAAAGCGGTCTCGAAGATGACCTCAAAAATCTAGGATTCATTCCCAATATCTACAGTCCATACTATAGTGGAGTGGATATGGATATGGTTAAAAAAGTTCATGAGAAAAATATGTTGATCCTCCCGTGGACAGTTGATAAAGAGGAAGATATGATTGCCTTGGCAAAGCTCGGAGTTGATGGAATAATCACAAACAGTCCCGACTTATTAATCAGATTAATGGGCAGCTATCAAAAAAAGTAAAAGAATTCATAAAACACAAAGGCTGATTATTTTAGTCCATCAGCCTTTGCGTTCTACAAAAGATAGATGTTTTTGCGTGTCGTATTTAATCCAACAATTCGCCCATGCCAAACATGCTTAACCCCTTTGCATACTGAACCTCGACTGCGAGATTTGCTGCATGGATGAATTCTCCGGTTATCGGATCTACAACCGTTCTCAATGGTCTTTTGCCTTTTTCCAGACCAATCAATTTAACGATAGCGTCTGCTACATCCTGCGGATTAGGTTTTTTAGCATGCATCAATTCACCAATTGCAGCGACCATTTTACCAGGAACATCGGCAATAGCCTTATAACCTTCTGAAACAGAAGCATCAGCCCCTGGGTTATTCTTTTGTGCCATCTCGGTCGGAAAAGCTCCAGGCTCCAAAATCGCCACATCTATACCCAAAGATTTTAATTCATAATGTAATCCCTCACTTAATCCTTCCAGTGCGAACTTGGAAGCACCATACATTGCGGCAAAGGGAAATGAAACCCTTCCGAAACCACTGGTGATATTAATAATTTGACCCTCCGACTGCTTGCGCATCAATGGCAATACCTGTTTGATCAATCTCCATGGCGCAAAAAAGTTCACATCGAACATTGCCTTTGCATCCGCTGTAGTAAGACTTTCGGTGAATCCGTTTATGGAAACACCTGCATTATTAACCAAAACATCAACTCGTCCCTCCTTTTGATACACCTGATCAACTGCTTCTTTCACGCTTTCATCATCCGTTAGGGTAACATCTAAAACATGTACATTTTCTAAAGCCGACAGCGCTTCTGCCTTTTCTACATTCTTGCCTTTGGTATCCCGCATGGTTGCATATACCTGATGCCCCAAAGCAGCTAAGCTATGTGCCGCTAACCAACCGAAACCACTATTCGTTCCTGTTATTATTACAATCTTTTTGTTCATCTTTCTTTTTTTTATAATGAATGAGACAAAAATTGCCATCAGAAACAAAAAAACATTTACCATTTGGTAAAAAGCGGAACTATCGGATATTTCTGCGTATTCTACTCAGCGATTGCTGCGTGATACCGAGATAGGATGCCACAAAAGAAAGGGGAATACGATTAACGAGAGAAGGAAAATTTTGAATGAATGACAAATATCGGGTGCTGGCATCTTCGGAAACCATTGGGCTTCTTCTTTCCATTGCCAACGTTAAACATTTTTTTACAACATTGGATTTAATCATTTCAAAACCTACAATCGTATTGGAAATATCATCCCAGTATTTTTTTGAAAAAGCCAGAATTTTACAGTCCGTAACGGCCTGTATGTATTCAGAGGCAACAATTTGAGATTCGAATTTTTCGTTGTCAACCACAAAATTACCTTCATCAACAAAATAGTTGGTGACCTCATCACCCTTATTATTGTAATAACAAAAGCGAAATACACCTTCCAGAACAAAACCTACGTGTCTGGGAATTTTCCCCGCTTCCGAAAAATATTCATCTTTCTTCATGTCAAGTGTCTTGGCCTTGCTTAAGATAAAATCAGTTTGCTGTTTATTTAAAGCCCCAAATTGTAAAATTAAATCGATAAGCGCTTTCATAGGCGAAAGATAATGACTGAGTTAAGCACATCATCCACAATATGATAAAAATGAAAATGAATAGACATATTTCCATAAATCCTAAGCGATCTTAACGATTCTTTGCCCATGAACATCCAATACTAAGGATGGGAAAAACTGGAGACTGGGATATTATTTTCAAACTAATAAAAACTTTCTTCAAGCATTTTCTCCCTGTAAACATTCCAGAAATCATGATCAAATGCCTCAAAGCTATTGGCGCAAAATAAAGTTGATTTCTCTCTTTTATACAGGAATAAAGATTAAATGATAAGCCTTATTTACCTGGAAAAGGTATATAAATGATAAGTGGCTACAAAGTCCATTGCAGCCACTATAAATAAAACGAAAGTATATAACCGGATATATACTTAACAAATATAGGCAACGATTGTAAAGTGAAGTTTAATGTTATATTAAAAAATCATCTATACCCCAATCAATTAAGCTATCCTAGTTTTCCAAAATTTTATATTTTTTACTCTGACTAAAAACCTTCCCATACATGTTGGTTGCCTTTACTTCAATAAGGTGCTCTCCTGCGGTTAGATTCATAGGGATAGCTGCTCTCCAAAGATGTTTGCATTCTGCTGCCATACTTGGTCTCCTTCCGGTAAGTAATGTTTCGGTATTATCCCATTTATGCAACGTAGAAAGAAAATTTGGATCTTGTTCTAAAACATAAGTCATTTTCTTCCATTTACCATTGTCTATTCTAAAAAGCACCTCATCTTTTTCACTACCCATAAAAAAGTTAGCATAAATCCCTGCTGAAGTTTTTTTGTCTTTTTCCAGCACTTTAGGCGCATAAATATCAATCTGATAACTCTTTTCTTTGCCCGCAACCTTATAATCAACATTGTATTGATTTCCTTTGAAATTGATAAAGGCATATCCTTTTGGCGTACCATCGCTCATCGTGGATACCGGCACGCCAATTTCATTGAGTTCTCCTGAATACCAGTTGCCCGAAGTAGTACCCACATTATAATGATGATGGGCTTTGGGTTGCTTCCAACCATCCTTTTGACTAAAAAACATTTGCTTTTGATTGTGGGTATGTGCCGACATGGATAAAGTATTCGGGAAGTCACTCAATAAATTAAAAAGCTCAATTCTGTCAGCGTCCCTGAAAGCTTCATTTTCGCCGGCAAAACCAATAGGGATATGGAAGGCAATCACAATGAGTTTATCTTTGGGCACAAATTTTAAGTCATTTTTTACAAATTCCAATTGATCTTTCCTTAGGCCACCCCAGTAAGATTTACCACCCCTTGGATCTGGATAAATAATGTCATCGAGCACAATGAAATGAACATCTGCATAATTGAAAGCGTAATCTGCAGGCCCAAAGTGTGCCTCATAAGATTCGTCTGAATATCGATCTTCCTTAACATCAAAATTGATATCATGATTACCCATGAGGTTATACCACGGAATACCAATTTTCTTTACAGCCTTGATATAGGGCGTGAATAATGAGGGATCGTTTCCAACCAGATCGCCCATACTTAATCCGAACTGAACATTCTTTATATTTTCCACTTCAGCAACTACGCCTTTTGCAAAATAATCAATCTCTGTTAAATTGTACGCCTGTGGATCACCAAAGATCAATGCCGTAAAATCTGGATTTTCTTGAGCAGCAGTGAGCGGAAAGTCGACCGATTTAGGCAACTCGCCTGTTGGTGAAACCCCTTTGTACTTCAAAACCGGTGAACCATTCGGTTTGTGGTTATAAAAAAATTGAGGCAATTGGTCATCATTTACCGGCACTTTGTAGCCTGTGGGTTTGATGACGGAAATGATCTGATCATTGCCGATAGGGAGTTCATACCTGCCCTTCTCATCGGTTTGTACCACTTCCACGCCATTCGTTACAGAAATTCTGGATAATCCTCTTTCTGATCGATCATGCTTTCCGTTTTTATTTGCATCAATATACACAAAACCTGTTACTTTTTGCTGTGCAAAAACACTCAACGAGAAGATCATCCCCGTTCCAAGTAATATTATATTTTTCATTTTTAACTGTTAACGAATTGTTAGAATTTGAGATTCAATTCAAAAAAAACTGCCCCAATTGGGGCAGCTAAAAGCGTCTAATTGATTACCCTTGTTGCTCCGGTCATTTCCTGAATCACCGCGAGTGGTGATGTTTTAGGAACTGCCACTGTTTTGTGGCTGCGCTTGGTGGTCCAGGTTTTGGTCGCGGCGTTGTAAACACCACCTAAATAACTGAACTGGGCAGCTTCCGGATTAGCACCAACCTTATCGGTATTGGTGCCCTGACGGTAAAAAGGCTGAAAACTTGTTCCATTATTTCTTTTGTAAAAATCGTTATCAACAATGGCATAACCTACGCCACTTGCAAATGCATTTCCTGTTCCTGCATAAAATGCAACATCAGATGGAACGGTATTCAAACCAACATTAGTTGTTGCAAAAACGGCCATTCCGGCTGCATTACCACTGTTGGCCAGTAAGTTTGCAGTAACATCACCCACCCCATCATCGCCAGGCAGATTGTTATATAACTTGCTCACTACCCAGTTTGCCTGACTGATATCTGTTGAGTTTGTGCCACCAATTACCTTATATCCGCCTACATAAAAGAATGTACCTTTTGCAACAGTTCCTCTGGTGATATTGAATTTATAGGTACGTAAACCGCCCGTAGCCCAACCGCCTGTTGGCGCACCCGTTGGGGTTGAAGCACCGGCATTGTTCGTAGTGAATACACTAAATGGTTTTTGTCTGAAATCCAGATCCTGCGTTGCCATCAACTGGATATATTCGTAATTGGCATCTGTTCCATCAGGATCTGCAAAATAACCAGTAATAATTGCAGGATTCGGACCAAGAGGAACCGAAGGATCTACAACAATACTTGTTGCCATAAAATCAGATTTGATTCGAGGCCATATTTGCGGTACGCCAGTTGCCGAGGGAATAATTAAACCCATCACATTTGCTGAATATGGCAGGAATTCTGTTTTGAAAGTTGCTGTACTATTCACATTCATCTGAATATTACCCGACCCTTCATTAAAAGTTTTAACACCTTCAATACGCTCTACCCCAATATTTGGTTCGAAGTTTGAGTTATAAACGACACCAAATAAACCCTCAAAATTTTCAGGTTTAGCTAACATGGTGACAGCAGATACCGGTGTCATAATCACATTGATACCACTAGCCACTTTTTGAACATTTGAAGCTGGGATACCTGTAATCTGAAGTACGCCGTTTAATCTTTTGAGTACACCGCCTTCAATTCTGATGTGTACCGAATCACCTGGAAGGTAGTTCGCAGCCGCAGCTCCAATATTAATGGCTATCCCCCTCAACGAATCGATAGTTGCACTTACTTTTCTTGAATTTTGGACAAAAAGCAAACCTTCTGGCAGGTTTCTGCCAGTGTGATCTGAAGTAACCTGACCAGCAATGACTGTCGCTTCTCTCATCTCTTCCTTCGTCAGGGTAACATCGTTTCCTTTATAAAGCTTGCGAATATCCAAATTTGATATAAATGGACTCGGTGTACTGATTACAAACTGGTGATCTTGTTTACTGCAGGCTGCCAGAATGAATAGCAATGCGCCTGCGACAAGTAAATTTATTTTGAAGATCTTTTTCATATCTGATAAAATTGAGCTTAAGGTCTTTGCCACCAAACTAATGTATTAATGTCGTCAGCGCCTTGGGCAGCAACAGCGTTTCTGTAACTTGTTGGGTTGGTAGACTGTGTAATCAATGGATAATTTAACCTGGCTGGCATCCGTCCGCCGTTCACTAAACCAGGGCCTTTAGGAAGGATGGGATGCCCTGTACGTCTATATTCAAACCATTGTTGAAAATCGACCAGAAACATTGCATAATACTTTTGTACCAGAATAGATTCCATCTGGCTTTTGCTCCCAAAAGCAGTGGCGTCTAATGGCAAAGTAGCATCCCAGGTTAACCCAGCAGTATTAATATAATTCTGAAAATTAGCATCTGTAGGATTGGTAATGTAAGTAGGCATCCAGTAATTAATTGCATCTGCCATTCCTTTATAGTAGTAGTTTTGAACCGGACCTGAAATCCATCCTTTAGCCGCAGCTTCAGCTTTTATAAAAGCAACCTCGGCACTGTTCATGATAATCCCCGTATTTACGTCGGTTTGTAAGGTCAGTTTATTTTCCGTATCTGAATTGAAATGCGTTTGTTGCACCACCCCCGATCCTGGGGAATAACCACTCGAAACACCAACCCATCCATCTGGTCCCCTATCAAGTCCGAAACGCGGCACGCTTGCGGTACCTAAAGCCGGATCAACACGAGGATCATCCCAGTTTACCAGTTTCCCCAAGAAGAAATCGCAAACTGGCATATTTCTAAAATCAACGGCCCTGATATTTACCATGAATGGGGAAGAAAATACAGCGGTGCTGCTGTTTGTTCCGTTCCATAAAATTTTGGCAGTATGGGAATTATTTTCCATCACCGGATACTCTGCTGGCGCAGTATCTACCATTTGTTTGATCTTGGCCATGGTAGTTGCCGAAACTTCAGCCTTACCGGCTACACGCAATAACAACCTTAGGTACAAAGAGTTGCCGAAACGTCTCCATTTAGAAACATCTCCTTTAAAAACAGGGTCACTGGTAGGCACAATGGCAGTACCTTCTTTTAAAAGTTGATTGGCCTGCTCAAGTTTTAGAAACATATCCTCATAAATTGCCCGTTGTTTATCAAATGCGGGCTCCATAATATCTGCTTTGCCAGAATTCGCATCCGAGTAAGGCACATCACCATAAGTATCAGTAAGCAACGAATAAACCCAACTTTGTGTAATCAGTGATATCGCCTGGTAAGATTTATTTAACGATCCCGGCTGGCTGGCGATGGTGTAGATATCTCTTAAGTCTGTTAGGTTGGTATACCAGTTATTCCAGGTATAATCGGCCTGATTTCTCCGTACATCATAGCGAAATACCCTGCCTTCAGAATCGTTGATTTCAACCGTTACCTGCATCAACTGGTTATTGAAATTCCAGTTGCGCACCATGTTGGCATTGAGCACGTTTACCAGTGCGGGTGTAAGCAACTGGTGTGCTTCAGCAGTTCTTCTGCCTATTGGATCTGTGTTCACCTCCGTAAAATCCTTTGTACAAGAAACTGTCGACAAGGAAAGAATGGTTAACAGCAAATAGATTATATTTTTATTATTTTTCATGATATCTATAGATTAAAGACCGACAACTAAACGGGCACCATAAGTTCTGGTCGAAGGCAATTGCCCCACTTCAAAGCCCTGTACAATATCAGAACCGGCAAGTGTTCCAAATTCCGGATCGAAGGCTGGCCACTCCGACCAGATAAATAAGTTACGACCGTAAACCCCTAACGATAATTTGTTCAGGCCCAATTTATTAGTGAATTTGTTAGCGAATGTGTAGGTAAGGTTAGCCTCTCTGAATTTCAAATAATCCGTTTTGAAGATACTGCCTTCTGCCTGGCCACTTCCATAAAGGGATTCGTAATATGCCGCAATATCAGTAGCAATCACATCATTCTTACGGTAGGTTCCATCAGCATTTTGCAGCACGCCATCACCAATTACACCATTGTATCGTCCTGGAACGGTAATGGCATGTTTTCCTAATGAGGCCATTCTTGAGAAAGTTAAGGAATGACCAACAGCGCCCAATTGCGCATCGAACAATGCAGATAAGCTAAATTGTTTATACGTTACTCCCGTTCCAAAACTAAATCTGAACTGCGGAGTGGTATTGCCTAAATAAATTAAATCCGGATTTTCCAAGGCTACACCAGTACTTGGATTGTAAACAATTTGTCCATCAGGTGCACGAAGGTACCCTCTTCCGAAAATGTCGCCCATGCTTCCACCAACGTTGGCCACTACCTGGCCGCTACCCAAAGCACCTGTTCTCAACACCAAAGAACTATCTGCTAACTCTTTAATTTTGTTTCTGTTTGCAGTAAAAGTTCCGTTCAGTGTCCATTTAAAGTTTTTAGTTTGAACTGGTGTACCATTTACAGCTAACTCGATTCCTTTATTATCTACCCGTCCAATGTTCACTACCTGTACATTGTAACCAGTTGATTTATCTACAATTCTATTCAGAATTTGATTTTTAGTGTTTCCAGAGTATACTGCTAGATCGAAGTTCAGTCGGTTTTTAAACAACCTTAAGTCTAATCCCAATTCCACCGTGGTTGTTATTAAAGGTTTTAAATTTGGATTTGGCAGAATTCTGGTATTGTTCAATGCACCATCCGGATAAATTCCATCGGCTGCCGAAAGATAAGTATACTCTGTTCTGAAAGGTGTTGTACTTCCACTACCTACCTGAGCAATTGAACCTCTTAATTTAGCATAGCTGATTGATGCTGGTAGTTTCCAGAAATCTGAGGCAATAAAGGCCAAACTTGCAGATGGGTAGAAAAAGCCAACATTATCTGTTCTGGTAATGGTTGCCAAGGTACTATTCCAATCCTGGCGAGCCGTAATATCCAAATAAAGATAATTTTTGTAGGCTAGGGACCCTGTTCCATAAAAACTGTTAATTCTATATCTGGCCGTATCAGGGGCATAAACTAAAGGGCTTCTATTGTTATTCAAATCGTAAACACCTGGAATAATTAATCCATCGGCACGTGTTTCCAACCTGTTATAGCTGTTACGCAGCTGGCTTCCGCCGACGGTTGCAGTAACCTGGAAATCTTTACCAATTTTTTCATTGTATCTCAACATGAAATCAGCACTGATTTCATACGAGCGGATGTTAGCCAACCTGAATGAACCCTGTGCAAATTTATTTCCTGAAGCATCCCATGGACGTTTGGTTTCACGCACATCATTGTTTAAATCACCAGATGCCCTTACCATTAAGCTTAAATCAGAAGTGATTTTGTAGTTTGCCGATAAACTTCCTAAAAACCCATTCCTCCGTTGCCCGTTCAAATATTGCTCTGAAATTGCATAAGGACTTTCAGGATTCGTTGTCGTAATATTTTGGAATTGCAATAGTTCTCTTCCTGGAGCCCAATAATCCCTGTACCAATCTACGTTTACGTTTGGTTGCGCAAACATAAACCAATACATCAGCGACTGATTACCGTAACCCGTGGCCGGTAGGTTATCACTATGCCGGTTGCTATATTGTCCTTTAAAATTGATGGTCAGTTTTTTCGCGATTGTGGTATTTGCATTTAAGGCTACCGTTGTTCTTTCCAGACCTGTATTGGGTACAATCCACTCATTATTGCCGTGGCTGGCCGACAGGCGCAACCCGACACTCTTGTAAGTTCCATCTAAACTTAATGAGTTGCTCGACTCAAACCCCGTTGTAAAAAAAGCATCAACCGGATCTTCGTAAGCCACCCATGGGGTACGCTCAACACCTCTTGCTTTGGTTGCAGGGTCGTATTGATAAAACGAACTTCCTAAAGAAAATGGCGGCCCCCAGGTAGAACTGGTAGCATTAGTACTCGGACCATCAGGACTTGTACCATATGAAAAATAAGAATTACCATAAACACCTGCTCCGAATTCCTGTTGCCTGTCCGGACCACTGTTTACCTCTTCCCACGCACTATTTGAAGTAAACGTAATCCCTAGTTTTTTTCTATTTAGCGTTGCTGATTTGGTCGTGATTATGATCGCACCATTTGCACCTCTCTGACCATACAAGGCCGAAGCTGCAGGTCCTTTCAATACCGTTACGTTCTCAATATCATCAGGATTTAAATCGTTTAAACCACTACCGAAATCTGCAGGCATAATATCGCCCGAAGTACCATAAACGCCACCACCAGTTGGACTGCTGCGTCGGGCGCTACTGCTTGCAACCACACCATCAATAACAATTAAAGCCTCGTTATCGCCTGTAAGGTTATTTTCTCCACGAAGAATAATTTTGTTTGACCCGGCAGGACCACTATTGCGCACCAAATTTAAACCAGCAACCTTACCCGAAAGGGCTTCAGTCCAGTTACTGGCCACCGCATTGGTAAGCGCCGTGCTGTCTACAACCGTAGTAGCGTAGCCCAGAGAACGTTCTTCCCGCTTAATACCTAAAGCAGTTACCACAACTTCATTTAAAGTATTGTCTCCTGATTTTAAACGAATGTTTAGGATACCTGTATTTTGCGATACCAGGCGTTTGATTACCGTGTAACCCAACATACTGAAATTTAATTCAGTTCCCAGAGGCACGCTAATGGCATACTCTCCATCGTTATTGGTAATACCAAATACCCTTTTGTTTCCATCCATTATGGTTACTCCAGGCAAAGGCAGATTATCGGCATCATCAACCACTTTACCTTTAATCGTAACATTTTGTTGGGTTTGGTAATTTGAGATCAGTTTTCCACCAGCAAACAGGCTAAAAGGCTGGGCTAAAAAAAGAAAGAGAATACAGCTTACTTTAATCCACATTGGATAAAAGGATTTTTGCTTCCTATACTTTTCATGTAAAATTTTCTTCATCAGTTTTTTTAATTAGTTATCCTTTCCTTGCCGCAAAGGTTCACTTTTAAGATAAAGAATATGTTAAACTCATATTAACACAAATACCAAAAGAAAATAAGTTTTAGTCTCACTATTTAATGATTAAATCACTTATAATCAGTTAATTGAAGAAATAATATAAGATTATCACAGACCAGCGATCAGGAATTGCAACAAATATTTTAAAAAAAATTAACCCAGGGTTAATCCTGATAAGTAAATTAATTTAATACAAATTTTATAGACAGATATGTCTTGAGATGTTGCCGGCATCAAACATCCTTGACAAAGGAATCGCAACAGTACTATGTAAGCGCTTTGCAGGGAGAACTTCGGTATTTTTTTTGATACAAAAGATATAGAAATAGCCGGCCTGGAAGCGTGAGCTATAGTGAACAGAAAACCAGGTATTTAGATTCCGTTTAGTCATTAGAGGCTTGTTAAAGGTCCGCCCTGCTCACCCCGATCGCATTCGCCTTCCACAGAATATAACCCAACCTTCCGCAACACTCGGCCACAAAATATTCGATGTCAGCGGGAACATCATTCACAATCCGGAAACGGATTTTATATTTGGGATTATAACTGATATACACTACCAGATCATCCGAAGAAAAATCTCTGCCCGATAACGGTTTAAAATGAACCTCCTGAAGATCCCTCGCCGTCCGCATCAAACGATCGTTCATCACCTTCGCCAAATTCTTTTCCGGCTTAAAATCAGTCTCCAGTATGGCCAGTACAGTTACAGTCATAGTGCAAAAATAAAAGCAGTTTCCATCTGCGCAACCCTCAAAAAGTAAAGCCCTGAAAATGAGCTATAAATAATTTTAATCTGCATTTTCTTAATCACCACAAGTACTTATAATAAAAGGAATGCCATTCCTCAAAAATCGCCACCAGCAGCACCGCTATTCATTCCATTGATACTATACTAAAAAATTAAGTGCAACTTGAAGCCAATAATTGCTTAGCTTAGCCTTAGGCAATAAATACTTATGAAACATACGCTCAACTTCAAAATGATCAGGACCCCTAATGCAAATCCCATCCTTTTTACCGGCCTTTTCACCATCTTATTAGGCTTATGCGTTTTGCTTACCTCTGCTCAGCAGGTCCCGAACGAAAAGATTATTCAGGTGGAAAACAACCTCACCGGCAAAACCCTTATCAGCGGAGAAAAACCAATGAATCTTCAGGAGCAAATGAGACATTACAATATCAAAGCCCTAAGCATCGCAGTCATCAAAGATTATAAAGTTGATTTTGCCAAAGCTTATGGCATGGCCGATTCCGCTACCCAGACCAAAGCAACGATAAATACCCTTTTTCAGGCTGCTTCCATTAGCAAATCTTTCAATGCCCTGGCCATCATTAAGCTCTTTCATGATAAAAAGCTAGACCTTTATACCGACGTCAATACCTACCTCAAAAACTGGAAATTCCCGTACGATTCCCTTTCCAAAGGTAAAAAAATCAATACCGCTCACCTACTCAGCCATACCGCAGGCCTGAGCGTCCACGGATTTGGTGGCTATCAGATTGACGCACCTTTACCCAATACAATCCAGATACTCAACGGCACAAAGCCAGCGAACTCTGATCCGGTACGGTCTCAATTTGCGCCCGGAGAAAAAATGCAGTATTCCGGAGGGGGAACGACCATCACCCAGCAACTCTTAACCGACCTTACCGGTAAACCTTATCAGGATTATTTGAACCAAACTATACTTAAATTCCTGGACATGAACGAAAGTACTTTTGCCCAGCCGCCACTAGACAACAAAAGACGACATCTCGCTACCGGGTATCTCGCAGATGGTTCAGCTATTAAAGGGAAACACCACGTTTACCCCGAGCAGGCCGCTGCCGGACTATGGACCAATCCATCTGATCTGGCTAAATACATCATCGAAACCCAGCTGGCCTACCAAGGTAAATCCAGCAAAGTCTTAAATCGATCCGACACCAAAATTCGCCTGACACCCTACGCCAACAGCAATGGATCCGCCCTCGGCGTTTTCATTGAATCTCCTGACAGCACCGCGTATTTTGGACATGGCGGCTCCAATTATGGATTCCAGTCCGCTTACTACGGTAGCCTGGAAGGCGGAAACGGCCTTGCAATTATGGTCAATTCGGATAACGGTGCCATCATCCCCGAAATCATCAACAGCATCGCTAAAGTTTACAGCTTCAAAGGCCTTTACCAAACCAAAGTAATGAATATAAGCGATGTTCCCGAGTCGCTGCTGGAAACTTATACCGGACGATACGAACTCATGCCCAATTTTATTCTCACCATTACAAAGCAGGGCAAGCGTCTTTTTGCACAGGCCACCGGTCAGCCAAAAATAGAAGCCCTGCCTGAAAGCCAGACCAAATTCTTCTCCAAAGAAATCAACGGAACCATAGAATTCGTTAAAGATGAAAACGGAAAAATAAAGGAGCTGATCCTGATACAAGGCCGGACTATACATGCCAGAAAACTTTGAAATGGATTGAAATGTTAAATATCGTTAACCTGGCAATACACGCTTACTAAAAGGATTTATTATCGCTATTTTAGAAAAAAATATTGTGATGAAACGCTCGTATCTGCTCTTTAGCATACTTTTTATTGTAAACCTGACCGCAGGAATTTGCCAGACTGCACCTACTTTAAAATCAGTTATTACAAAAGACATTTCGAATCTGCCGCTTCCGGATTCAACAAGATTTACCTCCACGTTTTTAGCTATTGATGAAAAACCGGAAATAATAGGGACAATCAATCTGGGTATATTCAACCTGAAGGCAAATGCTATCGTTGCTTCCAGCCTGGGCAGCGGTAAAATACTGGCATTTGGTTCACCGGCCTATTTTGAGAAACACCTTCTGAAGAACCCTTCCGTTGGTAAAATAATTCAAAACACCTTAAAAATTGCAACAGGGAACATTGCCGTTTTTAATCAACAGAACCACGATCTTGCAGATTACCTGACGACGAAGAAGTTTCAGGTGAGAAATCTAGGGAGCCTCCAACTGACAAAGGATATCAAAACACTTTTTCTCTCAGCAGATATCAATGACTCGCTACAGTTGCAGACCCTGGAAAAATTCGTCAGAGCGGGGGGAACACTTGTCGTTGCCTCACCAATCGAAAGTATCAAAACCCGCAAAAAGGATGCCGAGGTTTTTCCAAAACTAAATACCTTATTAGCCAAAGCGGGAATAATTAATCTTGATATGACCCTCCGTTCCAGCTGGAACAATAACCTTATTTCTATAGATCAAGCTCCACCCTATCTCCATATCAATACCATACCTGAGTGCTCTTTAACGCTTCAATACACCGAAAATCCACGAGACTACTACTCGTTTATCTGGTTCGTCAAACCTACCTTATATTTTAGTACCGAATACAATGACGAACACACCCTGATTGTAAAACGGCTGAAAGAATTTTACGGGATCCCCGATACATTCTACCGCCCGACACCAAAAAGCCCACTGGATTTATCTTCGCCAAAGAAAAAAATGGCCTACCTGATCTCGGGTAATATTCAGGAGTCACAATTAAAAATGAAATATGGAACAAAAGCTAAAATAGCCGGACATGAAGACTTTCCGGGAGTGGTACCAGATAATGCTCCAAGAGTCACTAAAAATTTAAACATCAATGTGCAAGTAGGCAAACAGGGACTTTTCGAACCGCATTCGGCCTATTACCGCCCACATAGCACTGGTCTGTATATTCCAGCCGGAGAAGTAGTTAAAATAATTGTAGATAAAAAATATCGCTCACAGAAACTTAAAGCCCAGATCGGTCTTCATGACGATGACCTCGCCAGTGGTGCGGATCACCTGGTAAGGATTGGATTCAACCTGACCAGAAATTTCGAGCTGAATCAAGATACCACACGGATTTATTCCCCGTACGGCGGGTTACTGATGGTTAACATATCAGACACCACAAAATTAAAATCTATTTCGCTAAAAGTCATCGGAGCCGTAAACGCCCCCTATTACAAACTCGGTGCGACCGATGACAGTACATGGAACCAGACAATCAAAGACTACCCGGCACCCTGGGCAGAACTGGCCACAGACAAGATTGTGTTTGCTGTTCCAGCTGACCGGATCAGGCAACTCAAAAATCCAACCGCGCTGATGAAGTTCTATGATCAGGTAATGGATGCTGATGCCGATCTTCGGATGATCAACCGGAAGAGATTATACCCGGAAAGAATCATCGTTGATGAGCAAGTAGCTTTCGGGGCATTGTTTACCACACCAGCGAAAATTGTAGCCCCCAATGATGACGAAAGTACCGGAATTATGCTTGATAAAGATCAGATTGAAACAAAAGGATCCTGGGGGCTTTTCCATGAGCTCGGCCATAGACACCAGTTTCATGACCTCGATTTCAATGGTCTCGGTGAAGTCACCGTCAATCTCTACAGCATGTATATTTATGATCAGGTTTTAAACCTGGGTAAGTACCATAACCAGGACAACATACCCAGTAAAGCGGGCGTGATCGAGAAGATTAAACAATATATGAGAAGTCAGCCCAGCTATGATAAATTCCAACAAAACCCCTGGATAGCGCTGAGCATGTACATTGAGCTCATCGAGCACTTTGGCTGGGATCCAATCAAAAGCGCTAACAAAGTTTATGCAGATTTGCCAAAAAATCAATATCCTAAAACTAATGAAGAAAAAATAGATTTATGGTTTAAAACAATCAGCCATGTTTCGAAGACAGATCTGTCAGATTTCTTCAAAATATGGCAGATCCCGGTTTCAGCATCCGCAATAGCTATCGTAAGAAAGGAAAATTATCCAATTTGGCTTCCTAATGAATTAAAGGAATTCAATCAATGAAACTTTTTCGTTTTTCAGGTTAATACAGGAAGCTATCCATTGCAATAAACCTTTATCAAAGTACCTGGATGTGGGTCCGGTCAGGTTTAGATTGCTTTCACATTCATCACTGTTCTATCAAACACTTCGGCAGAAACAAGCGCTTTCGCTTTGATTCTCATTTTGTAGATATAAATGGTGTTTACCGAGTATTCCAGAATTGTGGCAATGGCTTGAGTATCGGTGATCCCAAGCCGGATTAAGGCAAAAATCCGAAGTTCGGTGTTAAGTAGTTCGGGTTCTTTAGGCCAAATCTGATCCTGGGGAGACAACATTGAATTTAACACGTTTATGAAGTTTGGAAAGATGCTGATAAAAACCTCATCAAAAGTATTAAACAACAACTGCCTTTCTTTTTTGATGTTAATCTCATTTAATGAAGAGAGTGCTTCGTTGTATCTCCCCGTCATAATTTTGCGTTCCACACTTTTCTTTTGCTTATCAAGCTTAACAATATATCCAGAAATCGAATCAAAAAAGTAACCAATGTACCTTTCTTTTACGGTAGCATATTCCTGCAATTTTTCATTAATGGCAAGAAGCTGATGATTTACTAAATTCAGTTCTTCATTCTTGTCTTCAATGATTTTTTCTTTAGTTTTCAGCTTTCTCAGCTGAATAAATATCATAAATAATACAAGAGAAATAATGATTGAAATTAATGAGATATAAAAGAAATAGTTAAAAAAACGATCTTTTTGTCGCGCAGTAGCGAGATTAACCTGAGTTGCAATTTCTGGCAAAATAGATTCGATTTTGAGTTTACGGAGACGGTTTCCGTAAAAACCAGCATCGTCGCGGGAACATTGTATAAACAAATAAGCGTTCGGTAAATCACCACTATAAAACAAATCTTCAGCTAACAATAATGTTGCAAGCGTTTCTTTAGTTGAAGAACGTATATCGCAAATTGCTGACTTAGCGAGTACCTGTATTCTTTTATCATGGTCTTCTTTTTTAAGATAAAAAGCTGCCATTGCAGTGAGCACCCTGGCACTGTCGTGCGCAGATATTTCATCGTGGTCTAAAATATCAAGAAAATAGGTCGGAGGCACATCAGTTTGCCCTGATACCACCTGCTTGTTTCCCATAGTAAACTTCCATTCGAATGATTTCGGCGTGCAGAGAGAAAGCGCTGAATCGAGATAATTTATGGCCTTTTCATTGTAGTTTTTACTAAAGTATCCGTCGCTGTTATAAATGGCAAGATTGGAGTAAGCACCCGATTTAAGGCAGAAGAAATCATATTTTGTTTTCGCATCCAATAAAGAGATATCAATATCCTTTAAATAATCAAATGTCTCTTTGAACAATCCTGCATGCAATAGCAAAGAGGCGAGTTTGACTTTACTTTGATTGATTTTAACCGGATCATTTTGCCTTAAGCTTAAGCTGAGCAGTTTATTCCCATAGACAAAAGCAGAATCAAACTTATAATATTCATACTCATCAAAAAGCGATGCATAAATTTTCAGCTGATCCAAAGGGCGTTGATTCAGCCTATGTTTTAACTGTTTTATCCTAACATGTTTTATTTCATCGTATCGGTCTTTCTTTGATAATTCATTTTTCAACATTTTTAAAACAGAATCCTGTTCAGCAGAAGAATTGACAGACAAGCTGGCAAGGATGAATGAAAAGCAAACGAAAAGAAATTTCATGATGAAGGATAGGGTAACCAAAATTATGATAAAATGTGCAGCTTTAATTTCCAAACAGGAATTTTTTATTTAAGCAACGTCGCCAAGGAATAGATTTTAGTTCCTTTTAACCGCAAAGTGTGGCATATAATTCCGAACCAATCTTTAAATCGATATTTTCCGCATAGAGATCAGGTTGCCTGCAGCGCAGTTTGATTGAATTTTTTCGAAAATACTATTAAAACGATTTATATAATTAGGAAAGCATACATTTTTAAAAAGCTGTTTTTCAATGTATTACATTTATAAAAACAAGTTTTTCATTATAAAATTTTTGAGCTAATTAATATCCAGCTAATAGCGGAAAAGCTTTATTTATTTTTAGGTAGTGGAAAACAGCAGGATGTTAAACTGTGCTGTTGCCCATTCCCTAATTAACCAAATATAAATCATTCCGAAGGCTGTGGATCAATCAAGTTGCGTTTAGGTGCATCGATTTTCCGCATTCAAAGGGATTAAAATCGCTTGAAATGTGCCCTTACATCCCACCCTGATTTTAGGTATAGCGCAAAATCCTGATTGATTAATCAGATTGACTGATGCTCATGATTAACCTAAACTCCAACTAACCAAAACCTTCTAACATCGCTTTTATGCATAAAAATTTTATTTACATTATGATGCTATGCTGTTTTCTTTGTCTCTACACGGGTACAGCAAATGCACAAACCAGAACCATTTCGGGCGTAGTAACCGACAATACTGATGGGGCACCTTTATTAGGCGTAAACGTTACTGACAATCTCAAATCAGCTGTCACCACCACGAATAACAAAGGCTATTTTACCATTTCAGTTTCAGCCAACGCTAAATCTCTTTCCTTTTCATACATCGGTTACGATACCAGAAATATTGCCATTACATCGGCAAACACGATAAATATTACTTTAGGATCGTCCGCTAATCAATTAAATGAAGTTGTAGTAGTCAGTGTGGGTTACGGAACGCTTGATAAGCGAGAAGTATCAAGTTCGATTACACATGTATCAGGCAAAGATTTACTAACCGTTTCGGCAAATAATCCACTCATGTCCCTTCAGGGAAAGGTTCCCGGCTTGAACATTACGAACACCGCTTCGGCTGATCCAAACTCAAGTCCAAGGATACAACTTCGCGGTGTATCTTCAAGAAGCGCAGGCTTAGGTCCTTTATATATTATCAACGGTGTACCCGGAGGAAATATTGACAACATCAACCAAAACGATATAGAAAGTATCGATGTGTTAAAAGGTGGTGCCGCATCAGCAATTTATGGTACCAGAGGAAGTAACGGTGTAATTATCATCACTACCAAGAAAGGAACAGCTCAGTCGCAGATGTTTTATGATGGTTTTACTAGCTTCGATTACCTGAACAATAAACTGGAGAATTTGAGTGCTGAAGAATTTATCGCAAACAGGGTTCAAAACAAACAAGGGCAAAATTATGGCGCACAAACCAACTGGCTCAACGAGGTTACCCGAT